>Ga0247735_1000022_pt1 | contig 155636 bp, 150 predicted proteins | sample UWRJL178409R2_FD_180934 | JGI IMG/M metagenome (GOLD analysis project Ga0247735, IMG submission 180934) | Plant litter microbial communities from Arlington Agricultural Research Station in Wisconsin, United States - UWRJ-L178-409R-2 | ecosystem: Environmental > Terrestrial > Plant litter >... | reverse complement strand
AACTTGTCAGCCAAGACGAAGACGAGATTGTTATCTCTGTTCCTAATATCTTTGCGAAAAAACAATTTGAGGTAAAGTTTAACGATCAAATAAAACAAGTTCTCGCTAAGAATGGTGTAGAACCAAAGCGAATCACTTATACCATCATTGTTGCTGGTAAGAAAACGCGCATTAACCGGGAAACAACGCTCAATAATGACGATAACGTTTCGCAGTTACTCTCTAATAGTGCTTCATCAAGCAATTCGCCCCTCCAACTCGGTCGGCCGACTTCAGGTTTATCGGTCACCGGTAATCTTAACCCTCGTTACACCTTCGATAACTTTATTGTTGGATCAAGCAATGACCTTGCCTACACCGCCAGCCAGGCTGTTGCCGCAAATCCAGGGATGAAATATAACCCACTGTATTTTTATGGCGGTGTTGGTCTTGGTAAAACTCACCTTATGCAAGCTGTGGGTAATGAAATTATCAAGAATGATCCTAATGCTCGTGTCTTGTACGTGAGTTCTGAGACATTCGTGAACGAATTCCTTGATTACATTCGATTCAAGAAAAAAGGCTTCTCTGATAAATATCGTAATATCGATGTCTTAATCGTCGATGACATGCAGTTTATTGCAAATAAAGAAAAGACACAGGAAGAGTTCTTCCACACCTTTAACTTCCTTCATCAAAATAATAAACAAATTATTATCAGTAGCGATAAACCACCTCGAAGCATCCCGACCCTCACCGAACGTCTTCGAAGTCGCTTCGAGATGGGAATGTCTATTGATGTACAAATGCCTGACTTTGAGACTCGTTGCGCCATCTTAAGTGCAAAAGCATCTCTCTCTGGCGTTGAGCTGAATACCGAAACAGTGGAATATCTTGCAACGAATATTAAAACGAATATTCGTGAACTTGAAGGTGCATTAAATCAACTACTTGCCTATGCCGAGCTTCATAATATTGAACCAGATATTACGACTGCAGAAGGATTACTTGGGAATGTTCGTCATTCTCGGCCACAACACTTAACGAGTAAGCAAATTATTGATCGTACTTCAAAACACTTCCAATTAAGTTCAGAAGAAATGTGTAGCCAAAAACGAGACAAGCATATTGTCGTCCCTCGTCAGATTGCGATGTACCTGCTTCGTTCAGAACTTCATCTGAGCTTCCCAAAGATTGCTGGCGAATTAGGACGTAAAGATCACACCACTGCGATTCACTCTGTGGAGAAGATTGAAAAGGCAATTAAACTTGATTTTGTCATTCGTGAACAAGTCGCCTCTATTCGAGAGAAGTTATATGCATAGTTATTACCCCACTTCCCCACTATTTACGCCAGTGGATAACTGTATAAAAAATGTGTACAGTCTGCGTAAACAAACGGGTAAAACAAGTGATGAGTTACACACACCTCACCCACTCACGAGTCAGTTCATACAAGATCCTGTCCACAACTCCCTAGTTACCCCACTGTTTGTCCGAGCTTTTACCCCACAGTTTTACACACTAAAAATACGTCATTTTCATCTGTTAGATAGGTGGTTATACCCACAATCCACAGCACCTATTAATAAGAAGAAAAAAGAAAGAAAGGAAAAGAACACATAATGGAGCTCACAGTTACCCAAGAAAACTTCGCAAGAGCTTTATCAGCTGTTGGACGTGTTGCAAGTAGTAAAACAGGTCTTCCTATTCTCAGTAACATTCTTTTAAGAACTGACAATAACCGTTTACTGGTTGCAGCAACAAACCTTGAAGTCGCCACTACGCAGTACATTGGTGCAAAGATCGCAAAGCCAGGTGCAATCACCGTTCCTGCTCGTCTTATTTCTGAATTTGTCAGTTCCCTACCGAAAGATTCTATTGATCTAAAAGTGGTGAACAATAATATTCATATCTCTTCTGGTAAGTTTAAATCAGTCATTAATGGTGTGATTGCTGATGAATTCCCTGAACTTCCAACTATTAATGAAGAATCATCTATTAGTTACACCATTAACACCGATGACTTTAAGCAAGCTGTCTCACAAACGATTATTACGGCAAGCTCAGATTCAACTCGCCCAGTACTAACTGGAGTGTATTGGCATTCATATGAAGGACAACTGTATCTTGCAGCAACAGATGGCTATCGTCTTTCAGAACGCCGACTTGTGGAAACAAAGAGTGATGTCTCGGCCATCATCCCCGTACAAACCCTTCAAGAAGTTCTTCGAACGATTGTGGATGATGCAGATACTGTGGACATCTTGTTTGATGAAACACAGGTACGATTCCGTATTAATGAAGCTGAGATTATTAGTCGTCTTGTTGATGGTAACTTTCCTGACTATCGCCAGCTTATCCCAGCGCAGTCAGATATTAACGCGACAGTAAATAAACAGGAATTTGTTCGAGTGACAAAGATTGCTGGTCTTTTCGCACGTGAATCTGGCGGTAGCGTTATATTAACAGTCGATGAAGATAATAAATCTGTCTCACTTCACTCTATTGCCTCTGAATACGGTGAAAATACATCCGAACTATCTGCTGAAACAGTGGGAAGTGGCCAAGTCACTCTTAATTCTCGCTACCTTGCTGAAGCCCTTTCTGTCATCGATGGTGACACACTTGAATTTAGTTTTAGTGGCAAACTTTCTCCTTGTATTTTGAAATCAGTCGTAAAAGATGTGAATTACTATCACGTCATCATGCCTCTAAAGAGTTAATCGTATGGCAATTGTCAGTCGGGTGATTGTTCAGAACGTTCGTTCGCACGAGCAATACGCCGTCGACCTCGTTCCTGGCGTCACGGTAATTACAGGCCCTAACGGGAGTGGAAAAACAACGCTTCTTGAGTCTATTTATATCGCGCTTCAAGGAACCTCATTTAAAGGGAGTGACTCTGATGTGCTTCGTGCCGAAGGACCGTGGTGGAAAATTGATCTCCTCTTGGATGGACAAGATAAGCGTACGGTAAAATTCGATCCTTCAAAAGTGACCAGTCGAAAGCAATTTGTTGTCGATGGAAAAACGACTGCTCGCCTCGCGCCAAAAAACAAATACCCTGTCGTATTATTTGAACCAGAAGATCTACGGTTATTAAATGGCTCACCTGCACGGCGTCGACAGTTCATTGATCGCTTTATTTCGCAGTTAAACCCGCTGTACGGTGTCTCGCTTCGTAAATATGAACGAGCACTGCGCCAACGAAATAATTTGCTGAAACGCTTTAATACGTCGTCAGATGAATTGTTTGCTTGGGATATTACACTTGCTGAACACGGCGCCTACTTAATTGAGCAGCGTATCGCCTTTATTGAAAAAATTAATAGCCAATTAGATGGCGCGTATCATGATATTGCTGATTCTCAAGACGAAGTATCAGTGCACTATTCACATACCTTTGTTGGTGACATTAAACAAAGAATCCTCGCTGAGTTACAAGCGCACATTGATAGAGACAAATTACTCGGTAATACATCGGTTGGCCCACATCGTCACGATGTCATTTTTGAATTAAATCACTCCCCTGCTTTATCAAATGCATCACGTGGTGAGGTGCGTACAATTGTGTTGGCGTTGAAGTTTCTCGAAGTCGATATTATTGAACAACTATCTGGGCTAAAACCACTCATCCTCTTAGATGATGTCTTCTCTGAACTTGACCTGGCACGTCAAAAAGCACTCAGTGACCGCACGCGTGAACACCAAATTGTGATGACGAGTACACACGTGTTATCTGATAGTAAGCGCTATCATCACGTGGCACTGGGATAGGTTACTGGAATATTCCGTCGCCCAGGTAATCCCCAGCGGCAGTGTAATTGTATTTAAACGTATATTTCGATGAATCGATCGTCTTAGTGTTCAACCATTCAACAATATAGCCTTTATAGTCAGCAACGGCCTGTGCGTGTTCTGCTGGCGTTGTGCCGTAGTCAGAATCAGCGATATCAAGTGTCGCATTAATCACTAACTTTCCACTGGTTGCATCTGGCGATAATTTAAAGCTGAAATTTTCGTATGGAAGGTATTGCAGTAAAATATCTTCTGGATTTGATTGCGCCGAAGAAAGATCTGTACATGGGAATGCCCCATACTTTAACTGATCAGTGTTTGGGCAAGTTATTATAATCGGGCTTCCACCAGTGTCTATAGTATTAGAAGTTGAATAGCTATACTGCACTTGGTAGGTTTGCTTAATGCTCGCCATATCGACAAGAAAAGAACCATTATAGACTTTTGTTGTCGTATCAAACGATTGTGTCTCGGAGTCATCTCTAATAAATGCGTCTTTAACTGTCGCAGGATTAAAATCGTCTGCAGTATTTGTTTTCACAGTATTGTAGAGTGAAGACTGAATCGCATCTTTCACGTCAGATGATACTTTCTTCACTTTTGCATCGTAGTTTTGAATCTTAATAAATTTACCAAATTGGTTTTGGCTTGTTGCTTTGTTGATTCCTAAAATAGCCGCAACAATGAGACTAATTACTATTAAGGCTGTAAAAACAAAGAAGAGTATTCTATTTCGTTTTGACATATTTTGCATTATTGTACTGCCCCCTTCAATAATCCATCGGTGTAAATATAGGTATATGCATCGCTATCGAATCGACTTAATGGATATTCACGTGCTGTATCCCAGCTTGCTGGTGATCCACAAGCTGCTTCACCAACAATAACGACCCCTCTTGCTTTATCGACACCAAGAATAACACCAGTGTGTCCACATTTTACGGAACCGCACATTTGGCTTCCACTTGGGGTACTAAAGATCGCGTATGGTTGTGGACTGTGTCCGTTTTTCGCTGTTGGGTTTAGTGAAATCAAGTGTGATACGACAGTGCTTCCATTTCCTGCGGCACCAGACTCTTTGAGATTTGTATATTTACGTGCAAAGAATACAGAGAATGAGACACAATTTGAAAGTGGGCCACCTGGGCAATCTGTACCCGCCCCTGCAATATACTGAACGTTACTTGGAGTATTCTTGTAGTTATCCATAAACTTAATTGCTGTTTGAAGATCCATGCCACCCTCACCGAGCGTCCCACCACAGGTTGTACTGATGTCTTGGCCGGCTGAGAATAACTTAATAACGTCTGCTGCGCTTTCACCACGCTTTGCTGCAGTAGATTTAATATTAGCCGGGAACTCGTATAAATATGTCCAAGCAATCGCATTATCTTGGGCTAAGGTAACAGTTTTAAGGTAATCATATAAAGTCGTACTAGCAGGAATGGTTTGACCGTAGTCAGCTTTTAACTTTCCAGTTCGAATACTATTAGGAACAAGTTGCTTAACGTGATCAAGAAGATAATTCAATTCACCCAAAAGGAATTTGTCATTTACATCCGTTGGAACGCCTGCAGGAATATACCCCGCTATTGGAGAAGCACTGCCACCATACTGATTTTTGTAATATTGGTTAAACAAGTCAGCGCCGATTGCTTTAATAACATATGCCGTTGCTGCATCTCGTTGTCCCCCGGTAAACTGTGCGATTCCCCATCCGCCGGCTGGGAATGCCTGACTCATTTCTTGTCGAAATGGGCTGAATCCACCTTCGTGTTGCATACTTCCTGTAATACCGGCTGCTTGTTGTGCGGTAAGACCGGCATCAACCCAGAAATTGAATATTTTTTCACCGTTATTCGCACCGTGTACTTTATCTATATTCCCATTCCCTGCACTTCCTGAGTCGCTACAAGAGGTGGCACAAGGGCTATAGAACAGAATATCATTACTACTGTAGAATTCTTGATCACACTTTACAGCTGAGTCTGAACTTGATGTCGTCGATGTATCGGCTTCTTGTGCATGGATATTATTAATAGGAACACTTCCGAGTGCGATCGTCAGAACTGCGAGAAAGAGTATTAATTTTTTAGTTATGTTTCTCATACAATTCCATATCCAATTTTATAACTGAGTGGTGAAACAACTTTGCGACTGTCTGATACAAGGCAGTCTGTTGTAGTAAACTGTGTTGTTAATGCTTTTGCTGGAGCTGCCGCAATTTCATTATTCTTACCTATTGCATTGTATTTAACTGGTGCAACATCTGCAACGAATGATGAGTTGTCAGTTGGTGCGTAGAATTCATAAGCGCTTGAGGTATCCTGTGCACTAGGGTCAGTCCCCTCGTCGTCCATACCATCTTGGACACGTTGGTCTACAGTGAATAACGCGTAGTCGGCAACTTGCTGACTGTTAATAATACAGGCTGTTCCAGGATCTTTTGAGAAGTCATCACCGACATCACCGATTGGACGATCACGGTTAACGCAATTATCAACATAGCTTGCGTAGCCACTTCCAGAAACAGCAGCACCTGTCTCTGCGTCAATTTGATTTGTTTGTATCAAACTATCAGCGACGGCATCTGGATCCTTACCTAGATATTGTGTAGGGATGCCATAAATGGGATTACACATTGGATCGGTTGCAATACCGAGTGACTTGTAGTCAAGATCCGTGCAGCTTTTATAGCTCTGTCGTATCTCTTCAGTGGAAAGTGCTGATGACTGTGGAACTAGTGATCCTAGAGACGAACCGACGAATGAACCCATATTAGCTAATGATCCGCTGATATCATTCATGTTAAACGTATAAGGTAATAATTTACTAACCATAGAACCAACAAAGGTATTACTATTAGTGGGATCAAGGGGATTTGCAGTGAGTCGATCCTCAGCTGAATATTGTGCAATCGTTGAGTCTTGAGCTTGGCTATAGGCAACAGCATCGTCAACTGACATGAGACCGTTACCACCACCCGCAGATAAGTCACTCATCATTTTTCCGCTACCGCTTGCAATTGCATTACCAGCATCTTCACCGACGATGCCATTCATTGAATTACCTGCAACAATATCTTTAAGAAGGCTTGGAAGAATAGCTAACCCAACTTGCACCGCCGCTGCTGCCACTCCCTTTACTATATCGCCAGCCGTCACAGCTACGTTAACTCCAGGAATAAGCATTAGTCCAATACCTGCTGCAATGCTACCAAATTGTACGCCTGGGTTTTGGAGTGTTTTACACGCAGCGAGTGGTGAATTACCAAGTACTACATTAATATAACTTGTCACTGCTATGAGGTCTCCTGTTAATCCACCGCCAGCCATAAACTGACTTACGTAGCTGTCCGATTTACCGGCAGTTCCGAACAGTGCGTACTGCATACCAAATGAATCCATTGCTGCTTTTCGCTTTGCACCACTAACCGCGTCGTAGGCAACGTTTGTGAGAATACCACCAAGATACGCACCATCTTCAGATGTGAATGTTCCGGCCTTAATTTGGTCGGCTGCATTAAGGAATACCATTGCGTAGTGAGCAAGTTGAACGGCGCGAACAGTTTTTGCTGCATAGCCTAATGCTCTGACGCTGCTATATGCAGTACAGGCATTGTCTGCAACACCCGTAACTTTAATAAAACTTGTGACAGCACTTAACCCACCTTGAGCAGTCTTGCCGATCGCTTCCGCAGCTTCCTCACCTGCTTCTTGAGCAGCTTCCGTTGCAGCCGCCGCCGCCGCTTTTTTGGCCGCCCTGGCTCGTTCAGCTTCTGCAGGAGTTAACTCTTGTGTTTTGCCATCTTGATCAACTTTTGTACATTTTCCATTATCGTCACAGGTAACGCCGTCATCGTTCGGGATTGCTAATTTTGATCCATTCTTCGTTTGATCCTCTAGGGCTTTTTGTTTTGCGGCATCATCACCTTCGGGCAGGGCTTTTGTTTTATTGATTCCTAGTTTTGTTGCTACTTTTGTCCACACCCTATCTGTAAAACCACCAAATTTTGGATTATAGGCATTCTTTAACGCAACGCGAAAATCTGCATTTGAATTAAATTCACCCGTAAAGTTAGAAGCGTTAATCTCTCTTCCCTTAAAAGTGAACGAAGCCGGTTTTGTTCGTCCCGTGATACTCGTTTTCTCACCTGGATTAACGGTAATACCAGCTTTTTCAAACTTTTTGATTTGCCTATCGGACATTGTGGCATATTTACATTTGATGCTGATTTTTGATCCACAGACACCACTCGTCAGACTTTTTACTTTTTGTCCAAGAATTTTAGTTGTCCGCGCATCCATACTGGTCAGCTGGGTATCCATACGGTCGACAAGTGCCTCTTTCATATGGACAAGCAAAAGACCTGGTGAAAATAAGACAGTACCTGCAAGTCCCCCACCAAGTCCAAGAAGCGCAATAAGGCCTAAAGGCCCGCGTTTCTTTAAGATTGCTCGAAAGTTCATTGGGGTAACAGTTTTACCACCCTTTGATTTGTTTCCACCGTAGTTACTCTTCCAGTTTCCGCCACTATCTTCGGCATCACGAACCTTGGCGCTGTCATCACCACCCTTGTCACCTTCAACGCCGTCTTTCTTTAAATGATCAGGATTTGTGAGCGCATCAAAATCACGATCGTAACCTGATTGTTGTTCCTGCTCTTGAAGGTGCCGAGCGGTCTCTTGAGGATTGACTCGTTCGTCTTCATCGGAATCATTTTTATAGCTGAATTGAGCGGGCATAAGTACCTACCATTATACCTTATAGCCCTGGATTCTGTGGTTGTCCTGGTCCCTGTGAAGGAGCTTGAGGATTGGTGGTAATAAGCTGTTGTTCTGTTGGACTCGCTTGAATATTAATGTGGACGTGACTTTGCCCTGCAAAGAATAAGCCTTGCCCAATTGGGAAGTTCGCTAGTCGCTTCTTTTCTTCTTCGGTCAGTTTAAAGACATCAGACAATACATCGACTGCGCTGGCGGATTGTTTTAAGAGTAACTGCATTGAACTGTTGGCGACAATTGCACGGCCCATTTTGCTTCCCATGAAGTCTTCAACGTCCTGTGTAATGGTCGTGAGGCCAAGGAAATATTTACGGGCGCGCTTTGCGAGGCTAAACAGGAAGTTTGCAGAGTCGTCATACTTCATTAATTGCCATGCTTCATCAACGATAAGCATACGTTTTTTCTTATCAGTACGAGTAATGTTCCAGATGTGACTCAGGACGATATACATCGCAACGGGACGAAGTTCATCCTCAAGGTCGCGAATATTAAAGACTACCATTGGGTTATTGATATCAATATTTGATTGCTGACTAAAGATACCAGCGAACGTTCCTGTCGTGTATTTACGAAGGCGCTGCGCTAGTTGTGGGCCAGTTCCACCCATGTGAAGCAACGTATCGTAAAGATCAGAGATAGTTGGTGGTGGTGAGTTGTGTGTGAGTGGATCACTTGTAATACCTACACGCGCATAGGTGTCGATCAATGCTTGGTCGAGGTCAGCTTCTTCAACTGGGTTGAGCGCCGCCATTGTCGTACCATTTGCAGCAACCTGCGTCCCACCAAGCATCAAACGGAACAATCCATGAAGTGTGACAAGGTTAGCGCGTAGTGCATCTTCTGCTTCGTCGCTATCGATAACACGAGGAAGATCGAACGGATTAATACGCGTATTCGAGTTAAGGCTGAGGCGGACGTAACTTCCCCCTACTGCTTCAGCAAGCTTTTGGTACTCGTTTTCAGGGTCGATAATAATCACTTCTGTACCAAGCATCATACTTCGCAGTGCTTCAAGCTTCACGGTAAATGACTTACCTGCACCAGACTTCGCAAAGACCACCATGTTGGCGTTTTCTAGTTTGAACCGGTCAAAAATAACTAATCCATTATTGTGCATGTTTATACCATACAAAATACCCGTGTTATCTGTCAGGTCAGCACTGGTGAATGGGAAGCTCGTACTAATCGCTCCAGTATTCATGTTGCGGCGAATCTGCAACTGGTCTGACATCTGTGGAATCGTACTATTAAGTCCCTGTTCTTGTTGTGACGAAGCAACCTTACTAAAGACTAGTTGTTGGCCGAATAATGTTTCGATCTTGTTTTGCACAAAGTTAAGTTCATCAAGGCTATCTGCCCACAAGGTGACATATAGTCCGAAACGGAAGAATCGCTCAGCACCAAGCTGAATCTGGTCACGAAGCTCTTCTGCGTCATTAATCGCTGCTTCAAGCGCCGGGTCGCGAGTCTTCCCTTTTTCATTGTTAATCGATGTACTTGCTTCAAGTTGCGTCACCTTTTTACGAAGGTTGTTAAGAACAACTTGGCTGTCGACTGGATAGACATACATACTGACGTCGAGTACTTCATCGATATTAATCAATGAACTGAGCCACCCTGTATAAATTTGGCGAGGATAGCCGTATACATAAAGTGTTCGACCATACTTCGTTCCAAGGCGGAAATACGATGAATGAATCTCAATACTACTTGGAGCAATGAGGTCACGAAGGGTTGAAACACCCTTTAAGAATGCCTGTTCTACTTCGGCTTGTTCACGAGCACGTTGCTGCGCTGCAACGTCCATAGCAGTTTGTTTTGCCATTATTGCATTCCTCCAGGGTTTGGTGCTGTCGCGGAATCAGCTTTTTTGGTATAGATCCCTGTCGTATTTTCAAAATCACCAAGCGGCTGACGAACAGCAGTATCTGGGTTATAGAAATTGTAGTACAACTCCCCTAGTGACTTGGTGTTTAGTTGGGCGCTTTGGACACCAATCTGGAACATACCAGCGATGACGTTATCAACGCGGTTCTTAATTTCGCTCTTTGCTTTTTCGTAGGTCGCTGTATCAATACGAGTAATCGTGTTCTTTGGTTTTGCGAAAAGCTTTCCAAAGAATCCTTTTCCTTGATCGATTAAGTTAGCGGCATCGCCACCAGGGAAATACGGGACAACAATATAAAAAGATTTCTCCATGATGTTCGCTTCTTGCGAAAGGACATCGATGTAGTTAATGTAATCATCCATCAACACACCAAGCAGCATATTATCTTGTGTACGACGCGTTGCAACGAGTTTGTCGAGGTAGGGGCCGATATCGACACGTTGTGAACGAACTAAGATTTGTACCGGGAAATTCAGTGAGTTCAAAAAGTTCTGGTAGCTATATTCAACCCCTTCACGTTCACGATCACTCATTAAATCAAAGTTAATTGATTTACAGGCAACGACGGCGCGCATTGACCCATCGATCATGATCACCATGTTGTCACGCACCTCAGAGAGCTGAAGCGTGCTTTGGGTTGAGTTAGGGTTCTTTGTTGCTTGTCGGGCCTGTTGTGCGGCACCAGAGCCAAGATTATTCGCTTGTTGAGCGATAGGTTCTGCAATTGGCATTGCTATAGGGACTGGCTGCGCTGGTTGCATCGCAGGAGCTGGAGCGACAGGAATAGACGCCTGTGGATACGGCGCTGGTGACCCGTTAGGAGGGCCGGGCTGATTTAAAAACGGATTATTATTTGGTTGCATTCCCTACTCACTTATTCCCACCTGGAGTCCACCGAGCCTTGATTAGTACTGAATTATCGTAATGAGATAACTACTTCTTCTGACATGTCGTTTTCTTTTTCTTGAATACGATGTGCTTCTCGAGCAATTGTCTCGATAGATAAATCGGGGTTATTTGCAAGGTTCATTATATCAGCTGACACCGGTTTATCGCTAGTGGTTGGTGGAGTTTGTGGCACCGGTACTTCAACAGGGGTCGGTGCTGGATGTGCTGTTGAATGAGCCTCGTCATCGATTGGTTGAATCACTGTTTGTTGAATATTTGGATACGGATTGTAGGTTGGTGTCACGTCTTGAGTTTGTTGCGCAGGTACCGGAACGCTATAGATAGAGGCTGGATTGATGACCGGTGCAGCTGCCATCACTGGCGGTTGTTGAGGTGCTGTTGGTGCTTGATGCATACGATCAATTGCCTCTTGGCGAACGCGCGACGCTTCATTGGACATCATTGAGTTAAATGTTTGCGCAACAACGTTGCCGCTATCGAGAATATCTTCTGCGCTTTGTGCTTCTAATAAAATATCGCTATTAAGCGTCGTGCTTGGTGACGCCTGTGCGCCTGCACCGCGAATCGCCCATCCACCAGAGTCAACGATACCTGCAAGATAACTGAAACGCTGCTCGGCATCAGCTTGAGTAATATTTTTTGAACGTTGAATCTCTACAACTTTTGGTACGGTAATTTCAATTAACGACTCTACCCCGTCTGGATCCCACAAACGTTTGTGTGGTTTAAGGTAGTACGAAATAATCGCCGCAAGATAAATTTCCATCGGTTGATCTTTACGGAGCGGCAATGCAAGTGCACCAAATAGAAGGATGATTGGCAAAGGTATAATTGCAAGCCCAATAAACAGTTGTGCTAATCCCCACGCAAGTCCAATCGCCAGTGCGACAATAATCAAATAAATAAACTGTCGGAAACTAAATGGTCCGATGAGTTTATCATCTGCTTCAACATCTTGGGGAACTTTGTAGGTTGCCATGTATCTATTCTACCTCTATTTTATGGCGTTTAGTTGATCTGGAGTTGGAGCGTTCATTTTCGCTAAGTTATCAACTTGTGCACCATTCTTACCGATAGTTGGACTGAGGCGTGGATCACTAAGCGCTTCACTCGCAGCAGCAGCAAGCTTGGTTTGTGTATCTCCACCCAATTCCGCAGCTGTTTGTGCAACAAACGTGAGCTCATCACCATCACCGGCGGCAATCTTAGCTGGAGAGTAGGCACCATTTGCTACTTGAGTTTCAACAACCTTCTTTATATTTATAGCTGACCGTGGTTTACCGGGTTCAGCTTTTGCTCGTAGTGTTGCAAGAAGGCCTTGTCCAACATAGGCGGGTCTATTACCGGCCGCACCAAGTTTATCTGCCAAGTGGATGCGCTCTTCATCTGACCAATTGTGTGATTCCTCTAACATTTGATTCATACCTGTAATGTCATTCGTTTGGATGACTCTTTCAACTGCAGCTCTACGCATTGCTGGATCTTTTGTTTCTGTACGACGGTTCCTTAGTTGCTGACGACTAAGACCTTGTGAGTTAAGAAGAATTGCTGCTGCTTTTGTATCTTTATCAAGTCCCTCTTCTGCGAGCGAAATACCACCAGCTTGAAGTCGAGTTCCAAAGGTACCTGATTTGTTGTTAATTCCTGAATTGATGTCAGAAGCAACATTCCTAAGGTTTCGTGGGTCAAACTTTCTATACTCTTTATTGAACGCACCACTCTGAATAAGTGTTTTTCGTCGACTTCGTTCACCAGCACGATACTGTTGGAATTTCCCGAGTCGTGAATCCCCAAAACCTTTACCACCAGCCTTAGCCAAGCTTCCACCTGTTTTACTAGCAAAGCTTGTTAATTTACCACCAACGCTACCAATGCCGTTTAGGGAGCCCTTGAGTAGTGTCGGGACGAGGAAGAATGGCAGTGCTGCAATTCCAACAGACATAATTTGCAGAATTGTTTCAGTTCCTGTTCCTGGACCAGCTTGGAGAACAATTTGTGATGCCAAACTCGACATACCGAAGACGACAGAGATAATTGGGAATAGTAATAATAATGCCATGAAGGCTTTTCGCCATTTTGTGAATAACGATTCGGTGTTCGGTAGGAGGAACGCAACAAACGCGAGGGGTGATAAAACAATCAAGAGAACAATAATTGCTTTTCGAGCAATCAACATCAATACAACCATCAACACTCCAACAAGCGCACCGAGAACAATAGGAATAAGGATTGAGAGTGCAAAGTATGCGACAGTTGCTGTCGCAATGACTGCGAGGACAATTGTTGTAATACCATACCCATTTGCACTTGCATCGGTTGAGGTCGGAACATTTACTTGTACGGCAATGGCATCAAAGATACTCTTTAGTGAATAGCCAAGAATGTTACTTAAGTCGACAGCAAGCTGACAAATAAAATACGAAAGGTTCACAAGAATTGCTGCAATGACAATTCGAGGCAATAATTTCTTAACACCATAATTAGATACCCCTACTCCCGTTAATTGGGAGAAGATAATAATGAGGAATGCAATAACGAATGCGACGTTCGCAAAGGTGCGGAATACACTCCAGGCTATGTATGTCCCTGAATCTGTGTCGAACAACCCCGTATCTGTTGCGAGGAAATTATCTGAAAGTCCAGAAAATGCATTTGCGAGAAGATCACCCATGAAACTAATGACGGGACAGACAATCCAGCCGATACCTTGTATGCCACAAGATGTTTTGCTGTCCCCATTTGAACTGTCGCCTCCTGTCAATATATTATTATCTGAAGGAATACCTCCTCCTGATACGGAAAGTTTTTGACCATCTAAACAAGCTGTTCGCAATGTCTTGTTTGTATCTTGTGGTGCTGGTCGTCCAGGAATTGTATCAGGAGCGGGGTATGTAGCATTGCAATAATTTGCATCACTTCTATGCAATGAGCCTTTTATGCAGGCACTTAAACTGGATGCGTCAGTGTAACCATATTTATCTGCACAAAGCCTTCCTGAAGGTATGCCATTACCGTCAACTGGTTGACCTTGACCTATAAAACAGCCATTTTGTGCATTGACGTCCACAGCCCTATTACTCGTGAAGCTTGTTGTAAGGCATAAGGAATAGTTTGTTGGATTGATTCTACCTACAACACAACCAGCCATAAAACTTGCATCATCTGCTTCTTCTGGGAATGAACTTGCACAAGCTGGGGCTGCAACCCACTTTTGATAATCACCGGCATATTTAACCGTAGCCCTTGCGGATTCTTCACAGGTATTTCCTGAGCCGGTATTAGTCTGAAGTGGAATACCAGCTACTACTGTTCTACCTGGACCACCATCATTTTTAACGCTCCAGTCACTTTGTTTTAAGGATCCGTCAGACTGTACTTGTGCAACAGTTACAAGATTACTTGTTCCGCCCGGTTGGGCTTTACACATACTTGCTGTTGTTAAGGAGTTCATAGCAAGGAAATAATTCATTGCATTGTAATCAGGTTGTTGGGTTAAGGGGTTTACTCCATCAAGATAAGGTCCGTGGAGCGCTTTATAAAGAATACCGTTCTTTGAAGTTGGACTATTAATGTCACTATTTGTACAGGTGTAATTACGACCATCGGCATCCTTTTTACATGTATACCCTAGGCTTTGTAGTGCAGCCTTTTTATCAGATCCAAGGGGCAACCCAAATACAGAGAATAAATCATTTACCCAACCAGGTGCATCATCACTTTCGCCATTACAGGCTGTATTTCCATCTTTATTACCCCATGCATCAATAAATTGTCCAAGACGAACCGTTGATCCACCGCTGTTGATCCACCATCGTGGTCCCTTATCAATATCACTTCCTGTAATAGTTGTCTTAAAATCTCGTCCATTAAGTTGAGTACAATACGAAAGACCATAATAGTATTTTAATGCCTTGACCTTTTTGTTGATTCCACTTGATCCATCTGTTTTGTATGTAGTATCACTTGCTGCATTAGCTGTATGTGTATTGTAGAAAAAAAGTGCTCCAGTAAAAATCACTAATCCAAGTAAGAACAAGACGACAAGTCGCCGACCCCAATTAAAGTGAAAAATAGCTACACGTTGCATGTGTAGCTATTTAAGCATAAAGAGTATGTTTTCGACAGATATAAATACGGATGCTTAGGCGGTGTAAAGGCTTTTTACCTTGGCATCCAGATTGAGCCATTTTCGTTAGTCACTAAACAGACAGTAATATCTGAAGTTACAGGCGCTGCGCCACCCATAAGTTGCTGCGTAGTGTTCATGTCAATACAAAGGTGTCCAGCTGCATCTTTATATTTATCAGAACTACTATTAACGACGGGCATTTGTAGATAATCTGATGCAGGAAGAGAGCGTGCTGATGGTGCTGAATCTGGACCGTCAAGCTGAGTAGCGAAGTCGGTTAGCGGTTCGTATGACTTAGAAAGAGTTCCGTTGATAAGTTGAGACGCAATATATGTATCTGCCGCTTGTTTGTCGAAATGGAAGCCATCAGGTTTTGTAAGTGTCATAGCCTGACGTGCCTGCATTGTCACGAATGCATTAATTTCAGCTGGGGTATTGTTCTCGTTGATAGCCTTAGGAAGAACGTCTAATGGATTTTTACTTACTGCTTGCCAAGATTCCGCAAAATCTGGAAGAGTTTGGGCATAAAACATTGGAATTTTAGCTTTTTCTTCAGTCGGTAGTTGGTTTAGTGAATAAACGTCTTGACTCATTAAACTAGCGACATTCGCTTCTGTTAGGTTGTAGTTATAATCAAAAGCCTCAGTTGATGTTTCAGGACTAGCTGAAGGAGTTGCAGATGGTGAAGCTTCGGTAGAAGGTTCGGTCGATGGATCAGTGTTGGCGGGCGCAGTCGCAACAGGTTCGTGTGATTCAGGGACGTTTGCTGACTCTGCAACCTTAACGCCACCAAAGACAAGTCCACCAAGTGTCAGAAGACCCGCAGCACCAACTGTTGCCCTACCCACTCGGGTTTCAACGAAACCGCGAAGGCCAGTACGTTTTTCAACGATAGGAGTGCTATATTCTGAGGCTTCTTTTTTCTCTGTACCACCTTCGATTGGGGGCATAATAGCATTAGAGAGGTTCGGATTAGTGAATTTGTTGCTAGATTCTGACACTGTGTGGTGATCCTTTCGCGCTTGGCGACATTATATATGTATCGGCTTGGGCTTTTTGCAACTTCAGCGCATGTGCACTTTGTTAAAGTTAATATATCACAAAAACGCAAAAAAGTAAATAGCTTATGTATGCAAACTTGCAAAAAAGCAAGGAACGTCGTAATTTATAGAGAGTATGAAGATAAAACAAACAATAAAAACACTAGTTGTGAGCGCGATGCTGCTCATGTCTGGTTTCAGTCTCGTCGCACCAACGGCAACTTTTGCGGCGACTTGTGGCGGGGTGACCACGGCTATCATCTCTTGTGACGAAAAAGGTGGTAAGAATGCCGAAGTACAAGATACTGGTGTGTGGGGCGTCTTACTTCTCGCGATTAATATCCTCACTGCGGGGATTGGCGTTGCGGCTATCGGCGGTATTATTTATGGAGCAATTCTTTACACCTCTGCCGGCGGTAGTCCAGAGCAAGTAAAGAAGGCTATGCAAGTCATTACAAATGTGGTGATAGGTGTTGTCGCGTATGCATTAATGTTTGCGGGACTTAACTTCCTTATCCCTGGAGGACTATTTAACTAATGAAACTTCTAAAGAAAGCAGTTTTCTTGTTCTCATTTGCTGCACTGATTGTTGCACCTGTTTTTAGTCTTACGGCCCCTCAGAATACATTTGCGGCTGGCCCCTCTTCGGCATCAGATTGTGAAAAGCCATTACTGGGTATTCACCCATGGTTCCGAGGTCTTGCGGTTGTTAAAGATGGTAAGTGTGAAATTGCATCACCCGGTTCAACGCTTGATAGTGGTAAAACACTCGACCTAACGGGATTTATTTGGCGAATTGCCCTTAATATTATCGACATTGGGCTTGGTGCAGTTGGATATATTGCCTTCTTCTTCATTCTCTATGGAGGATTCCAGTTCCTTACCGGCGGTAACAACCCAAGTCAGATTGAAAAAGCACGAAAAACACTGCTAAATGCAATCATTGGTCTGGTTATCTCCTTTGGAGCAGTCGCAATTGTTAACTTAGTATTTGGGATTATTGGATAACTTATGAATAACTTTTTAGTAAAATTAGCGGTCAGTATTGTTGGTGATGATAAAACGAATATTAATATACCAGCACTCACTGGCGAAGAAGTGTTACGTAATGGGCTAAATATCGCCTACTTTATCGCAGGAACAGTTGCGATCATCGTGATCATCGTTGGTGGAATCATGTATGCCTCAGCTGCAGGCAACAGCGCAAACATCACAAAGGCAAAGAATATGATCCTCTACTCTATCGTTGGACTTGTTGTTGTGGTTGCTGCATACGCAATTACTAATTACGTTATAGGAAAGTTTAACTAATGATGAAAAAAATTCGAAACCTCGTCCTTGTTTTAGGAATTGCCCTCGGTATTGGACTTGTTACACCGGTGAGTACCTATGCTGCTGGAAGTGTTATTGCTGATCAATGTGCGGATAACCCTGATGCCGCAGTCTGTAAGGACCAGAACGACAAACCTGAAGACCTTATTAATAACATTGTTAATATCCTTCTGTATATCGTTGGTGCCCTATCGGTTATCATGATTATTGTCGGTGGGTTACTCTATGCCACATCGGCTGGTGACTCTGGAAGAGTGACGCTTGCAAAGAATACGATTATGTATGCAGTTATTGGCTTGGTGGTTGCCTTCTTGGCGTTCGCCATTGTCAATTTCGTGATCGATACGTTCATAAAGAGAAGCTAACCCTTAACAAAAGGCGTTATATCTGCTATAACAGTACCAAGAGATTCTATAAGAAAGGAATATCATCAAATGAAAATTTCAAAAAAAGCATTAGCTAGCTTCGCAGGTTCAACTGCGCTCGCATTAGTTGCTGTGTTTGTTCCAACAAGCGCGTTTGCAGCAACTGACCTACAAGGCGGAATCGACGCTGCGAAACCAGACGGCGCCGCTGGTAACACCACACTGTTTGGTGACGGCTCAATCTTTAACACTATTGTGAACATCCTATTGTTCCTTATCGGTGCTATCTCAGTGATCATGTTGATCATTGGTGGTATTCGTTACACAGTTTCAGCTGGTGACAGTGGAAACGTAACAGCTGCTAAGAACACAATCATGTACGCGATCATTGGTCTTATCGTCGCTTTCCTAGCCTTCGCAATTGTGAACTGGGTACTCGGCGCTCTTACAAAGACAGCGTAGTTCCGCTCATCTTATAGAAAAAAAGCTCCGGGTTCGCTCGGAGCTTTTTCTTTCCCCTACTTTGGGATATAAAATAAGCTCCTTTTTACGGGAGCTTATTTCTTAATCTATTAAGATTGATGAACTAGAATGAGACTAAGTCTATTATTGGACTTGGATCTTCTTTGCTTGTTCTGTCTTGATCTTTGAGAAGCTGATAGTAAGGACGCCGTCTTTTAGGACTGCTTCTACTTCATCTTCTTTCACGTTGACAGGCAAAGCGAGTGTTCGGCTGAACTCTCCCCAGTAACATTCCTGGATGTGCCAGTTAGTTGCGCCACTGTCGTCGCCGCTACTGAGTGTTCCGCTGATCGTCAAGATGCCGTCGCTAATGCTGACATCGAGCTCTTCTTTGTTAACACCTGCAGTACGAGCTTTTACAACAAGCTTGTCTTCTGTTTCATATACATCAACGGCTAATTGGCCAGGGAATTCTTCTTCGCTGTCATCCCAAGTATCGTCAGTTGCGGCTGGCGCTGGTGCGTCAGTTGATGAAAGGTCGTCGTCGCTCAAAAAAGCAGCAGCTAGTTCATCTTCAATTAATAGGTCTTCGTTTTGTTTGCGGGCCATGATATCCTCCACTTTCTCTAGGCTCATTTGACAAATAGTCCTTCGTATTATAACGGTCATGTTCACTATAATCAACCTGATACTTATGCTAAACGTAAAAAACACAATACTTGACACGCTTCTTTCTCTCGTTGCCCCGCACCTCTGTTCTGGCTGTGGTCAGATTGGGACGTCTTTTTGCGATAATTGTAAATATGACATCACCCAAGAGCCGTTTTCTGGCTGTATTTTGTGTGATAAGTTAAGCGCTTCTGGCGTCTGCAAGGAACATAAAGTGGCGTTTAATCAAGCATGGATAGTGGGTGCACGAAGTGGTGCGCTACAAAGGTTAATTGGTGGGTTTAAGTTTCGGAATATGAAGGCATCTTCTTTTGATCTTGCTGACTTACTTCACCAACGACTACCGCAATTACCATTAACGACTATTATTGTTCCTATACCAACGACACCCATTCACATACGAGAGCGTGGCTATGATCATATGTATTTGATTGCTACTCAGTTAGGAGTATTACGGCACTCCCCTGTTCAGAAGCTACTGGTGCGTCAGCATGCGTTAGTTCAACATCATGCACGACGAGAAGACAGATTAGTGCAGGCATCCAAGGCATTTAAAGTAGACGGTGTCGTTGATAGTAACGCGACCTATTTGCTGATTGATGACGTTGTCACAACGGGTGCAACAATACAAAATGCGGCGCAATTATTAAAAAATGCCGGGGCGACAACCGTATGGGTTGCGGCAACTTCGCGTCAGCCTCTCGACTGATTAGTTTGTATCTGTTAAAATAGCCTAAGTTCTGGCGCCTTGGAGAGGTGACCGAGTGGTTGATGGTACTTGTCTTGAAAACAAGCGTGGGGCGACCTACCGCGAGTTCGAATCTCGCCCTCTCCGCCAGATTGAATATAAAAAACGACCTTTATCTAAAGGCCGTTTTTATTTTTCATGAAAACTAAACGTTTGTGCCGCCGGTTGTTGCACCTGGTGCAAGTGAATTTATGACGAAGTTAACGGCTGCATAGGCAAGGAACGAGACAATAAGCCCAACAATGGCATAGAGTACCGTGTTCTTTGCTGCAGTAACGGCTGTTGAGTTACCACCAGAAATAACATAGCGGAGACCACCGACGATAAGCATGATGACACTGAGTGCGCCGACGATAAATAAGAGGATATTAGTAATAGTGGTAATAATACCGTCGCCACCAAACAATTCTGCTGGTTGGCCATCCCCTCTTGCAGCATTAACACCATCAATAACAGTTAAGGCGAATGAGTTTTGAGAGACAAAAATAGATAGGGCGAAGACAATAAGCGACGCAAGCAGTACAGGGCTAAATTTTCTTACTATGTCCATTTCACTTCTCCAAAAACATAAACGTGAATAATATTAAACAATTATATTTTAATTATAGCAAATATTTGCACCAAAATCTAGTCGTCACATCTGTTTTATGCTACAATCGTTGGAGTCGCAAGGTGCCAGTGAGACCCAAATAACTGCCCCGTGAAACGACATTGTGGAGGAGTACCCAAGTGGCTGAAGGGGACGGTTTGCTAAATCGTTAGTCTGGGGAAACCTGGAGCGAGAGTTCGAATCTCTCCTCCTCCGCCAAATGAAATAAGTCCTGCTGTATCAGGGCTTTTTTCTTTAATGTAACCTTAGTTTTTTGCGCTCATGCTATACTAAAAATAATCATGAATCCAGATGACCAAAAGACCAATTACTGGGAAACACCCGAAGAAGAGCAGCAGGTGACACAGCCCCTTGCTGAATCTAATGAAGGCGAAGCGCCTTTCGAGGCACCTGAAGTAGCAGAGTTAGAACAGCCACTCGACGATCCTGTGACCTGGACGGCACATGAATATGTTCATATCGATAAGAGTCCCTTGTGGTTTGTTATTTTTGTCGTTGTCGTCTTAGGGCTTATCTCGATTGATATCTTTTTCTTGAAATCATATACGTTCTCAGTGCTTGTCGTCGTGATGGCTATTGCGGTCATCATTTATACCCGTCGCCCACCCCGAGAGCTGACCTATACTCTCAGCATGAACCAGGGTCTGTATGTTGGTGAGCACCTTTATCATATCGATGAGTTTAAGTCGTTTGGACTGATAAAAGACGGCGAACATAATTCAATTATGCTCATTCCTCGCAAGCGCTTCTCTCCTGGTGTCTCGGTGTATTTTCCAGAAGAAGCCGGTGAAGAGATTGTCGATATTTTAGGTCAGCGTCTTCCAATGGAAGAATTGAAACTCGACGTTATTGATATTGTTGTTCGTAAATTGCGCCTCTAACCCCTACCCGGTACTAAGCGTGAGCATTAGCTTCGAAACCGTTCCTGTGATACAATATCCCTTGTCCGCGACGAAAGAAGCGAAAGTACCTTCTAGTTACAATGATATAACTCGTTGTTCTTAAGACAACGAGTTATATATATGCACCTGTAGCTCAGCTGGATAGAGCGCTGCCTTGCGGAGGCAGAGGTCGTAGGTTCGAATCCTGCCAGGTGTACCAAGATTATGAAAGACTTCCTCGGAAGTCTTTTTATTTTGTTATGATTATCCTATGAAACAACTAAAGCAATCTCCTTTCTTCTATCAATCAGCTATCACCGTTCTGATCGCAAATATTTTTTCAGCAAATACGTATTCGTTTTACTGGTTTTATAAACAATGGAAAATGGTAGGACTACATGAAGGTGTAAAAACACATCCAATCATTGCTGCTATTTTTAGTGAATTTACTGGTTTCGTTCTTTTTAAAAAGATATGGCGAGCTGCACCTTCGAGTAAAGTGAAGAATCGACACCTCTACCTTATTCCTGCAATACTATTCCTTTTAGTGGCAACAATAGTACTTATTCTGTCATTCGTCTTTCTTGATCAACCACTAACTGTATTGGCATTTTCTTTTGGCGCAATTCTGATTAACTCAGTGTTATACGCTTGGGTGCAGCAAGTGATTAATACGACCGCGCCAAAAGAGGCTGAGAGTATTCATAAACTACAGCTGACTCCACCAGAAATTGTCTTTTTTGTTATCGGATTTATAGGATTCTTCAGTAATATTCCTGCGCTTCTCCTTCTTCCGAGCTCCGATACCATCATGCAACGAACCGAAAATTTTCAAAAAACAACGGATCTGCTACAGGTAAGATATGACAAACTTGATGCCGAGTTCACAAAATGCAATGACATGCTAAGGACAAGATACGAAATGTTGGATACAACCAGTCAGGTTGCGGTAGATGCTTATAATAAAGATATTGAGCCATGCCAGGAGATTATGAAAGAACGTGACGCCGTCGGTAATAAGATGCTTTCTTTATCTGCTCAGTTCTTTAGAGGACTGTTTATTAAATAAACACCTAACAGGTGAGATCACCCAAATCGTTCGGTTTTGATAACGTCTGCTGGAATACCTGCGGCTTGCAGAGCTTCGGTAATCGCATCTACGAATAGGCTCATTCCACACACGTAGCAGATTGGTTGTGCATCAAAGCTATCAACAATTGCCTTCAGCATGTCTTTAGTGACACGGCCGGTAAGACCATCCCAGTCCTTAGGCGGCTCGCGTGTAATCGTCACGGCAACATCTGGTGAATGCAGAAAAACGTCCTTATAGAGGACATCTTCGTAAGTATGTGAACTGTAGAGCATCTTCATTTCTGCTGTTGAACCACTCTCGGCGTGTGCGGTAAAGATGGCGTGCATTGGAACGACTCCGCTTCCTCCACCAACAAGCAGCACAGGACGAGTTTCGTCAGGTGTCCAGGTAAAGAATTTCCCGAATGGTCCGCGAATTTCGACTTTATCGCCAATTTTTAAGTCTTCAGTAATGTAGGGTGATACTTCCCCATTTTTCACATCCATAATAGTGAGAGTAAGTTTTTTCTCACCTTTACCTTCTGTTGCTGAAGAATACAATCGCGCTGCTTGGTAGCCATTTTCTGCAGTGAGACGCAGTTCGTAATGTTGGCCAGCGATGTTATTAATCGGGTGTGGCGTTTCAAAAACAAAGGTTTTTACCAATGGAGATTCGGGTGAAATTGAAACAACGGTTGCCACGAACCAGTCATTATTACTACCAGGCGACGTCGTCACTATAGCGCTCCTCTTTCCACGGATCACCGTGATTGTTATAGCCGTTTACTTCCCAGAAGCCAGGGTGGTCTTCTTTGGTAAAGGTAAGTTTATTGACCCATTTTGCGCTTTTCCAAAAATACAGGTGTGGGACAAAGAGACGAACTGGTCCCCCGTGTTCAGGTGTCAGTGGTTCACCGTCAGCATGTGTGGCGACGAGTGCTTGATTATTAAGAATGTCACGAACCGGCAGATTTGTTGTATATCCCTCAACAGTGGAGGCGATCATAAACTTCGCATCGGCAGTAAGTCCACCCGCAAGTCCAATGAGGTCATCGACTGAAACACCATCCCAAATAGTATCGAGTCGGGTCCACCTGGTCACGCAGCTGATATCCGTCTTAAGCTGGGTTTTATTTAATGCGTTAAATTCATCCCACGTAAGGGTAAAAGGTTTGTTTACCGCACCGTCAATGGTGAGGGTCCAAGTTTTAGTATCAACGTGAGGAGTTGGTCCATAGGTAAGAACAGGCCAGCTATGCACTTCTGTTTGTCCTGGTGGAATACGTTCGCTATCCGCGCCGCCACCTTTACCTACGAAACCTTTATTAATAATAGACATAGTATAATTGTACACCTTCTCAGCTGAATTTCATCTGTTGTGACTACCTCTGTGGTATCTCGGGATAGAACAAGATGGTACAATAGCGACAAACACAACCGGTATAAAAACGTGCAATGAAAAAAATAATTACAGCCATCATTATTGGAGTTATCGTCCTCGCCGGAATCGGTACTTTCTTATTTTTTACTTCACGACCCGCTGAGCCGGCATCGAACTCGCAATCAACGGCTACAAGTGTGGTGTTAACGGAAAATATTACCGACCACCCGCTTTCGGGCACAGTAAATCTTAGCCCTATTATTAAAAATAGCACCACTATTGAGAAGGTCGAATTGCTCGTTGATAATACGGTTGTCCACGTTAGTTACGCGGAACCATATAAACTCGCCCTCGATACGACAACTTTTAAAAACGGTTCACACACTCTTTTGATTAAGGTGACACAAGCTGATCACTCTACTATTATTAGTGAAACTTTCGCCATTAAGGTTGAAAATAGCGTGACGCAAACGGAAAGCCCTGCTGTGTCTGAGGGAAATACTAACTCTACGCAAACAGTACCAACTAAAAGTGTCACAACAAACCCTCCGGTTTCAAGTGGTGGCACTATACCTTCTAGTCCCGCAACACCAGCCACTCCTGTGGGCGATACCGAAGCTCCTTCATCTGTCGCGGGAATTACTGTTGTTGCAACAAACGATAAAGATGCACATGTTACCTGGAGTGCGGCAACCGATAATACGGACGTGACTTCTTACGCTGTGCTTCGTAGTGGAGTTGTGATCGCGACAGTCACTTCACAAGATCAATCTTACGACGATACCGACATCGTACCTGGCAACTATTACACTTACGCAGTGATTGCGTATGACGCTGCCGGAAATGCATCTGCGCCAAGTGCTCGATCCGCCATTACCCTTCCTCTTGCAACTGCGCTTCATGGCTCACCCCTCCCCTCGGAGGATGCAGGAGCAGAACAAGCCCTTAGTGTTGGTATGAAGTTTACCCCAAAAGTCGACGGTGAGCTGACAGGTGTGAGGTTTTATAAGTTTGCGGGTAATACCGGGGAGCATATCGGCGCTCTGTGGGATGCAGGGGGTAACGGATTAGCAATTGCTTTCTTTGCGAATGAGACAGTATCTGGTTGGCAGATGGCGAACTTCCTCACACCAGTTAAAGTAACAGCAGGCATGACATACACCGTCTCTTACCATATGGAGAATGGGTATTACGCGGCGACTGCTCATGGTTTAGCTGGCGTACCACCAGCAGACCCTTACATTGAACCCCTACAATCAACTAGCGGTGCTCCGAATGGTGTGTTTAAATACACGCCCTATAACGAGTTTCCAAGTTCTGGTTTTAACGATGCTAACTACTGGGTAGATCCAATGTTTAGGCCGTATGACACGACAACAAATGCAACTACCGATTCGTTGGCGCGTGTTCCATGGGAGGGTGGACCGAGTTATTATCAGCAGTTTGCCGCTACGAATAATGTATGGACAAACTCAAACTTCTTCCCTATCGGTGTATGGTTTGAGTCTGTATTAGATCAGGCTAATGTGACGACAGATAAAGTACACGGGATTAACACGTACGTGCAACTAACAGGTAATAGTGACCTCTCTATTGTAAGAAATAACGGCAGTTATGCGATCGCTGGTAACGGCAGTAATATAGGCGCTGAAACGGTCGGATATTACAACGCTGATGAAGCGGATATGAATTTTGGTCCAGGCTACGGTGCGTACGATGAGGCTAACTACCGCTGCGTTAATAGTAATGAAAGTTGTGGCTATACTGCGATGGCGCTATTCACCGGTAACCATGCCCCTAACAGCCATGTACAGTACGCAAATTACGGTAAAGGTGTGATGATGTGGGAAACACAGGCCGAAGCAGCGAAATTCGTGAACGATTATACGGATGTTGTTTCAAACGATATGTATTTCTACACTGATCCCGGTCTTTGTGGTGAAGCACTGCTATTCCTGGGTATCCCAACCGACAAGTGTCGCCTCTCGGCAAACTACGGATATGTTCTCGATAAAATGCGTGCACTTGATGCACTTGATTCGAAGCGGCAACCAATTTGGGCATTTGTGGAAGATGGCCACCCTTTCACGGAAAATACCGCTCCAACTATTACCCCTGACCAATTGGCTGGTGCGGTATATAGTTCATTGATTCACGAAGCACGAGGAATCATTTACTTTAACCACAATTTCGGTGGCAGTTGTATTAGCCAGCACGTCATTCGAGATAATTGTTTCCCGGCAACAAGTGCCAAAATCGCTCAGGTGAATCAGCAGGTGACTGCCTTGGCGCCGGTATTGAATAGTCAATCATATGTTTATGATGCCAATCCAAAACTCGATACAATGTTAAAGGGCTATGATGGATCATATTATCTCTTTGCAATGACCAGTCGTGACACGGCAACGGGAACTTACGCACTTCGTTTGCCAGCTGATCTCCATCGGTCATCAGTGCAAGTCGTGAATGAAAGTCGCTCACTCCCTGTGGTGAATGGAATATTTACGGACACCTTTGCAAACGAGTATACCTATCACGTTTACAAGATTACGCCGTAGTACATCTTCGCCGTCTGCTAAAATAGAAAAATTGGAGAGGTGCAGGAGTGGTTGAACTGGCCGCTCTCGAAAAGCGGTGAACCGCAAGGTTCCGAGGGTTCGAATCCCTCCCTCTCCGCCATAGAAATTATTGAAATTTACTTAAAGCTATCGATAATATCGCGTAAATCACGTTGCATTGAAAGCGTTTCACTACTGATCCGACGTGTATAGCTGTCTTCTCTTTTTGAAACAAGGTCTCGACTGATCCGAAACAGAATCACTGCTTTTGGTGTGCCTGCGATATCGGCAAGATTCTGAATTTTATCCACGAAACGACCAACATCACCTCTTTGCGAACTGGTTTGTTTCGGTTGAACCGTCATGATGAGGAAACCTAAGACGACGAGTACAGCTGCTGCAATCAAAGCGGCAATAATGACGAGAACGAATAAGATCCACCACCAAGCGCTCACGGTGATTAGCCATACGTTGAGTCCGATGAGGATAATGGCAACGATACTTGTTATGATAAGAATAGGAACATAGATACGCCATGCGAAGGCTGATCCGATGGCACGAAGTGCTTTTATAGTAGGATTCATGTCTTCATTGTACCGAGATTGTTATACTGAAGCTATGACTAATGATTCTATCTTCACAAAAATTATTAATGGCGATATTCCGTCACACAAAATCTATGAGGACGATGACGTCTTTGCTTTTCTTGATATTCATCCTGTTCAGCCAGGACATACCCTGGTCATTCCAAAGAAACAGGTTGAATTTGTTTGGGACTTGGACGACGAGACGTATGCAAAATTAACGGCGGCAGCTAAAAAAATCGCACTTCGTCTTCGAGAAGTGCTGGACGTGCCCTATGTCGGCGAACAAATTATTGGTGTTGATGTGCCCCATGCACATATTCACTTGATTCCCTTTACGAATGCGGCTGAATTTCACAGTGAATCCGACCAATCTACTGAACCAGATCACGCAGCGTTGGCAAAGATCGCTGCATCACTTTCATTTTGATCACCGCGCAGGTGCTTAATACGGTGATAAAGTCCTAGATTTGCTGCTGTTTGAAGGAAGTTTTCCTTGAAAGAAGTAACGTCGGCTTCCTCTGAAGAACCCAGGTCGAGCCGCCCAAGTAGGTCGGAGCTGTACACTTTTGACGCGCCGTCGCCAATGCGAAGACTTTTTCGTACTCGTCCGTCACGCTGATCGAAATCTCGGTGTTCGATGGCGATTGTCAGTCCCCTTCGCATAATGGTTAACGCAAGTCGATCGTAGGTGTGGTCATCGTCGTTTTCAAATTCCCAAAATGCTTGTGAAGCACTGATAGTATCGCTTGTTTTACTCAAATGAGTATAGATATTTGGATTCCACGGTTCGGCACCGGCGGCAACATCAAAGAGGGTCTTGGCGTGTAAAGCGAGTCGACGTTCTGTTTTTGGGATGTTTATTGTTTTAAATACATCCTGATAATGCAATCTATCAGTCATGGTTAATCTCAATATAGCACTAGCATGTTGGAAATCAAGCCCCAATTACGCCCCCGGTGTCATCTGTTAGAATAGCTATATGTCATTACACATCTTAGCCGTCGGCAAAAAACATGAAGACTGGGTGTCGGAAGGAGTCCTTCGCTACCAGAAGCGCTTAAAATCACCCTTTATTCCAGAATGGATACTTATGGCACATTCATCACTCGATGGCCTTGCGGCGCGCCAGGACGAGTCAGAGCGTATACTTTCACGTGTTTCTGCTTATGATTTTATTATTCTTTTAGATGAACGGGGAAAAGCACTCGATTCCCCTGCTATTGCAGACGTGTTAAAAGAACAACTCGATCATTCTCGAAAAGTAGTGATCATCATCGGTGGAGCTTATGGGGTGACAGATGAATTACGAGATAAAGCTAACCTCGTCTGGTCACTTTCACCACTAGTATTTCCCCACCAACTCGTTCGGCTTATTTTAACCGAGCAATTATACCGAGCGCAGCAAATTACGCTTGGTGGCTCGTACCATCACCAATAGAATTATTCGGTAATGACGCTATCGAGTACACCGCGAACAATTGCCTTTAGTTCGGCATTGTAAGTATAGCCGGCGACAGTGTAAGCGGTGATAGGCTTACCGTTTTCGTCGTTCAACGTCGTCTGCGTAGGGATAATGTAGTTTCCAAATAGTAATCCATTCGCGTCTTTGTATGACACGTAGTAGACACGAGTGCCGTGGGTGCTAAACTCTTCTTGATCTATAACTCCAGGTTTCGTGACATCACCAGCTTGTAGGGTTTTGTTGTACGAAGCGACGACATCTTGAAGTGAGCCGATATCGCCGGTGTTCGCCTTTACGACAATACGCGTTAAAGTGTCGCCATTTGGAATATTGACAGAGGTAGTACAGTTTTTAGATGCATCATCAAACTCATAGCCTTCGGGAATTGTGTAGGTAAAGCAGGCTGTTGATACCGAGTGACCATCTGAGGTAGGAGTAGCGTCTGAATTATTGAGTATGTGTTGCTGCTCGGTTGCGACAACTTGCACCCTTTCGTTAATACCGTTGTAAGCAACGATCACGACAGCGAAGAGGAATGGGAGCACCAGTAGCATTGTGCCACCCGTGATAATACCCGCAAGAGCCTTGCCTTTTCCGGGTCGGTGTTTTGTCAGTACGACAATACCGAGGATAATCGCGACAATCGCTGCCGGTACAGAGATGAAGATAATGAGTCCAAGGACAAGTGAGGCAATTCCTAATATGAGTGACCAGGTACTCAGTGTACTTGAACCTTGAGACGTATTTGGGACAGGAGTCACTACTGTTGGCGCTGCTGGTTGTGGCACAGAGGTTGGTGCTGATGTGGCATCTGGTTGATCAGGTTGATATGGAGGTACTGGTGCTTCGTTCATCAAATATTCCCCTTTGGTTAGTGTGCCTAGTCTATCGTGTCGTAACAAGGGCCGTCAACCTGCTGGCGGCACTATATTGACAAATAGTAAAGCTTATGCTATCATTCTATCAGTACCTATCAACAAAAAATATGCCACCAATTGTAAACCCACTCCCATACGTTTTCATCGTCGCCACCGCTTTCGGCGTGTTGATGCATGATACTCAAGTTGATCATGCGACCTCTGTTGCTATTGTGAGTCCGGTTGGTTTTTCTGATTATGCAGCTGCTGATGCTTCATCTAAATCAAACGAACACGTGCACGTTGAACGTGTGTCAGTCTCGAGTCAAGCAAGTGCAACTCATCACGAAAATGTACCAAAAACTGGTCCTCGTGACGATCATAACCGGTATGTACAGACCAAGAAACACGTCACCACTGGTGGTGGCAACGACGATCTGTGGCCGTCAGCTTAAATTAGATTTTGAGAACTTCGAGTTCGTGTTGAAGCCGAATAACCACGGCTTTTTTCTCTTCTAATTGCGCCTTTGTTTCGTTCACCAATTTTTCTGGTGCTTTTTCAACATAGTTTGGATTAGAGAGGCGGCCTTCAAGCGCTTGGATATCAGCGTGTGTCGCTGCAAGGCGTTCCTCAAGGTTCACTTGGTGTTCTGATAGTGTCTTCTCGGAAACATCTAACCACGCATCACGACCACTGACGGCGAGGCGTAGTCCCTTTGGTTGTGTGACACTGACAACTCGATCAAGTTTCGCAAGGCGTTTGATCAGTCCCTTGTTGTCTTCAATAAGACTGTCATTTTCGTAGACAAGGCCGTACTTTTCGGTATTTGGGAGAGACGTGATAACGAAGCGTGCTTCAGTCACGAGTTGTTGAACGCGACTAAATTCGGCAGCGGCAATCTCGTTGAAATCGATGATCTCAGGCCAGGTTTCACTGATGAGGAGGCTATCGTGCCACTGAAGTGTTTGCCAAATGGTTTCGGTGACGAATGGCGCGAAAGGATGCGCTAATTTGAGGCTTGTGTCGATGACCCAGGCAAGAAGGTCTGGATTGTCCTGGTCTTTTGAGGCTTCGATATACCAGTCGGCAACACTATCCCAGATGGCGTGGTACATGGCGTCGCTTGCTTCAGCGTAGCGGTAGCTATCAAGAGTTCGCTCGATTGTTTCTTTCGCTGTCTTCAGTTCGCTAATGATCCAATGGTCAGCAAGTGATTTTGCAACCGGTGCTTGAGGTGCATAGTCGTCCCCTAGTTTGTTCTCGATGAAACGAGCAATATTCCAGAGTTTATTACAGAAGTTTCGTCCCGCAATGATGCGATCTTGACCAAATGCCTGGTTTTGACCAGGGCTACGACTCGCAATCAAACCTAGACGAAGTGCATCAGATCCATATGCTGCAATTGAATCCATTGGATTGATGACATTGCCTTTACTCTTGCTCATCTTTTGACTGTGCTCATCGAGGACCATGCCGTGAAGGTAGACGTCTTTAAACGGCACTGTATCAGTGACATATAGGCCGAGCATGATCATACGAGCAATCCAGCGGTCCAAGAGGTCCGTGCCGGTTTCCATAAGACTGGTTGGGTAGAATCTAGAAAGATCTCCACCGTCGAGGGCTTCAGTGGTAATAAATGGCCACTGGCCACTACTGAACCAGGTGTCGAAGGTGTCTTCTTCACGGCGGTAGGTTTTGCCTTCAACTTCAATGGTTTCTTCGGTGACGAATTCATCAAAGATCCAATCATTTTCGTCTTCGATGTTTTGGAAGGCAGGAATAGGAATACCCCAAGGAATTTGGCGAGACAGGTTCCAGTCGCGAATGTTCATCAGATATTGCTTGAGAATTTGCTGACGACTAGCTGGGTAAAAGGTAATTTCGTTATTTTCGAGTGCTTCGAGGGCGCGCTTTGCAAGCGGCTCCATTTTGAGGAACCACTGATCTTTAATAAGTGGTTGAATCGGAAGGCCACTCTTGTAGTCGTACCCAACGGTATGTTCGATAGTCTCTTCTTTACGAATGAGGTCGAGTGCCTTTAGCGCTTTGAGCGTCGCTTTTCGTCCTTCGGTCACTTCGAGACCCTTGAATTCATCTGAGACGTTCATCATCGTGCCATCAAAGTCGATGACTTGGATACGCTCAAGGTCATGGCGCTTCCCTACTTCAAAGTCATTAGGGTCGTGCGCAGGGGTAATCTTGACTGCACCTGTTCCGAAGGCTGCATCTACGTAATCGTCAGCAATGATTTCAATGTCACGATCGGTCAGCGGAAGGTGAACTTTCTTTCCCACGAGATTTTTATAGCGCTCATCGTTAGGATTAACGGCAACGGCAGTATCGCCAAAGAGCGTTTCAGGACGAGTGGTGGCGATAATAATTTCACTCACGCCATCAACTGGGCCGTCAACGAGTGGATAAGCAATATGCCATAATGTCCCCTTTTCTTGTTTGTGGTCTACTTCAATATCGGCGTAGCTGGTTTGGAACTTTGTGCTGTAGTTAACGATGCGCTCACCTCTGTAGACGAGGCCATCATCCCATAGTTTTTTGAAGGTTGAGTAGACAGTTTTAATCACTTTTGAGTCAAGTGTGAAAACAAGTTTTTCCCAATCAGCACTGACACCAATAGCACGAAGCTGGAGCTCCATATTGCCACGTTGCTTATCAACGAAATCCCATACTTGGTCATAGAGCTGTTCTCGTGTGAAATCGAAACGACTCTTACCTTCTTTGTTGAGCTCTTTTTCGTAGACAACCCAGGTTTCAAAACCGGCGTGGTCTGCACCAGGGATATATACGGCATCATAGCCACGCATACGCTTGTAGCGGACGCTAATATCTTTGAGACCCATATCCAGGGCGTGTCCAATGTGGAGATTTCCATTGGCATTAGGAGGTGGCATAACGGTACTGAATGGTTCACCTTTTCCAGTAGGTTTGAAAGCGCCGCTCTTTTCCCAGAGTGCGTAGATAGTTGGTTCGTATTCGTTTGGCTCGTAAGCTTTTGCTAGCTTCACAGACTCTCCTGTTTTTTCACTAAAATCCACGTGAAATAGTTAATGATTTTTCAACAATTCACGTGAATGTATATTGGGTATAGTATAACATAACCCCCGTTATTAGCGTCTCGTAGTATAATGGGAAAATGATTGAGCTTCAAAAGTGTGTAGATAAAGAGCAGTGGGATGAGTTTGTACTAGAGCACGAGGGGCATCCCCTACAACTTTGGGGCTGGGGACAGGTAAAAGCCGCGCATGGCTGGTCTGCCGAGCGAGTTTTGGCGTATAGCGGTGATGAAGATGACTTTATTATCGGTGGAGCCCAAATCCTTATCCGGAAATTACCACTTCCCTTCCGTTCATTTGCGTATATTCCTCGCGGACCAATTGTCGATGAGCTTTATCGTGATGAATTCTTAAATAAATTAGCTGATCTAGTGAAACGTGATTACCGATCTGTTGCCTTATCGATTGAGCCAAATAGCTTTGAGTACGATGTTCCGTCAGGTTGGCAACGATCTGCAAATAGGATCTTGTCACCAGATACGATCCTCCTCGATATTGCTAAATCAGAGAGCGACCTCCTGGCTGATATGGCTAAAAAGACTCGACAGTACATCCGTAAATCTGCCGCAGAAGGCATTACGATTAAGCAAGTGCACACTAGGGATGAGCTAGAGGAATGCTTGCATATCTATCGACAAACCGCCGAACGTGCAAAGTTTAACCTACATACGAATCAGTATTACCTCGATGTCTTTAATCTTATGGGTGATCACTCCCCTATTTTTGCTGCGTATTTAGAGGGTAAGCCTGTTGCCTTCTTATGGATGGGTATTAGTGCTGATATTGCGTACGAACTATACGGTGGTATGAATGAAGATGGCCAGCGTTTAAGGGCTAACTATGCTTTAAAGTGGTACGTCATTCGCAAGATGAAAGAATGGGGCTTGGCGCAGTATGACTTTGGCGGTCTTGTTGTTGGTGGTGTCTCTATCTTTAAACAGGGGTGGTCAACTGAAGAAACATCCTTTGCAGGAACGTTCGATAAGCCACTCTCCCCTACCTACGCCCTCTGGAGTAAAGGGCTGCCTAAGGCAAAGGCTATTTTACAAAAACTCCGTCGCTAGTTAAGAGTGATAAAGGGTTTACGGCGTCTCTATGCCCAAGCGGTTTTGGTCATTGAGAGACTAGGGACCACCTCTAGATCAACAGGGGCGGTTGGCTGCTTTTTCTGAGCGTAGTAGTAACCAAGTGTCCCGATCATAGCCGCATTATCAGTACAGAGGCTCATTGGGGCATATTCGATAGGAAGAGGGAGTCGTTCGGTGAGTTGACGACGAAGCTCTTGGTTAGCGGCAACTCCACCAGCGATAACAACGGAGGCGGGGGAGTGGTCTTTAAAAGCGGCTTCTGCTTTGTCAACGAGTGTCTCAATGGCAATACGTTGGAAGCTGGCCGCAAAGTTTGCCTTCTGAGTATCGTTAAGAAGCCCTGCAAGCTCACGTGAAGGAAAAGTTGTATCCACGCCTACTTCGCGCTGAACGGCGCGTAGAACGGCTGTCTTGAGGCCAGAAAAGCTGAAATCATAAGCGCCTTTCATTTTTGCCTTAGGGAAAGTGTATGCGTATGGATCGCCCTTGAGAGACGCTTCAGCAATTGACGGCCCACCAGGGTAGGGGAGACCAAGAATTTTAGCTACTTTATCAAACGCTTCTCCGACTGCGTCATCTTGGGTTTGTCCAAGGAGTTCATAGTCGCCATGATCTTTGAAAAGGACGAGCTGTGAATGTCCACCACTCACAATGAGCGCGAGCATTGGGAAAGTTGGTTGTTTCGAAGGAAGAGTCAGATTGATGCCATTTTCTTGATTGGTCACGAAGTTAGCGTAGACGTGAGCTTCAACGTGGTGAATAGGGTAGAGGGGTTTATTTTTCAGTGTTGCGAGTGTTCGAGCGGCGAGTGTGCCGACCAGTAGTGAACCAATAAGGCCAGGTGCGTAGGTGACGGCAATTGCATCAATGTCATCCCAAGTGAGATTCGCCTCTGTTAAGGCTTGGTTAATAACGGGGTTAATGACTTCAATGTGGCTACGGGCGGCAACTTCTGGGACGACGCCACCATAAAGCGCATGAATGTCTATTTGAGAATTGACGACGTTAGATAATAAACGGTGCCCATCTTCTACAATGGCTGCCGCGGTTTCATCACAACTACTCTCAATTCCAAGAATTCTCATCTGTAACATTATAACATGATGAACTTTTACACGGTCTGACTTGTCCATATCTGAGAATAAACTTAGAGTAGATATAGAAGTTTTGAGGAAAATATGGAGGTGGAATGAAGGCGCTCGCTGCTTTTTTAGTGTTGTTTTTTGTAGCTATAATCATGGGATTTTCTGCGCCGCAGACCACAGCGGAACCAGGGTTGGGCTGGACTGAGGGGCTGCCGATTCTTGCAAAAACCAGTATGCTGTCAGCGCGCCCCCTGAGTGATTGCCCGACGTATGAACAAGACCTCTTTATTACTGAGTTGGGTGCATCACGGAATGTTTGCGTCTATGGAGATGAACGACTAAGGATCGGTACGTTTTTAGAAAGTGGTAACACTAAGGTGGCAGTAGCATTTCCGTACACCACTGCGATGCACGTCTTGGATGGTGCGTGTGTCTCGATCTGCCGTTATTCGGCCGATACAGATACACTTGTGACGCAGCAAACAGTTAGTCAATACGGCCGAGGGTTGGTGGTCTTCCAGCACGTTTCTTCGCGGATCCATCGAATTGCCGTTTCTGACTCAACGGTGCGCTATGAATTTGATGCATCGAACCCGGAGTATGCAATGAAAAGCGATACTGGACGATATACCTGGAATCCCTCAATTGCTCTTTCAGGTAATGGCAAGTGGGCAGTAACCGAATTATATGATCACGGTATTGCGGTGTTGAATCTAGAAACATTTGTCGCACGTCATATCACGACGTCTGGGTATTTATACGGCAGAGGCATGGATCCGACAGAGGAATTGGCGATATCGAATGACGGCAAAAGTGTCGCGGTGACAGGGCAAAATGCTGGGTTTCATGTGTTTGAGGTACGTGACGAATGCGGGCAAGGGCTTTTGGGAGATTTGAGTGCGCTTGAAACAACAGCCCAATGTCCATCGAGTGATATCGGCATAGGGTTGACGTTTCCGAACTTTGCCTCAGCACATCGACCACATTTTTTCGGCAATGGCCATCAGCTAGAATTGGTTGTTTTGAGCTGGGTTGGTGCTATTCAAAGAGTGACGTATGTTACAGCAGGAACGCCGATTGCACACCAGTTAAAAATACTGTCTTTAGGTGACTCATTTTCGAGCGGGGAGGGTGAAACCGATGATATGTATTACGCCCCAGGAACAAATACTGGGTTTGATAGGTGCCATGTCGGACTGCGTGCTTATCCGGCGCTTGTTGCTCGCAGTATGGGCGTTAGTGATGCTGATGCAAAAAACCTTGCGTGTTCGGGTGCGCAGCTTAAGGACATGGTGGGATCTGATGACGACTATTGGGGGCAAGGGAATCGACTAGGAAGCGGTGGATTGGAGTTATCACTGTCTCAGAAAACGGCCGCAAGCGAAAAGGCGATTGATGACTTTCAACCAGGTCGGTCGCTTCAAGCAAATTTTATCGATCGATATAATCCGGAAATTTTAACGATTGGGATTGGCGGGAACGATGCGGGTCTGATGGGGAAGCTGCGCACCTGTGCGATGCCTGACACTTGCGAATGGACGGAAGGCGTTGGTATTAAACAAACCGCAGGCGAGATTAAACGCCTCGAAGAGACACTAGGATCATTCTTTGCATCGATAAAGAATAAAGTCGAAAGTTCACGTGTATTTATTGTTGGATACCCGGATATTATTGAACCTGATGGAGTCTGTGATCCCGTCACGACAGTATTGATTAATCACACAGAACGAATATTTATACAAAATAGCATTCAGTACCTCAACCAAGTGATCCGTGCGGCGACGAATAAAGTAGGTTTTACCTACGTTGATAGTGAACATAGTTTTGAGGGGACAAAATTATGCAGCGGTAATGCATCGACGGCAATGAATGGATTGCGATTCGGTGATGATATTGCGGTCATCACTGGACTTCCAATGCTAAAGATCATCGGTGCTGAAACATTTCATCCTACGCCTATTGGCCATGGATTAATTGCCGAAACGATGCTTGCGAGTTATCCAGGTATGGTAAATACGCTTCATGTAACGGGTGAGCCGTCGACTTGGTGGAGTGAAGCATCTGGCGGTGCTGTGCCATCGGCATTCGCAACGGATTTTGCATATAAAGACGGTAACCAACCGCAGCAGATGAAAGTTTTAGTCCCAGCCGGTACATTGCAGCCTGACTCTATCGTAACGATCGAGATTCACTCAACACCAATGCAACTGGCTACTTTTGTGGTCGATGACAATGGGGGATTGAACGGTGTCGTGAGTATTCCGGCTGATCTAGGTCAAGGATTCCACACCCTTCACCTGCTGGGGACGAATAGGGCAGGCGCGATGGTTGATATGTATCAATTTCTGACGATTGGTGAAGCAGGAACTATTGTTGGGACGAGTAGTACGGGCGATAGCTTTAGTGCCTCAATCGGGGGTGTTGATGATTCTTTATCTGGAGCACAACCCCCGCAGAGTAATGCGTTGAAAGGGATTGCAGAAGTTTTAGGCGCACAATCAACGGATGGGATGGTGTCACATATAGGCAAAACTGTCGCTCCTATCGTTTCATATATCCGCGAGATTGTGTGGCCGGTGCGCTGGATCGTTTTTGGTGTTGGAGCTTTTGTAACTATCTGTCTATCGACACTCTGTGTACTTCTTGTCTCAAAGAGATGGGCGAAACATGGCTCTTAGGTATAATGGCTGTATGGCATCACTACGAAAGATAGTAAAAACACTTATACCAACGGGGTTATTTAAAAAAGTTGAACCGTATGGTCACCTGGGCGAAGCGATTCTGATGAATATCCGCTATGGATTTCCGGGTAAAAAATTGCGAATTATTGGTGTAACAGGAACGAATGGTAAGACAACGACGTCGTTTATGATTCACCGATTACTGCACGAAGCAGGCATTAAGGTTGCCCTACTCACAACTGTTGCGAATGGTATTGGCGAAAATGTCGTTCCTCAATCCGAACATATTACAACGGCTCAGGCGAGCGTGCTACAAAAGAAGCTTCGAGAGTATGTGAATGCGGGTATTGAATGGGTAGTCGTAGAGACTTCAAGCCATTCATTGGCGCAACACCGTGTATGGGGTGTGCCGTATGAAATCGCTGTTATGACGAATATTACGCATGAACATTTGGATTATCATAGTACTTTTGAAAATTACGTTGAGGCAAAACGACGCTTGTTTAAGATCGCTAACAAGCATGGTTTGCGATTTGGTGTCGTTAATAAACAAGATCCAAGTGCAGATAAGTTTGTGAAGACTGTTGCAAACTCAACAACGTATGGTATCGGAACGGGGGAGTTGTCAGCAACGAATGTCGACCTTGCTGCAGATCACTCTTCTTATACAGCAACAATCGATAGTGAAGTATACGATATTCGCGTTAATATTCCTGGCGAGTTCAATGTCAGCAATAGTTTAGCTGCTATTGCAGTCGGGCGAAAACTAGGTCTTTCAAAAGCAGAGATTGAAAAAGGCATTGCTGCGCTCGAAGGTGTACAAGGGCGAATGAATGTCATTAACGAAGGACAGAACTTCCAGGTTATTGTCGACTTCGCTAGTACTCCTGACGCATTTGAGCGTTTCTTTGAAAGTGTTCGACCACTAACGAAAGGCAAATTGATTGCTGTCTTTGGATCTGCGGGACGACGCGATGAAGCAAAGCGATCCGTGCAGGGCCGAATCGCTGCTCAAAATGCTGACGTAGTTATTGTGACAGAGGAAGATGACCGAGATATTGACGGAAACCAGATCATGGAAGAAATCGCGATTGGTGCACGTGGCGCTGGCAAAAAGGACGAGAAAGACCTCTTCCTTATTTTGAATCGCGAAGAGGCGATTGGGTTTGCGATGACGCAAGCAACGTCAAAAGATGATGTTGTGGTACTTCTTGGTAAAGGTCATGAATTGACGATTGAACGTGCCGATGGTACCTATCCTTGGAACGAAGCAGATGTTGCGCGCGCAGCACTCCAAGAACTAAAGAAATCTAAATAACTCAGTCGATAGTGAGGGTAGTACAGCGGATGTATCCGCCACCTTTGGCAAGCTCGGCAACTTCAGGTGTCAGGACTTTAAGTCCATGTGCTTCCAATGATGCCTTAAGTTTTGGTGCATGGGCGCTCATCACCACCGTCTCACCAGTTGAAACGAGGTTACAGGCAAATGCACGAGTTGCTTCCTCTAGAGATACCCTGATTTTCTCAACGCCATCAAATTCTGCAAGGATTTTTTGGCTTTCAGGAACGAATGCTTCAGGGCAGTAGGCGATAAGGCCTTTCTTGCCATCTTCTGGAGCTTTAATAATTGATAAAGCCAAATCGATATCGTAAAAAAAGCTATCGGGCCAGCCGGATATCGCATTGTTCATTGGAATGCCGTCATCATCAAGTTCTGGGACGGTTTGGAGCTGGATACGTTCAAATCCGAGCTTTTTGGCAGCAAACGCTTGGGCTTTTTCGTCACTGCGGTAACCTTGGCCACAAAAAAGGAAGTTACCACAGGCAAGTGCATCGCCTTGGCCACTAAACTTCAGCCCCTTTGGCGCATCATACACAGTTTTTCCGAGTTGTTCGAGAACTTGGCGAGCATATTCTTCTTCAGCCTTACGAACCTCGGGAAGTCGTGCAAGAATTGCTTTGTCGCCGCGAACGAGTGCCCAGTTAGCGGTATAGACACCATCTTGGCTATCAATAGGTGAGGGGACTGCAGCAATAGTGATGCCGGCGGCCGAGAGTGCTTGAGTGATGAAGTGGTGTTCAGAGACTGCCTTCGATAGATCAACGTTTTGGTCATCGTAATACGGATTAATTGCTTGATCAGCACTAAAATGTTGGGCGTCAGACATGAGAACAGTACGATTAATAAGTGTCATTAGGGATCCTCCGGGCTTTGTTTCTAGTAGTAGTAATCTTTAGTACGTTTGAAGTAGAAGTGACGATAGACGCGTTCACCAAGTTTCGTCCACGATTTGTAGCGGACAGGGCTGATTACCAGATCATAACAGCCGATATAATCAGTGACTGTTTTGTTGAAGGCGGTTTTAAAGAGGCCAATGCCATGATGAGGATGTTCAGGATTGTCGAGCTCGTCGCTAGGGGGTGAGCCACAGAAGTCGTGAATCAGCGCACCCTGAGACTTTGCCCATTCAATAACATTCCACTGCAAGAAATGGCTTGCGCCGTAGGCGGTTCGTTTGCGAATCGAAGCACCGTCTTTATAGGTGCTTTTTGTTCCAAAGGTCATTGCATAGGCGCCAGCCACTATTTTACCTTCAAAAAGTGCAAAGAAAAGTTGCCCATAGCCCGCTTTTTCAAATCGTTGCCAAAAGGTTTTGTAGTAATTATAACTACGTATGCCAAATTGACCCTCGGCTGTTTCGCTCAGTAGTTTATACATAATTTTGCAATTCTTATCTGTTGATTCCACCAGTTCAACGGTCACACCATCACGCTCTGCGCGGCGAATGGCATGTCGGCCTTTTTGAGGAAGACTCATCAGGATATCTTCGAGACTAGGTGAGACATCAAGGGTAATGGTCGACGGATTAGGGATAATCGGCGCTGCTTTTCGCAGGCCGTGTCGTGTTAATGTTGGTTGCTGTGTTCGGAGTAGTTCTGTCTCAATGCGCACAGCAAATACACCACGCTTTTTAGCAAACGGTTTGAGTTGCGCTAGAACGTCAAAGAGGGCTTTGGTGGTCGTGACATTTGGGCCTTTTGGAAGGTACCATAATTTCCCGAGTGGGGGAGTATTCTTCTCAAGAACAGTGACGGCTAGTTTATTTACAAAAAGAAACCGATGTTTATAACCACCGGTTTCTTTTTGCTCAGCATATTCGTAACTTGAAAAGACATTGCCGCCATCTGGATTTTTAAGAATAAACGCGTCCCAATTCGAGACTTCTTCAGGTGTGGCAAATCGTACAGACATTATATTAATTGTATCGTATATCGCGCCGTGAATGAAGCGCGTATGTCACTAAACAGTTGGAGCTTGGTTGTTACGTGAGAGGTAATCGATTTCTTTGATGATATCGAGCAGTGCTTCAGCGCGACGAGTTTCGTCTGAGATACCTTGTGCAGCTGCATGTGCAGGGCCAATCAAAGAACTGTCATCGGTGCTGCGAATCAGCATGAGGTAGGTGTCGAACTTTTCTTCAGCGGGAAGATCTACTTTGTCGATAAGTGGGCGAAGCTCACCAAGTGCGGTTTTCTTGATACCTTCAAGGTCGCTGCTGTTTGATGAAGCAGAGAAAGAAGGATCTGGTGCAGGTGGCACGAAAGAAGGTTGTGGAAGCTCTGTCGGCTGTTCAAGAGGAGGAAGGGTTGGTGAAACTGGATCTGGCGCGGTTGATGTCACGATAGGTTCTGGAACGTCTGGGAGTACTCCAGCAAGTGCTTTTGCCAGCTCTTGGTCGTCACTAATTGGTTGTTGTTGCTCATCCTGCGGAGTAATATCCATGCCCACCTCTAACTATTATGCTTATGCTTCGTTTAAAAATACTGTATCATAGTTTCAAAGGGTAGGGCAATACTAGTGAATGATACTTTAGATAACCAAAATATTTTAGCGCAGCGGGACCCCGAGGGTGCCTTAAAAGTAGCTGCAGAACAGTTTACGCAGGCATCATTCGATGCAATTGTTGAGAGCAAAGAAAACGACGGCCGTGCGATAGCTAGCATCGTCGTCACAGGCATGGGTGGATCTGCGCTTGCCGCATTGCTTGCAAAAGCATGGCTTAAGAATGACATTATTGTTCCGTTCGAAGTAATTCGTGGCTATGATTTGCCGGCATACGTGAATCATCAGACACTCGTCATCGCTAGCAGCTATTCTGGCAACACTGAAGAAACGGTTAGTGCGCTTGGACAGGCGAAGGAGCGCGGTGCGCAAATTGGTGTGATTGCATCAGGTGGCAAATTGATTGAGATCGCAGACGCATCAAATATTGCACATGTTACTTTACCAACGGGACTGCAGCCTCGTATGGCAGTTATTTATAATCTTCGCGCGCTTCTCGCGCTCTTCGAGAACTTTGGATTTGCAGAAGGTAAGCTTGCTGAAGTTGAAGCATTGTCTCAGTGGCTTGGTGCACAAAGCGCAGCATGGGCGCCTACAGTTCCTGCTGAACAAAACTATGCGAAACAACTGGCGAAACAGGCTGTCGGTAAAACTCCTGTTTTTTACGGTGGTGCACTAACTGCGCCTGTCGCGTATAAATGGAAAATTAGTTTTAACGAAAACGCCAAGAACGTTGCGTTTTGGAATGAGTATCCAGAATTTAACCACAACGAATTCCTTGGGTGGACGTCGCATCCAGTCGAAAAGCCATTTGCTGTGTTTGATTTGATTAGTTCATTTGAACACCCGCAAATCTTAAAACGTTTTGAAATTTCAGATCGTCTTTTGAGTGGACTTCGTCCAAAAGCAACTGTCGTGAACCTTGTCGGTGAGTCGTTAATTGCGCAACTACTTTGGGCCTCAATCTTGGCTGATTACGTCAGTATCTACGTGGCGATCTTGAATGGTGTTGATCCGACTCCAGTTGAACTGATCGAAAAATTCAAAAAAGAACTGTAATAAAAAATGAGAAAACGATCAATCGTATTGGCGTAGTGCGTCAATAGGATCTTTTCGTGATGCGCGAATGGCTGGGTAAATCCCAAAGAGCGTTCCGATGAAGAGTGATACGCCGATTGCGACAAGTCCAATTTCCCAGGTAAAGACCGGGAAGAATGGTAAGAAACTACTAATACCAAAGGCGACAAGGTATCCAATAACGTAGCCACCAATACCGCCACCAATGCTGAGTGCGAGTGATTCGATGAGGAACTGTGTCACGATGTCTTGGTTACTTGCGCCAAGTGCTTTACGGATACCGATTTCACGTGTTCGTTCGGCAACGCTGACAAGCATGATATTCATAATCCCAATGCCACCAACCAGCAGTGAAATAGCAGCAATCGCAGTAGTGGTACCAGCAATAGCGGCAAAAAGGCGATTTGTTGGCTGTGCGATTTGATCACCAGACAAGACGCTAAAGTCGGCTTCACCTGTATGGTTTTTAAGAATCGCTTTATTAATATCGACAATTGCTTGGTTTAAGTTACCGACAGTATCACTTTGTACGTCAATTTGTTGAATTTGGAGTGAGCCCTGGTTGAGAGCCTGGCCAGCTGCTTGGCTGATGATAACGGATTCATCGAAATCGACGCCGTTATAGTTGATGGGATTATTTTGTCGTTTCAGGACACCGATAATGGTGAATAACTGACCTTTGATAGTGACGGTTTTACCGATTGAATTCTCGGTACCAAAGACGTCAACTGATAGTTGTGGACCGATAACTGCAGTATAGGGGCTGAGTTTGTCGTCAAGGAATTGCCCATCTTGAACCTTTAAATTGCCCGTTTCTTCAAGCGCGGGTGTGGACGCAACAATCGCTGTATTTACTGACGAGCCTGAGTCTGCTTTCACGGCACCTGAGAGGACCATCATCGGTGCAACAGCCGACACGTGATCAATAACTTTCACCGTGTTCACGTCGTTAATTGTTAATGTACTGGCGGCGAAATGTTGTGGGGCAGGGAATTGTGATAAATCTTGTAAAGTTGTTTCCGTTTGAGCACCAGGACGAATCACGGCGATGTTGCCACCAAGTGCATCAACTTGATTGCTAACGATTTTGCTTGCTCCGCCACTTAACGCGAGAATTGTTGTGATGCTTGCTACACCAATCGTAATACCAAGCATCGTAAGATTACTGCGCATGCGGTTACTGCGGAGTGATTGTTTGGCGTTTTGGATGTGGTTAATAAAGAGGAAACGCATTATAGTGATACCTCTTCCTGGGCTTCTTTGGCTTTTGTTTTTCGACGTTTCTTTGGTGTTTTACCCAAAGGTTTTTTGTCCTCTGTGTCCTTTTTGCGATTTGGTGCGGCTGTATCGGTATCAATCTTGCCATCAAGCATAGTGATGACGCGACTGGCATAAGTTGTGAGACGAGGGTTGTGCGTTACCATAATAATAGTGTTGCCACGCTTATGGAGGTCAGAAAGCTCTTCCATAATAATGTGACTCGATTGTGAATCAAGATTGCCGGTTGGTTCGTCGGCCAAGATAATCGAAGGATTGTTTACAAGAGCACGAGCAATCGCCACGCGTTGTGTTTGGCCACCAGATAATTGGTACGGCATATAATATTCACGCTCACCAAGATGGAAGTTATGTAGGATCGCGCTGGCTTGTTTTTCACGGTTGAGTCGCGTCGTTCCTTTATAGACAAGCGGCAAGGCAACGTTATCGATGACGTTTAAACGACTGACAAGGTTGAAGCTTTGAAAGATAAAGCCAATTTGTTGACTGCGGATACGAGCTTGGCGACCGGCACTCAAGCTGGCAACGGGACGATCTTCGAGGTCGTATTCACCCTCGATTTTGCTATCAAGTAACCCGAGGATGTTTAAGAGTGTTGTTTTGCCGCAGCCACTCGGACCCATAATGGCAATAAATTCGCCCTTACGAATCGTGAGGTCGATACCATTAATTGCATAGTGCTCGGCATCACCAATACCGAATCTCTTTTTGAGATCCCGCAGGACGATGACAGGTTCTGTCTTTGCTCTTTTTATATTAGCCATTTCCTCCATTATGGTTGGAGGACGCTTGCGATACAACCGCAATTATGGCGTGGAAAAAACAACCCCCTTTAAAAAAGGTGGGCTGATATACTGAAACAATACGGAGAGGTGGCCGAGTGGTTGAAGGCGCACGCTTGGAAAGCGTGTGTGCCAGCAATGGTACCGTGAGTTCGAATCTCATCCTCTCCGCCAAATTAAAAAATATGACCAGTCGGTCATATTTTTAATTTCCACGAAACCTGGATCGAACTCCCTAGTGATACCTCGCTCTATTGAGATGTCATGAATGCTTATGCTTTTGACAACATACGCATAATATTTTTTACTACAGACATAGGCATGATAGCAGGAATATAATAGAAACTAATAACTAGAGGAGATAAAAATAATGAGCGAAGAATCAAGCACGGGAATCGACACGTTTGAGAAAATTAAAAAATTTGATGAAAATAACACTGAGTATTGGTCGGCACGTGAATTGATGCCACTTCTTGGTTACCAAGAATGGCGTTACTTTGAGGGTGTGATCGAAAAAGCCAAGATTGCAGTTATAAATAGTGACGAGAATGTGGATAACCATTTCGGTGCTGACACCCAAATGGTTTCTACAGGGTATGATACGCCACGAGCGGTACCGGATTATCGTCTTACGCGCTACGCCTGTTATCTAATTGCGCAGAATGGTAACCCTCGATATCCACAAGTTGCTGCAGCACAAACATACTTTGCTATTCAGACGCGACGTAAAGAGTTAGCAGATGTTGAGAATGAGGACATGAAGCGTCTTGAGGCACGAAAAAAGCTGTCCGCAACAGAAAAAAAGTTCTCTGGTGTGATCATGGATAGGGGTGTGGATAAGTTCGGTGTTGCACGTATTCGTGCCTTCGGCGATAAAGAGTTATTTGGAGGCAGCACGACGCAAGAGATGAAAAATCAGTATGGGCTTAAAAGTAGTAAACCGCTGGCAGATGTCCTGCCTACTGTTAGCCTTAAAGCAAAAGATCTTGCGACAGAAATGACGACTGTAAATGCGGTGCAAAAAAACTTACGTGGAGAAAATCCAATTGGACACGAGCATGTCGAAAACAATAAACAAGTTCGAAATGCTTTGACCCAAAGGGGTATTAAAATTGAACAGCTCCCACCAGAAGAAGATATTTCAAAAGTAGAACGACGTATCAATGCGGCCAATAAAAAAATGTTGAAAGACGACAGTCCTACAGGGCTTAGCTAAATACAAATATGTCAAATAATCGTAGACCCCAGACACAGTCACAGGCACGTAAAAAGCGCGACGAAGCAATTCTTGCATTTAGAAAAAAACACGGTATTACAGCCGGTCCAGTGTTTGACTACAAAGACAGGGCTGGATTCATGGACTTTATTCCCTTGATTAAAGAATTGTCAAAGGCAGCATCGGTAACGGCAGGATTGGTTTTGGCGGGGTCATTAACTTTCCTGGGAATTATTTCTGGTAACGATAAAATTCCATTAGAAGTAAATGTCTTGAAAGTCTCATGGCTTTTTCTCGGTATAGGAATTGGCACTCAGTTTGTTGTCTATATGTACATTTTTGGAGTAAAGGCGCGAGCAAGAAGCGCTGAAAAAAATGAACAGTTGAATCAACCTTCTATATTTGAGGTTGCGGTGTTCGATGAGATAAAAACAATGAAGCAAGAGTCTTATGAATATGATTTCCGTCGTAATGCAGAACTGCTTTCTTCTTTTTTATTCATTCAAGTTATTAGTGTGTTGATCGGTAGTATAGCGGTTGTGCAGTTTGTAATTAAGAATATCTAACTCAGACGCCACATATAGCGTACCGTTTCTAATTTACAACGCTACTGCTAGTTTTAAGGGGTTAAATCCTGCTTATGCTGTATGTAGTCAAAAAAACCCAATAAAACGCTTGAAAAACCATATGTGGGGGCCTATAGTCTTACATAAGCACTACATATGTAGTACTGACATCAAAATACACATTTAGCAAGTTTGGAACTGTTACCCGAGCAATCGGAGTTCTTCTTGCACCCCTTGAATCATCTTCATAGGGGCATCTGGGGAGGTGGTGTGGATGTCACCAAAAAGTTCATAAAATAAAGTAAGTAGCATAGGGGAATTCAATGAGCGCAATCACAGTGGTAAAACGCGATGGCACCCGCGAACCATTCGACGCGAACAAGATTAACCTTGCATTGGTTGAGGCGAGTGAGGGCCTTCCAGACCAAATTAGCAAGGTAGTCCAAGTTGCATCAGAATTACAGTTAACTTTGTTTGATGGCATTACATCAGAACAGCTCGATGAGGCAGTGATTCATACTGCACTGCAGAACGTAAAAGATGATCCAGACTTTGACATCATCGCAACGCGACTCTTACTTAAGAACATTTATAAGAACATCCTTGGTGAATACACAACTGCAGAAGAATTAAAGAAACTACATGAAGACCACTTTGTTGCATACCTTAAAGAAGGTATTAAAGAGGGACTTCTTGATGAGCGAATGAACGGCAAGCTATTCGACCTCAAGAAGCTTGCGAAAGCACTTGATCCTTCAAAGGACGGACTTTCTAAATATATCGGTGTGGTAACGAACAAGAACCGATATGCACTTCGTGGCCAAAACGGTAAGCCAGTGGAAGTTCCACAGTTTACCCACATGCGTATTGCAATGGGACTCAGCTTTAACGCAGAAGACCCAACGGCATGTGCACTCGATTTCTACGAGCACATGAGTAATCTTGATTACGTTCCTGGTGGCTCAACTCGTGTGAACGCTGGTGGCTCATTCCCGCAGCTTTCAAACTGTTTCCTTATTGAAGTTCAGGACGACATGGAATCAATTGCCAAGGGTGTCCGCGATGTGATGTGGATTGCCAAAGGTACCGGGGGAATCGGAATTAGCTTGAACAAGCTCCGAGCAGCGGGGTCTCCGGTAAAGACGACCAACACAGAGTCGACTGGCCCAATCCCATTCATGAAGATGATCGATACGGCACTCTTCGCCGTCTCACGTAAGGGTAAAAAAGCTGGTGCAGCTGCAATGTACATGGAAAACTGGCACCTTAACTTCCCTCAGTTCCTTGACCTCAAGCAGAACTCAGGTGACCCATACCTTCGAACTCGTCTCGCAAACACAGCCGTGTTCATTAGTGACGAATTCATGAAGCGCGTTGAAAAAGACCAAGACTGGTACTTGTTTGATCCAGCAGACGTTAAGGACCTTCCAGAACTCTACGGTGCAGAATTCTCTGCTGCATACAAGAACTATGTCAAGAAGGCCGAAGCTGGTGAAATGCGTGACTTTATTAAGACAAAGGCTCGCGAACAGTTCCGCCAAATTCTCATTACGCTCCAGGCAACAAGCCACCCATGGTTAACATGGAAGGACACAATCAATGTTCGTGCACTCAATAACAACACGTCAACGATTCACCTTTCAAACCTTTGTACGGAAATCACGTTGCCACAAGACAAAGACAACACAGCAGTCTGTAACCTTGTCAGTATCAACCTCTCAGCACACTTAAACGCTGACAAGACATGGGACTGGGATCGCCTTGCTGAATCAAGCCGAAGCGCGATTCGCCAACTTGATAACTTGTGTGACATTACCAACACACCTGTTCCAGAAGCAATGCACTCTAACAACCAGAACCGCGCATTAGGACTTGGCTTCATGGGCTTCACTGATGTCATCGAAAAGCTTGGCTTTAGCTACGAATCTGAAGAAGCATACGATTTGATCGACCAAATTGCTGAGTTCATTAGCTACCACGCAATCGACGAATCAGCCGACCTTGCACAAAAGTTTGGTTCATACCCAACCTTCGAAGGAAGTGGCTGGAGCAAGGGAATTCTCCCTATCGACACAATCGACCAACTCGCTGCCGACCGTAAGGTAAAGGTTGAAGTGAACCGTAAGACTCGCCTCGACTGGGAAACACTCCGTAGCAAGGTACAAAAGGGAATGCGTAACGCAACCCTGATGGCAATTGCGCCAACAGCGAACATTGCACACATTGCAGGTACCACTCCTGGACTTGATCCACAATTTGCACAGATTTTCTCTCGTGCAACGTTAAACGGTAAGTTCCTCGAAGTGAACACTAACCTTGTTCACGACTTAAAGGACCTTGGTCTTTGGGATGATGTGAAGGAACAGATCCTTATCGCTCAAGGTGACGTTCAAGGAATCGACGTGATTCCACAGGCAGTCAAAGATGTGTACAAGACAAGCTTCCAGCTTAGCCCATATGCCTTCATCGAAGTAGCGGCACGGGCACAAAAATGGGTTGACCAAGCAATTAGCCGAAACATGTACCTTGAAACACGAGACATCGACGACATGGTCGACATCTACAGTGCAGCATGGAAGCGCGGCCTCAAAACGACCTACTACCTACACGTAAAACCTCGTCACTCAGCTGAACAGTCAACCACAAAGGTGAACAAAGCAGAATCATCAGATGGCGGTGCACGAAAAGTAGGCTTCGGGTTTGCGAAGAAGCAAGAGGTAAATGTATAGCCTATGGTAATCACTACGTAATCACTCACAGCTACATTTAACCAACACAACATACAGTAATAAATAGGGGACTTCAGCAATGAACGCATCAACAATCATCAACGACAACATGACACTCGACGAGAAGCTTGCAGCAATCGACGCAGCAATGGCAAACGCACAGGCACAAGCTGACGACGACGCTCGATCAAACGGTTTTACTGGAGCAGCACCACTTGATCCAGCAGATCTTACTATGTGCGAAGGCTGCCAGTAGTCAGGATTGATGTTCGAGCAGAGCAGGGAAACACTTCCGGTCGCACCTACTGAGTTACAGCGACAAAAAGAGATTGCAGAAGAAATGGCAGCAGAAATTGCACTCAATCTGGAAAATTCTACGGGATTATCAGATTCGAGCCGTAAAGAACTTGAAAAAGAGCAGCGGACGGTAACCAGATATATTAGTGCACTGGCTACTCGGTTAACAGTAAGGACAGAGACTGCGGCTTAAGAGGGTTATGGTTGCCCTACTTAATTCGGTTGACGTAGACTTAATCTAATAAGGAGAACAAGGATGGCAGGAATTTTAGGAACAGGTATTCAAGACGGATTGCTTTTGAAACCAGTGAAGTACAAATGGGCAATGGATCTCTATAACCAAGCCGTGGCAAACACGTGGTTTCCAAACGAAATTCAATTAGGCCAAGATCTTTCTGATTGGAAGAAGATGAGCGAAGAAGAGCGCCACGCGGTGACGTTCCTGATGAGCTACTTCAACCCGAATGAGTTGTTAGTTAATAAAGCGTTAGCATTTGGTGTGTATCCTTATGTTAATGCTGCCGAGGCACACTTGTACCTTGCAAAGCAGATGTGGGAAGAAGCAAACCACTGTATGTCATTTGAGTACGTGCTTGAAACGTTCCCTATTGACCGCGAACAAGCCTACGATGCCCACGTTGAGACTCCTTCGATGGCACGTAAGGAAGAGTTCGAAACTCGCTTCATCAAGCGTATGACCGAGCAAACACTCGATATTACGACGACTGAGGGCAAGAAGGACTTTGTTCGTAACTTGGTTGCCTACAACATCATCCTTGAAGGTATCTGGTTCTACAGTGGCTTCATGGTGGCGCTTTCATTCCGTCAGCGAAACTTACTCCGTAACTTCGCCAGCCTTATTGACTGGGTTGTTCGTGACGAATCACTGCACCTTAAGTTCGGTATCAACTTGATTTTGACTGTGCTTGAAGAAAACGAAGATCTTCAGACTGAAGAGTTTGCTGAAGAAATCAAGCAAATGATTATCGACGGTGTTGAAATGGAAGAGGACTACAACAAGGACCTACTTCCTAACGGTATCCTTGGACTCAACAGCGATTACATCAATCAGTACGTGAAGTACTTGGCTGACCGTCGCCTTGAAGAACTTGGATTTGAGCCTCACTACAAGGTTTCAAACCCTGCGAAGTGGATGGCTGGTGCAAACGATACATTGCAGCTTGTGAATTTCTTTGAAGCGACAAACACTTCTTACGAAGTGAATGCTGGTTCACCTAAATCTGAATAAGAATACGTGCATTAACAATAAAATAGGCGCAGGTAGTACTGTGTCTATTTTAATATAAGGAAAAATATGGAATCTGAAATTGAAGTGAAATTCCTGGATGTTGATACTAATGACATACGAGAACGACTGAAAACTGCCGGTGCAACTCTGGAACATCCTATGCGTCTCATGAAGCGCGCGTTGATTGAAGAAGTACATCATGCAAAAGAGAATTCGTTTATTCGTATTCGTGATGAAGGAGATAAAGTGACACTGACTTTTAAGCGCCGCATGTTAGCGGATGAGGTGAGCACGATCGACAGTACGAAAGAAATTGAGACAACGGTAGGGGATTTCGATAAGACGGTGATGATTTTCGCAGAGGCGGGATGGCAGTACATCACGATGCAGGAAAGCCGCCGTGAAACTTGGCAACTCGATGATGCGGAGGTGGTGATTGATGAGTGGCCATGGATACGGCCGTATATCGAAATCGAAGCAGCCTCGGAAGAGATTGTAAAGAATGTCGCCAGCAAGCTTGGATTTGATTGGAAAGATGCGAAATTTGGTTCTGTCGATATTATTTACCAAAGAGATTTTCCGAATATGAGTGTCAGAGGCATTATTGACGTCAAAGATGCACGTTTTAGTGATCCCGTTCCTCGGCAATTTCTTGGATAATTGCTATATTTAGTATAGTAAAGCATCATAGTGATGGTATACTGAATATATGAAGACGAAACTTGTTATTTTTGGAATTACCGGCGACCTAAGCCGACGAAAACTGTTACCCGCGCTTGTATCCATCGTGAAAAGCGAAGAATTTGATGAACTCTCAATCATTGGCGTCTCGCGTCGCGAAGTTGATGTTCCGGCTCTTGTAAAAGAGTCGACGGGGACTGATATTCTTGCCGATATCACCCGTGTCTTTACGATGGATCTTGCGATTGCCGAAGATTACGTGCGTTTGAAAGATGATCTTGCACTACAGTCAGACGAACAAGTGCTTATTTACTTGTCTGTTCCCCCAAGTGCTGCAGCTGACATTGTTGATTTCCTCGGTATGGCAGGACTCAATACGCCCCACGTTAAATTACTTTTCGAAAAGCCGTTTGGTTTTGATCTTGTGTCTGCTGAAGACTTTATTGCCCGAACCGGACGCTACTTCGAGGAAGCGCAGATTTATCGAATTGACCATTATGCAGCGAAAGAAGTCGCTGCAGAAGTTATTCGCCTGCGAACAATTGATGACAAAGCAAAGCAGTGGGGCAATGAGGCTATTTCATCTGTTGAAATTATCGCTTCTGAAAAAATCGGTATCGAAGACCGTGCAACGTTCTACGAGGAAACCGGTGCACTTCGTGACTTTATTCAGGGCCACTTGATGCAGCTCCTTTCACTTGTCCTCTTGGACCTCCAGGCTCCATTTAGTATTGATGAATTATCTGAACGTCGCCTCAAGGCGTTGGAATGGCTCAATGTTGCTGATCCAACAAAAGCGGTTCGTGCACAGTATGAGGGGTACCAAGAAGAAGTCGAGAATATTGGCAGTACAACCGAAACGTTCGCCAGTATTGCGCTGACGAGCGATGACGAACGCTGGAAAGGCGTCTCACTTCGCCTCACGACCGGCAAGAACTTGGATAAGAAGCAAAGTGCGATCATCATTCGCTACAAAGATGGTACTGAACATGTCTTTGACGAAGCAACGATTGCATCGACAGATAAGAAACTGCCCGACGCCTATGAGCGCGTATTGGTTGAAGCGATTCGTGGACGTAAGTATATCTTTACCACAAGCCCTGAAATCCTTCGTTCTTGGGAACTGGTGACACCGATTCAAGAAACCTGGCAAATGGATAAAGCACCGCTAAAGCTTTATAAGCCAGGTTCGACAGCTGCGTCGATTTTAGCTCAATAACGCTATATATAGTGTAGTGACAATAATACAACACCCTTCATCTAGCGTACATCGATTCCTTAATGCTACAATAAAATCCCATGGAGGTGAAAACAAACATGGGTAAAAAGTATATCTTTGTAACTGGGGGAGTTCTTTCGGGAGTCGGTAAGGGTATTACCGCGGCCAGTATTGGCGCAATACTTCAAGCGAAAGGCGTTAAGGTGTCTATTCAAAAATGTGACCCGTATCTTAATGTTGATGCGGGTCTTTTGAATCCTAAAGAACATGGCGAATGTTTCGTCACAAAAGACGGTGCCGAAACGGATCTTGACCTCGGACACTATGAGCGTTTTTTGGATTTGGAACTAACACAGAAAAACGCGACGTTGTCTGGGAAATTATTACGACAATTAATTGACGATGAGCGTGCCGGTAAATTCCATGGACAAACGATTCAGCTAGTGCCGCATCTCACAGGTGCAATTCAGGACGCAATCGAACTTGCGGCTGATGGTTCTGACGTTCATATCGTTGAAATCGGTGGAACGGTTGGGGACTATGAAGGGCTTAGCTACGTCGAAGCCATTCGTGAGTTCGCAAGTCGCGTCGGCCGTGAAAATTGTTTGTATGTGCACGTCGTCTATGTGCCATTTATTCAGACGAGTAAAGAATTTAAATCAAAGCCGGCACAAAATGCCTTGAATGATTTGCGTGGCTTCGGAATCGTCCCTGATTGCGTCGTGGTACGTACTGATGACCCTGCACCGGGTAATATTGCTGATAAAATCGCTGCATTTAGTGGCGTACGAAAAGACGCAGTCATTTTACTTTCAAACGCCAAGACGGTGTATGAGATCCCTCTCACCATTGATGCAAGTGGCATCAATGCGGTACTTGAACGATTTACGGGCAACACGAAAAAAGCTGATCTTTCAAAATGGCGTGCCATTGCTGATGCCCAGGATGCTGAATACGACAAAACAGTACGGATTGGTATGGTCGCGAAATACCTTGATAACGAAGATACCTACATCTCTGTTCTCGAGGCACTGAAAGCTGCTGCGTGGCAAGAAAAAGTTGGTCTGGATGTCACGTGGATTAACGCCGAAGAAGCTGAGACGAGTGACTTTGAAAAGATGGACGCCCTACTGGTTCCAGGTGGATTTGGTGGTCGTGGTATTGAGGGTAAGATTAAGGCGGCAACCTACGCTTTGGATACCAACAAGCCATATCTTGGTCTTTGCCTCGGGTTACAAATTGCCGTGATCGCGGCGGCACGAAAAGCTGGACTTGAGGATGCGAATAGTACTGAATTTGATCCAGAAACGAAGCATAACGTTGTCTATATTATGGAAGGTCAAGCTGGTAAGGAATCAACTGGAGGAACACTTCGTCTGGGTGACTACGTTGCCGAACTGACACCGGGTTCTGAGGCTGCAAAAGCATACGATGCAACCGAGGTGATCGAACGTCATCGCCACCGCTATGAAGTGAACCAAGCGTACTTGAAGGATATCGAAAAAGGCGGCCTCACCATTAGTGGACTTTCGCCAGATGGCAAGCTTGTCGAGTATATTGAGGCAGCTGGAAATCCATTCTTCGTGGCAACGCAGGCACACCCAGAGTTCAAGAGTCGACCATATCGACCACATCCTTTGTTTGTTGGGCTGATTAAAGCAGCAGCAGGCAAGTAACGATTACAGTCCCTTCGATGGGGCTGTTTTTTATTACCTCTGTTATAATTGAAATTAATGGAAGAAAAAATTTCTCAAGAGATCAAATCATTGTTCGCTGTCGACGTACCTGTGCAACTGACTCGCCCCGAGCCAGAGTTTGGCGACTATGCGACAAACGTCGCGCTACAACTTGCGGGCCGATTAGGAAAGAACCCGCGTGAAGTTGCTGATCAAATTGCTGCGCGACTAAGTGAGACTGGTGACTTTAGTAGCGTCACTGTTGCTGGGCCTGGATTTATTAATATTCGTGTTTCAGAAAAACGCTTAGTCCTCGAACTCGCGAAGATGGCAGATTCTGCTTACGGCCGATCACATGCCTTTGATGGCAAGACGGTCATCACAGAATACTCTGACCCGAATCCTTTTAAGGTGCTGCACGCCGGACACTTCTATACGAGTGTGATTGGTGATGCGATCTCCAACCTTATCGAACAAGCCGGTGGTAACGTACACCGTGTGAACTTTGGTGGTGATGTTGGGCTCCACGTTGCGAAAACACTGTGGGCGATTATTGGAAAACTTGGCGGTGAGTACCCCGAGAAGCTTTTGGATATCCCTGAAAACGAGCGCTCTGAGTGGATGGCTGCATGCTACGTTGAAGGAACGCGCGCCTACGAAGATAACGAACAGGCGAAGACTGATATTACAGCACTGAACAAAAAAGTGTATCAGATTCATAGTGAGAATGATCACGACTCTGCACTTGCACAAATTTATTGGACTTGTCGTGAATGGAGTTATGAATACTTTAACGATTTCTATAAGCGAATCGGCACGTCTTTTGAAAAGTATTATCCTGAAAGCGAAACAGCACCAACTGGCCTGGCGACGGTGTTAGCGCAAAAAGAAAAAGGTGTCTATGAAGATAGCGAAGGCGCAATCATCTTTAAGGGCGAACCATATGGACTACACACTCGTGTGTTCGTTAACAAAGAAGGTTTGCCAACGTATGAAGCAAAAGACGTTGGCCTGAGTATCAAAAAGTGGGACGACTATCATTTCGATGAATCGGTCATTATTACAGGCAATGACATTACTGAATACATGAAAGTAGTGCTGAAGAGTATCGAACAATTTGAACCGGAACTTGCAAAGCGCACACTCCATATCACTCATGGAAACGTGAAACTGGTTGGTGGTGTCAAGATGAGTAGCCGAATAGGGAATTTCCTTCGTGCTGTTGATGTACTCGAGATTGCTGCAGATGAGAACGAAAAAACACAGGGTAATCGTGACGATGCGCCAGTACTTGGGGCAATTAAGTACGCGTTCTTGAAAAACCGTATTGGACCAGATGTTATTTTTGATCCGCACGAATCCGTGGGACTGCAAGGTAATAGTGGGCCATATCTGCAGTATGCGCATGCTCGAGCAGTATCTATTCTTGCGAAGCTTGAGAACGAGTACTTAAATGTCGAAGTTGATAGCTTTGATATGGCCGAACGAACTTTGCTCGTTAAGATGACGGAATTTGGCGAAGTGGTTGAAGCGGCGACAAAGCAGCTTGCGCCACACCTTGTCTGTACGTATTTGTACGAACTTGCACAGGCATTTAACCGCTTTTACGAAAGTAGCCACATTGTTGGTGATGAACGTGAAGCTGTGCGTGCACAACTCGTCGCTGCATACGCGACAATCTTGAAAAACGGACTTGGGCTGCTTGGTATCGAAGCGCCAAACCACATGTAGCTTGCTATCCATCGTTTCACGGGGTAAAATGATGACTTATCGTGAGGGAGAGAAGAGTGTCGAGGCGATGTCTCGACACTTCTTTGTATCTGACGATAGCTATACGGTATGGAATCGTTCCATACGTATTCACAATTTGGAGGAAGAGTAATGATTGCAATGAAGGCACCCGAGACCAACGTCGCTGTGACTGCAGAGAAGAAAGATGAAGCGCGTGCGCGGATTCTGGGCGCGTTGAGGCAGCGCGGTGGCATGGTCGAGGTGGATACGTACAGGGAGTTGAGAGACGCCCTGAACCTCAACAACATGTCGATGAAGCTCTTCAAGCGGAGCATCTGGCATCTGAAAACTGGTGACCGTGATCATGAAGGCAAGCGACGAATCCTGCTCAACGAGCCCGAAAAGCTCGAACGATTCCGTTCGCACACAGGACGCCGGATTTCCGTCCGAGCCTTGTAGTCAAGAGGGACGGTGGGGTGTGCATATGCACCCCACCTCGACCTCCTCTTCCTCCTTTTTCTCAAAATGCATTATGATAGATATATATTAAACCGCTGTGATCCACGTTAAGGAGTTACGTATGGCAAAGAAACCAACCATCGAAGAGAAGACTGCTGCACATAAAGCCGTCGCGGACGTTGAAATGTCACGAGCTAAAAAAACACAGCTCCGTGAAGCAGTGGTCTTGGAACTTGCAAAAGAGGGAACGACAAAACTCGTGAGCGTTGGCGCCAAGGAAGCGGGTGGCTTCATTACGTTTGTTCGCGAACAAGGTGTTGTAGGACTTGCAGTAGGTCTAGCGATTGGTACTGCAGCGGGTGCTGCGGTGAAACAAATTGTTGATGGCTTTATTAACCCGATTGTCGGGTTCCTTATTGGTGGTGTCGACCTCACGAAGCTCAAATGGGTTGTTGTTGCGCCGCATGCTGATGGCACCGGTGGACTTGCGCTGAGCTGGGGTGCAATTCTTTCTGCACTGATTACATTAATCGCCACGGCGTTTGTGATTTACGCACTGGTTCACGTTGCGAAACTTGATAAAATCGACAAGAAAAAAGACGCCTAAGTCTTTTGCTCTCAGTAAGAGGGTATACTAGCAGTATGACAACACCCGCAGATTACAAAGCAAAACTGACAGACGAGCAGTACGATGTGCTGTTTAATAAAGCCACCGAAGCACCTTTTAGTGGCGAGTACGATCAAGTATTCGAAGAAGGTGAGTACGCCTGTGCTGCTTGTGGGACGGTTCTTTTTGATAGCAGCAAAAAATTTGACGCACATTGTGGCTGGCCAAGTTTTTACGATGCGATTCCCGGCAAAGTAAATTTTCATGTTGATAAAAGCTTTGGATCAACCCGAACAGAAGTAACGTGCGCCACGTGTGGTGGCCATCTTGGACACGTTTTTGAAGGTGAAGGATTCGGCACCCCAACTGACCAACGCTACTGTATTAACTCACTCAGCCTGACGTTTACCCCTAAAGAATCCAAATAACAGGTATAATAGATACTAATGAGCAATAAAACGAGCAAAAAAATCCTTTGGATTGATTTAGAAATGACTGGTCTTGATCCTGTTGAAGACCGCATTCTTGAAGTCGCAGCAATCGTGACTGACTGGGATTTTAATGAACTAGGTGTCTATGAAGGTGCGGTGAAAGTTCCTGATGCGTTTATGAAAAAACGTATGATCGAAGGTCCTTCAAAAGATTTCTGGCTGAAATTCCCAGACTCATATAACGGGTTGGTGAAACAGAACGAGGAAAAAGGGCAGCCTTCGGAAGAAGTAGAGAATGCATTGCTTGCATTAATCGATGAACACTTTGAGAAAGATATTCCGGTGCTCCTTGGTGGTAACTCTATTCACATGGATCGTCGTTTTATTATCGACGAGTGGAAAGCATTGGATGCACGACTCAACTACCGCATGCTTGATGTCAGCGCCTTTAAAGTTGTCTTTGAAGGTAAGTTTAAGAAGAAATTCTCAAAGCCTGAAAATCACCGCGCGCTCGACGATATTCGCGGAAGCATCATGGAATTAAAATACTACTTAGGAAAGGTAAAAGCATGACCCACAAAGAGCTCGAAGAATATATTCTTAGTTTTCCGAATACATGGTTGGATTATCCTTTTGGTGAAGGCACTGCCGTTTACAAATTCGGTCATAAAGAGACTGGTGAAGGCAAGATTTACGCCATTATCGAAGAGGGTAGTAAGCCGCTTCGCGTCAGTTTAAAGTGTGATCCTAATCTTGCGATTACTTTACGTGATAAATACGAGACAGTTGTCCCTGGATTTCATTTGAACAAAAAACACTGGAACACTATTATTTGTTCAGGTCAGCTTGACGATGAAGAGATTAAAGATCTTGTTCGTCTTAGCTATAATCTTGTCGCCGGCAACTAATCCGCTGCGTTAAAGTTTGCGAATGACTCTTGCGTTGGCTTGAGGTTATCATAGGCAGTTTTGAGGAACGTCTTAAGTGATGTGCTGCTTGTGGTCTTGTAAGTCTGATTCATGAGTGTCATCAGCGTACCCAGTTGGTAGGCCATTTCACGCGCATAGGTGCGGTCGAACACTGCATTCAACCGTGCATCCTCGAGTCGTGCCGAGAGGGCAGTTGTTGATTCTGAAGCAACAATACTTTTGCTAAGGTTCTTTGTTGTAATACCGGCTGCCTTGAGTGGCTCAGCGATATCACGATTCGTATTCGTCATGTAAAGATTAAGATTGCTATTAAGACTGCGTAGTTCACTGCTTTTCAGGTTTGGCTGCGCCGCAGATACAACGCTTTGTGTTGCAGTGAGACGAGTAGAAAGCCGTTCAAGCGGTTCTTTTTTGCCACCGGTGATTGAACCAACGACGACGGCGAGAATAATGACAAGAATAACGAGCGCTGCACCAATCATCAGAAGCTGCTTGATGCCAAACGTGAACATAGGACGTTTGGGCGCTTGCGGTGCAATTTGATTCAAATAATCGACAGGAACACCGCTTGGTGATGGTGGCTGTGTAGGGTAGGGGGTTGGTGCTGGCGCCTGTGGAGGAAAAGGCTGTTGAGGTGGCCCTTGTGGTGGTACTTGCGGCGGTTGAGTAGGATACATAACTGTCCCAATTTAAGCACAAACAATAACAGAGGTAAAGGGTGCTATAATAGTCACATGCAGGACATGAAAGAGGAAGTCCGGTCTCGCCTCAATATTGAGGACGTTGTCGGGGAGTACGTTCAGCTCAAGCGAGCGGGGCGAAACTTCAAGGGTCTCAGTCCTTTTACTGGAGAGCGAACACCGAGCTTTTATGTTAGTCCAGATAAGAATATTTGGCATGACTTTTCATCGAATAAAGGCGGGGATGTCTTTAGTTTTGTCATGGAAGTTGAGGGTATCGATTTTCGTGCGGCACTAGAACTACTTGCTCGCCGCGTAGGTGTGGATCTTGCGCAATACGATTCTGCAGGTGCTCAAGAAATGGCGAAACGTAAGAATCGCTTGTATGAAATCCTCGAACTCACGACGCAGTATTACCAACAGAGTTTACTGAAAAACCAACATGCCCTCGAATACGTGTTTGGCAAACGAAAACTGAGTAAAGAGATTGTCCAATCATTCCGGATTGGCTACGCACCTTCAACCGGTGACGCGCTGGTCAATTTCTTGAAAATGAAAAAGTTTACACAGCAAGAAGCCCAAGACGCTGGGTTACTGAATCGCTATAGTGGTGATTTGTTCCGTGGTCGTATGATGGTGCCGCTTATGGACGGTTCGGGCCGTGTGATTGGCTTTACAGCACGTATTTTAAACGACGATGAACCAAATGCCCCAAAGTACCTCAACACGCCTGAAACGATGCTATACAACAAAGGTCGTCACGTTTTTGGACTGTCGCAGGCAAAAGAGGCGATCCGCAAAGTTGACTACGCCGTCATTGTTGAAGGAAATCTCGATGTCGTCAGTAGTCACCAAGTTGGTGTCGCCCAAGTGGTAGCAACTGCTGGTACCGCGATGACTGAAAACCATTTGAAGGCACTGGTTCGCCTCACGCCAAATGCTCGGTTGGCGTTTGATGGCGATGCGGCGGGACTTGCCGCAACAGAACGTGCAATTCCTATTGCGCAATCTGTGGGTATCGACCTAACAATTATTAGTTTAGGTGACGGGGCCAAAGACCCTGATGAACTCATCCAAAAAGACCCTGCTTTATGGCAAAAGGCGATTGATGATGCCGAACCTGTGGTTGATTGGATCTTGGCACAATATTCAAAGCGCGAAGATCTGACGACGGCAATAGGGAAGCGTAAATTTACGACAGCGGCGCTCCGGGTGATTCGTGCACTCCAAGATCCGGTGGAGCAAGAACACTATTTGCAAAAAGTTTCGACTTATACTGATTCGTCGATGGACACATTAAAAGAAAAACTGGCAGGAACGGACGAACCTGACGAGAGAGTGTTGAAAAAAGTTGCTCAATCTGTCGAGCCAGTCAAGGTAGATCCGAGCGGGTATCAAGAAAATCTGCTGGCCGTTGCGCTGATTGACCCAGCGGTTCGAGAGCTGCTAAAAGACATTCAGGCCGATATGTTAGCAACGGACGAACAAAAAGCGGTCTTGGAATATGTGAAGAATAGCACCGAACAGCTTGGCGACATCCCTGCCGACTTGCAAAATCATGATCAGTATGTGAAAATAGTATTATTAAAGGCCGATGCTCGCTATGGGGAGTGGAGTGACGAAGATCGTTACTTCGAAACTGCCCGCCTGGTCCGCCAACTGATAACAGAACACAAGAAAATCGCAAAAGACACTCTGACAACACAACTTCGTGAGGCCGAACTAAACGGTGACGACAGTCGTGCGACAGAGATCAGGCAGCAACTTAATGAACTTATAAAGGAGATACCTCGTGCCCAGAAGTAAGAAAACTGACGACCCAATCATTGATGAGGAACTAAACGAAGAAGTAGAAGGCGCATCACCAGTTGATAGCCTTGCGATTCCTGAAATTGACGGGCCAGCACTTGAAGACCTCGAGGAAGAAGAAGTTGACGATAGCGAAGACCTTCTGAGTACCGACCAGTACTTTGACGATGCCAGTGATGACAGCGTTCGTTTGTACCTACGTGAAATCGGTAAAATTCCGCTACTGAACGCTGAAGAAGAACTTGCCCTCGCAAAGAAGGTAGTTTCTGGCGACAAGAAAGCAAAAGACAAGATGGCCGAAGCAAACATGCGTTTGGTTGTCTCGATTGCGAAGCGTTACAGCGGCCGTGGACTCGATTTCCTCGACCTTATCCAAGAAGGCAATACTGGACTGCTTCGTGCTGTTGAAAAGTTTGACCCTGAAAAAGGATTTAAGTTTTCAACTTACGCGACCTGGTGGATTCGTCAGGCGATTACGCGTGCGATTGCCGACCAAGCTCGTACAATTCGTATTCCTGTACACATGGTGGAAACCATTAACAAACTCCTCCGTACGCAGCGCCGTATGACACAGGAACTAAACCGCGAACCAACCATCGAAGAGCTCGGTAAAGAGCTTGAAATGGAACCGGAAAAAGTTGAATATGTTATGAAGATCAAGCAAGACATCACCTCACTCGACGCCGGTGTTGGTCGTGATGGTGACGACGAAGATTCAGTCCTTCGTGACTTCATCGAAGACGAAGATAGTGCTACTCCAGAAGAGTCTGCCTCATCTCAGCTTTTGAAGGAACAAGTACAAGCAATTCTTTCAACGCTTTCAGACCGTGAACAAAAGATCATCAAGATGCGTTTTGGTCTTGAGAATGGTAAGAGCCACACCCTCGAAGAAGTGGGACAAGAATTTGCGGTTACCCGTGAACGTATTCGTCAAATCGAAGCAAAGGCACTCGCCAAGCTTCGTAAGCACAAAGACTCAAAGAAACTTCACGAGTATCTGAACTAAAATTAGGTTCACACAATAGGAAACGCAGGCAGAAATGTCTGCGTTTTTCTTATGCTTTCAATACAGAGGTAGAGATGCTACTATGACCCTAATGGGAGCAGAGCGACAACCACCGAATTTTAGGCGCCGCGATCACGGAAGTGAACGTCGAGGTGTCTTCTCGGTGCCTGCGAATGTTGGTGCGCTTGCGTATCGTCAGGAGCAGTCAAAACAGGCAAAGGCACGAGTTCTTGCAAAACGTCGTGAGATTGAAGCTGCACGCGCCGAACAGCTGCAAAAAACTGACTTAGGTAACAAGTCGTTACCTGCGTATAAACACAAACAAGAAATTATTGCGAATATCGATGCCTACAAGGCAGTTATCTTAGGTGGCCCAACTGGAAGCGGAAAGAGCACCCAAGTGCCACAGTACCTTTATGAAGCTGGTTACGATCAAACCATTGTACTTGTTCCGCGTCGAATTATTGCCGACGGGCTTGGCGAGCGTATTCGTGAAGAATTTGGTGCGCAATTAGGCGCAGAAGAGGCAGAAAACCTTGTGGGTATTATTCACGGAGAACGAGTTGAGCGTCACGATGAAAACCGCGTCTTGGTGATGACACCTAATACCTTTAATCGTATGGAAAAAGATTTAAGTGAGAAATATGGCGACAAAAAAGTAGCCATCATTTCTGACGAGATTCACGAAGCAAATCTCTTTACGGAAATAGCGACTGGCATCGCAGCGATGTCTGTACAAAAACACGAGGACTGGCGACTCGTTGCAGCCAGTGCAACGCATAACTCAGAGAGCCTACAAAAATCTTTCCAAACTTTGAATAAAGATCACTATGTTCCCGCGGTGAATATCGAAGGCCGTCCTTTCAATGTTGATATGCGGGAAATACCTGGTTTGAATTTGATGGAAGTCTACGCAAAAGTAGGTAAGGAGCACGAAAAAACCATGCTCTTTACTTCTGGAAAGCGTGAAATCGACCATATTATCGATCAGACGACGGCAGAAATTGATAAGAGTGAACCGTATTCTTCAAAAAAAGTTATCTTTCGAAAATTACACGGCGAATTGAGTGAGTTTGAAATCTCCCACATTAATGACCCTATTCCAGAAGGTTACCGATTAGTCATTGTCTCTTCACCTGCAGGTATGTCGGGTATTACGATTCCTGGCGTGACACTTGTGGTGACCGACGGAACGATTAACCGCCAAGAACTCGATGAAGATGGTGTGCCAGGATTAGTACGTCACCAACTTTCTCAAGCTGAAATTATGCAACAAATTGGCCGAGCTGGACGTGATGTTCCAGGTGGAATTGGCTATATCTCTGACCCAACAACAGTGATGGACGACGAACTTCGAAAACGTGGTAAAGAAGTCGAAGTGCCACAGATGGAATATCTTCCTTTCGGAGAGCGTGACGAACACGCACCGCCTGATATTTATCACACTAATTTATCTCGAGTGGTGTTAAGTGTTGCGAAACTCAACCTGCGGTTTAGTGAAATTAATGAATATATTCCACACTCGGTTGCCCCGTCTGCGATTATTAATGCCGAAGAATCCCTATCGCGACTCGGTGCGTTGAATGATGACGATAGAATTACGGACATGGGTATAAAGATGGACGCATTTCCGATTAGCCCTGAACTCTCGCGTGGTCTCGTTGAGGCGCAAGAAGCTGCCATGCGCCGTGAAAGAACAGCGATGCACCTTGCGCAGGCTGCCTTTATTGCAGCAGCTATTGAGTCTGGTGGGTTGCAAGACTTTACGCCAGGAAAGCCAAAGACATGGCGTGAATTAATTCGCCCTGATGTGACTGATGATTTTATTGCGCAACTCGACCTGATGACTGCAGTGCAGGGGCTCGATCGACTTGAGCAAAAAGAAGCGTTTGATTTTATTGATAAGTACAGCATTCATCCAAAGCGACTCGAACGAGCTGAAAAAGTAGCGCGAAAGATCCTGCAAATTTTTGAAATGTCGAAAGATAATAATATTGTTATTCCACCGCTTCCCGATGAAGAGGCACTGCTTCGAAGGGACTTTACGGCGGGGATGATTGATCTTGTGTACGAAGAGGCTGGTATGGCGTATCGTAAAAAGTTATTCAAGAATATTCATGGCGATGATACGGCAACAAAACGCCCAATTAGTCAGCGGAGCGTTTCTGAGCCAAAGAGGGGACAGCTCGTTGCTGGGTTCCCCTATTGGTTTGATAAGCAGACGAAAGACGGTCCGAAACGTTTTGACGTCCTTGAAATGACACTCATGGTAGAACCGGACGTTGTGGGTGAGTACGCAAAGCAGAACAGGCTCTTAATGGGTCGATCATTGCCGCCACAAATGGATGGTGATCGTATCGTTGAACGTGAGCAAATGGTGTTCGGGACGATTGAAGTCGGATCACCAGTAAAGAGTGGTTCAATGGAACTTATTCCACAAGCAAGTCAGGATATTCTTACTGAACGTACACTCGAAAAACCAGGTGCCGCACAGCGCGCACTTCGCTCTATTGCTGAAGAACTTGAATGGTACCACCAAGCATTCCCTAACGATATGCTTGCGCAGTACCGAAAGACAAAAGCTCCTGAAGATATCACCAGGGAAAGTATTGAAGCATTGATTAGAAGCTTTGCATCACAAACGCGGACAATGAGCGAAATCGAACGTCGCTTAAGTCAGTTTGTGTACAGTAAAAACGTGACGATTAATCGTTACTTTGATGAGGGTGCGCGTCGTGAATTACAGCGACGATCTCCGGCATCAGTCGAAGTGCCTGGGGTTGGAGTGCTGCGCGTGTTCTATGACCACGGAACACCATACTTTACTCGTGGCGCTGGATTGACCGAGGCGCAATTTAAGATTGCTGCAGCCAGTCGACCAACACTCCCTGATGGACGAGAGATTTTATTCCAGGTTCAAAAAGAGGGCGGTGGCGTAGAGCGGCTCAGCGCACATGTGTTCTTAAAACTGAAGTGATTCAGCGACAGTATCAAGCTGCTCGTAGAAATTATCGAGTGATCCATTATTCATAATGAAGAAGTCGGCTGCTGCAATAGGGCCGCCTTTTTGTAGTGTCTCAATTTCGTGTGTATCGCGAGCAGCGGACGTTTGTGGTGTCTGCGGGCGATCTTCACGGCTTTCGAGCCAGTGGTAGCGGAGATGTTTTGGTGACGTAATCGCAACGACAGTCGTTTCACCAGGGAACTCATGTTTAATGGCTTTGTATTCATCCCAAGTGTAGATACCATCGGCAATGATACGGTGCTGACCTGCGTCGGCAAGGTCGTGAATTTGTTTGATGATGCGCTTCACGATAAAGTCAGCACCTTCTTTTTCACGTATTTCAACACGGAACTTGGTTTCGTTTTCTTCACCTTTTTCAATGCCAGCTTCGGCCATTGCGTCGTAGATGATGCCGCCAAAATATACCTTTGGGTAGCCTTTTTTAGTAAAGTGTTCAACTGCGGTAGTTTTGCCTGAACCGGTCAGACCGACAAAAGCGAGGATTTTCAGATTTTCGTGTTGGCTCATATAGCCATTGTAACAGATTGGTTATGCTTGTGTCTGTCGGGGGGTACATCTATGATAGGACCATATGGAAGGCGATTGGCGAAATAAAGCAGAATGTCTAAAAACTGATCCCGAACTTTTCTTTCCGACGGGCGAAAAGAGTAAACACGATATAGATCAAATTGAGGCGGCAAAAAAGTTTTGCGTACGATGCCTTGTAAAAGAACAATGTCTGCAATACGCACTTGAAACAAGTCAAAATTTTGGTGTATGGGGAGGACTAAGTGAGGATGAGCGAACAAGTTTAAAGCGTCGTGCAGTGCGCGCTCGACGTTACTTCTAATTACACCTTATTACCTCTTTTAACTGCTATACTAAGGGTATGAAACGGTTGGCAGTTATTGATGGAAAATCCGTATTTTATCGTGGGTATTATGCGATGCCTGGACTTACGCTTCCAGACGGAACGCCAACTGGCGGTGTCTTTGGGTTTACGTCAATTGCTATCGAACTGATAAAAAAACTCGAACCTGATTATGTCGCGGTGGCATGGGATATTAAAGGGACCAGTATTGCAAAGCGGACCGAGATCTTCGAAGGCTATAAAGCTGGCCGCACCAAACCACAAGACGATTTCTATGCACAGCTACCAATTCTTCGTGAAGTCCTCGAAGCGTTTAACTGGCCGCTCTATGAACTTGATCAATACGAAGCCGATGACATTATGGGAACATTTGCAGCACAGGCAAAAGAAGCCGGTATCGAAGCCTGCATCATAACGGGTGACTACGACATGCTCCAGTTGATTGACGACAACACGGGCGTCTATATTACACGCACTGGCAGTACGGACCTTGTGCGCTACGACGACGAAGCATTTGAGAAGAAGTACGGCGTGAAGGTCAGTCAGTTCGTTGATTATAAGGCGCTCGTGGGGGATAGCAGTGATAATATTCCTGGTGTGCCAAAGATCGGGCCAAAGGCAGCGCAAACACTACTGACGACGTATGGTGATCTTGATGGTATTTACGCGCATACCGATGACCTGAAAGGGGCGCAGCAGAAGAACATTGTTGAAGGCAAAGATTCCGCCTATATGAGTCAAAAACTTGCGCGTATATTCTGTGATGCACCAATCGAAATTAACTGGGACGAAACTAGCATTGAGCGAACGCGTGTCGATAAGATTCTTGAGGTTCTCCATAAGTATCAATTCAATTCACTCGTCGCGCGTTTACCAAAGCATATGAAGCTTGGTGATGAGATTGTCGACGTCGAAGAAGAGAAAACAGAAATCGTTGGGCTTGATATCGTTGACTGGCCAGAAACACTTAGGATTGATGGCCCTGTTTTAATTGATGTGATTGACGATGCGTTATGGGTTTCAACGAATCGAGAAACCGTTGCAACCAAACCTGTGAAAGAAGTCGATTCAAGTATTTGGACCGCGCTCGAAATGGCAACGGTAGTGAGTTACGACATAAAAGATATCTATCATAAACTTGCTGCACTTGGTGCTTTTCCTCGGTTTTCTGATGTACACGATATCCGACAAGGTGCTTTCCTTATCGATCCACTACAACGTGATCGATCAGCCATTGCCCTCATTGGCCACGAAGAGCCAGAGACTGTACAGCTTCTTGCTGGTTTATGGACCGTCTTTGATACACAGGTTGCTGCTTTTGATGATGAACCTGAGGTTGCGCGGGTTGCCTATGATCTTGATTTCCCACTGACGTACACACTGTTTCGTATGGAGCATAAGGGCGTTTTGATTGATCCCGGAGTTCTTCACAAGATGAGCGAAGAGTTGGGTGCAGAACACAAAAAGCTCGAACAAGAAATGTATACAATGGTTGGATACGAATTTAATATCGGAAGTCCAACGCAGCTTTCTGAAGTGTTATTTACGAAATTACAGTTACCAACAACAGGTATTAAAAAAGGTAAGACAGGCTATAGCACTGGCCAAAAAGAGCTTGATAAGCTGCGTGGCCAACACCCGATTATTGAATTGATTGAACAAACGCGTGAGCTTGCGAAGCTTAAAAATACTTACACTGACTCATTGCCAAAACTGGCCGATGAACACAATCGTATTCACACAACGTTTAATCAGGACGTTGCAGCAACAGGACGGCTCAGTAGTACAAATCCAAACCTTCAAAATATTCCGATTCGTACCGAACTAGGGCGCAAGATTCGCGAGGCCTTTATTGCAGAAGGGGACAAAGTGCTGGTGAGTGCTGATTACTCACAATTCGAGTTGCGACTTGCCGCGGTGCTATCAGAAGACAAGAACCTCATCAACGACTTTAACGGCGATGTTGATATTCACACAAAGACAGCCAGCGAAGTCTATGGCATCCCAATGGATGATGTGACGAAGAACCAGCGCCGTGATGCGAAGGTGATTAATTTCGGCGTGCTGTACGGCATGAGTCCGCACGGTTTGGCTGCACAAACAGGTATGTCATTCGGGCAAGCAAAAGATTTTATTGATCAGTACTTTAAGCTGCGAGCGCCGATTCGCGTCTTTATTGATGACACATTGAAACGTGCGCGAACTGAAGGGTACGTTGAAACATACTTTGGGCGTCGTCGTCCGACTCCAGACATTCAAAGTAGTAATTTTATGGTTCGAGCTGGTGCTGAGCGTGCTGCTGCAAACATGCCGATTCAAGGAACAGAAGCTGATCTGATGAAACTTGCGATGCTTCGTGTCGACGAGCAACTTGGTGAGTTAGGTGATCAAATCTTACAGATCCACGACTCGATCCTGATTGAGTGTGACGCTGAAAATGCTGATAAAGTCGCTGAAATTCTCAAAACAACCATGGAGGGCATTGCACCAGAACTAGGCATCTCACTTCGTGTTGATGTCAGTAGCGGCAAGAATTGGGGAGATTTGTAGTCATGGCGATTAAGGCAGTTATCTTCGATTGTTTTGGTGTTGTCCTCGATATTATGCGCGGGACAAAAATTGAACAAACTATTGAACTCATCAAAGAACTTAAGGGTCACTATCAATTGGCGATGCTCACTAATGTGCCTAGTCGCTACTCACTCGATCAACGATTTGATCCGGGTGAACTCGATCAACTATTTGATGTGATTATCGCATCTGGTGAAGTAGGGTGGGATAAGCCTGCGCCAGAAATTTATACACTGACGCTTGAGCGCCTCGGTGTGAAACCAGAAGAAGCACTCTTTATCGATGACATCCCATCATTTACGGCCGCCGCGGCAGCGCTGGGAATAAAGACATTCACGTATCTCAACGTTCCAGAATCAATCACCGCAATTAAAGCAATTTTAGAGGAAAACAAGTAATGGAAGTAAAAGTAAAAAAGTTGCGCGAAAACGCAGTCATTCCCGAATATCAAACAGACCAAGCTGCAGCCATGGACATTCACGCCTGCCTTGATGCACCAATGGTTGTAGAGCCACTCGAGCGCTTTATGGTGCCAACTGGACTCGCATTTGAGCTTCCTGAGGGGTATGAAATGCAAGTTCGTGCCCGTAGTGGATTGAGTATCAAGCACGGCATCACGATGGTGAACGGCGTGGGAACAATCGACGCTGACTATAGGGGAGAGCTGAATGCGCTGATGATCAACCTCAGTAAGGAATCATTCACCATTGAACCAGGCATGCGTGTTGCACAAATTCTTGTCACAAAGTTTGAAAAAGTAGCATGGCAACTGACTGAATCACTTTCAGAAACAAGTCGTGGTACAGGTGGATTCGGTAGTACCGGATTTGACAATAAAGCTTAAAACTACTAAGGTTAAACTATGGCTAATTACAGAACCTCTCGCATCATTCCCGTCGTCCTTGTTGTTGTTATCATTATTATCGCAATTGCGTCATTAGTTTCATTGGCGCGCGTCGTGTTCTTCTCTGGATCGTCATCAAAGGATAGCTCACAAGTTGATGTGAGTCGTGATGCGCTGCTTAATACAACTGCGGATCACAGTGTGACGATGACCGTCCGTGGTCCAATTGTCGCCGATGAAAAGTTTCATTCGTACAAAATTGATATCGCACCAAACAACCGCCATCTCGTCACCTACAGCGGCTACCTTGATACTGTGGTTGATCAAATTTCACTTGGCAACAGCGTCGCATCGTATACAGAATTCGTTCACGCACTTGATAAAGCAAACCTTTCGAAAGGCAAACAGCTGACTGGTGACAAGAATGATACCAGTGGCGTCTGTGCAACTGGCGATGTGTATCAATTCACGATCTACAACGGGACGACTGATGTCAAAGACCTTTGGACCTCAACCTGCAATGGTTCAAAAGGCTCACTTGATGCCAGCGTTGCGCAGCTGAAAAACTTGTTCGTCAAACAGATTCCTGGTGCTGACGCACTGATCAAAAAAGTCGATCTTTAAATTCTTAAAAGAATAGAAATAAGGAGCACCTCTTGTGCCTGAATTACCCGAAGTAGAAACGGTCCGTCGAGGACTTTCCGAACTCATTATTGGTAAAGTATTTGCCAGTACCTCGAACGATACCCCAAAGGGCTTTCCAAATACCGAGAGCGACGTCAAACAATTCTTAGTTGGCGCAACGATTACTGCAATTCGCCGACGCGCAAAAGTCCTCATTATAGATCTATCGACAGATTATTCACTCGTCGTTCACTTAAAGATGACAGGCCAGTTGGTATTTGTTGGAAAAGACGCGCGGTTTGGTGCCGGTCATCCGAATGACAGTTTGGTGAATGCGCTCCCTGATAAATCAACGCGCGTGACGCTTGAGTTCACCGATGGTTCGCAACTGTTCTTTAATGATCAGCGAAAATTCGGCTGGGTTCGTTTGATGCCAACAGCCGAGATCCCGAATCTCCCATTTATGCAAAAAGTAGGACCGGAGCCACTTGAAGAAGACTTTACGGTCGCTCAATTTGCCGAACGATTTAAACGACGAGGACGGACGAATATCAAAGCAGCACTTCTTGATCAATCGGTCGTTGCTGGAGTTGGTAATATTTATGCCGACGAGTCATTATGGGGTGCAAAAATTCATCCGAAGCGCTTGGTTGAAACGATCACGCCTGCAGAATTTAAAAAACTGTATACCGATCTTCGTGCAGTGATGAATCTATCGATTGAAAAAGGTGGCTCGTCTAACCGGAACTATGTGAATGCTGAAGGCAAAAAGGGGAGTTACATGGACTTTGCTCGTGTCTTTCGGCGCGAAGGCTTACCATGCCCACGCTGCGGTACGACCATCGAAAAACTACGCGTTGCTGGTCGTGGCACACATATCTGTCCGCACTGTCAGACGTTGTAGGTATCGGCCCTCATTTCCTCTATAATGAAAGGTAATGATTACCTGGTTTACCGGAGAGAATACATTTGAGATTCAGCAGGCCGTAAAGGCTATTGCTGACAGGTTTGATGGCACTGCAGAGCATCTTGATGGCACTGCGCTTGAACTAAAAAATATCCCCGATCTTTTAATGGGCGGAACTTTATTTGCCGAGAAACGACTCGTAGTTATCAAGGACTTGTCGCAAAACAGTACTGTCTGGGAAAAATTTCCTGAGTGGATTGATCGCATCTCGGACGACATTGACGTGATATTAATTGATGGCAAGCCGGACAAACGAACGACAGGCTACAAGGAAGTAAAGAAGCGAGTTGTCTTAAAAGAGTTTCCTGTCTGGGGTGATCGTGATCGGTCAGTTGCTGAAAACTGGGTGGCAAAACACGCAGAAAGCCTTGGTTTGTCATTGGATAAAAAACTAGCGCACCATATTGTGGAACGTGTCGGCTTAGATCAATGGCAACTCGCGAATAGCCTTGAAAAGATTGCGCTGCTTGAAACAGTGACGCCGCAGACAATTAATGACATCATCGAGCCAAATGCATCCGAGAATGTCTTTCAGTTATTTGAGTTAGCGCTTGATGGTCGCCGCGAGGCAATTCACGATATGATTCGGACACTCGAACTAGTCGAAGATCCGTACAAGTTATTTGCACTGCTTTCTTCGCAGGCATTTCAACTTGCCGCAGTCGCCAGTGCGGCAGCAGGGGACAATCCTGCAAAAGATTTCGGGATTCATCCGTACGTTGCAGGTAAGTTGTCGCGTCACGGCAATCGACTGGGCGTTCGTGGCTCTGCGCGCGTCCTATCGGCGTTTGCACAGACCGATGCCGACATGAAGCGTTCACGCGGTGAACCGTGGCTTCTGATTGAACGAACCTTGCTTTCACTCAGCCAATAAGAATACCCGACACAAAAATAACCTCCAGAGCGGAGGTTATTTTATATAAGCGATAAGACTATTTTTTCGCTGCAGGTTTCTTTGCAGGAGCTTTTTTCGCAGCAGGCGCAGCTTTAGCGGCTGGCTTCTTTGTTGCAGCAGGTTTTGCAGCAGCAGCTTTCTTAGTAGTACCGATAGTAACACCGGCAGCTTTTGCAGCCTTTGAAAGAGTTGCCTTACGACGTGACGCAGTGTTTTTGTTCAGAAGGTTCTTCTTTACGGCTGTGTCGATTTCGCTTTGTACCTTTGAGAAGGTAGCAGCAGTTGGGTTAGTCGTGAATGCCTTGAGGGCATCTTTGATGTCACGCTTAATACCAACGTTACGTTCGTTGCGCTTGATAGTTTGTTTTGCTCGCTTGATCGCGGATTTGATAATTGGCACTATGGGTTTCCTTGTCTCTATAAATGCTATTAGTAGCTTCTAATCTATTCAAAGGGTGATTATAGGGGAAAACACTCATTTTGTAAAGTGTTGTGCACATTTGTTGACGACCTGAAAACCCTTATGGTATAGTAAGCGAATAAATGAACGGTTAACGTCAAAAAAGAAACAAAAAACAATATGGACGATATAAAAGCCAAACAACAGATTGTCGAAAAGATAAAATCAGCGACTAATATTCTTGTGACTGTTTCAAACAGTCCTTCTGTTGATGCATTGTCCGCAGCACTCGGGTTAACATTGCTTCTTGATAAGCTCGAAAAACACCCAACAGCAGTCTTTAGTGGTGAAGTACCACCGGCAATCGAATTCTTGAAACCAGAAGAAACTTTCGACGAAACAACCGATAGTCTTCGTGACTTTATTATTGCGCTTGATAAAGAAAAGGCCGACCACCTCCGCTACAAAGTAGAAGGTGATAGTGTCAAAATCTTCATTACGCCGTACAAAACGACGATTACTAGTAACGACCTTCAATTTAGCCAAGGTGATTTCAATGTCGAACTTGTCATTGCACTCGGTGTTGATGTCCAAGAGCACCTAGACGACGCGCTTGAATCACATGGACAGATTTTGCACGACGCAGATATTATTACGGTGACAGCAGGCGAGCAAGTCAGTAACCTTGGTGGTATCGACTGGCACGATGACCAGGCAAGTAGCCTTAGCGAAATGGTTAGCGGACTTGCTGAAGCGCTGAAGGGTGACAAGAACAAGTCACTGCTTGATGCATCAATCGCAACGGCGTTCCTCACGGGTATTGTTGCAGAGACTGATCGATTCAGTAATACACACACTACTTCTCGCGTCATGACAGTTGCCGCTACACTCATGGGCGCTGGTGCAGATCAGCAATTAATTGCTTCCAAACTCCAGGAAGCTCACCAAATTGGCAATCTTGACGTTGCGAAGGATGAAACTCCTGAGGTACCTGTCGAAGAAGTTCAGGAAGAGCCACAACGTAAAGATACGCTATCAATTAGCCACAAGCCGACTGAAACACTTGAAGAAATGGACAAGCGCGTTAAAGCTGCTGAACAAGAAGAAGCAGTGGTTGCTGCTGATGAAGCACTATCTGTTGAACAAGGTGAACACACTGGTAATACGCATGCTGCGGGTGCATACGCCTTCGATGACGACAAGAAGGAGGCACCAGTTGCAGAAGTGGCCCCAGAACCTACCCAGGAGCCTGTCGCCGAGCCGACACCTGAATCTGCGCCAGTTGTTGATGCAGCGCCTGTTGCATCCCACGTACTCGCCTCTGAACCAGAAATTGCGCCATCACTTGGTGGAACATTAAACGCAACTACTGAACAAGCAGCAGAAGACAGTCGCCGTGAAGAAGAGAGCGATCAGAACAAAACGATTTTAACGCATTCATATCTTGATGCCTCTGGCGACGGCCCCTCACCAAGTTCTGCAACAGGTACGGCGCCTTCATATGTTCTTGGACACGATGAAGCGACGACCACTGAAGAGCCAGCCGCTCCAGATGCGCAACAGCATGCGACAATGGGCCACGAACTCGTCATTGAACCACCGGTTGCACCGATCTTATCGACTCCAGTTGACCTCGGGCTTCCAATGCCACCAGAACTACCAGACTTTTCTGCACAACCTGCGGCTGGTACGGCCTATGCATTTGATGCACCGCCCGCGCCTGCGTCTCAACCCGAAATCTTAGGTGATATTCTTGCTCCAGAACCTGTTGTCCCGGCTCCTATGCCTGTGCAACCTCCGGTTCCACCAGTCACGCCTCCTTCGAACGATCCAGGCCAATTCAAGATCCCTGGTCAGCAATAACGCCAGTCTTAAGGTATAATCGCTTCTATGCAGGAAGATAGCGTTCTTTTAATTGATAAGCCAAGCGGCATGACCAGCTTTGGTGTTGTTGCGCGTGTCCGTCGAAAACTGTCACAGCAATTGGGCAAGAAAGCCAAAGTAGGCCACACCGGAACACTCGACCCATTTGCGACCGGCCTTATGATCATTGTGACCGGCAAAGAATGCCGTAATGCGGGCACGTACTCAAAACTTGATAAAGTCTACGAAGCAACGATTCGCCTGGGTCAGACGAGCTCTACGGGCGACCCTGAAGGTGAAATTACTGATGTGTCTGACATTCAGCCGACACTTGATGACGTCAATGATGCATTGTCTCAATTTGTGGGCGAAATCCAACAAACGCCACCAATCTATAGCGCGATTAAAATTAATGGTAAGCGCACCTAAAAGGTCGCGCGCGAAGGTGGCACCGCAGAGACAATCGAGATCCCTGTGCGCACCGTGACGATCTTTAGCCTTGAACTCGTTGAGTATAGGTATCCAGAAATAAAGATTCGTGTGCATGTCAGTAGCGGAACGTATATACGTACCATCGCTGAGGATATTGGAAAAGTCCTCGGAACCGGTGCCTATTGCATTCAACTTCGCCGAACAAAAATCGCCGATTTTTCAATCGACGATTCTGCGCAACTTGATCCTGATAATTAAGCTTCTTTGTCAGGTTGAGGATTACCGACATTCGGGTCATTAACGAGTAATGCTTCGATGTCGTTAAGGGCATCTTTGCGCTCACCGATACGACCAGCGTAGAGTGCATTCTTTTTGGCAGTTCGAATTGCCTTGAGGATAGTAGTTTTGGCACTATCATCAATTGTTTTGCCGGATTCATTATTCGACAATGTTGCAAGGAGTGCGTTCAGGTAATCAGGGTCTTGGTTAACGAGAGTATCGGCTGAACCAAATTTATCTGCGTTAATTGTACTGACAATAAAGCTGTCAATACGACCCTTACCTGGTGCAGGAATCGGATTGCCATCTTTGTCCTTACCTTGCTTCATGTTTGATAGGATTGTTGCACCAGCGAATTTAGGTTTCGCTGAGTTACTAATCAATGCATCGGCAAATGCCTGACGGAAGTCCTGGTTTGCATCGGTATCATCAATCTCAATAGTTTGCATAAGTCGAAGGATTGCATTGGCATTTCCACCGCTAGCAATTTTTGTAATTGCAGCTTCCTTGAGGGCAGCCGAAATATTTTCAAAGCGACCATCAGCAGGTTTTTTGCCATCAGCAATTTCGAGAATGACGTCATCACTATAATTGTAGTGACCAAGAATACTGCCGGCATTCGCAACTGCGTCACCGTGAGCTGCAGCTTGTGCCTTGAACGCTGCAGCCAGCGCACCTTGCTGACCACGTTCGCCACCAATACCGCCAGCCTTAACCTTAAGTGCGGTGAACGCAGCAAGGTCTTTTTCGTTTTCAATTGCAGTAGCGTAGTTCGTTAATTGAACATTCTTTGCAATCGAAGTCGCGGTTTCAATAGCGCGTGAACTTTGATCAAGTTCAACGGCACGTTCAAGCACGGTGTGGCCGTATTTTTGAAGTGATTTGTTATCAGCAAGCCGTTCTTCTCGCCGCTTCGTAATATCTGCTTGTGTAAGCTGTCCACCAGTGAGTGCGCCACCGAGGCGTGTTGAACGGAAGGCCTCTGCGGTATTATTGGCACGCTCAGCACGAAGTCGAGTAAGGCCAGACGCATCACCTGCACGCAACTCTTCCATTGCTTGTCCCATGCCATGGTGCATTTCTTCTGTCGCAAGCTTTGAGAGTGCAGTTTCGACTTCAACTTTTTGGCCACCGCGACTTGTAACATCACGACGGGTTCCGTACTCATCGAAACCAGCTTTGTATTGTTCGGTTCGCTTTTCAACCCGACGGTTACTATAGGCGAGTCCACGTGCAGCACGACGGAATACTTGATTCTTTTTCAGGTTTGGATCGCCGATACCACGTTGTCGGTGCATTTCTGCTCGTGCGCCAGACCATGCCTTTGTGCGGTCCAACAGACCCTTCTTTGGATCGTTGACGAGGCCAGCGATCTTTCCCAGGAGACCACCACTGAGCTTAAGGAGGAGTGGGGTAATAATAAGCGGTGCAACTTGTACAGCAAGTCCAAAGATAACACCAACGATTGAAGTCGCACTTTGAATGATAATACCACCGGCAAGCTGTGAACCGCCGAACACTAATGAGAAGGCGGGGAAGAAGACAAGCATTGTCATGAACAGATCTCGCCACTTCTTGAACCATTGTTCGGTGTTTGGGAGGAGGAAGGCGACAAAGGCAAGTGGTGCAATAACGATGAGGATGACAATGATTGCTTGTCGAGCTGCAAGGATGAGAAGGACGACAAGAACGGTCGTTACTAATGCGATAAGGATAGGGACGAGGAGATAGACGGCACCAGCAATTGTTCCACCCGTTGCGGCGATAACACCAATCGTTGCAGCGCCACCAGACAAGACAAAGGCAGTGACTGCAGACCAGCCCATTGCGTCAGTATCAGCCCAGGTATCATTATTGATATTAAAGGTGTTCTGACGAATTGTATTAAAGATGTCTTGGAGCGAATAGCCAAGGATATTTGAGATATCGAGAGCGAGCGCACAGATAATGTACGATAAGTTTACAAGGACGGCTGCAATAATGAGTCGCGGAAGCAGCTTCTTAAGGCCATAGTTACTGACACCCATGCTAGTGAGTTGTGAATAGATAATAATCAAGAAGACAATAATAAATGCGATGTTCGCAATACCACGCATAATGTTCCACGCAATGTAGAGGTCATTATTTGTGTTCGTCGTGTTCGCTGGTTGAACGACCAAGAATCCCTTGACCATGTTAAAGATGAAGTCCATACCATCCGCGAGGAAGGTGGTGATTGGACAGATAATCCAGCCAATGCCTTCAACGGTACATGAGCTGTAAGTGCTCTCGTCACCCTTAACGGTGACGTTAATCGTCTTCTTATCTCTTGGGTGTGAAAATACCTTTGTTGATGAATAATCGTAGGTGACCAGTGTTGCGGTCTTTTCTTTTGGCGGGTCTACACCTGGTGCAAAATAAATAACGAATGCTTTTTGGGTCTTTGGAGCAGAGGTTGTATTTGTGTTTGTTTGTGAAGACGTATCTTCGGTCGTCGTACTTGGCGTGTAAAGGTAATAGTGGCTTCCGGAAGGGAGGCCAACGCTATCGCCATCTTTTACTTCACCGCCAGAGAAATACTGGTGACCGTTATAAAGAATGCTTTCACCTTTCCAGGTGGCATCGCCATCGGCTGCATGTGTTTGTGTATGACTACCGAACGCTACCCAAAGGAGGGCTGTTATAAAGACAGTCAAGACAAACGTTAAGATGCTTCGTGCGGAGAGCCCTCGGCGCGAAGTGGACCACACTTGTTCCATATCGTGTGCAATAATAGCATAGAACAGATTAAAAGTCAATGCGTATGCTCGCTATAACCTGAATCTCAGTATGTAATATACACATCGAAAAAATCGTAAAATGACCCCCTTGAAAGGGTGGAACAATTCTGGTACAATACACACCTGATGATTACAGCAGAAAACAAAGCAGCAGCCTTCGCGCTGACGCAGACACACAAAACCGACGTCGGAAGCCCACAAGCTCAGGCGTCTGTGCTGACGACTCGTATTAAGGAAGTGACAGAACACTTGAAGGCTAACAAGCACGACCACATGGGTCGCCGTGGACTTATCCAAATGGTAGCACGTCGTAAAAAGCTTCTGAAATACCTCGAAGCCAAAGACTTCGAAGCTTACAAAGCTACCGTCGCAAAACTTGGTTTACGTAAGTAACCAGTAAAAAGAACTCCGTCAATATGCGGAGTTCTTTTTTTGTGAGAGCTTTACAGCAACTTCTTATCCTAAATTGTTATAAATGTAGGCCGGACGATTGTTTTCAATATAGTCCTTAATGTCTATGTCTGACAGAACCGTCGGCAAAATATAACTCTTCTTCGGATCAATGAATTCTGCCCGCGCAATTTCAAGCGCACCATGGGTTGTTGCGGTGAGATCAATCGACTCGTAGTCGGCAGTATTCTCGATATGGAAAAAGAACTCAATATGTTCCTTTTCTTTATCTTCAGGATGGGTGAATTGTTGCACAAGCAGTAGTTTACCAATCACAGGCTCTATGCCTGTTTCCTCGATCATTTCCCGGTGCAGTCCTTCGAGAAGCGACTCGTGTGGATCGAGGCCACCGCCGAATGTCGACCAGTTTTCGGATTCGCTCCCGTCATCCTCTTTTTGCTTAGTGGCAAGTATTTTGCCGTCACGATAAATAATGCCCCGCGTGGCGATGCGTCGATTTGCGTTCATAAGAACCTCCTATTAATTGTGTTGTCAGTAAACGCGATTGGTTTGGCCGTCCAAACGTATGCGAGTAGAGGATCCTCGCCATTCGACTCGAGCGGATCATAGTGGAGACATAATATCACGACTGGGATGCTATAATAAAGAGGTAAACGAGCATGAATGAGGTGCTGGATGCAGATATTCTTTTAGAGAAGTTCGATAAAGAATGTGTACACCCGTTACCTTCACCGTGTCTCTTGCGAAACAGATCGTAGTATTTAAAAAGAAGGAGCCTAGAAAATGGCAACAATTAACCCTTACGGTAAGGATATTATCAAAGTAACAACCGAGTTTGAGGGTCGTCCTCTGTCTCTCGAAGTAAACCGAGTTGGTTTCCGAAGCACCGGTTCAGTACTCGTCACCTATGGCGACACTGTCGTGCTCGGTACTGCACAGGTCGGAACTCGTCCCATTGTGTTGGATTATTTCCCGCTCTCAATCGACTATGAAGAAAAAATGTATGCAGCTGGAAAAATCAGCGGCAGTCGTTTTATTAAACGTGAAGGCCGTCCGTCTGACGAAGCAGTCTTGATTGGTCGTATTATCGATCGTCCGATTCGTCCACTGTTTCCAAAAGGTTACCGCCAAGAGGTTCAAGTCGTTGCAACCGTCCTTTCTATGGACCCTTCATTCCGTCCTGACATGGTAGGTATGATTGCTGCAAGTGCGGCATTGATGCTGACCGGCACGCCATTTGATGGTCCTGTTGCCGGGCTTCGTATCGGTCGCGTGAATGGTGAATTTAAGTCATTCTTAACTCCAGAAGAGCGTGACGCAAGCGACCTCGACCTTGTCGTTGCAGGTATCGAAAGCGGCATTACAATGGTCGAAGCCGGTGCTGACCAAGTACCAGAAGAGGTGATTGCCGATGCGCTTGCATGGGCATATGAACACTACCAGCCAGCGATCAAGCTCCAGAAGGAACTTGCTGAAAAAGTTGCGCCGGTAAAGCAAGAATACACACTCACGCTCCCGAACGAAGACATCCAATCTGTCGTCAACGAATGGGTACACGGCAAATTAGGTGAAGCGATCCGTAAACCATACGCAGAACGTAACGAACTCGTCAACCAACTCCGCTGGGCACTCCATACTGACATGGTAGAGAAGATTGGCGAAGATGAATACAAAGCCCTTAAGGGTGAGTATGACGAAGCCTTTACGTCTGCAGTTCACAAAGATGTCCGCCGTGGCATTGTTGAAGACAACCTTCGTCCAGACGGTCGCAAGTTTGATGAAATCCGTCAGCTTTCCAGCGAAGTAGGGCTCTTGCCTCGAACACACGGATCATCACTCTTTACGCGTGGTATGACGCAGGGTATGAACATCGTGACGCTTGCACCACTGAGTTATTCACAAATGGTGGATACGATGGAAATTACTGACGGTGAACGCCGCTACATGCACCATTACAATGCACCTGGCTACACTGTTGGTGAAGTTCAGCGTCTTGGTGGTCCTGGCCGCCGCGAAATTGGTCACGGCTACCTTGCTGAGCGAGCTGTGCTCCCTGTCCTTCCTGCAGAAGAAGATTTCCCATACGCAATTCGTAGCGTGACCGAGATCATGAGCCAAAACGGTTCAACTTCGATGGCAGCAACCTGTAGCTCAATTTTGGCACTAATGGATGCCGGTGTGCCAATCAAGGCGCCTGTTTCTGGTATTGCTATGGGTCTGATGATGGACGGCGACACACCGTACATTCTTTCTGATATCGCTGACGCAGAAGATTTTGCGGGTGATATGGACTTTAAGTCTGCAGGTACGGCAAACGGTATTACTGCACTGCAAATGGATATGAAGGTCCACGGCCTTCCTGTTGAAATTCTTCGTGATGCACTGCTGACCGCAAAAGTTGGTCGCGCTCACATTCTTGAACACATGCTGACGACAATTGCGGAACCTCGTACTGAACTCAGTGAATTCGCACCACGTATCGAAAAGATTAAGATTAATCCTGAAAAGATCGGTGCAGTCATTGGTAAGGGTGGAGAAGTGATCAACAAGATTACTGCCGAAACTGGTGCCGAGATCGACATCAAAGAAGATGGACTCATTACCGTCGCTGGTCCTGATGCCGCGAAGATTCAACAGGCAATCGAATGGATTCGCTCACTCACTGAAGAAGCCGAGGTAGGGAAGATCTACACTGGAACCGTTGTCAGTATTAAAGATTTCGGTGCTTTCATTAACATCATGCCTGGTCAAGATGGCATGGCACACATTTCTCAACTTTCAAACGAACGCGTTGAACGAGTAGAGGATGTCCTGCACGAAGGACAGGTTGTGAAAGCAAAGCTTGTTGGTATCGACGAGAGAGGTCGTATGAGCCTCAGCCTTAAAGATATCGAACAGTAGAGTCGTTTCTACTAGTCACAAGCGTTTTTGCTCTGTATACTGAAAGGTACCAGTATACTAAAGCGTACCTTAAGGTACCTTAACGGAGACAATAATGAATCCAGATCCAAACCAACCAGAAACACCTGAGACACCAGCACCAGCTGAGCCTGTCGTGTCGACACCGACTCCAGAGTCTGATCCAGAACCAACGCCAACGCCATTTGGTGCTGCACCGGTCAGTTCTGAACAGCCTGCTCCAGTCATTGGTGCACAGCCAGCAACGACAATCGGTTCATCACCAAACGACAACCCAACACCAAATCTTGGCGGTGACGCGAAGAAGAAAAAGCTCATCATTCTGATTGCAGCTATCGTTGGGGGATTGGTGCTTCTTGGAATCATCGCAGTTGTCTTGATGAGCATCTTGTTCCCTTCAAAGGCTGACTACCGTGATGCCGCAAAGCAATTTAACACGGTGTCTTCGGCTTATTCAGAACTCAACTCTGACGCTTCACGGCTTCAGTACGATGTCAGTGGTTCAACCAGTGATACTGAATTCACTAATGATAGCGAATCAGTCACAAAATCCCTCACTGCATTCCAAGACGCAAACAAGAAGCTTGCTGACATGAAAGCAGTCAAAACCGGTGAAGGTAAAAAACTGTACTCAACATACGAAGGAAAGGTAACTGCCTTTGGCAAGTATGCAACAGATCTTCTTGCGTCTCTTAAGAGCTACCGACCAGTCGCAAAAGCATGTGACGACGTGAGTACGTCAACACTTCTCGGCGAATGTGTGACTGCACTTGGTAAGGTTGGTGATATTCCAAACGCTGATTTGAAGCAGTTTGTCACCGTTCTTCAGACTCAGTACAAAGCGTACCAGTCTGTCCAGACCCAAATTGACGCAATCTCAGACCCTTACGGTAAGTCTTACTCACAGTACTCTGCACTTCGTGACCAAAAGTACGATATTCAGGACAAGATTTCTGAAGCAGGATCTGACTTTAGCTCAAACGCAACAAAGCACGCAGATGACATCGATCCAGCGGCCGCTGCGAACGCACTCGGTGACTTCCTCGTAAAGAAGCAGCGCTAGTCGCTACTCTGCATTTTGCCTGCTATGCTAGTTAGTAGTATGGAGACAAAACAAGCCCAGCTTGAGCAAATTGCGGCAGACATTCGAAATAAGAATGTCTGCCCAGATTTGGCCAAACAGGCACTAAACCTCGTGATGGGGGATGGCAACCTTGATAGTGATATCGTCTTTATCGGTGAAGCACCCGGTAAGAAAGAAGACGAAACAGGTCTTCCGTTCGTTGGCGCCGCAGGCAAGTTTTTGAATGAAATGCTCGCCGCAGCTGGCTTAGAACGAAAAGATGTCTACATTACGAACATCGTCAAATATCGTCCGCCCAACAATCGCGATCCGTCGCCAGAGGAAAAGGCCGCATTCTGGCCTTATCTTCTTGAGCAGCTGGAGGTGATTAATCCAAAGGTAGTCATTACGCTCGGTCGCCATAGTATGGAATATTTCCTACCTGGTATGAAGATAGGTGAGGTACACGGCCAACCTAAGCGCGTCGAGTTTGGTGACCACAAAATTGTCATTATGCCACTGTTTCACCCCGCTGCCGCGCTCTATAATGGCAGCCTTCGTCAGACGCTTATCGATGACTTTTTAAAAGTGCCAGAAGTGATCGAACAGATTGAAACATTGCCAAAACAGCCGTAGTTTGCTATACTAAGACCACTTGAACAGAGAGGGACGTAGAAATTACAAAATCTCACACCCTTCTCGAACTTGAATTTGTCACATTTATTTTTGAAATTATTTAAGAGAATAAGAAACAAAGAAATTAATACTATTTTCACAAAGGAGAATACAACATATGGGTCAACAAAGACTCGGTACGCCACAATCTGACGATACCTCAAAACAACCACGCGAGCCTCGCTCAAACGGAAACAATAACAACGGCGGGAACTCTCGTCCAAAGCAGAACAACACTGTTCTTGCAGGAACACAGACTCGCCGCGGTGAAGTCTTCCGCGCACAACGACGCACCAGCGAAGGCGTCAACCTTCGTGCCTCACAGCACATTATTAACGTGCCAGTAAACAAATCTATCTTTAACGGCTATGACGGCAAGCAGTACAGCCTCGCTGATCACAAAAAGCAGCCTCGAACAAACGGTCCAAAACTCCGCATCATTCCACTTGGTGGACTTGGTGAAATGGGTATTGGTAAGAACATGATGGCGATCGAATACGATAATGACATTATTGTGATCGACATGGGATTCCTTTTCCCAGGATCAGACTACCCAGGTATTAACTACATTATTCCTGATACTACTTACCTTGAAGAGAACAAGCACAAGATTCGCGGTATTGTCTTTACTCACGGACACCTTGACCACATCGGTGCGTTCCGTCACATTATCGACAAGATTCCTGCCCCTGTATACGGCTCTAAATTTACCCTTGCGATGGTTCAAAAGACTATGGAAGAGGCAACCAGCGGCTACGAACCTGTTTACAACATTATGGATCCAGAAGCACACGAACGTGTCCAGCTTGGTGACAGCTTCTCTATTGAATTAGTCCGAGTAAACCACTCAATCCCTGATGCGACCGCTGTCGTCATTCGCACACCACTTGGTGTTGTCGTTGACACCGGTGACTGGCGTTTCGAAGACGCTCCTGTCGATGGTAAAAAATTCGACCTCGATCGTTTGACTGAAATTGCTACCAAAGAAGGCATCTTGGTACTCATGAACGAGTCTACTAACTGTGAATCTGAAGGAACACACACCCATGGTGAGTTCGACATTCAGGTCAGCATGGGACAGGTAATGGACAAGTATCCTAACAGCCGTCTTATCCTGAGTTGTTTCTCGAGCCAGATCCACCGTATGCAGGTGATTCTCGATGAAGCTAAGAAGCACGACCGCAAGGTTGCTTTTGCTGGATACAGCATGATCCAAAACGTCGAAGTTGCACTTCGTACTGGTATGATCAAAGTTCCTAAGGATGTCATCGTTAAGATGGAAGACATCGTCAAGTATCCTGACGGAAAAGTCACTATCGTCTGTACCGGTTCACAAGGTGAATTTAGCGCGGTCCTTAACCGTATGGCCTCTGGGACACACAAGTTCATCAAGATTAAGAACTCTGACATTATTGTCTTTAGCTCAAATGCGATTCCAGGTAACGAAAAGAACGTTGTCCGTACGGTTGATGGTTTGATGCGAGAGGGAAGTGCGGTGATTCAAAACGGTAAGACTCACCTAACTGGCATTGGCCCACTCCACCTTTCTGGACACGGCTACTATGATGACCACGTGAAGCTTATCAACGCATTGAACCCGAAGTACTACATTCCAATTCACGGTGAGTTCCATATGTTGGTTCACAACGCTGAGCTTGCTGAAAAAGAAGCGGGTATCCCACGTGCAAACATTTTCGTTTGTGACAGTGGTGACGTTATCGAAGTAAACACCGAAGGCGCGAAAAAAGCCGGACGTGTTCCTGTTGGTGGTCTTATGTACGATGACTCTGGCGCAATTGTCTCAGAAGTTGTCCTTAAGGACCGTATCCACATGGCGACTGAAGGTATGTTCGTCGTGATCCTTACAGTTTCAAAGGGAAGCGGACGCCTCCTAACCAGCCCTGATATCATCTCTCGTGGATTTATCTACCTGCGTGATAGCGAAGAGCTAATGGGCGTTATCCGTCAGTACTTGAAGCAAAAAGTAGCACGTACGTTCAATGGACGTCGTGTTGACCTCGATACGGTGAAGAAGGAAATTAAGGATGAGCTCACGCACGTTCTGTATGACCAGACTCGACGCACCCCAATCGTGATCCCTGTGATCAACGAAATCGGTGGTGGCGGTGGAGGTGGCACAAAGCCACAAGGTGAAAACGAAAACCGTGGTCACCAACCTCGTCAACAACAAGGCCGTAACGGTGGTCCACGAAACAATGATCGTGGCGATCGTCGTCCACAAGGCGCACCGCAAGATGCCTCAACTGCACCTGCAGTAGAAGCCCTTGGTCTTGAGACAAAGACATTCCCAGCACCACAAGTGCCAGATACAGAAGTCGCTGAGCCAAAGAAGGCTCCAGAAGCACGTGGTTACTAGTCGTTCACATTTTTCGAGAAATTGAAGAGCCCCGCTTAGCGGAGCTCTTCTTTTATTGAAGTGAGCTCGACGCTACGCGGGGCTGTGTGTGACTTTTAGCCCTTTCACCCTGCCTTTATGGAAGGGTTCCGATCCCTGGAGTGAGAAGTAGATGTATCCCTCCTCGGTGAGTCCTTCATCTCCCCAGACCGAGATCTCGATCTTGCGTAACACCTCGGGTGAGGTGAGACCCTCGAAGGGATAGCTCGGGTGAACCGGGATGATGCTCGCAAGTTCGGCATCGGCGTTGACCGCTGCTTCGAGCTTGCGAAAGAACTCGATGCCTTTCTCGGTGTTGCTGGTGGCTCCCATGCTGACGAAGAAAAAGCTATCGTCATCAGGGGTTTCACCAAGACTCACAGGAATGGTGGATGTTTCAAAATTGATTCGCAAGGGCAACGCCCTCACCGCCTTTCGAATAGGGGTAGGACACGTACTTTTAAGTATAGGTGGCCATATTTTAGACGCAACCATAAGCCTATTGCAAAATGTAGTAAATTTTGCTATAATATATTTTATGAAACGGCGGGTAGACCGCACAAAATAAACTATAATAAAAAAGATTATGGCTAAAAGAAAAAAACGCAGCGCTAGTCGCAAGAAATCAGCACCTCAGGCACCGCAACATACGTTACCTGCAGGATTCTGGGCACAAGTAGGGGCTCTCTTCCTTATTGCCTTCTCATTACTCTTGGTCTTGAGCTGGTTTGGCCTTGGTGGCCCAATCCTTGATTGGCTCTATACCACCTCTATGAGCGTTATTGGCTACGCCGTCTATGTGGTTCCATTAGTCTTTATCTACGTAGCTGTTGAAACCTTCCGCGCAGAAGACAACCGCCTGCCATTTGTGATGAAGCTCGCAACCGTGCTTTCGCTGGTATGGTTCGCCGGACTCTTTGGACTACTAAAAGCTGCCGACGGCAAAACAACCGGTGGTGCTATCGGTGATTTCGTGAACAACAGCGCGATGCTAATGCTCGTTGATAAGGGTGTCGCTGCCTTTGTCTACATTCTCTTGATTCTTATCACAGCACTTTTCATCGTGCGTGTTTCACCAATTACGATTATTAAACGAATCTACGAAATGACTCGTCGTGATACCAGTGAGCAAGATGCAAACGTGAAAGTGATGCGTAACGCCGCTGCACTTGATGCGCCTGCAAAGGGAAAATCAACGCTGGCTGCAGACTTCAAACTTAATGCTGGTGTTTCTGTAGTTGGTGCTGAAGAGGAAGAGAAGAAGGGTTCTCGTCTCTCAAGTTTCAAGGGTGCCACACCACGCGATAAGGTTGCCGAAGAAAAGACAGCCCTTGTCTCTGTTAGTGACCCTAACTGGGAAGCGCCATCGGTTGACCTGCTGGAAAAGAAGCAATCTCCTGCTGACGCAGGTGACGTTCAACAAAATGCTCAAATTATTAAAGACACATTAAGTGAATTTAATATCGACGTCGACATGGAAGGTGCCAACATTGGGCCAAAGGTGACGCAGTACACATTGAAACCGCCTGCGGGGGTAAAGCTGACACGTATCTCACAACTTGAGACGAATATCGCGTTGAACCTTGCCGCACAGAGCCTTCGTATTGAAGCGCCGATCCCTGGTCAAAAAGCCGTTGGTATTGAAGTGCCGAACCGTAAGGCTGCCGATGTGCGTTTGCACTCAATCCTGACGAGTCCCCAGTGGAAGCAAGACACTGAGCCGCTGAAGTTCGCGATTGGTAAAGACATCTCTGGTCAAGCGACACTTGGTGACCTCAACAAGATGCCCCACCTTTTGATCGCTGGTCAAACTGGGTCAGGTAAGTCTGTGATGATTAACACCTTACTGACGAGTCTTTTGTATCACAACAGTCCTTCTGAAATGAAGCTGATTCTTGTCGACCCAAAGCAAGTTGAAATGGCACCATACGAAGATATTCCGCACCTTTTGACTCCTGTCATTAATGAACCTGAAAAGACGATTAGCGCACTGAAGTGGGCAGTCAACGAGATGGAGCGACGTTACAAGTTACTCGCGGAAAACAAGTTCCGTGACATCGCAACGTATAACAAAATGATTCAGTCTGGTGCAAAGAAGATTATTGTTGCCGACGAAGACGGTGTCCCTCAAGAACACCACGACGGAGCAATGCCATACATCGTGATCGTCATCGATGAGTTGGCTGACCTGATGATGGTTGCCTCACGTGACGTCGAAGCTTTAATTGTGCGTCTGGCGCAAAAGGCCCGAGCTGTCGGTATCCACTTGGTACTTGCGACGCAGCGTCCATCAGTTGACGTTATTACCGGTCTGATTAAGGCTAACGTTCCAGCTCGTATTGCCTTTACGGTGGCATCTCAGATCGACTCTCGAACGATTCTCGACCAGGTTGGGGCAGAGAAGCTTCTTGGTCAAGGTGACATGCTGATGCTGACGCCTTCAATGGCAAAGCCAAAGCGTATTCAAGGTGCATGGGTGACTGACGAAGAGGTCATCAAGATCTCAGACCACCTTCGTGCGCAGTCTCCGCCACAGTACAACGATGAAGTGGTCAGTATGCCTGTTCAGTTGAACGGTAAGGGTGGCGTGGTGATGGACTTTGATACGAGCGGTGGCGGTAGTGAAGACGAAATGTTCAAGGATGCCGTTCGTGTCGTGATCGATAGCGGCAAGGCAAGTGCAAGTTTGCTGCAGCGTCGTCTCCGTGTTGGGTATGCTCGTGCAGCCCGTCTTGTTGAAGAGATGGAAGAACAGGGGATCATTGGTCCTGCAGACGGTGCACGGCCACGAGACGTCCTTGTGAGCAGCTTGGACGACGTCTTTGGCACACAGGGTGGCGCAGCTGATCTCAACGGTGAAGAACTGGGCTAATACACGTCAGCACCTATACTTACTATGTTAAAATAAACCCATGCAAGTGGGCAAAAACAAACAGGGTTTTACAATTGTTGAACTCCTCATCGTTATCGTGGTCATTGGTATCTTGGCAGCCATCACTATCGTTTCATTTAATGGCGTGACAGGAAGAGCAAATGATACGGCTGTGCAAAGTGATCTTGAGACGATGGGTAAAAAATTACAATTGTACTACGTTGATAAGGGTGCATTCCCACAGAATACCTCAGACTTAGTTGCTGCCAGCTTGGTTGCTTCAAAAGGCGCGTATATGACCACTCCTGCAGTGGCGGTGAATTTGGGGTATTGTACAAATAGTGGACAGACGGGATATGCGCTTTTTGCTATGTCCAAGTCGGGTAATCGATATATGATCACGAATACAAGTAGTGTCACTACAGATACAACGGGTACAGTGTGGAATAGTGGCACGGTGACGCTTGGGGGCCAGTGTGGGGCGGTATCAATGAATGCTCCTTTTACGCACGGCTATGTTTCATCGGACACGACGACAGGACCATGGCGCGCTTGGACCGGTAACAATTAAGCAATTCTTGCAACAATATGAACACTTTAGTGATCGGGCTTGTCCCGGTCTTTTTTATTGGTTAGGCTAGAGATAGACGTAGCTGATGCGGGCTTGCAGCCCCTTGCTAATAGGGGTGAGTTACGGTATAATAACAAAGTTAATAACTCAAGCTTACGTGATTTAAATGGAATGTAAGCATTCAGTCGAAAGATTGGATTCCAAAAGGAGAACTAAATGAAAGAATACGAACTTACTGTTCTGATTCACCCTGATCTGGAAGCAGATCTCGAAACACCACTGACAAAAGTCCGTGGCATCATCACTAACGCTGGTGGTACTATTGTTCGCGAAGACAACTGGGGTAAGAAAAAACTTGCCTACCCAATTCGCCGCGAAGAATTTGGTATCTACATCTACATGGACGTTTCACTTCCAGCAGATGCACCACTCAAAATCAGTAACATTTTCAACATTACTGACGAAGTCCTGCGCTACCTACTTGTGACAGTAAACGAAAAGGCTCGAAAAGCCCTCGCCGCTGAACAAGCTCGTACTGACGAAAACGCTGCAACGACCGACACGACTAAAGAATAGATAGAGAATATAAAGGGTAATAGGGAGTATAAAACATCATGGCGAAGAGCATCAATCAAGTAATCCTCATGGGACGCCTTACCCGCGACCCTGAACAACGCACTACTACTGGTGGTAAAACAATCGCAAGCTTCAGCATCGCTGTTGACCGCGGTGGCGATAGTGACGCAGCTGACTTTTTCGAAGTAACCGCTTGGGAAAAGCTCGGTGATTTAGTGATCCAATACCTCGGTAAAGGACGCCGCGTCCTCGTTCAAGGACGACTTCGCCAAGATAGTTGGGATGACAAAGAAACCGGTAAAAAGCGCTCACGCGTTGAAGTAACCGCAACTGACGTTACCTTCCTTGATGGTCCAAACGGTGATAGCGACGGCGCGCCTCGCTCATCTGCCCCTCGTTCAAGTTCTAATAACTCGAACAAATCTGATGATGTTGTGATTGAAGACATCGAAGACAAACCAATTGATTTAAGCGAAATTCCTTTCTAGAAATAGAAAATTAATCTTAGGAGAAATAAGAAATGCCAAAACGACTAAAGAAAGATACTCCTGTATATTTTGACTACAAAGATGTCAAAACATTGCAGCGTTTCATCAACATCTACGGACAGATCGAACCAATCGGTAAGACTGGCCTAAGCGCAAAGCAACAGCGTCAACTTGCGACCGCTATCAAGCGTGCTCGTCACCTTGCACTACTACCATTCGTATCACAAGGATAGTCAGCGACTATGGCGTACTATAGTCCAACAGATCTCAAAAAAGGCGTTGTCGTCCAAATCGACGGCAAGCCTTTCCGTGTGATTGACTATAACCAAAAGGTTATGGGTCGCGGTGGAAGCATCGTGAACGTAAAAATTAAGAACCTTATCGATGGATCAGTGATCCCAAAGACTTTTAAAGGTCAGGAAAAAATTGATACCGCTGAAGTAAATAGCCAAAAGGTACAGTACCTGTACAGCGATGGAACGGACTTCTTCTTTATGGATCCAACCTCTTTCGAGCAATTCCAGCTGCCTGCTGACGTTGTCGACGAAGCAAAAGGATATCTCAAAGAGGGTGACGAACTGAGCTTGCAGTTCTTTGACGGCCGCGTGATTAACGTTGAGCTTCCAAAGAATGTCTTCCTTGAAGTCACGTACAGCGAAGATGTCGTAAAGGGTGATACGACCAGTAGCGTTCTTAAAGACGCGACACTTGAAACAGGTCTTGTCATCAAGGTTCCTGCCTTCATTAAAACTGGTGATATCATTTCTGTTGATACTGCCACTAACGAATACCGCGAACGGAAGAAGTAACGAGTGTCTTTTTCTGGCGAACGACTTTTGATCGCCGCAACGGTTGAGCCGGTTGAGGTAGACGAGCTTTTTAAAAAACTTCCGCTTCATATGACTATCACAAGGCCCTTTGTGATGCCTGAATCTCAACAAAAACGATTCCTCTTGCCAGCCATGGGGAATCTTTTTGATGGAAAAGAAGTGTACCAAGATGCTGTTGGGGGTAAAAAACTGCGCTACGGAGTAGAGGAAAACGTTCCTGCCCGTGAAGTGTTGAATATCAAAAATCCCGAATGGATCGCTTTAAATGCACTCGTTCGAAGCATGGATGGGTTCCCTGAACTTGAAGAGGATCCATTCATCCACACTTTCTCGCCACACATATCTGATAGGATCACCGAAACAGTAATTCGTGGGAAAAAAGTTGAAAACCGTGAAATGATTCACAAACAGCAGGAACTCGCGTTTCGCGCTGTGACGCTGTTTGCACAAGAACCTGGGGATGAAATGCAGTATGTTAAAGCCGTCTACAACTTAGCGACAAAGGAATCACCACGTGGATAAAAAACGTCTCGACGCAGAGATGACACGACGTGGGTTGGTGACCACTCGTTCTCAGGCCGAGAGCTTTATTAAGCTTGGTAAAGTGACCGTGAATGGCCAACTTATCTTAAAACCTGGTTTTTTTGTGGGGCCAACAGCCCAGATTAAAATGGATGTTGATGAGCAATATGTCAGCCGGGCCGGGTTAAAACTAGCCAGTGTCGCGCAGATTCTAAAACTTGATTTCAGAGGTAAGATTGTCCTCGACGTTGGTAGCAGCACTGGCGGATTCACGGATTATTCACTTCGTCGCGGCGCTAAAAGGGTATTTGCGGTTGATGTTGGGACTGATCAGCTGCACCCAAGCTTACAGGGTCATCCACAGATTAGCCTTCACGAGAAAACCGATATTCGTGATTTTTATCTTCGAAAAGAAATACCGCAAATTGTCGTTATCGACGTCTCATTTATTAGTCTTCGCGAGATTTTGCCACATATCGCGCGCGAACTTTCAGATAAGAATACGCAAATTGTTGCGATGGTGAAGCCACAGTTTGAGGCCGGTAAAGATCAAACCAATAAAGGTGTTATTAAAAACGATGCCGTTCGCCGCCAGATCTTAAAAGACTTTGAACTCTGGTCACAAGACTTGTTCCACATTCAGGCAAAGCGCGATAGCGATGTTGCTGGTGCAAAGGGCAACCAAGAACGATTTTATTTGTTACGAAAAAAGTAGGCTTTACCACCCTTCACGCTGAATAACGTTATTTACTGACGTTAAAACGGAATTCAACCACGTCGCCGGGGCGCATGACATAGTCACGACCTTCGGTTCGTACTTTTCCAGCTGCTTTCGCTGCTTGTTCGCTGCCAGCAGCAATGAGGTCGTTGTAATCAACGATGACTGCAGCAATAAAGCCTTTTTCAAAATCACCATGAATGACGCCAGCTGCTTGCGGGGCAGTGTCGCCTTTGTGGATTGTCCATGCGCGGACTTCTTGGGGGCCAGCAGTCAGGTAGCTTTGCAGGCCAAGTGTTTCATACGCAGTACGTCCTAATTGTGCCAAGCCAGATTCGGTAATACCGTAGGCTTCGAGGAGTTCGTCTGCATCTGCTTGATCAAGACCACGAAGTTCTTCTTCGATTTTTGCACAGATAAAAACGCTTTGAGCAGGGGCAACGAGGGCTGCTAATTCTTGTTTTCGAGCTTCGTTACTCAGGGTTGCTTCATCGACGTTGAATACATAAATAACTGGCTTACCACTGAGGAGTTGCAAGCCTTGGATAAGTTCTGTGTTCAGTCCTTCGATTTCACTAATTAGCTTTCCTTCAAGGAGGGGAGTCTGTAGTTTCTGTACCTCAGCAAGTTCAGCTTTTGCAGCAGGACGCGCTTTGATTTCACGCTCCAAACGAGGGATTTGTTTTTCGATACTTTGAAGGTCGGCAAGAATCAACTCGGTGTTAATGGTTTCGATATCTTTTTTCGGATCCACCGTATCATCAACGTGAATCACGTCAGGGTTTTCAAAGGCGCGGACGACATGCACGATCGCGTCACACTCACGGATGTTGGCAAGGAATTTGTTACCCAGGCCTTCGCCCTTACTCGCACCAGCAACAAGGCCGGCAATATCGACAAAAGTCACCGTCGCAGGGATGACTTTTTTGGCATCGTACATACTTTGGAGGACAGCAAGGCGCTCGTCCGGAACGGCAATAATACCGGTATTTGGTTCGATTGTCGCGAATGGATAATTAGCTGCCAAAATATCATTGTCAGTCAGTGCGTTGAATAGGGTGGACTTGCCGACGTTTGGAAGGCCGACGATACCTATGCTTAACATTTAAACCAACGCTTTCTTGATTAGTGGTCGCAACGTATTGGTTTGGAAGTTCAGCGTAGCTATACTTAACATTTAGCCCAACCTTGGTTTTTGGAATTAGTGGAATGAAGCCCCATACATTGATTTCCTTCTGTGTCGCAACGACCTTTGTGATTACTGTTTTGATGATTTCCCGCTTCTCATTGAAGTCAGGTTCTTCTAACAATTCTAACACGCCACACACTAGTTTCTCTAGAGGTAGCTTGGGTTGAGTGGCTAGTAGGTTCTCGAGGTCGTTGATTTCGTGAACGAGCTTGTCACGACGAGTTGCAATGTCATCTTTGCGAGTGCGGTATACTTCTTCACTAATGTCAGCCGTAGTATATAGACTAAGCAGCCTTTCAACCTGTTCATTCAGGCTATTAATTTGTTTCTTGAGCATATTCACTTGGTCTTCGATAGGGGAGGCGTTGTCTTGCCACTTTTTAGCATAATCAGTTAATAAATCAGGGTTCTGTAGCATTTGCTTAACGTTGTTCCATACGAGCGAATCGAGTACCGTTGTATTGATTCCACGCTCGAAGCATTGTCGTAAGCCTGTGGAGTGATTGAGGCGGTCTGTGCAACGATAATATGTATATCCATTTGACGGATCACCCGTACGTGCAAAGCCGCAAGGACACTGCACCAGTCCGCTCAGAAGGTAATTATTCTTCTTGTTGTTGCGTGGGTTAAGTCGTTTGTTGCGTTCAAGCTGAACTTGAACTTTATCGAATAGTTGGCGTTCGATGATAGGTTCTACCTGAACCTTATGCCACTGTTCTTGTGGGCGAGCTTTGCGACTACCCTTTAAATGCTTTTTATACTTTTCGTGTGTCCTTGGGTTCTTTGGCTCACAACTTTCAGTTTTGTTATAACTATGTTCGCCAATGTAAGTAGTGTCCCTGAGCATACGGTCAATTACGCCAGTTGACCATTGCTTACTCTTGCGTTTAACAGGCATAATACCCCGTTCATATAGTGCTGCTCGTACGCCATACTTTGACAACTGTTGTTCACCGTAAAGCTTAAAGATAAGACGCACAATCTTAGCTTGTTCTTCGTTTACACTAAGATAGCCGTCCTGGGGGTTGCTGCCTTTAACCCTTAAATGATAATCGTAGCCATATTTCGGAGTGTAGCCTAGCAACTTTTTCCTATCACGAACTTTCGTCATTTTACCAAGGCGCATACGTTCAGTAATCCTTGTTCGGTCAAACTCATTAATCAAGCCCATCATTCCGCTCATAAGCTTATCTTCCATAGTCGTGCCGTTAGTGTCGTGCAGACTGATTACTTCGATACCAAGCTTTTCTAATTCTTCCATTACAATTTCCTGATATACAAACCGACGAGCTAGTCGGCTTTTATCGTACACATAAATGACATCAAATTGCTTTTCACGTGCTGCGATTCGCATTCGGTCAAGCGCAGGTCGTTCTAAAAGCGCACCACTCCATCCATCATCTAGGTATTTGTGTTCAGGGGAGAGAAGTGCGTTGTCTAGTTTAATTCGTACTTCCAATTCCGCCCACTGGCTCTCGTGGGTCTCTTCGTTCTTTTGCCCATCGGTGCTAACCCGCATATATACTGCTACTCGTTTCATCTTATTCCTTTCGTTTTCACTGTTGCTGCACAGTTAATAAATTATTTAGTGTTCGTTGATATGTTTAATATTAGGAGTTTTTAACGGAACTTAAGAGGAGGTATTTAGATTTTCATTACTAATCTTTTCAAATAGTCGGAAAAGTAAGTTTTCCAATGGTGACTCTTGAGAATCCTCGTATGTATATGTGTATACAGGCTCTGTGTCTTCTTGTTGTGGGGTGTTTTGTAGAATATTACTCATATATATACCTACAAAACTGCAGAACTAGATTTAACAGAGTAGAGCAGGGCGTTCTTTTCGCCACGAGCCGCCTGTAACTTGTCTTCAGTGACTAGTTCATCGAGAGCCTTCTTGATAGCTCGTTCACCGCCAATGTCGATACCAGTTTGTGAAAAGTAGTTAATTACGCCAGATTGGTTCATTTCCATTTCTAACTCAACTAGTTCTAAAATGGCTTGTTTGCGTTCTGTAATTCGGTCGTCTTTAGATTTACCTTCGGCAATACAGTCAAAGTATCTATAGTCGCCATCTTCAATTAGCTCGATGGTGAATGGGCGTTGCTTAGTTGCGATACGGTTCTTAACTTGCTGAACATTAACGTGGCTTGTTCGTTGTGTGCTAACCGCAATTGCGCTGTCTACGCTTGCTAGAATGTCGCTACTGCCACGAATATCATTTGACGAATACCCGTAACCTGGATTGCTCTTCCGATTATGATGCAATATGACAACGCTGATTCCTGCAATGGTTAGTTGTCGGACGAGTGCGAACAATGCGGACATATCTTTTGCAGTAGACTCGTCGCCTTTATGGATACGGCTCAATGAATCAGCCACGACTAAACCAATCTCTTTTTCTAAGCACCAACTAACAAGGGCTTTGACGTACTCTGGTGTGAATAGAGATCCTTTCATAGATTCGGTATAAATCGGGCTTGTCCTTGGTGTGCGCAATGCCTTAAGGCGTTCCTGTAAGATACGTTCATCGGACTCCTCATCAATAATGAGAACCTTTGCTTTAGTAGTGGGGAACTTACCGAATAGAGGCTTACCTTCTGCTACTGACGAAACAATATCAAGCATTACCCACGTCTTGTAACTTTCGGGTGCGCCAGATAAGAGGGTGATACCGCTAAGTGGCAGAAGCCCATCAACTAACCACCTTTCTTGTGGAAACTTCGTATCAAACAGCTCGTGTAGTTGCTTAGGGTTTAGCGAATTTGCCATCTGGTGTCCTATTTCGTTTACGGGCTTTCTTATCGGCTTGTAAACATAATTCAACAAGTTTTAAAGAAACATCTTGTGAATAATATTGTTTCTGTTCGGGTGTAAGCAAATCGTTTTGAACAAGTCGTTTGAATTCTTCGTATGACCTAATGATGTGTTGGCTTTTTGCCATTTCGTTCTCCTTAATATGGAAAACCGTCTGACGGAACGGATATGTCAGACGGTTTTCTTTCCGTTCCACGTTTCATTATTGGGTCGGATTTTTGGAGACTCTCGTTTAAGCCAAAGAGAGAAGTGATTTAAAGAGTTCAAAATCTCTTATAATTTGTTGACGTGCTTAGTAAGCATCTCTGCTTGTTCAGGTGTAAGGGTCTGTTTTGTGTGTAAAGTGAGGGTCTGTTCTTTGCTGTTTACTTCGAAAAATAACTTTTTAAGTATGCCGCTGAATCCAACGGTCTTTGGGAAGTCCTTTACCTTGGTTGCAATTCTTTGGTCAACATCTTTAGGAGAGATAGGCTCATCAGGATTTTTGAACAGTTTAAGAAAAATAGAATGCATAAAGGCATTGCTTCCTTGGTTCTTAAATTCCCAGATATTCAAGATTGAATCTGCATAATTCAGCTTTATTACTTTGCCGTTGAAACTGATAGAAGCACTGGTATACATTTTTTGTACAGTACCGTTAAGAAGCAAGCTCTTTAGTTCGTTGAGTTGTTTCTCGTTAACGTAAACAGAAGCTTCGAGGTCAACAAAATCCATCACGCTGCTTCGGTTTTCGATTGCATCGTGAGCTTTTAAAAAGGGTACGTACTTACGATACGTTTCGACATCATATCCATCTTCTGCTTTTAGCTTGATGAGTTTGTTTTGAGCTAATCCATTGCGGTCGAGTAGGTCATCGATAATACCCAGAAATTCTCGGCGATTATTCTCAGTTAGTCGTTGAAGCTCGGCTGTCATTAGGTTAATTATAACTTGGCGAGAAGCTAAAATGCGTGTTTTGCGGTGTTTTACGAGCGTATAACACTGACATAACTATGAATCTACATATTTGCTCGTGTGTATATAATTCTTTGCGTACAGCGCCCGTATGTCCCGTATCTGTTGAACGTGGTAGAATGCTAACAGTATGGCTAATCTATTCGGAAAGAATAAGCTACGGCAAATTGCGCAGCAAATTGATACTGAGTCAATAATTGGCTTCGTTGAAGTTGTGCGTAAGTGGCAAAACGATTACCACTTTGGTTCACTCAAGGCAGACAAGGAAACATCTCGTGAGCAACAGTATAACAGGGACTTCTTCCTTGATATTTTAGGCTATGAAGAAAAGCCCGCTTCGCCCTATAGCTTTGTACCTAAGGACACAAGCGATGTCGGTCAGTTACCCGATGCACTGATAAGTTATGCTGATGATTCGCAGGGTGTTCGTAATATTGCTGCAGTCGTTGAGCTTAAGGGCGCTTCGATTGATTTAGACCGACCACAACGAAGGGACGGGAACCTCAGTCCTGTACAACAAGGCTTCAAATACAAATCACAGTACCGCTCTGTACCATTTGTAGTCGTTAGTAATTTTTGGGAATTCCGTTTATATCACGATAACCTCCTCGATTACGAAGTCTGGACGCTTGATGACCTTGTAAACCCTGAAGATGACTATCTGTTGTTCAAAACTTGGTTTGTCCTCTTAAATAAACAGAACTTCACGACACCAAAGGGTTCAAGTAAAACCGAGGGAATTCTTAGTGATATTCGTATTGAGCAGGAAAATATTAGTAAGAAGTTTTATAAGGTCTATAGAGAAGCACGACTTGAACTTCTACGTGATATTTACAGGCGAAACTCAAGCGTTCGAGATAACATTGACCTCGGTATTGAAAAAGCACAAAAGGTAATTGACCGTATAGTATTTGCTGCATTTGCAGAGGACAGCGGTCTTTTACCCGACAATACACTCCAAAGCGTGATTGCTAGTGCAGACAACTCATCATTTGGCGGTACTTTATGGAATGAACTAAAAAGTTTCTTTGGTGCAATAGACAAAGGTAGTGAAAAGCTTGAGATTCCAGATGGCTATAACGGTGGTTTATTCCACTTCGACCCAGATTTAGATACGCTTGAAATTGATGATGCGCCACTGCGAAAGGTGGTAGAGCTCGGTACGTATAACTTTGCTGAAGACCTTAGTGTAAATATTCTTGGCCACATTTTCGAACAGTCGATTAGTGATTTGGAAGAGATTAAAGACAAGGTAAATGAAAGTAATAGCCTTGAGTCTATTGGTCAGAGTCGCCGCAAGAAAGATGGAATTTTCTATACGCCCGACTATATTGTTCGCTATATCGTAGATAACTCTTTGGGCGTGTACTTACGAGAGCACGAAGAAAAGTTCAAGCTAGAATTCGGACTTAAGGGTGACATTATGGATAAGACTTACGAAAAGCGTGAGAAGCAGGCTTATGGAAAATACCAAGATTTTTTGCAGAACGTTAAGGTTCTAGACCCTGCCTGTGGCTCTGGAGCATTTTTGGTTTATGTATTCGACTATCTTCTGGCTGAAAATAAAAGAGTTGGTGACATTTTGGGTAACACACTATTCAGCACCGACACTTGGGTGCGTGATATTCTGCGCAATAACATTTATGGCGTAGACCTTAATGAGGAATCGGTAGAAATAACCAAACTCTCTTTATGGCTTAAGACAGCCCAAAAGGGTAAGAAGCTCACTACTCTAGATGCAAACATTAAGTGCGGTAATAGCTTAGTGGATGACCCAGACATAGCGGGCGATAAGGCGTTTAACTGGAATGGGCAATTTGCTGATGTCTTCAAGAATGGTGGCTTCGATGTAATAGTCGGTAATCCTCCATATGTACGACAAGAACTTCTAGGGAAGCAAAAGATTCACTTTGAAAAACACTACAAGGTATATGCTGGAACGACAGACTTGTTTGCTTATTTTTATGAAAAAGCTCTAAGTTTATTAAAGCCAAACGGATTGTTTTCGTTTATCTCAAATACTTTTGCCAAGACCACTGGGTCAGGTGTTGTGCTTCGGAAATATCTGAAAGAGAATGTAAAAATTGAACAACTTGTTGATTTTAACACTTTAACTATTTTTCAAGGCGCTACTACGTATCCAATTATTCTCGTGTTTCGAAATGTTACACCGTCTGGTTCATTTAAATATCTTGACGTTAAAAAGTCTGACTTGAGTTCTCTCGATACCGCATTTAGAAATGGGTCTTACGAAATTACTCAGAAATCTTTAAAAGACACAGGATGGAATTTTGAGAGTGCTTCGTCTGCCGAGCTTCGACAAAAAATAAGTCAACATAGCACTGTTCGTGAGCAATATGGTAAAAGTTACAGAGGTATCCTAACAGGCCTCAACGAGGCGTTCATAATTAACGGTGAAACTCGTAAGCGATTAATCCACGAAGATGGAGCTAGTGATGAAGTTATTAAGCCGTTCTTAGAAGGTAAGGATATTTCACGCTGGAGCTCGTTCGTAGAAGATAAATATGTAATTTATATTTCACAAGGTACGACAAAGCAATTGTTTGGAGCACTTAACAGCGATGAGGCTCTTAACCAAATTAGCCAGAAGTATAGAGCTGTTTTTCACTATCTTGAACAATTTGCGTTAAAGGCAGAAGCTCGTTGGGACAAGGGTGATTATTGGTGGGAAATGAGAGCCTGTGCTTATGAATCGCTATTTTTGGACACGAAAATTACTTGGACTAATCTACAGAATAGAGGAAAGTTTTGTTATGACGAGTCGGGTAAGTATATTAATGCACCAGCTGTAATTCTCCCTAGTAACGATAAATCGTTATTGGGATTACTTAACTCAAAGTTAGTCTGGTTCTTTCTACAGGGAATATGCGTTCAGCGTAGTGGTGGTTATCTTGAAGTGAAGCCGCAGTATTTTGAGCAGATTCCTGTTCCCAAAATGTCGGAAGTTTGGTCTGAAGCAATGCGACTCAGAGTTGAAAGTATGTTTCTTGCAACTAAAGCGAAACATATTAGTAACCAACGATTTAAGAATGTTTTAATGAGTGAGTTTGGAATTGAGAGATGGTCTTCGAAACTAAATAGGTGGTGGACTTTAGACTTTAGTAACTTTGTTAGCACTTTGAAGATGAAACTATCGCTTTCACAGAAAGACGAGCTAGTACAGCTGTTTGAAAAGTATCAGGCGGCAGTGTCTAGCCTTGACGAAGAAATACAGTCGATTGACCGTGAAATAGACCATATGGTTTATGAGTTGTATGAATTAACACCCGCAGAGGTTACTACTGTAGAGGTATTGTAATGATTAACTCGTTTCAATCAATGTCTAACGAGATTGATGGTCGAGTAGAGTCATTAGAATGGATAACAGACACTGGTGTTACCTTGCACGGTGTCCTATACAAAGATGAACAACGCTTTTTGCTGAACGTGAATACAAAAGATTTAACTGAGGCTGTTGAATTTAATTATCTCTATCACGAAAATCAACTTGGCGGTAGGCGTGTGTTGTATCCGTTTGATATACAAAGTGCTCGGGTTATTCCATACGACAAGTTTTACGAGAACTGGTATGTTGAAGTCTTTATGCTAGTAGATGAAACTAATATACCCGAGTCGAACTTTGATGGCATTACGGTTTATACTTACGATTCATTTCTTTGGTTCAATGTCCCCGAAACTAAAGTGCAGAAAGCGGAACACGAAGCTCTTATATCTCGAATGTCCAAAGTTGAAACGATAATTGGTAAGGTCACGTTCGGGATTAGCGGAACAAATTCTAGTTCAAGAAAACCACCCCTTCTGGAAAAACGAATGGACGAAATAGATGTAATTATTGAGAGAGATGAGCCATTTTCCAATAAAGAATTGTTAATGTGGAACACTAGATTTTCTCAACTAATGACGATATTGCACAGGGAACGGGTCGTACTTAAGGGTATGGAAACTGGTTTCAATAAAGTCCTAGTTCCAAGCTTGATGGAGAACTACAAAGAGGCTAGCTACGCTTTCCGCAATTTGTTTACACTTGAGGATTTCGTTGAAATCATCGAAAAAATACTACCCACATTCATTGAAAAGTATGATGAACTTGTAGGTGTGTTTGAAGACCTTGTGCAGTATTATCGAGACTATCCATTAGACCCGCCAGATAACATTCAGTTGTTACGTCTATTCTCTGGCTTGGAGCAGTCGGCAAATCACTTTACTAGCCACGAGCCTAAAAAGAATGTCGTTCTAAACGATGAGGAGCTAGCACGAAGTAGTGAGTTCGATAGCTTATTGGCAATAGCAGCTCAAGCAGATTCAATTACTTCAGACCTACATCAGTTCTTGTCGTCTGAAAGTAAAAAGTATTACGTGTCGCCAGAAGACCCACCTTCAACAAAGGTTAAAATTATTGCTTTAGCAGATATGATGACTACGACATATGAGTTCCATAGTTATCTTAAGAATCCAGATGATGTTAAGTGTATTTGGAATATGCGGAATATCGTTGCTCACGGTTTCTTTAATGAAAAGGCTAGTGACGAATTTTACTCAAGGAGAGATGATTACGGACAAGCGATTGAACAGATGAATAGGATGTATTTCTTTCATTTAGCTAACGCAGGAAAAGACTTGGTGCTGAAGCATAAAGACCCGCTTAAGGCACGTCAGTTTCATACGTTATGAGTATTTGGGACACTACGGGTAAAGACAAGTACTACGAGCATTACAGGGCTTCACCAAATGCGGATGACTTACGAAAATGGGTTGATGAAGCGTATGGAAAGCTCTCGCAGTTCTTGGACTCTGATTGGGTTAATAATCTTCAAAATGAAGACTTCTATAGTAGGCTTTGGGAGCTTGAAGTCGTTGAGTGGCTTTCGCTTACAGGCTATAAATTAATTCCATCTAATGGCTCTGGTTTTGATTTTTGCGTAGAACTAACAGATGGCACAAAGGTGTGGATTGAAGCCGTATACTCGCAGCCCGATGACGAGTTAAGGAAGATTGAAAAGCAAGCGTTGGATTCGGAGGGAAAGCAAGCCTATGATGTCCCTAGGGAGCAAATGGCATTACGATATTCTTCGAGCCTGTTCCATAAGTCGAACAAGATAAAAGACAAATATTTAGATGGGGTGGGTAAAAATGACCGTGTGCTTATAGCGGTTTCTAGCTATGCACCTGATGCGGGAATGTGGAAAGACCGTGGTATCTTTGAGTTGGCAATATTACCAATCAACTTTCAGTTAATACATTTCTCAACTAACGGTGAGCCACTAGACCCAGATGTGGTACGACCTACACACGAATTAAAGAGAGATATGGAAAAGGCGACTGGAGCTGTTGTTAAGAAAGAGTTCTTGTACCCTGGTGACGAATTCCCTCATATTGATGGCGTGATGTTTTCTGAAGCTTCTAATCTGCAACAGCTATTAGGGTCTTGGTCATCGACATTTGGTAAAGAAACGAATACCCCTCATATTTATCAGAACTATTCTGGTAAGGAAATCCCTGAAGACTTTACTAAGTTCTTTTACTATCATAAGTGGAGAGAGAATCCGCCGATGATGTCACTTGATACCGTAGACCCGACTATTGAATTGATGTAGTAACCCCACGCCTGTTAAAAGCATACGGATTGTTGTAAGATACATCTGTTGACACCAAAATTAAATACGCCCACAGCAATTATTTGTATTGCCACGCTTATGTACCGAAATGCAGTCAAAGCAACTCGTACGTAAGTGCGGGCGTGTGGTGTCAACAACCCGCTTTGGCTGCTTTTCGTATTCAGTCATAAAATCCTCATTAGGAAAAAGCGGTGGTGGAATCCTATAATATAACAGAGGTGAACATATGACAGAACACGCAAAACAAGCAACTGTGAAAGCTTTCGGAACTAAATGGAACAGCAATTATAGTACAGCTCAGAAGTTATCAATCTTTTTAGGTTTATTTGGAGCTGACAGATTCTACGTTGGTGATGTATGGCTCGGAGCGATAAAGCTCATAATGACAATTCCAATATTCGGGGGTATACCAAACGGTTTAATTATTTCAATTCCTTTTTGGATTATTGACATCTTCATCGTACGAGCACACAAGAAAGACTGGGGCGATTGGATAGTGAACAAGCAAGTTAAGCGTGCTGGAAAGAAGCTTGAAAAAGAGCGTATTGAAACTGCACGTATAGAACGGCTTGCACTTGAAGCAGAGCGCAAAGCTGAGGGGTTATGCCCTAAGTGCGGAAGTGACAAGATTCAAGCGGTTACTGAAGTTAATAGCCAAGCACAACTTACTGACGCATTTGCAAACATACTTCCTCACGGCAATACGCACCTTGAACAAAAGGTACGTTCAAAGACGCTACGAATGTGCTTGAAGTGTGGAAATAAGTTCGCTTAATAGGAGATATAATTGGACGAAAACAAGAAGATTCAAAACGCTGTAGACAACTTCAAATCAATGTCTGACAACGATGTTAAACAGCTGCAAAACATTAATGCTCGCATACAGTCGCATAACGGTGAGTGGGGTATACGACACGATGATGAGCATACAGAGTCTGGTGCGTTAATCTTCCCTTGGATTGAGCAGTCTTTGCTAATCCAAGAATTTGTCCAATTTATGTACGATAAAAAATTAGTTGTTCTTTTCGCTTGGACTGAATGGCAGGAAGGGCGTGATTGGTATGCACATAATGATGAGAGTAAATACAACGAGCTTGATATAGAAACAGCACTTAAGCTATTGACGGCTGTAATGCGCAATGACCGCTTTAACGATGGCGCTCTCGTGCGTGCATTTGAGTCAGGTATATTTCCAAGGATACTTCAAAAGTTAATAACTATTTAATAATTCACTACATTCGATAGCCACGTTGCACGTCGTGTTTAGGTTTCCAGTCTTTATTCGCAGGGTGCTTTCTAAGCCATTGGCGAAGTCGGTGCAAGCTGTCGTTTACATCACCAAGCAGGTCAATCTGCTTATGTACAAAAGTATTGTCTGTAACGTTTTTTCGAAGCTCGTGAGCTGGTTTCTGTCTTGCAAGCCTAACGTCCCTAAGGGGTTTCAAAATCTCCTTAGCGTTTTCTGCTGTCAATCCAGTGTTAGTTAAGAACTGTTCTAGGCGAGTGAGAGAGCCGTTATCTTTACCGTCATCGTCTTTACGAGAAACACCTGCAGCGGTAAGTGCTTTGTGGTCAATATTGTCCGACAGTACCTTATCCAGTTCGTGAACGAAGCTATCCCACTCTTGTTGAGATGCACGAAGAATCCAACCGAAGTCGGTTGGGCGTTGAGTAATCTTGAACAATGGTTTCCCAAAAGCTCGTTTAAATAGGTCGCTAATATTTTCTAGTTCAGAAAACAACTTTTCAAAAGGACCGATACCGTCAGGGAATTGACCCATTTGCGACATAAACCACGCTGGATGGGGTTCAAGGCCGTCAGGTTTCACTTCATACGTCTTCCAGTGCTGTTGGTGTGTTGGGCTTAAATCTGCAAGGTCGCCGTAGAATGCGGCAACTCGTCTAATGATAGGGGAGTCGGGCTTTTCTGGGTCGAACCCAGATAGGTCATAAGCAAATCCAATATGTTGAATGCTTGTCTTTTCGCCAACGGGTTCGTCATCGTCCATATATGCTTCATCGCCAATGCCAGTTGAAGCACCAAAGTCCCAGTAGGAAAAGTGAAACTTTGGGTCATTGCGATACCGCTCTAGCACATCGAATCGGAAGTATGCAGGCTCAAGCGTGCCTCTGCCTTTGCCCATTTCTTGTCGGTAAGGCTGACCAGGATAGCGTTTCTTTTTCTTGTAAGCCTTCAGAGCGACGGGCATAGGGTAGAGTGCTAACTGGTAACTTTCTTTGTTCAGCTTCTTTATTGAATCGACCTGTTGCTCTGTAGTGCGTTTAGACGCCCAAGGACGAATGTGAGGGTTAGGGTAGTCTGCATCTGACACAACCTGTACAAGACCTTCTTCGGTGAGCTGTATTGCTGCTGCTTTCTGTTCTTCGGTAGCTTCACCACCTAAAGGCAGCCCATTGAAATCTCGTGAGCTGAAATAGTAAGCGAGTATTTGCTGAAGAAGTTCATCTTTCATACCCTATATTTTAAATCATTCACCCCTGTTTTAATAGGGTGGGCATTTCGTTCAAAATATTTGTTCAGGCGAGCTGCTTTTGTAATTCCTCGATTAACTCATCGGAGTAGCCACGACCTCCACGGTCAGGCTTTGGCATAGCAAGCTTTAGTTCAAACGGTATAGGGGAGATAGGTTGTGTTAAAACTTTGCTATACCGATAGATAAACTCATATGTCTCCATTGTAACATAACAGGGGTGAATCATTTTCGTAGGAAAGCAAGGCAAGCTGATGTCTATCACTCAACGCTTATGCTATAATTTTGTCATGGAACAAACGCCTTTCTCCTCTCAAGCACAGCAAAAAAAGCACAGTAAAGCTCTTGTTATCATTCCTTGGATTGGATTAGTGCTATTTGTTGTTCTTGCTGCAGCGGGCGGCTACTTATACGCAACCAAACAATTGACGCTGAATACTCATAGCGCAGGTGTTGCGAATCGTGCGACGGCAGTCTGTGGCGATGTACTGATCAATAAATACAATGCGGCTATGTCGTTTCAAGAGCGCGGCAATAGCACCGAGGCAACACTCGACACAGCGGCACTCAACGAACTAAAAAAGGATATTCCGACAAAAGAGGGCTACGCGACAGACCCTACCTGCCAAACAATGCTGTTCTGGATTGCCGTGCAAGACGTTGATGCAGCAACAGCGCAAACCGCACTGACTGCGCTGAATAAGCTGCACGATGAAGGTAAATACGTTGATAGTAATCTTGCGAACAATGCACCACTTTCGACCTTTCCAGATACTGTTCGTAGCTTGACGATTGAGTCTCAGGGTCAATAGGTGAGCGATAAGCACTTCATCGACGTATTAAAGCTGCATGTCATCATGCCGCTCTTTGCGTTATTGGTGGTGTTTTTTGTTTCAGTACTGATCGGAAGCTTGGTTGCGCCGCAATCTGCTCACGCAGCCGGTGGTGTTGGTGGCGGTGGTAGCGGTGGCGGTGGGAGCGGTGGTGCTCAATCAACCTACGGCTATGGTTGGTATGTCTTTAATACGGACGGGAGTAACGGAACTCCTGGTGGACTACGAAATGGTGGGACCTGGGCAGGTGTGCAAGCGACTTGTCGTGATGCACGTGCGAACAAAATTATTGCCTTTATTGTCCGAACGTCTCGTCGGAATGTTGCCTCATCGGTAGTCTATAACTATACGACCAAGTTTGGCGGTAGTTTGTATCTTGGTAACAGTGGTGGTGACTGGGAACCTATCCCAACCGCACAGGCGCAATTTAATTCGCTTCCTGCATCAGGGGTAAGTACGGCTGGATTCACCTTTGGTGGGCCAAATGGTAACGTTGCTTGGTTCTGTTACGATTATCAACCGCCCCAAGATTATTTCCTCTACCCAAGTGTCACCACGAACCGTACTGTCGGTGAAACTGATCAACCAGTGGTTGTTAGCCCATATGTGAATAACACTGGACATGCCGCAAGCTCTAATAGCCAATGGCAATTATCGCAGTTCGTCGTCGCGCCTGGGCGATCCTATCCTGGTGGAGGCAACAGTCCTGCTGCACCGGCGCAGTATTATGGCAATGGCCTGACGCGTCTCGATGGCGGGGGAGGTGCTTCGTTCCCGGTTGGTAATTATTTGATTGGTAATTCGGTGCGTAATCTTCCTGATTTCCCAGTGGGGACTCGAATCTGCTACGCCTTGTCAGTGCAACCTCGTGCATTTGATGATGGCCAATGGGCGCATTCACCACCAACCTGTGTATTAATTGCGAAAAAACCAGTCGTTCAAATTCTTGGAGGTGACTTACGGGTTGGTGCCGCCTTTACGGGCAGTACTGCACCGGCAGCAAGTAACATTCAAACAAGCATTGCGATTAAAGCGGGTAAATCATACGGAAGTTGGGGCGAGTATGGATTGATTGCCTCTGGCGCAATTACGGGTGCAGCGTCAGGCTCAGCCTATAGCGGTGGATTAGCCTGTGTCTCAGGCTGTGCGGTGAATACGATGAGCTTTGCAAATGAAAGTTCGCCTGCCGGTAAATATGTCGTTTCGACCCATATTCCAGATATCGCTTCCTCATTTGGCGTCAATGCCTCAACGCCACAATATGCTGGCCTTGGTGACGCAGCCTTTAAGCGGGTGGAAACTTCAAACACCGACATTACGATTAGTGGGGGAACCATCCAGAAAAACCAATGGCTGGTGATTAACGCACCAACCAAAACAGTGACGATCACGGGCGATATCAATTACGCCGATGCGCCGCTGCAATCAATTGGGGATATTCCACAATTAGTGATTATTGCGAATCAGATTAATATCGACGGCGGTGTTAAAAATGTCGATGCGTGGCTGGTTGCCTCAGGAGTCACGGGAACAATTAATACGTGTAGTTCATGGAATGGGGCAGGGGTTGCCGTCACTGCTCAGCTAACGAGCGGCATCTGTAACAACGCGTTGGTGGTTAATGGGCCTGTCATGGCTAAAAAGCTCTATCTTCGCCGTACAGCGGGTGCAGACACGATTGCACAAGCTGGTGTTCCAGCCGAGACGATTAACCTTCGTCCCGACGCGTATCTTTGGTCAATCTACCAAGCTTCACAGAGTGCTCGCCTCGAGACAACGTACACCGCAGACTTACCGCCTCGTTTCTAGAGTAAATCAGCTTGCTTTTACGCTTATGCTTTCGGTATAATGAGGGACAATATGGCATTACTAAAAGGCGTGGGCGACTTCTTTGCATTAGACATCGGAACAAATGCGGTACGTGTACTGCAACTTTCTTCGACTGGCCCCGATAGCTGGTCACTCGATCACTTCGGATATGCTCCGCTTGACGAGCACACGGCGACGAGTAACTCACCTGAAAGCCTTCGAAAACTAGGTGAAATTATTATGACTGCAGTTGGGCAGAGTGGTATCAAATCAAAAAGCGTGGTGATTGGGTTGCCATCTAGCAAAACCTTTACAACAGTAATTGAACTTCCGGTTATGCCAGAAGCTGAACTCAAGAGCACATTGAAGTACCAAATTGACCAGTACATTCCTATGGCAGCGAACGAAGCCAAGGTTGACTGGGCACTGCTTGGGACGTCTTTGCATGATCCAAAGCAACAAGAGGTCCTCCTTGCGAGTACCGCTAATGCGTACGCTGAAGAGCGCCTTGAATTTATTGAAAGCCTTGGCCTTGATGTGATCGCCTCAGAACCAGATCCACTGGCGATGATCCGCTCACTCTTGCCTGCGGGCGTTCCTGACGGCCGTCTTATTATTGATGTCGGTGAACTTTCGACTGACCTCGCGATTACTTTTGGCGACAGCCCACGTCTCGTTCGTACGATTCCTATGGGTGTGAAGTCGTTGATTAAAGCTGCAGTGCAGAACTTGAATGTTCAAGAAGACCAAGCGCGTCAGTTCATCTTAAAGTTTGGTCTTGCGCCTGACCGCCTCGAAGGCCAAGTCTACCGCGCACTTGAATCAACCCTTGAGAACTTTGCAACAGAACTGACGAAATCAGTGAAGTTCTTCCAAACGCGCTATCCAAATACTCCAGTTGGTGGCATCTTGCTCTCTGGCTACGCGGCAATTGTGCCCTTATTTGGTGATTATGTCACGGCGAAAACTGGTATTGCTTCAAGCGTTGCAAACCCTTGGCAAAAAGTTCGGGTTTCCCAATCTGATCAACAGCAGCTAACGACTGTTGCGTCTGAGTTTGCGACAGTTATCGGCCTTGCGCAGCGAAGGAACAAGCGATGATTGAAATTAACCTTGTCCCTGATGTTAAACAGGAACTAATTCATGCGCGCATGGTTCGTTCTGCAGTTGTTTCAGTTGCGATTATCGTCACGATTATTGCAGGTGCACTTGTTGCCGTGCTTGCGATCTATGTCTTCGGTGTCCAGACCGTTCGAAGTGCCGTTGCTGATACTGACATCAAGAATGGCAGCAGTAAACTTGCTTCAGTAGAAGATCTTTCAAAGATCCTCACGATCCAAAATCAATTGACGAAACTCAATGCACTCAACAATGCGAAGAGTGTTGATTCTCGTGTCTTCGACATGCTATCAGCAGTTATTCCGCCCGCACCAAATACAGTACAGATCTCAAGCCTCACTGTTGATGCTGATGCAGGAACGATCAAGCTCGAAGGCCAAACACCGTCATATCCATCACTGGAAACATTCAAGAAAACAGTAGGACTTGCGAATGTTCGCTACAAAGACGCAGATGGGAAGCAAACCGATGTCCCACTTGCTTCAAACCTCAGTATCTCAAATGTGAGTTATGGTGAAGACGCAACAGGGACGAAAGTAGTTCGTTTTGACGTGACTTTCACGTATGCACCTGAACTGCTTTCACCGGCAACAGTCAATCCAACGATTGTTCTGATTGATGGTGGAAACGTGACTGACTCATACCTTGGTATTCCAAAGAGCGTCTTTACTGACCGTGCAACAGATACAGGAGGAACACAGTAATGGGTCCTAAAGATACTGCGCTTCGAAAGCGAACACAAATTTCAAAAGCGAATAAGGTGATGTTCATTTGGGTTGCGGCTGCATCTGCACTCGTCAGCTTTGCATTAATTACGTCATTCTTCCTCGGTCAAAAACTGATCTTTAATGAAAAAGTACTAGCAGAGAAGAGCAAGACAGTGGCAACATTGAACCAAAACAACAAGGTTGTCTCAGATCTTGAGACGCAGGTTCGTGTACTTGATACCAATACTGATCTTGCGAGCGTCAAAGCAAACGAAAGTGATCAAACAATCCAAGTGATTCTTGATGCGCTGCCATCGGACGCAAACTCACTCGCACTTGGTGCATCACTACAAAACAAGCTTCTTGCGGGTATCCAAGGTTTGACGATCGAAACCCTTCAGGTTGATCCTGTACAAGGTGTTGAATCACTCAGCGACACAGGCGACGTCCAAGATGCTAGTGCGACTGGCGCGTCAACAGACAATATCGTGACTTTTAGCTTCTCAGTCAGTGGTAACCAAGACCAATTGAAGCAAGTCCTTACGAATCTTGAGCGGTCAATTCGAACAATCACGATTACACGACTACAGATTGAAAACGAAGGCACGACACAAGTGATGACTGTCCAAGCCAAGGCCTTCTATGAGCCGGTTAAGAACGTAACCCTTTACAATAAGGTGGTGAAGCCATGAAACGTACCGATATAGCAATGATTATTCTCATCGCCGCAGTCAGCGCTGGTATTGCATACTTTGTCGCCAGTAGCTTATTTGGTGGCAAGACAGAAAGTGGTGTGACGGTAAAAACAATCGATCCAATCACGAGTACGATTGAGCAGCCAGATAAAGCCATCTTTAATAAAGATGCAATTAACCCTTCTGTTGAAGTGAATATCAACGGCACCGAGACGACTTCGACGCCAACAACACCGACACCGACTACTAACTCAACGAGCACAACGCCTTAATTAGGGGGATTCCATGCCACTACTGACGGACGATATCCAAGATAAACTCATCAAACTCCTTGTTGAAGAGGGGTTAGTGACGTCTGACGTCTTAACACAGGCTCAAGCGGCATCCGTCGCTGAAAAGAAGCCACTCTTTAGTCTGCTTTCGGAGAAGGCGATTATTGATGACGAGCTTTTGACACACGCAATTGCGCAGGTATCGGGTGTGCCGTATGTGAACCTGACGAATACGTTAATTGATCAGAATATTCTTGGACTACTTCCTGAAGATATCGCTGAACGATTTATGGCTGTGCCACTCGCAGAAGTGCAGAACCGCCTTGCCGTCGCAATGATTGACGCCAATAACGTCCAGGCGGTTGACTACCTTGCAAACCGCATCCAACGTCCACTGAAGGTGTTCATGGCCTCAGAAGACGGTGTCCGTCACGTCCTCGACCAATATCGTACCGACCTTTCGAGTGTCGACAAGGCCGCTGAAGTTTCGCAAGCAGAAGCAAACGCTGAATCTGCCAGTGACGTCAAGACGATTGTTCAAGATTCACCGATTAGCCAAGCACTCAGTAAGATTCTTGAATACGCGATTAAGTCTCGCGCCAGCGACGTGCACATTGAGCCTCTCGAGGGCGCGCTCAAGATCCGCGTGCGTGTTGACGGCGTGCTTCGTGAAATTATGCAGCTCCCAAAGAGTATCGAACCAGCACTCGTCAGTCGTGTGAAAATCCTCGCGAACTTAAAAATTGACGAACACCGCGTGCCACAAGACGGTGAGTTTACAGTAAAGATCGCCGGTAAAGAAGTTGACCTTCGTATCGCAATTAGCCCAGTTGTCTGGGGTGAGCAAATCGTAATGCGTCTGCTTGATAAGTCAGGCAACTCATTTGATCTTGAAGATATGGGATACACAGGCCGTGGTCTGCGCGTCGTCAAGCATGGTATTAAGCGACCAAACGGTATGATCTTAACCTCTGGACCAACTGGTTCAGGTAAGTCGACCAGTCTCTATGCGCTCATCAAAGAAATCAAAGACGATAGTGTAAACATCGTAACCCTTGAAGATCCTGTTGAGTACAAAATGAACGGAGTAAACCAAATTCAGGTGAACGCTGATGTTGGGTTGACGTTTGCAAACGGTCTTCGCTCAATTCTGCGTCAAGACCCTGATGTCGTGATGGTAGGGGAGATCCGTGACGGTGAAACTGCGGCGCTTGCGGTGCAGGCAGCACTGACGGGACACCTTGTGTTCAGTACACTCCACACCAATTCAGCTGCGGGTGTCTTACCGCGTCTCCTTGATATGGATATTGAGCCATTCCTGATTGCCAGTACCGTGAACACAATTATTGGTCAGCGATTAGTGCGTAAGGTTTCAACGAAACGTGAAACCTACCAATCAAGCCCGATTGAAACACAGAATATTCTGGCGACAATTGGTCACTTACTGCCAAAAACCAAAGAAGATGTTGCCAGGGTTTCACAAGATTTAGGCTATAAAGATCTTCCCCTTGCAGGCCAAAGCGCTTATACTTTGGTAAGAGGTATTGATACTCCTCAGACACCGCACGGCTACAGTGGTCGAGCAGGCATCTACGAAGTGATGGACGTCAACCAAGATATCCAAAAGCTCATCGTACAGAAAGCAGCCAGCTCAGAAATCCAACGGCTTGCAGTGTCTCAGGGAATGATCACGATGCGTCAGGACGGCTACTTGAAAGCACTGTCGGGCGTCACAACCATTGATGAAGTGAATAGGGTAACGTCGGACGCGGCTTAAGAAAAAAGGAATGAGTGGGAACTATGAATAATCAACAATTACGAATCGAAGTACTGCTAGAAGAAGTGGTGCGTCGTAAAGCATCAGACCTTCACCTTCAGGTAGGGCTTCCTCCGATGCTGCGTGTCGATGGTGCACTTATTCCTGTTGCTGGCTTTAATCCACTAGATGAAGCCTCTGTCGAGACACTCGTCTTTGCGATTCTTGACCAAGATCAACGCCAGATCCTCTTGAAGGATAAAGAGTTCGACTTCTCATTCGCCTTTGGAACACTTGGTCGTTTCCGTGTGAACGCCTTCCATGAACGCGGTAACCTTGCAGCGGCGCTTCGTCTGATTCCAAATGAAATTAAATCCGTGACTGAACTGGGTATGCCGAATGTCGTTATGGGATTCGCTGATTTCCCACGTGGCCTCGTCCTTGTGACTGGACCAACTGGATCAGGTAAGTCAACGACACTCGCGGCGCTTGTCGACAAGATTAACACAGAGAAATCACAGCACATTATCACCATCGAAGACCCAATCGAGTTTACTCACAAATCAAAGAAATCAGTGATCGTGCAGCGTGAAGTGCATTATGACACGTACTCATTTAGCGCGGCGCTTCGTTCAAGCCTTCGCCAAGACCCAGATGTCGTCTTGATTGGTGAGATGCGTGACCTTGAGACTATTTCCGCAGCCATTACCATTGCAGAAACGGGTCACCTTGTCTTTGCGACACTTCACACCAACAGCGCGGCGCAATCGATCGACCGTATGATCGACGTGTTCCCGCCACACCAACAGCCACAAATCCGTGCACAACTTTCAAATATCTTGATGGCAATTGTGTCACAACGCCTCGTACCGTCTATCGGTGGGGGACGTGTGGTTGCTGCTGAAATCCTGATCGCGAACCCAGCAGTTCGTAACATTATTCGTGAAGGAAAAGCGCACCAACTTGATGCGATTATTCAAACTGGTGCTGATGTCGGAATGCAGACAATGGACCGAACACTCGTCAGCCTCGTTCAAGCCGGAACGATTACCTATGACGCTGCTCGTGAATTTGCCGTCGACTTAACTGAGTTCGAAAGGTTAATGAGAGGCTAATACTTTGAAAAAGTTTGTTTACGAAGCCCGCGACCGAGCCACCAACAAGCTCGTCAAAGCATCTCTTCAGGCAGAGTCTGAAAATGCTGCCGCTCAACTGCTAGTCAAGCAGGGGTTTGTGCCACTTTCGATTAAAGAACAGATTGGTGATGGAACGTTGCTATCAAAGATCACTGGACGTATTACGACAAAGGACAAGGTTGTCTTTACTCGCCAGCTTGCGACATTGATTGGTGCGGGTCTGCCACTTAGCCAAAGTCTTCATACGGTGCTTGAGCAGACAGGGAATAAGCAGCTCCAGGCAGTTGTCGCAGAAATTGCCGCTGACGTAGAGGGCGGTAAGTCACTGTCGATTGCATTCGGTAAGCACCCAACAATTTTTGATGGGGTGTTTATTTCACTTGTTTCAGCAGGTGAGCTATCAGGAACACTCGACGAATCGCTGATGCGCGTTGCCTCACAACAAGAAAAAGATGCAGATACGATGAGCAAGATTAAGGGTGCGCTCACGTATCCAATTATTGTCCTCGTGGTCATCTTTGGTGTCTTGGCATTTATGTTGTTCACCGTTGTTCCACAAGTGCAGAAGTTGTATATCGACCTGCACAAAGAACTCCCATTTATTACACAGATCATGGTGAATGCAGCCTATGTCTTGGTGCACTTCTGGTGGATCGTTCTTATTGTCGTTGGTATCGCCGTCTACTTCTTGCTCCAGTTCTTAAAAACAGAGCAGGGAATTCGATTTAAAGATATTTTCAAGGTAAAAGTACCGGTCTTTGGCAAGATGATCCAAAAACTCTACATGGCACGTTTTACGCGTACAGGACAAACACTGCTTGGTACGGGTGTGAGTATGCTTGATATGTTAAGGGTTAGCTCGACAGCAGTCAATAATACACTTGTCTCTGAAGCAATTGATCGTGCTGCTGAAAAGGTGAAGGGTGGTAAAGCGCTTTCTGCTGCGCTCGAGCCAGAAGCTATTATTATGCCACTGGTGCCACAAATGATTAAGATCGGTGAACAATCTGGTCGTATCGACGAAATGCTCGGTAAAGTGGCGCAGGTCTACGAAAATGAACTTGATGAACAGATCAAGACAATTTCAACCGCTATTGAGCCAATTTTGATGGTCGTGCTTGCTGTCGTTGCTGGAAGTATGGTGGGGGCAATTTTGCTTCCAATTTACGGCCTAGTGAACGGCGTGAACATTTAGAAAAAACTAGACAAAAGTTTCACTGTCGGCTACTATTAAACACAAGCAGTTTATGCATTAAATTAGTTCATTCGAAAGGTGGAAAAGATTCCTATGAACGTTCTCACAAAAGAAAAAATTCGAAGCCAAAAGGCCCAACAGAAGGGTTTCACGATCATCGAGGTGGTATTGGTGCTTGCGATTGCCGGACTTATCTTCTTGATGGTCTTCATCGCACTCCCAGCGCTTCAAAGTAGCCAACGTGACCAAGCTCGCAAGAACGATGTCAGTGGTGTTGCCTCAGCAATTACCACTTACGGTAGCAACAACCGTGGTGCGTTCCCGACGACACTTCTTCTCACAGGTGATGCCAATGGTAAGCCCGCTTCAACAGGTAAGTTTGCTGGCTACATTACGACTGTTTCATCGAACACTGACACTGTCACTGTTCAGGCTGCAGCAAAGACAACCGCAACGGTTATTCAAGGTCAGATTATCGTGACACAGAAAACACAATGTGGCACAGCTTCTGCTGCATCAGGTAGTGGTGCTTCAAAATCTGCGGTTGAAACCTTTAACACAGGCTCAACTCGTCAGTTCACCGTCGTTACCTATCTTGAATCAGGCGGCGGCGTCGTCTACTGCCAAGACAGCTAGTCTTCGCATCCTTCTTAATCACCCGGACCACGCGTGCCGGGTGATTTTTATATGACCAGTAGGGGAGGGAATCAAATTCTGCTATGATAATGGTTATGGATTTTATCATATATCTGGGACTCATCTTATTTGGCCTTGTCCTCGGCAGTTTTGCAGGTGCATCAGTCTGGCGTCTTCGTGCCCGACAGCTTGTTGCGGATAAAAAGAATGGTGAACACGTTGATCACGCTGAATATACGAAATTAAAGAAGTTAGCACACGAAAAGGTATCAAAGGATCACTCTCGTTGCCTGCACTGTGGCTATGAACTGCGTTGGTTCGATCTTATTCCGCTGGTGAGCTGGATTGCGCTTCGCGGGCGTTGTCGCTCTTGTCGCAAACCTATCGGTATCATGGAGCCACTCATAGAGCTGGGCACGGCCGCCTTCTTCGTGGCATCCTACGCGTTGTGGCCATTTGACCTCACGACCGGATTGCAGATAAGCCAGTTTGTGATTTGGTTGCTTGCAGGTGTGGGCCTCGCGATTATGTTTGCGTACGATGCACGGTGGTTCCTCCTTCCTGATAGGATTAACTTTGCGGTTATTGGACTAGGGCTCGTCAGTGCGATTTTGATGATCATTGAGAGCCAAGATCATGTTGGTGCGCTTCTCAATGTCGTGGGCTCTGTCGCGATCCTTAGCGGTATCTATTATGTCCTTTACTTGATATCGAAAGGTCGCTGGATTGGGTTTGGTGATATCAAGCTTGGACTGGGGCTTGGACTACTCCTTGGCAACTGGCAACTGGCATTTATTGGACTCTTTTTCGCTAACTTAATTGGCTGTCTTATCGTCATTCCACTAATGGCGACAGGCAAGCTCAAACGTACCTCCCATGTGCCATTTGGCCCACTGCTGATCGTGGGTGCGATCCTTGCCAAGCTTATTGGTATGGGTATCGCTGAGTTCTACACATTAAGCTTGATGTAATCCTCGTTTTAAGAGGTGTGACGATGACGCTTATGCTATAATGGCCTCAAATGGGCACACAGTTAAAACACGGTTTTACGATCATCGAGACCATGCTGGTTCTTGCAGTGACTGGTGTATTGGTGGCGACACTCCTCGTTGGGGTAGGGAGTTCGGTCAGTGCACAGCGCTATAAAGATTCTGTCGCAACTTTTGCTTCAACACTTCAGGCGCAGTATTCGCAGGTAGATAACGTCACCAATGTGCGCGACACGAATGCGACTTGTACGGCAACAGCTATTCCGACTGATGACGCATCTGGTGTTGCGCCTGGGCAGTCAGACTGCGTGTTAATGGGGCGATATATGAGTGTGGTCAATGATACGATTACGACTGCATCAATTTTGGGGTATCAAAAATCAACCAGTACCTCGGCAAATGACGTCGCGGATATTACGGCGAATTACCAACTCGGTATTTCTAATAGCAGCGTGACGACCACGACACTAGAGTGGGGCGCAGCGATTGCATGGCCAAAAAGTGGTGATGACACAGCACCAAATGCAGTCACCCCAACGCCACCGGATCGTGCAATCAGTATCTTGATCATTCGTTCACCGGTCAGTGGGACATCATACACGTTTACGAGTAATACGGTGTACGATGTCGCTAGTATTTCATCTGCACAACTAAAGGCGATGATGGTCGCGAGTACGTCGTCCGTTCCTGGCCAAATGCAGCGATTTATTTGTATCGATCCAAGTCCTGGTTCGACTGGACTATCTGTCCCCGAGAAATTATCTGTCACGATCGGACAAGCAGCGAGCGAAGCAAGTGCGATTGAAATGCGATCAGACGCGACGACTGAATCTGTTGGGGGAACAACAAAGTGTCAGTAATACACAAACTCCAAAGAGGTGACACGCTGATTGAGGTCTTATTCGCATTTGCTGTACTTAGCTTGGTGATTATTGGCGCACTGACGATTATGAACCAAGGAACATTAGCATCTCAGCGCTCACTTGAAACGACATTGGTACGTGAAGAGATTGATGGACAGGCGACCACGCTCCGCTTCCTGCATGATGCCTATGTTGCGAAGTTTCAGCCCAATGCAACCTACGCAGTGAACACACCTGCATACGAATGGGCGACTATGGTGAGTAAACTGAGCGCCACGTCATCGACATCATTTGGTGGGGTGACGAGTTGTCCGACGCCACCATCAGGAAGCTTTATTCTTGATCCAGTGACGGCCAAATACCAAGGAGTGAATACCAAACTTGCGCCGGCGAAAACATTTGCTCAACTGGTCTATAACTCAAGCAATGTCTTTACTGAATCCGACGGTGTGTGGATTGAGGGGATTAAATCGTCAGATGTCCAGACTGACCCTAATAAACAAAACGTGACATATATCGATTTCCATATTAATGCCTGTTGGGATGCGCCAGGGAATGGCCCGCCAATGACGATTGGAACGATTGTGAGGTTATATGAACCACTTCAATAAACAACGACTGAGTAAAGGATTTACGATCATCGAGTTAATGCTGGCGATGGCCTTTATCTCGATGCTACTGCTGGCGATCGCACTGACATTAGTGCAGATTGCTAATATTTATAACCGCGGTAACCTTGCAAAACAGGTCAATCAATCATCACGCTCAATTTCAACTGAACTGACATCAGCGCTGACATCAAGCGGCAGTTTCTCGCTCGTACCTGCGGATCACCAGTATGTTGAGATGACGCAATCGGGCGTTCCGGTTGGGGGACGACTCTGTGTGGGCAAGTATAGCTACATCTGGAATTATGGTTCAGCGCTCAGTCCATCGGGTGTCTATCCAAACCCAGCCCCTAATTCGGCTCGTAACGTCTATCTTTCGACCTCAGCAGTGAATCTAGGTGCCAATTACGTGAAGGTTGGTTCAACGCCTGCGCGCTACGAAATAAGTCTCGTGAAGGCCCCTGACGCGTCTGGTGCGTACTGTGTCCCGACCACTTCAACACCAAGTGGATATCCAAATATTAACCCAGTCGGTGCAACCGAACTGCTCCGAACAGGGGATCACGGTATTGTGCTGCATGACCTTGTTATTACGACGTCGGCATCTGCTACGGATTCACTGTCTGCACAGCAGTTATATAAAGTAACATTTGTCCTCGGTACGCCAGACGTGAACGCTATCACAGGAACATTGCCGGATATTACTTGCAAAGGACCTGGTGTGGCGGGTGCTGATACAGCTTTTTGTTCAGTTGAGAAGTTCACCCTTGTCCTCAGGGTAGTAAGTGGGGTTAACTAGAATGGTTATGCTTACTCGTCAACGCGAATCTGGTGCGGTCTCATTGTTCCTCGTTATTTTCGCGATGCTTCTTATTGTCGTGGTCACACTTAGCTTTGTACGGACAATGGTTGCTGATCAAGCACAGTCATCACTGGCTGACCTCTCTCAAAGTGCCTACGACTCATCACTGGCGGGAACAGAAGATGCCAAGCGCGCCCTTATTTATTATCGAACGGTCTGTTCGAACGGTACTGCTTCAGATTGTGCCACCGCGAAAGCTGCACTTGATTCATCAGTCTGCAATAAGGGCTTAACGACCATTTTGCCTGATATTCAGACGAATGAAGAAGTAAAGATTCAAAAGACGCAGTCCAGCACTGATGCGAATGGGTACGACCAAGCATATACCTGCGTTAAGATTGCGCTGAATACGCCAGACTACCTGGGGACTATTGATGCGAATACCTCAAAACTTATCCCCTTGAAGGCAACGGCTGATATTAATTCTGTCACGGTTCAGTGGTACATGCCGAGCGACCTTGGTTCGACAACGACAAATGTGAATCTCGTCAGCGATTCAGCAGCAGCAAAACCGCTCTACTTACAGACAAATTGGCCAGCGAATCGTCCATCATTGTTACGTGCGCAGCTGATGCAGTTTGGGGCTGATTTTAAGCTATCTGATTTTGATACCTCGAACACCGTCAACAGCAATACGAATACTGTTTTCTTGTATCCAACAGGGACGACTGGTACAGCACGGACGGTGAACGATACGATTGGTATTGCGCAGCAAGACATTCGAAAAACAGCGACGGGCGCTCCGCAACCAGTTAGGTGTTCCGGCAAACTCAGTACGGGTGGCTACGCGTGTTCGGTGACTCTCACACTGCCGCAGGCAATAGGACAAAGTGATGATGCGCGAACGGCTTACCTGCGCCTGACACCTATGTATAACGCGACACACTTCCGCGTGACACTGAATGGAGTGACTGGGGCACTCGACTTTAATGGTGTGCAGCCAAGTATTGATTCAACTGGTCGTGCGAGCACCCAGTATCGCCGCGTCGAGACACGGGTTGACCTAACGAGTACGAACTTCGCATTTCCAGAGGCAGCTATAGATCTAACAGGAAACCTTTGTAAGGATTTCGTAGTCACCGATAATACGAGTGATTACGCAAACAGTTGTACCCCGTAACGCTCGTTACGCGTCGCCAGATTCGCTGTGGAATTTCTCGTATACCTCACGCAAGTGTTCGTCTGTCACGTGCGTGTAGACTTGTGTCGTACTAATATTGCTATGACCAAGCATGCTTTGGACACTACGAATATCTGCACCGTTCATCAAAAGGTCAGTCGCGAAGCTATGACGCATCGTGTGAGGGCTGACATGCTTCGTAATACCGGCAAGTAGGGCGTATTTTGAAACCATGCGCTGGACACTGCGTGCAGTCAGGCGACGATAATCACCACTCGTGTTAGCTTCGACATTTTTACTGTAGCTAATGAAGAGGGGAGCCAGCGCATCATCGCGGATATCAAGGTAATGATCCACCCAACCAGCGGCGGCTTCGCTAATGAAGACGGGGCGGTCTTTTTGGCCTTTACCACGGACCATAAATTCGCGACGCTTGGTATTGACGTGGTCCCGGTTTAAGTTAATCAGTTCAGAAACACGCAGGCCACTCGAGAAGAGTAACTCAACAATTGCACGGTCGCGTAGGCCTGCCTCAGAGCTAATATCAATTTCAGAAATAAGCCGTTCTACTTCATCGTAGTGAAGGAAGGTGACTTGTTTGCGTGAAACCTTAGGCAGAACGATTTTATTTGGTGCGAGCGATTCGATATCTCGCTGTGACAGATAACCAAGGAAGCCGCGTAGGGCAATTAGGTGGTAAGACTGAGTAATTGTGGCCAGGTCGTCGTCTGCGTTGTTCTTGTAGCGGTTTAGCCACAAACGATATTTACGGATCATTTCAGCAGTGATAGCACCGACCTTTGTATCGTCAGTGAACTCGACGAAACGCTCTAAATACAGGCGATAGTTTTCGGCAGTCTTCGAAGAACGACCACCCTCTACCTCGAGGTGTTCAATGTAGTCGAGAATCAATTCAGACATATACATGTAATAAGCATAGCCTAAAAGGTATCAGGGCGATACAATAGAAGGCATGTCATTTATACAATCAATTATCCTCGGGCTCATTCAAGGACTGACCGAATTCATTCCTGTCAGTAGTTCTGGACACCTGGTCATTGCACAAACGTTTCTTTCTGGAGCATCAGATCACTTATTCCTTGAGTTTATTAACCTCGGGACATTCTTGGCGCTTTTGGTATTTTTCCGTAAAAAGATTTGGACGATCATCACCGATATCGTTGTGCACCACAAATTCCGCTTAGCGCGAAATATCCTTATTACCGCTGTCCCTGCAGGAGTGGTAGGATTTCTGCTCGCAGGATTTATCGATGATACACCGCAGTTCTTTGGTAGTGCAGTGGTGGTTGCGATCACCCTAGCGGTTGTCGGTATTATTATGGTGGTCATTGAAAAGTTGCCGCACGCTTCGGAAGTAAAAAGTGGCGAGAATCTTACCGGTTGGCGCGCGTTTGCGATTGGTGCCGCTCAGACGCTTGCGTTGATCCCTGGTGTTTCACGATCTGGCTCGACAATTATTGCCGGACGCCTTGCAGGGCTTAAGCCCGCAGAGGCTGCTGAGTACAGCTTTCTCGCATCGCTGCCAATTATGTTTGGAGTGACAGTAAAGACCTTCGTGAGTGACCATGCCTACCTGACAGAGCACCTCGGCACCTTGGCGCTTTCGAATCTCGTCGCTTTCATTAGTGGGTTATTCGCCGTTGGGTTCTTGCTGCGTTACTTGCAGAAGCATTCACTGGCAGTCTTTGGGTGGTATCGAATTGGACTCGCAGTAGTCCTAGGTATCATTCTTTTGATACAATATAAGTAGTAAACGATCTAATAGCAGTAATTACAGGGAGACCACCATGGCCAAGACCAATCTTGTCGAACGAACACTTATTTTATTTAAACCAGATGCAGTCCAGCGTGGCGTTGTCGGTGAGATCTTAACTCGTTTTGAGCGCGTCGGCCTCAAGATTATCGGGACAAAGATGATTGCTCCAGACCGCGAACACTACTACAAGCACTACGAAGAAATCGGACAGGTGATTACTCGCCGTGGTGAAGAAACATTCAACAACGTGCTTGATACGATGAACGAAGGACCAGTTATTGCGATGGTGCTTGAAGGTATCGAAGCGGTTGAACTGGTTCGTAAGCTGGTTGGATCAACTGAGCCAAAATCATCAGCCCCTGGAACGATCCGCGGCGACTTCTCGCACATGAGCTACGGCTACGGTGACGAACAAAGTAAGGGTATTCCAAACCTTATTCACGCATCAGGTGATGCATCTGATGCCGCACAAGAAATTCCACACTGGTTCTCTGACGCTGAACTGTTTGACTACAGTGTGTTGAACGAAAAGTTTACACGATAGCAGCGGAGTTGCGGTAGAGGGCAACCTGAACAACATCTGCAACCCGAGTCTTTCCCGGTACTGAAACAGAGAAAGACCCGGAGTGAAGCCGTTGTGAAGGTTGTCTCTCTGGCGCAAATCCGTTCCTCATCTGTTAAACTGACAGTATGCCCCGGTAGCTCAACTGGATAGAGTAGATCCGTCCTAAGGATATGGTTGTAGGTTCGACTCCTGCCCGGGGTACCAAAATGATGAAGCACTTCGAAAGGAGTGTTTATTTTTATCCTAAATTCCGCTTATGCTATGATAAAATCATGGCAAAAAAATATACGAAACAACAGCAGCAGAAGCACCAAAAGCAACACAAGATCATTGTTGGACTCAGCATCGTTGTTGTTGCGGCCCTCATTGGGCTTATTTTTTCACTTATTATTATTCCAAAAGTGGTCAATGACGCTCGTCTTCACCGTATTAACGCAATCTACTCAAGTCTCAATGTTGATACAAACGACAAATATATTCTGCAACGTGAGAATGTTTTTGGGAATAAGCGCGTCTATGACTACGACAATGGCCGTACGTTCTCGTCCGAAAAGGATTATATTCGTGGAGCGAATGTCGATGTCACAGCAAAAGAACTTGATGCCGCAGTCAAAGCAGCTGGCTTTACCTTTATCGACCAGCCGTATGCAGGCAGCACTTCAACGCAGTATCACTATAAGTCGGCTAAGGGTGAGTATATTCGTGTCACCGTATCGAGTAAGCTCCGCGATGATGCATTTCAAAATGTATTCCTTATGACAGGGAAGGCGACTGATGAAGTCTTTAAGATCGATCCAAATGCCGGACCTTCAAATGTCGTTATTAAAGTTAACCTCGACGATAACAACGAATAAACCATAAAGGGGTTGGCCTCTGTCGCCAAAACCGGTTATTTCCTGTATTATATGACTAGTTATGGCAAAAGAAGCTACAGAGCCGGCGAAACTTGATTTTGAGGGGCAACGCCCGGGTGAAAAGGTGTTGTTTGTATTTCGACGTCACCTTATTGCGATGCGAAAGGGTTTTTGGCTTTTACTTATTCCTTTAGTGATCACCTCGATCCCACCGTTAATTTGGCAATCTAATCTCGAGCTATTCCTTTTGCCCGTTGGGGGATTGGCACTTGGGCTGATTCTTTTCCTCTACCACTACGTGATGTGGTACTTTACGATCTATCTGGTGACGAACCAGCGTATTCGCCAAGTCACGCAAAAAGGCGTATTTGGTAAAGACGTCGTCGAGCTTCGATTGTCAAAGATCCAAAACATAAGCTATAATATACCTGGATTTAGTGGTGAAATCTTAGGGTTTGGGACCATCGTCATTCAGACATTTGTCGGTGACTTGGTGATTCGAAATGTCGAACACCCAGAGAAGATATACAACAAGTTACAAAACGCCGTTGCGGATGCAGTCGAGCAAGGAGATCATGAAGAAATTACTGAATAAAGTACGACGCAAAAAAGCTCTCCCAGAGTCTGCTCGTATTACCACCGAAACAATCGCAGAGCACCGTGAGCGTATTCTTGCTGGCGGCCGACGATTTAAGTATCCGGTCCAGTATGCTCGTCACAAACTTGTCTTTAACGCCATTATCATCACGGTCGCGACATTGATTGCACTTATTGGTATTGGGTACTGGCAACTGTATCCCGCACAGAACACCAGTGACTTTATTTACCGTGTGACTCGCGTTTTGCCACTACCCGTTGCAAAGATTGATGGACAGCCGGTGCTGTATAGCGATTATCTTATGAAGTATCGTAGCTCAATTCATTACCTTGAATCAAAAGAGCGCGTGAACCTCAAAACAGAAGACGGAAAGCGTCAATCTGATTTCGTTAAATCACAAGCAATGGACGACGCGTTGGCTGATGCCTTCGCTTCAAAACTCGCAAAAGCAAACAACGTGACGGTCAGTGATGCTGAACTACAGACGTACTTAAAACAACAACGAAGCTCAACTGATGGAGAAGTGTCGGAAGCAACCTATGATGCTGTCATTATGGATTACTACGGATGGTCTCCTGAAGAATACGCGCATGCTATGCAGACAAAATTACTACGTCAAAAAGTAGCCTACGTTGTTGATAAAGATGCTGATGCAGAATCAAAAGCAGTTGGTGCAGCAATTACGGCAGGCAATACTGATCTAAAAAGCGTCACCGAAGCGATTAATCAAAATGCCAAGGTTCAAGTCGTCTATGGTTCACTCGGTTGGGTACCAAAAACCAACCAAGATGGTGGCCTTGCTGCCGCAGCTGCCAAACTGCAAAAAGGTCAGATCTCGTCTGTTATTAAATCAACAACAGGAGAAGGCTATTACTTCGTCAAACTCATCGACATCAATGATGCACAGGTGAACTACGAATATATTCATATTCCACTGACCGCATTTGCAAAGCAGTTACAACAAGCAAAAGACCAGAACAAGGTCAAAGAATACATTACTATTCCTAAAGTCACCACGACGCCAGCTAACCAATAGATTAAGGAGAGACGTTATGTTTACGGTACCAGCACTCGGATACGCTTATGACGCACTTGGCGAAAATATTAGCGCAGCAATTATGCAGCTTCATCACGATAAGCACCACCAGGCATATGTCGATAAATTAAATGCGGCAATTGCGACGCACCCTGAACTCGCCGACAAAACTGTCGAAGAACTGATTGGGAACCTTGAGGCAATTCCTGAGGATATTCGTGGTGCCGTTCGTAATCACGGTGGTGGTCATTATAACCACAGTTTGTTCTGGAAAGTTATGTCACCGAATGGTGGCGGAGAACCGACCGGACCACTGCTTGATGCAATTGTTGCAAAGTACGGCTCATACCAAGCCTTTGTTGACGAATTTAGCGCAAAAGCATTGGCTGTCTTCGGGAGTGGCTGGGCATGGCTCCAACCTGATCTTTCAATCGTGACGACGGCGAATCAAGACGTTCCATTTATGAACGGAGAACCTGAACCAATCATCGGCCTCGATGTCTGGGAGCACGCGTATTACCTCGACTACAAGAACAAACGTGACGACTATGTCAAAGCCTTCTGGAACGTTGTCGACTGGAACTTTGCTGCAGAACGATATGCGCAACTTGCTCAGTAATAAGTAAGACCTCTTGTGGAAAGTACTCTACACACTCCAACGATATACGAAATTAATACGCCAGTTTTCTTGCGTGAGGTTTCGGAGCGCGCTGGTCACTCTGTAACGCTCGCTGATGTCCCTGATGCCGAGTGGGACGCAATTGCTCGACCAAGTATCGATACAGTCTGGTTTATGGGCGTATGGCAGCGGAGCGTGGTTGCAAAAGCGATGGCGAAAGATGAGCCATGGTTGAAGGATGCACTGCCTGATATGCAAGACGAAGACCTGCTGGGGTCTGCCTATAGTATTGCTTCTTATATGGTTGATGACTCGCTCGGCGGTAATGAAGGCCTCGCTATTGCACGCGCAAAGCTTGCAGAACGAGGTATAAAAATAATACTCGATTACGTCCCGAATCATGTTGCGATTGATCATGAATGGGTGACTGAACACCCGGAATTTTTCCTATCAGGAAGTGAACAAGAATTTGCTGCTCAACCTCATGCATTTGTTCAGACACCAGCTGGTATATTCGCAAAAGGCAAAGATCCGAACTTTGAACCGTGGTCTGATGTATTGCAGTTGAATGCGTTTTCGCCAATACTTCGTGATGAAGTAACCAAAACATTGTCGACGATTGCCGGCATGAGTGATGGCGTTCGCTGTGATATGGCAATGCTGATGATGAACACCATTTTTAAGCAGACCTGGGGCGACCGAGTCGGGGAGATTCCAACAGAAGAATACTGGCCTGCGATCATTACGGCTGTACACGCTGTGAATCCTGAGTTCTTATTCTTAGCTGAAGTCTATTGGGATAAGCAACAGGATCTCTTGGATCAAGGTTTTGATCTTTGCTACGACAAGGACCTGTACGACGATCTTTTAGATGGCTCCGTGCAACACATTAAGAATCACCTTGAAGCGCCAGTTACATATCAGCAGCATCTTTTGCGGTTCCTTGAGAATCACGACGAAGAACGCGCCGCCAAAGAATTTCCTCACGACAAGCATATTGCTGCCGCTGTCATTACAGCAACACTGCCTGGAGCGCATCTTTACTATGATGGTGAGCGTGAAGGGCGAGTGGTTAAATTACCTGTTCACCTGGGCCGTCGTGTTGATGAACCTGTTGATGAGGCCATTGCACTTTTTTACGATAAACTTTGGGCGTTCATTGCGCAGAAAAATCTTGCACAAGGGGAGTGGAAGCTACTCAATCCATTGTCGCGATTCTGGCGACGTGAGTCGCAGCATGTCCTTGCCTGGGAATGGACTACCAAAACGAATAAAGTCGTTGTTGCCGTTAACTATAGTCCGGAAAAAGCACAGGTTATTTTGGATACTGACCTCAAGACAGTGACAGGTGCCGAGGATATCTTGAACGGACAGGTAAACTGGGCTGAACACATTTTTAGTTCACGTGTAACACTTCAGCCATGGCGGCATATTGTGATTACTGTCGATAAGTAAGCGCTGATAATAGCATCTGTTATTATCATAGGGTATGGCACGTAGACGCTATTATCGATCTCGTAAACAAGCTCCGCTCAGCGAAGGCTATTTTATTATTGCGTTGATTGCGGTCGTGTTGGTAGGGCTTCTTTTGTTTAAAGCAGATGATCAGCAGTGGAATCTCATTATTATATTCAGTGCTATTTTTGCCGTTGCACTGCTAGGGCTTTTCATTTTAATCAGCTTGATGAAGCGAAGGAAGAACGATGCATTAGCTCGTGCCTTGGCAATTTCGAAAGTCGATACTTTGACTGGTATTGAATTCGAAAACTACATTGCAGCAATTTTTAGGCATCAAGGATACAAAGTACAGGACACTCCAAAGTCAGGTGATTTTGGAGTCGACCTTATTATTACAAAGGACGGACAAAAGACAGCCGTTCAAGTGAAGCGATATAACAAATCCGTCAATCAAGCCGCTGTCCGAGAAGTGGTTGCTGGTAATGCGATGAGCTATTACAGGGCAGAGAAGACAATGGTGGTGACGAATAGTTACTTCACAAAATCGGTCTATCAGCTCGCTGCGGCACATCACTGCGAACTAGTGGATCGTGATGTGCTCGCTGTTTGGATTAAGGAATTTCAGAATCAATAAACTATTGTGTTGAATCGGAAAACATTTTCTTGGAACATTCTTTGTGAACCGTTAGGAGTCCTCGGTCTGGGTTTAGCTCCCATTTAAGGTAAAGTGGGTGCACTGCTCCCCTCATTACCTCGGTTTGAATCAAGTCTAAATCGTGCTTATCGCCCCCAGTTTCTACAAGCTCACCACATATGGCGCATATTTGGTGGTTATCAACCCAGTGGTAATGTTTGCCCCAAGATTCGGTTTCTTTTTTGACCTCTTCGGTTATTTCAAAGTCTGAGTCATCAGAAAACAAATTAATAGTTGTGTCGTTCTCGCAACGGTGACAATAGAACGAAGTAGAATAGACGATTTGTTTCATATGGATCAAGTATATAACTTCAGCTAAACAAAAAAACTCCCAATGGGAGTTTTTTCTATAATTACTTGGCGGGCCCGACCGGATTCGAACCGGCGATCTTCTCCGTGACAGGGAGACGTGATAGGCCAGCTTCACTACGAGCCCTCGCAGTATCTTGTGAAAGATAGTCTTGGCCTAAGACTCTAAGGATTTTAGCAGTTTTTGCCTCTGATAGCAACTCCTATCGATAGCTTTGTCGGTTCATTTATTTTAACCATGGCAGATGGTATAATGGCAAGAGCTCTGGACGTGCCGTTGTAGCTCAGTTGGTAGAGCGGCGCTTTCGTAAAGCGTAGGTCTCCGGTTCGATCCCGGACAACGGCTCCATGTATATGCTAAACAACACCATTAAACAATCATACAAAGAACTTATCACGAACCGTTACCTAACGGTTCTAAGTGTGATTACCTTGGTTTTGGCACTCGCATTCATCGGTTACATCCTTTTGAACGTTCATTCAAGTGAGTTACAGCTCGTGACACACTATACGGCCTACGGGGTGACCCACTTATACCGTGACCAGTGGTACTACTTGTATACATTTGGTGGGTTTGCGCTGATCGTTGCGCTGCTTCATATGACGATTGCCATCAAAATCTACATTACAAAAGGCCACCCGCTTGCCATTATGTTTGCCTGGATGGGAATCGGTATCATTATTTTCGCTTGGGTGACTGCATTCTCAATTATTAACGTATGGTCTCCGGTTTAAAGAGATGATTAATATTGAAATTCCACTGGGTAAGCGAACGCGTGCGTATCGTTTTTTTGAGATGGTACCGGCGCTGCTGAGTTACGGCGCACTTGTTCTGTTGATTGTCTTGTCATTAGTTTCACCGCTACTTGCGGCTGTCTATCTGATGCTTATTATTGTGACACTGCTCGTAAAGGCGGTCGGTATCGCGTACCACACGATTCAGGGGCGTAATAATCTCGAACGTGCCCAAAAGATCGACTGGCGTGAACGCCTTGAAGATTTTGAGAATCCACAAGAATCATATGAACTCCGTATGAAATCGCGATCAAAGGCCTTCGGGATGCAAAATCACATTGATAACCTTCGTTTGGCCGCAGCCGATCCCGCTGCGTTCCCAAAACCATCAGAACTGTATAACTTAGTCATTATTGCTGCATATAATGAGGGCTACGAAGTGATTGAACCAACGGTGCGTTCAGTGCTAGCGACCACATACGACAAATCACATCTGATTATCGCCTTAGCATATGAAGAACGTGGTGGTCCAGAGATCGAAAAGACTGCTGAGCGACTTCGTCGTGAGTTCGCATCTGAATTTGTTGATTTCGTCCTTGTAAAGCACCCACGTGACTTGCCTGATGAAGTTGTTGGAAAGGGTGGAAACATTACCTATGCCGGTAAACACATGCAAAAATGGCTTGATGAGAAGGGGATTGAGTATAAAAACGTCCTCGTGACGACGCTAGACTCGGATAATCGCCCACATGCCGTGTATTTTGACTATGCAACTTATGAATTTGTCGCACATGAAGATCGTAAGCACCTGGCATTCCAACCAATTTCATTGTTCTTAAATAATATCTGGGATGTTCCTGCGCCGATGCGTGTGGTGGCGACGGGTAACTCGTTTTGGAATATTATTAGCTCGATGCGTCCGCATGCGCTGCGTAACTTTGCCTCTCACTCGCAACCGATGGAAGCACTGGTAGAAATGGACTTTTGGAGCACTCGAACGATCGTTGAAGATGGTCACCAGTACTGGCGGAGTTACTTCTACTTTAATGGGAATTATGACGTCGTGCCGTTGTTTGTGCCGATCTACCAAGACGCGGTCCTCGATACCACCTACGTAAAGACGCTGAAGGCGCAGTTTATCCAACTTCGCCGCTGGGCCTATGGTGCCTCTGATGTGCCGTATGTCGCAACGCGTGTCTTTAGCAGAAAGCGTAACGTACCGTTCTTAGCAGGGCTTTCACGGCTGATTAGGTTGATCGATGGACACTTAACCCTTGCTGTCGTCACAATCCTCGTGACCGTCGGGGGATGGGTACCGTTATTCATTAATAACCAGGCCTACCATGACGTCGTGGCACATCAGCTTCCAGATGTCATTAGTGTGATCCAAAGGATTGCGCTGATTGGACTGTTTATCACTGTGTTCTTGTCATTAAAGATGCTGCCTGCACGTCCTGAGCGCTACAAACGGACCCGTAGCCTCGGTATGATCCTGCAGTGGTTCCTTATGCCAGTGACCGCTATCTGTTACAGTGCAGCAGCAGCCCTCTATTCACAGACTCGATTGCTATTCGGTCGTTACCTGACGAAGTTCGATGTGACCAATAAGGCAACCTATGCCACTGCTGCGCTCGCGAAGGCGCAAAAGAAGAAGTAGCCTCTTGTCACAGTACTAAGGGAATTGCCCCTCTATAGAAAAAGACCTCCGTTTTACCGGAGGTCTTTTGAATTGAAAACGATTGTAATGCTAGATCGTACGAATACGAACTTCGCGTTTGATCTCTTGAAGGGTCTTGTTGTACTCGAATCCGAGTGAAAATCGTTCAAGAGCTGAGGTTGTTTGGTTCGATTCAATCTGTTGTTTCTTAACCATGACTACATTGTAGCATAAAGGGTATGGTATGTCAATGACACAGGTATTCACTCATGATATCGCCTATGATATAGAGATTTCACGTGAGTAGAAAAGCGGGGTAAATAAGGTGGTGGAAAACTGCTTGTGCCTGTGGGGAAAACAAAACCGCCCCTGTTGAGGAGCGGTATGAGGCTATATGAGAACCTATATGTAGGGGTTATTCTTTCGTGAGCGTTGCTTTTACTCGTTTTGAGACAAGGAAGTAGGGAATCCAGATAACGGCAACGATCACCGTTCGACCGACATCTGAGGCGGCTTGATCAAGGACTGCCTGTACGTACTGTGTCAGATCAGCTGAAGCAAACAGGGCTGAGGCTGCAATGTAATCGATAAGGCCGTACACGGCGCCGTAGATAAGTGTCGCGATGACTACTTTCTTTGCAACTTTTCGTCGACGGATGATCAAAACAATCGAGATAATCAGTAGGGTGGCATAGGCAAGGACTGCTAAGTTCTCGATAGTGGTGAGGAGCTGGAAGGAGTCACCGAGGCCTGCTTGGTATTGGTTGTAGGTATCAATGTCATCACTTGAGAGGAAGCCATCTGAAAAGAATCGAAAGATTGTCACAAGCGCGGTGATAACGAGCCCGACAACGAACCAGGCGAGCCAGCCTTCAACGCCGATATAACGTTTTCTTTTTTCAGCTTTGGTCATGGTTGATTCGTCATCTGTATTGATCGGGGTTGCTGCTACTGTTGTTTTTGAAAGAATCGTTTCTTTGAGCTTTTCGATTTTTGGATAGGTGTGACCTCGTTGCTCGATCGCATGGTCAATAAAGGTAAGTGCTTTCTCGTCGTCGTATTGGAAGTAGGCGATATAGGCCTGTAATTCATACAGTTTATAGCGTCCAGTGCCGATCTTTTCGTCGTACTGGTATTTTTCAGCTAATCGATCGAGTGCTGCCTGGGCGTTCACGAGATCTTCGTCCGTTAATTGATCGGCATCAGCGATAGCTTTGATGTCCTCTTCGAGCGCCGTGACGGCTTCAGTGTAGGCATGACGTTGTTTTGCGTAAGGTGATTCCATTATTCAATATCCTTCCAAGTACGTTTTTCTTCTTCCGGTTCTATATCGATGATGTTGCGGTGTGTCTGTGCCGCCTTTTCATTGTTTCGCTCACCGCTGCTAGCGAGAAGTGTTCCGATGAGTCGTGAGGCATAGGTAAGAATAATCATAATGAGGAGACCAAAGAAGATATCCCACCTGCCGTGGAATAGTGCAGCCAACATCCCAATCGGCACGACACCGATACCACCCAGTAAGACACCGATGATCACGGCGATGAATCCCCAAAGCGAGAGTGTCACTGCCAGGCCATAAATCCATGTTGCGAGTCCGAAAATGTAGGACGAGATATAAATGATAATGCCTGAAACTGTTCTGGCTGGATACGTAATGGCCGCGACGAGAGCAATCACATCAATGAATAAAACGATTCCTGAGAGCCAATAGATGAATGGTGCGATGTGAAAGGCAATTGCTGCACCAAAGACAAAGAACAGAATTGTCGCAAGGATAACGCCTAGGAATATCACTATCCCTAGAATCGTTCCGCCAATTGTCTTTAGCGTGTTCATAACTACTGTTATCATACTCCCAGAAACACGTTTTTCATATAATTCTCAGAATTATTTGCTAACAAAAGACTCCCACGAGGGGAGTCTTTTTATAAATTTGGTGGGTCCTAGAGGATTCGAACCTCTCACCTCCTCAACGTCAATGAGGCGCTCTAGCCAAATGAGCTAAGGACCCGGCTACGCTATAAAGCCTTATAATCTTAGCAGAATGGGGGTCAGGAATCAATGAACTCGTCTTTCGGGAGGGGATGGTGGTATACTAAACGGCAGAGTGATGACGAAGCCTAACCATCTTCTGAACTCCGTCGGTGTGAGACGTACGCAACGTTTCTCATAAGTAAAAGTCCGGTGGAACCGTCTGACCAAAGGGTTGGACCCGAGACATACGATATACAGCTTCAACCCCGCAGTAGTGGGTGACGAACCTCGTTATCGTATGTTTTTTTAATTTAAATATAATTTCTTTAAAGGAGAATAGAATATGAACGACGATTATTTACACGCAATGCGACACAGTCTCGCGCACATTACTGCCGCAGCAGTGCAGCGTATTTGGCCAGAAGCGAAGTTCGGTGTTGGTCCAGTGGTCGAGAATGGCTTTTACTATGATATTGATCTTGGTGAGCGAAAGATCTCTGAGGCAAACTTTGCGAAGATTGAAAAAGAAATGCAAAAAATCATCGATTACGGTGATGAATTCGTTCGTTTCGAAATGCCTATTGCTGAGGCGATTGATTGGGCGCGTCAAAACAACCAACCGTATAAGGAAGAACTCCTTAACGACCTCAAGCGTTCGGGGACAACACTCGTGAAAGACATTGATGTCGAAGAGCTTGGTGTGGCAACTGATGGCGATGCTGCGGTGGCAAATGTTTCGTTTTACAAGAATGGCAACTTTGTTGACCTCTGTCGTGGTCCACATGTCGATAATACAAAAGACGTTGGTGCGTTCAAGCTGCTTCGTGTCGCTGGTGCGTACTGGCGCGGGAACGAAAAGAACCCGCAAATGCAGCGTTTATATGGTGTGGCGTTTGCAACACAAGAAGAACTTGATCAGTACCTCGAGCGACTGGAACAGGCGAAGCTTCGTGATCACCGTAAACTAGGAAAAGAATTAGATCTGTACACGATTTCAGATTTGGTTGGTCCAGGACTACCACTGTTTACACCACGCGGAACTATTCTTCGTGACATCATGAGCGGTTATTCATACCAGCTTCGTCAGAAGTACGGCTTCCAAAAAGTCTTTACTCCACATATTACAAAGAAAGAATTGTATGAGACGTCAGGACACTGGGCGAAGTTCGGTGAAGAACTCTTCCTCGTACAGAGCCAAAAGACGAGTGATAGCTTTGCGCTTAAACCGATGAACTGTCCGCACCATACGCAGATTTACGCGTCGAACCCGCGAAGCTACAAAGACATGCCAATCCGTTACCTTGAGGTGACGACTGATTACCGCGATGAAAAGACCGGTGAGTTGGGTGGATTGAACCGCGTACGCGCCTTGACTCAGGATGACAGCCACGTATTTGCGCGACCTGATCAGATTGAACAAGAGATTCACAACTTGCTTTCAAGCGCCCGTGAGCTATACGGCATGATTGGCATGAAGCTCCGTGTGCGTCTTTCATACCGTGATGACGAAGATAAGTACCTTGGTGATATGGCGCTCTGGGAAACTGCCCAAGCGCAGCTGAAGAACGCAGTGATTGCCAATGAGCTCGAATACTTCGAACAAGACGGTGAAGCGGCTTTCTACGGTCCAAAGATCGACTTTATGGCGACTGATGCGATTGGGCGTGAGCACCAAGTCGCGACTGTGCAGCTCGATTTCGTACAACCACAACGATTTGGACTGACGTACACTGACGCAGAAGGAAATGCAGCACAACCGGTGATGATTCACTGTGCACTGCTTGGCTCAATTGAGCGCTTCCTGAGTGTCTTTATCGAGCATACGGGTGGCTGGTTCCCATTGTGGGCCGCTCCAGAAGGGGTTCGTATTCTGACGATTAACGACGCAGTGTTACCGTATGTTGAAGAGATTAAAGCGATCCTGAGCGGTGTCGTACTTGAGACGCCGGTCAAATATAACGAGCTTCGATTTAGTGTTGATGACCGCAATGAGTCACTAGGTAAGAAGATTCGTGAAGCAACGACCTGGAAGATCCCTGTCCAACTGATTGTTGGTCCACAAGACCAAGAGGCGGGCCAAGTCAGTGTCCGAACACAAGCCGGCGAAGAGAAGGTAGCACTTGGCGAGCTTGCTGACTACTTGAAAGAACTGAGTGGCCGAGCTTAATAGCCAGTTTCGTAAAGATGTCGAAGCTTTCATGGCGCGCGTGCCAAAAGGCCACGTCACCACCTATGGTGACTTGGCGGCACTGGCGGGGCACCCTTATGCTGCACGTGTCGTAGGAGGCATGGCGCACCACGGTGATACGGCATTACCGTGGCATCGATTGGTGAACCGTTTTGGTGGGTTAGCCGCCGGATACTATGGTGGTAGGGAGGTGCAAGCCGAGCATTTACTCGCTGAAGGTGTGACTTGTACTGATTTTATTGTCGATAATTTTAAGGAGATCCGATGGCAGCCATTTTAGACCTTCCGCTAATTGTGATTGTCGGGCCCACCGCGAGTGGGAAGTCTACACTGGCGATCGAACTGGCCGAGCAGTATAGCGGTGAGATCATCGCTGCCGATTCACGCACGATCTATAAAGGTATGGATATTGGAACAGCAAAACCAAGCCTCGCAGATCAAGCCCGTGTGCCACATTGGGGGCTTGATATTGTTAGGCCGAATGAACCATTCTCTGCAGCAGATTTTAAAGCCTATGCGGTCCAAAAAATCGCAGAAATACGTGCTCGTGGACACGTTCCTTTTTTAGTTGGAGGGACAGGCTTGTACGTTGACAGTATCATCTTTGATTATCAATTTGGACCACCCGCAGACCTTGAAAAACGCGCTACATTAGAGCAAATGAGTCTCGAAGATTTGCACAAATATTGTATTCAAAACAACATTTTGCTGCCAGAAAATGCACAAAACAAGCGATACGTCATTCGTGCAATTGAACAAAATGGTATCAAAAGCAAAGGGTTAACATCACCAATTGATAATACTATTATTGTTGGAATTACTACAGAAAATGATCAACTACGTAGGAGAATTCACAAACGCAGTGAACAGTTATTTGACGACGGAGTGGTCGACGAAGCAAAGACATTGGGCGATATATATGGCTGGGAAAGTGCGGCTATGACCGGCAATATTTACCGACTTGCCCATGCGTATATGAACGGTGAAATCACTGCAGGTGAGTTAAAAGCAAAGAACGAAACCGCGGACTGGCGACTCGCAAAACGACAGCTGACTTGGATGAAACGCAATAAAAATATCACCTGGTTACCACTTGATGAAGTTAAAAATTACATCGCTAAGGCGCTCGCATAGGTACCGGGGTCGTGGTATGATAGAACACGAAAGTTATGCATATATAGGTGCGGAAGGGAAAACAGATGATTGATGCATTGTTCGGCTCAAAGACTCGGGTGAAATTACTGCACCTATTCATGAACCACCCTGGACAATCTTTTTACGTCCGCGAAATTACTCGTGTGATTGACGAACAAATTAATTCCGTTCGCCGCGAATTATCTAATATGCTTGAAGTGGGAGTTATTACGAGCGATAGCAGTGATAACAAACTCTACTACCAGGTAAACCAACGATACGAGTTCTACTCGGCGCTCCGTGCGATCTTCGCAAACGAGACCCTCGTAGTGAAACCAGCGCTCTCTGAGGGCGAAACAGTCAGCGAGCAGTATCTCAGCGCGATTGCTGATATCTCAGCGCTACGACTTGCAATCTTGTCAGGTGTTCTCGTCAAAGGCTCAACCAGTAGTGTCGATGTCTTACTTGTCGGAACATTGCCGGCTTCAAAGGTAAAGGCGGCGATGGCAATTATCGAAAAGCTAGAAGGTCGCGAGATCAACTACAGCGTGATGTCATACGATGACTTCTATTATCGGTTGAGTGTTCGTGATAAATTTATCATTGAGATCCTGAACTCGAAGCATACCGTTGCGATCGATAAAGATAATATCCTGAGTCATCCCGAAGGTCAGAAATAATACAGAATTAGTTAGGAAAAGATATGTTTGAAATTGAATACAAAGGTGCAAATAGTGTTATCATCTCGACAAAAAAGTCGACCCTCGTAACAGACCCTAAGCTTTCGCTTGTAGGGCTTAAGGACGTTTCAACAAAAGATGCAGTTGAACTTGCGACTGAAGCGCGTTTTGCTCTGAATAGTGAAAATGCACGACTGAACATTGAAGGACCAGGTGAGTACGGTGTCGCAGAATTCGATATTAAGGGAATCGCTGCACAGCGCCACCTTGATAGTGAATCAGATCCACTCATTTCGACTATTTACCGGGTAGAAATTAATGATACGCGTATTGCAATCATTGGAAACATCTATGAAAAGCTTTCTGAAGCGCAACTTGAAGATATCGGACTCGTTGATGTGCTGATTCTTCCTGTTGGGGGAAGTGGATACACACTTGATGCAACTGGTGCAGCAAGTATCACACGGACAATCGATCCAAAAGTTGTCATTCCAGTCCATTATGCTGATGCCGGTATTAACTACGAGGTTCCACAAGATGTTGTTGAAACCTTTGTGAAGGAACTTGGTGCGCCTGTTGAAGAGCTGCCAAAGTTCAAATTAAAGCAATCAGCACCACTCCCTGCGGTCCTGACAACGATTCTTCTTGCACGCGCGTAACAAACGCCGTGCATTGCACCCTGTAAAAAAGGAATAAAAAACTCTCCGCTAGGGAGAGTTTTTTATTGTACTGGCTCGTTAATTACTTAGCGAGGGCAACCGCAGAACCCTTTGAAGGGAGGATTCCTTTTTTCTTAAGTGTACGAATGGCCTGTGTTGAAAGGACCATTGTTACTTTTTGACCTTCAAATTCGAAAGTCTTCTTTTGAAGGTTAGGTTTGAAAACGCGGTTTGTGCGACGCAAAGAGAAGCTAACGTTGTTGCCAAATTGCTTTCCTTTTCCTGTGAGTTCACATCGTGCGACCATGATAGTATTCCTTACTGATTCCTTGTTTTCTATAACTCGCTACGTTTCCGTAGGCAATGTAACTCATTTTACCTCTTTTACCCCCGAGAGTCAAGCTGTTATACTGGAAGGAATGGATTTCATACTCAACATCATTATTGTTCTCGTTATTATTTTACTTTCGATGACACTGCACGAAGCAATGCATGGCTTCATTGCATATTGGCTAGGGGATGACACGGCCAAAAAACAGGGGCGATTGACGCTTAACCCTATCAAACACCTTGATCCGTTTCTTTCCGTGATCTTGCCGCTCCTACTATTCCTTATTGGTGCACCAGTGTTCGGTGGGGCCAAGCCCGTACCGTTTGACCCTGATCGTGTAAAGGGTGAGGAGTGGGGTGCTGCGCTGGTTGCTGCTGCAGGGCCACTGACGAACCTCATTATTGCGTTTGTGACATTTGGACTATGGGCGGTGCTTGGCGCGCCACCAAGTACAGAAATTGGCGGATACATATTAATTACCGCCTTTAGTATTAACCTTGGATTCTTTATCTTTAATAGTATCCCGATTCCACCACTTGATGGATCACGGGTTATCTATGCGCTTGCACCAGAATTTATTCGGACAGGTATGCGCGTCATTGAACGGTACGGTATTATATTTATCTTTGCCATCGTGCTCCTTTTCAATAATCAGATTGGAACGTTTATCCTAACGGTCATGAACTTCTTTATTAGAGTCTTTGCTCACATCTTCGGGTTATAAATCAGGCATTTTTTACTACAGAAAAGACTATAGAAATCAGTATTCTCTCATAATCTCGATGCTATAATAAGAAGTGCCTAAGGGGCTCAAAACTGTAAGTGCATATGATTTTCCGATATCATATGATTGGGAAGCCAATACGACTCGTTTCCGTGGAAATGGGCTGCGGCCAACCACCTTTGCACACAAGCGGGGAATATCATAACGCTTACCGTTTTCCCTTGGGCTACATAGACCAGATGTAATGAGCGCATAGCTATTATCACGACTCACTTCTAAAAAGAGGTGAGTTTTTTGTTTTCCGTCTATGGTTGTATACTGAATATATAAAAGAGACCGACATAAACATGAAACAAAGACTATCAGTTCGAGCAATCATTAATGACGGCGGCAAAACGCTGGTCCTACGTCGTGCAAATGGGCGACCGACAATCCTTGGAAAGTATGAACTCCCTGGCGGCAAGCTTGCCTATAACGAACAGCCAGAAGACGCACTGCGTCGATACCTCCATGATGACATTGGCGTCCATGTAAAGTCTGCACAATTGTTTGATGTGGTCACCTATATTGACCATGATGATCGCGGAATTCAATACGCAGTCATTGTCTATTTAGTGACGCCAGTAGAGAGCAATCGTCCTATTAAGTTGAGTGGTAACTACAATAAGTACAAATATAGTGTGATGTCAGAATTTCAACAGAACGAATTGACAGATCTAACGCAATTATTGTTGGGAATCATACAACAGGAAGAAATAACAGATAAGAGTTTTAAAACGGTTAAGGTTTCCGGTGCAAAAAATACAGCGGATGATACCATTACTATCTTTTCTGATGGTGGATCAAGAGGCAATCCTGGGCCATCCGCAGCAGGCTATGTCGTGCTTGATGCGAACCAACAGGTGATTGCACAAGGGGGAGAATACCTAGGTATTACGACAAATAATCAGGCAGAATATCATGGGGTTCGCTTAGGGCTCGAGAAAGCAATTGAGCTGAAATTCAAACGTGTTGATTTTAAAATCGACAGCATGCTCGTGGTGAATCAAATGAAAGGCTTCTATAAAATTAAGAATCGTGAACTGTGGCCGATTCATGAACGAATTCGCGAACTTATGACAAAGTTTGATAAAGTCACTTTCAACCATGTCATGCGAGAATTTAATCAACTTGCTGATGGAATGGTGAATAAGACACTTGATGAACATCGTGACCAAGCAAATGCGCACCCTGATGAGCCTCAGCTCGGTTAAAAGCCGTAAGCGTAGTGTATAATAGCATTTAGGTAGTTCGTTAGACGACCGCTTGCCTAAAAACCAAGAGGAAAGTCCGGGCAGCATAGGATAAGGGCAGTTGTTAACGGCAACCGCGGGTAACCGTAGGGAAAGTGCCACAGAAACAAAACCGCCCTCGCAAGAGGGTAAGGGTGAAATGAGTGGGGTAAGAGCCCACAGCGTCATATGGTGACATATGGAGAAGGTAAACCCTGCCTGCTGCAAGGAGATCAACACATAAGGGCTATCCGTCCGTTGGTCGCTACCCGCTCGATCCCACGAGCAATCGTGGGGCTAGATAGATGGTCGTCCTCGACAAAACCCGGCTTACAGATGGACTACCTAATTAAAAATAACACCTCGACGGTGTTATTTTTAATTAGGTTTCTTCATTCTTCTTCTAAGGAAAAGTCCACGGGGATGCTCTTTAGAGAGGAGAGGGAACCCTTCAGGGTTTTTCATAACTAAAAAACCACCCTTTCAGGTGGCTTTTTAGTTTCCTCAGCGATACTAGGTAGAGAAACTACTTAGCAGTGTTCTTGGCGATAGCGGCGAATGCAGCTGGTTCGCTAACAGCGAGTTCAGCAAGTACCTTACGATCAAGTTCGATCTTTGCAGCCTTAAGGCCAGCGATCAATTTACCGTAAGTGGTGCCTTCTGCACGTGCAGCAGCGTTGATACGTGTGATCCAAAGACCACGTAGGTCGCGCTTTTTGTTGCGGCGGTCACGGTATGCGTACTCGAGGGCACGAGTCACACCTTGCTTAGCAAGGCGGAAGCTTCGTGTTCGGTTGTGCTGCATACCTTTGGCAGCATCTAAAATCTTTTTGTGGCGGTTTCTAGCGGTGACGCTTCGTTTTACTCGCATAATTTAAATTCCTAGTGCTCGTTTAATATTTCGTGCGGTCTGACCGGTCACTACTGCTGTAGTACCGATGCGTCGCTTTCGGCCGTTGCTCTTCTTTGCAAGAAGGTGGGCGCCGAATGCGCGTCGTCGGGTAAGTTTACCAGTGCTGGTAATCTTGATCCGCTTAGCGGTACCCTTGTGGGTCTTCATTTTTGGCATTGTATTACTCCGTTATTATTTGCTTCGAATGACTACGCTGAGGTTGCGTCCTGCCATTTGTGGCTCATGCTCGAGCACTGCATCGTTTTCTAGTAGGACAGCGATCCGCTTGATCATCTCGTAACCTAGTTCGCGGTGAGCGTTTTCACGTCCACGGAAGAAGATTTGGAGACGAACTTTGTGGCCGTCCGCCAAGAACTCACGCACTTTTCGAAGTTTGATGTCGAGGTCACCCTGTCCAATCTTCATTCCGAAACGCATTTGCTTGAGTTCACCTTGCTTGTTGCTGCGGCGGTTTTTCTGCGCCTCTTTCATCTTTTGGTACTGGTATTTACCCCAGTCGACGATCTTTGCAACAGGTGGGGCAGCGTTAGGGGATATTTCAACCAAATCAAGTCCTGCTTCTTCTGCTAACTTAAGCGCATCTGCGCGACTTAAAATACCTAGTTGTTCACCGGATTCACCGATAACGCGTAGTTCGCTTGCGCGAATAGCATCGTTAATACGAATTGACTGACTGATATATACTCCTTATTTCCTACTATTGTACTGAGTACAGTTGCTCTAGCGTGTTACTCAGCGTCTATAGTATCAAAAATGACCAAAAATGACAAGGGTGAAACAGGGGACGAATTGGCCTATAGGTTGGGGCTTGCTCGATACTGTAGGGCTTCAGCTATGTGATGTGCGTGGATCGTCTTATCGCTACTGCCAGTTTCAAGGTCTGCGATGGTCTGCGCGACTTTAATAATCTTGAAATAGCTTCGGGCGGTGAGGGTGAGTTACTGTGAAGCAGTGAGTAAAAGTTTTCTTGCTTCTGGCGACAGAACTAACTGCTTTTTTATAGCAGAAGATGATAAAGAAGCGTTGTATATATTGCTACTACTGTATCTACTTTTTTGAACCTGTTGCGCACTAATTATGTGTTCAAACACTTTAAGATGTTGCTTTTTATTCAACGCTTTTGTATCAAGTAAATGATTATGATTTACCTTTGAAACAGTCAGGATGAGGTCAATTCGATCTAGAAGCGGCCCCGATAAACGCTTTTGATATGCCATGATTTGCTGCGCACTACAGCTGCATTCTTTGGTTGAATCGCCGTAATACCCACATGGGCAGGGATTCATTGTGGCCACGAGCATGAAGTCTGCCGGGTAGGTGACGCGACCTAAGGCGCGTGCAATTGAGATTGTTTTATCTTCTAACGGCTGGCGCAATGCTTCAAGCACTGTGCGTGGATATTCTGGCAATTCATCGAGAAAAAGCACCCCTAGATGCGCAAGGCTAATCTCTCCAGGGAGTGCTTTAGCACCACCACCAATCAGTGCGATGGAACTCGTCGTGTGATGAGGCGCGCGAAAGGGACGCTCGGTAATGACGTGCTCTCGTTGACCAGCAATACTGTGTATCTTTGTGACTGCAAGCTGCTCTGTCTTTGACAGGGGTGGAAGTAAGCTCATGAGTGCTTTCGCGAGCATTGTCTTGCCCGCCCCTGGTGGTCCAGTGAAAAGAATGTTGTGCCTGCCTGCAGCTGCTATCTGTAACGCACGTTTTGCTTGTGCCTGGCCATGAATATCATCGATTGTCAGAGGTATGACTGATGGCTGGGACATTGTGGGGGAGGTAGCGAGAGGTAATATACGTGCTTCTTTCTTGAGGTGAAGAAATAATTCTTTCAAACTCGTGACACCAATAATGGGGATAGTCTCGATGAGTTGCGCCTGCGCTAGGTTGGCAATCGGAACGTAGACCTCTGTAAAGCCCGCTGCTTTTGCTGCTTCAACGATCGTGATCACCCCTTTGATTGGGCGTAGCTCGCCGCTTAACGATAATTCACCAGCAAATAATGCACCAGTGATGTCCGCTTGGCGCAGCTGACCACTGGCAATGAGAATAGATATAGCAATAGGGAGGTCGTATTGTGCGCCATCTTTCGGAAGTTCCGCTGGCGCAAGGTTCACAATTAATTTACGAGCTGGAAAGTCGAGGAGGGAGTTGCTGATTGCACTCCTGACACGTTCTCTGGCTTCTTCTATTGCTTTATTGCCCATACCAACGATATGCATTGCCGGAAGTCCCTGTTTGAGGTCTGCTTCGACCTCTACGAGCGCGCCATGAAACCCGACAACAGCCACTGTGGTGACTCGTGCAATATGTTCTGTCTTCATTCTCTCAGTTTATTCTCAGCTAAACTAGTAAATCAAGGGTGAAAGTGCTATAGTTAAGAAGTCCGTGGGGTTGATATAGCTTCGACGGAAGGATTTTAACAGGTTATTTTGCAAGTCGGATGCACACGTTACGTGCAAAATTTTAAATGCAAAGTCAAAAATTGCACAAAGTGTAGAAGCGATTGCTGCTCAGCTGTTCCCAGCTAAGCAAAGCGCCTACGCTCTTGCTGCCTAATTATTAGGTAGTCATCGATATTCCCAAGGAAGCATAGGGGATACGGTGTTATAAGTATGCTTCTTACCCTCTCGCTAGGCAGCTGTGGCAAGAGGGGACAATTTACAGCGCGTTGTATCAGTCATTTTCGTTCCTCTTTGAGGCTGAATACACCGTACTACTCAATTGGGACTAAACTTGTAGACGAATAACAGGTTACCTTTCGGACCCGGGGGCAGTACCCGGCAGCTCCACCACGATATGATACAAAAAACTACCCGCTTCAATAACGAAGCGGGTAGTTTTTATTAAGCACTGAATCGTAAGGGTAAAAATAAAAGAACCGCCTGCGAGGAACGGTTCTTTTCGTGGAGTTTTTTCTTGATTTTTGTTTTTGGCTCTGAACGCTTAGTCACTTTGTGTGTATAAGTTTTTTATTCAGGAGCTACCCCTATAATATGTCGGGAATGCGCTTATGTCAACAACTTTGTAGAAGATTATTTAAGTAAAAAATACCACGTATTTCAGGGTCTTTTTAGCCTAGCGTCCGAACACCACAGCGGAACACTACATACCACTATCTGAACTTGGCTTATAGGGGAGGGGTTGGGGCTGAGAGAATCTTATTTTGAGTATAGTGCGAAACGCGAGGCTGGGGAAAACGTAGAAAGACGTGATGTATAAAATAATATGAACGGGTGATGGCGGCGGAATTGTTTATGACACGGCTGGAATACTTTTTATGGGCATCGATTCAGTATCTCAGCGTTTGGCGATGACGCGACGAACGCGCTAACGCACTATATGAGCACTCTGCTTTTCGCCAGGTGGTCAGCATTCACTCACTCCGTATATATGGGAACAGAAATAAGCCGAACGATATTTTGAAGTTCTGCGGACGAACATCCATACAGAATCTGAATTAATCGTGCAGGGATGTAGCTATATCCTTAACTGCATTTTTGTTTCAAGTGCAGCAGGGCAAGGGGGCATGCCTGTGCGCAGAACTAAAGAAAAGTGCCTGTAGTACTCAATACAACTCGCGTTTTATACGTACATGAGAGGACTGAAGCTATAAATTAAAGAATCTATATATAAATATAACAACGTTGTATTTGATACATTTTTATCTATATAACACCTTGAAAGTGGAGTAGTAATGTGTAACGATGTATTTATAACCTATATATTTTGCCCGGTAGTATTGACCATCCATGATGTTTATGCTAGATTAAGAACAAGCTTTTACAAACACAAAAAGCAAACGTTCAGAAAAAGTTCCACAAAAAAGTTCGAGATCACCGCACCTGAAATCGAACCAAGTCACCTTAACAATTTAGACTTAGACAACACCCGATCTCACATAACCATGTGGGAATCGATCTGACATTCAGCGTCCAAAGCTGGACCACGATTCGACGGAAAGTTGGCAACGTTAACGCCTAAAGGATTATTAAGATCATTGGCTTCATATAAATAAAAATATATCTCCTTATGTTTGTTTTATTGAAAAGCTCGCACCTTCGTACGCTTCGGATTTCTGATTCGTACACACATTGATTCTTCTAATACTTGTTCGCGTTGCCGATGCTCCGCCGAAAGGCGTTTCGATAGTAAGTACCGATACGTCTTGTAAAACCTTGTTTCTCTCATAGATAAAAGAAAGAGAAGCAGCGCCACCACAAGACGTATCGTGGAACACGGTCGAAGAGCACACGGTTGCCCCTGATATTTCAGGAGCGGTCAGAATAGTCTGCAGCGGTACACTGTTCCATGGTTCACACGCCCTTTTATTATTTACTGCGGCGTTTGCTGCAACCTGAACATTAAGGTGTATCGCTCAGGCACCCAGTTTTGAATCTTTTTTCGAACATTTAAAACTCTTATGATTACGTAGTATAGTTAAACTAATATGTTACAGAGAGTTATCGCAATTATTACCGTAGCAAGTCTCTGCTTGCTCACCCTGATGCTGGTGACTACAACGCCAGCATCGGCGGGTCCATTTGGACTTCTGTTGATTTTTATAACGGCTTATCTGACCTGTCTTGGTTTGATAAGCTTTTTTTTGTATGGAATGAGTCGCATTATCGTCTACGCCTCAGCTGGCTTTACGATGCGACGCCCAATGCAGCCGATGTCATTTCGCCGTGCTTATTACTACTCAACGGTGTTAGCGGCCGCACCGGTGATGCTCGTAGGGTTACAATCAGTCGGCTCAATTGGCATCTATGAATTCGCGCTGGTGGTCATTTTTGAGATCATTGGCTGTGTCTATATTACGAAACGAATTTATTAAGTAAGCCTTGTTTTTTAGCGCAGTCCTTATGCTATATTTCATATAACATTGCCTCGCTCGGAAACGTAATCGAGCTTATGTTTCACTCACCGCCTTATGCTATAATGACAGATATGCAGCCCGAAAACTTACCGGTTCCTAGTGGGCCAGAATTGCCACCCGCGAACCCCAATCAAAACGGGGAGCGTATTCCGGTCTTGCCCACCCCTGAAGGTGGCCAAGAAGGGGGATTGGACACAGGGCTAGAGCGAGTCGAGCAACACGCTGAAGCAAGTGCCGCAGCGGCTAATGCAGCCTATCAAGGCGCACCGTTGCCACTTCCGCTGACCGCAGCACCAACCATACAACCAACGGATGATAGTCCAGCAGTTGCAGGGGATGAGGATGTGATCGAAAAGGAGTGGGTAGATAAGGCGAAACGGATTATACTTGAAACAAAAGACGATCCCTACGGGCGAACTGCACGAGTCAACGAGCTTCAAAAGGATTATCTGAGAAAACGATACAGTAAGGAGCTTGGTGCTAGCGAATAGCTAGGACTGAGAGAAAAGGTGTGAGGGGAAAAACAAAGTGTTAGGATTCATTATTACCATCTTGGTAATTCTCCTGGTTGTTGCCGGGATCCTTTACTTTGCCTTTGCGCAGTATCGCCGCGTTCTTCGGGAAGCAAAGAACTATGAACGTGGTCTTAAAATGGTCCCGTTATATATTCACATCCCACCAGTCAGTGATGACCATGAAGCCAACGGTCGTGACGAACGCGACCTGACAGAAGAAGTCCTGTCACAAGCGCAGGTCATGTATAACATTATTGCCAGCACCGCGACGAAGGGTTTCAAGAGCCGAGTCTACGGGCAACGTCACGTTTCATTTGAAGTTGTTGCTCATGAAGGCCTGGTTCATTATTATGTCGTCGTTCCTGTTGTCATGATTAGTGTCATTACACAGGCGGTTGCTGCGGCGTATCCATCCGCTCGACTTGAAGAAGTCTCTGAACGAAATATATTTAATCCTGCTGGCAAAATGAGTGGCACGATTGGTGGAGAGTTTACCTTAAAGAAAAATTACGCCTATCCTATTGCAACGTTCCAAGAATCAAAGCGTGACGCAGCTCGCGCCATGTTGAACGCATTATCAGCAGCCAGTAAAGAAGACGGTATTGGGATTCAAATCCTGATTCGTCCCGCAGCAACTGGATGGAACAAGAATGCCGTGGCGACAGCGGAATCAATCAAAAAGAATAAAGGGGTCAAAACTGGCTTTGCTGCGGCAGTGAATCTTGGTGGCATTATGGAAGCATTATGGAAACCGCCTGAAACGTCTGAAAAGAAACCCGAAGACAAGCAGCTAAGTTCACTAGAACAAGGCCTGGTTGAAGCAATCGAAGAGAAAACACGCTATCCTGGCTACGAAACACTGATTCGTGTCGTTGCTTCATCTAATACTGCGGGAAAATCACAAGCAATGCTTGGAAGCGTCGTCTCTGCGTTTGCATTGTTCGACTCTGCTTCAAACAATGGCTTTAAATTTACAGTCAGCAAGAACATCGAAGAATTCGTAACGGCCTACATCTTCCGTTTCTTCCCGCAAGAAGTAAATCAGAATATTTTGAACACCGTGGAACTGGCTACTTTATTCCACTTGCCTGATCAAGGCTCAATTCCAACCTCACAGGTAACCCGTCAAGCAACCAAACAGGTCGATGGTCCGACGCATGTTGTTGATGAAGGATTCCTACTGGGCGTCAACGAGTTCCGTGGCACGAAGAAGCCGATTCGTCTCGCCAGTAATGATCGACGACGACACACATATATTATTGGACAAACCGGTACCGGTAAATCAAAGCTACTCGAGAACCTCGCGTTCCAGGACATGATGGACGGTAAAGGTTTCGCATTCATTGATCCGCACGGTGACTCTGCCGAAGAATTACTGGGAATGGTGCCAAAAGAGCGTGTAGAAGACGTTATCTACTTTAGCCCAGGTGATATGGAAATGCCGATTGGATTAAACCTGTTTGAGTTCGAAACGCAGGACCAGCAGGACTTCTTGATTCAAGAGTCGATCTCGATGCTCTATAAGTTATATGACCCAGGCCACACCGGTATTGTCGGTCCACGATTTGAGTCATGGTTCCGTAACGCTGCCCTGACGGTGATGAGTGACCCGAATGGATCTTCGTTCCTCGATGTGCAGCAGGTATTTATTGACCAGGCGTTTGCTGATGAGAAATTAAAATATGTCACGAACCGAATCGTCCTCGATTTCTGGAACAAAGAAATGGCGCAGACCAGTGAATCGTCAAAGGGTGAAATGCTCGGATGGTTCGCCAGTAAGTTTGGTGCCTTCCTGGGTAACGACATGCTCCGTAACATTATTGGACAATCAAAGAGCGGTTTCGACCTACGTGAAATCATGGATAACAAAAAGATCCTGCTGGTGAACCTTTCAAAGGGTAAAGTAGGGGAGTTGAACTCGCAGCTCCTGGGTATGATCTTTGTGATGAAGTTCCAAGCGGCGGCGATGGGTCGTGCAGATATCCCTGAAGCTGAGCGTGTTGATTTCTCGCTCTATGTCGATGAGTTCCAGAACTTTGCAACGGAAAGTTTTGCGACAATCCTGTCTGAAGCGCGTAAATATCGCCTCAGTTTGATTCTTGCGAACCAGTTCATGACACAGCTTACCGATCAGATTCGTGAATCAATCCTCGGTAACATTGGTACCGTGATTAGTGGCCGTATTGGTATTACTGACGCCGAGATCCTTGTGAAGAAGTTTACGCCGACTTTTGACGCTGAAGACCTGACGCGTCTGCCGAACTTCCAAACGATCGCTTCAGTCATGATTAATAACGTGCCGTCTGCAGCCTTCAGCATGTCGCTTGTGCCTCCAATGGGACAAAGTAACCCACAATTACGTGACGCATTGAAAAAGCTCTCAGCGGCGAAGTATGGCCGCCCTAGAGTAGAAGCCGAGCGTGATATCTTTGCTCGACTTGGTGCAGGGGATACCGCGCGCAAGGAAAAGATGGAAGCTTTGAAGAAAGCCCAAGAAGACCGTATGGCCGCGATGCAAAAGTCGGCAGGTCCAAGTGCACCGCAACCAGCAGGTGCCGTACCTGCAGCCGGCGGTTCATCGTTCCTTGATGAGTGGCTTGCGAAGCGTCAACAGATTACAACGAAGCCTACAGCTCCACAATCTGTGCCTAGCTCGGCAGCAGCGCCTGCGCCGAACCCGGCCTTTGGTCCAACGACTGGTCCTGTGCCAGCTCCTGCTTTCAAGCCAGCTGAACCTGCTGCGCCTGCAGCACCAAACCCATTCATTAATACAAAGCCGCAATCGGACCGTGAACAGGCTGCAAAGCAGGCGCAACCTGTGAAACCTGTTGTCGAACCGGCTCCAGCGACTCCGTCTGAAATGAACAAACTGCACATCCGTGAGCCAGGTCAGAACAGTGACGACGAAGTTCACATTAAACTTCGCTAGTTAGTTCTAGAAATTAAAAAGCTCCGTTATTCGGAGCTTTTTAATGTGTAAAGGGGGACTACTTCTTACCGGTGACAAGTACTTTGAAGTAATCGTAGAGGACACCGATAACCCATCCGATGATGAATGCGCCGATGGTTTCAAAGCCTGAAAGGGTGTAGCCAAGGTTCTTTGCGACAATGTATACCGCGAGGACGAGGAAGAAGGCGACAACCGCACCCGAAAGAATGGCGTTTGGTCGTGCAACTGTTCCACCGACGAATTCGCTGGTTTTTTCAACGACTGGCGCATGAATAATCTTGCTAAAGGCACGTTCAGGCGCAGGAAGCTCTGCTTGTACCTGCTTCATATGCTTTTTGTATGCAACGGTCTTTTCTTTTTTGCTAATACCGCCACGACGACGAGGAGTAGGGGTGTCGTTATGCTTGGTTTTCTTCTCAGCACCCCCGCGTTCGACACTAATAGCCGACTCCAATGCTTCAATACGTGCTTTTTCTTCGGCTTTTTCGCCGCTTTCAACGTGTTCACTCTTTGCTTCGATGCTTTTCTCGGCATTTTCGTAATGCTCTGCAGAAACCTTTGGGGTTTCGATATTGTTCTCGGGTCCTGTTGTATTTTGTTCAGCACTCATTATATATATTCCTTAAATCGTTCCTGCATTAAGATCGCGGCGGATTAATCGTACTTCTTTACCAAGTTGCTTTGAACGAAGGAAGAAGTAGGTGACGACGGCAAGGACAACGCCTGCAAAGATCATGTTTTCTCGTGGTCCCGTGTGCGGTAGTTCTGTTGTGACGTGTTCAATCACTTTTGGAGGAGCACAGGTGACGGGGATTGTGACGCCAACTGTTGGGCTACCACCGCTTGAGAAAGCGTTATCCATCACACAGTTATATGAGTCTGGGTTGCTTTGTCCGACTGGTGTCGACGGGATTGTCGATAATATCTGGACTGCAAAGGTACGTGATTGTTTTTCGCCACCCTTTAGCTCAACGTCTGGCCACGACAATGTCTTGGTCGTATCGGTGAAGGTTCCTCCGCCCTTATCGATAAGAGTTGAGTAATCAAGAATATCAGTTAAATTATCTTCAATCTTGGTTGTCTTTGCAGTTTGTCCTGTGTTTTCAAGATTTAACGTATAAGTAATCTTGTCGTTTTCTTTTGCTGCGACGGTACGCGCTTCAACATTCCCTTGTGAAACGTTATTGGCTGTTTTTGAGACAATAATGTTCGCAGGAGTAAGCGGTGTTGGCGGTGGAGGAGTTGGTGGGGCTGGAGGTGTTGGGACTGGAGGAACAATGTCGGTGACTAAGTTACCACAAGCCTGGAGGATAGCGAACCATCCGACGCGGTCAGAGTGTCCCACCCAGCCGTAGTAGACGGTATTGGCATTTGCCGCGAGGGCAAGTGGGCGACTATAGACAGTCGTCACTGGTTGGTAGGCGCTGTTTAAGATCGTTGTGGGGTGTTCACCCTGTGCGGCGGTGTGAATTGGGTTGTGTCCCCATGAAAGGTGACTACCCGCCTTGAATGACGTGAACTGCGAACTGGCGATTTGATCACGACTAATGCCCATATAATCCATGATAGAGCGCAGGTTGGCTGTGTTTGCGTCGTATGGTGCAAGGAAGTTGTTAATAGACCGACTTGATCCAAGTCCCAGACCGCCATAGACGAAGTCGTTAGAGCTGGCCGCATTTGCAGACTCTGGTGGTTGGAAAACCGTCAGACATTGCACGACGACGGCGAGGGCAACGAAGATAAGGCCCAATCGACGGGTGGTTTCTTCTTTCTTTAAGCGCTTGGCATAAAAGCCAAGTTGCCCAACTAATGCAGGGCTAAATGATAGGTTGGAGACAATTTTTTTAAACATATTTTTGTTTTTCGCTTTTTTTGCTTGGTCATTACGTTAATTATAATGTAACCTCTTAAACATCACATTAGCATAATAAATGTGTTCAGTGCAATACCCTTATGTATATAATGTATATGACTTGAACGAAACGCTGTTTTCCGGTATAATAGTCGTAGTCAAACGACCAGTCAACGGCCGAAAAAATAGGGGAAAAAGAGGTTAACTAATAATGGCACAACAGAAAACAGACAATGCTTACGATGGTTCTCAGATTCAGGTCCTTGAAGGACTTGAACCAGTACGTAAGCGACCTGGTATGTATATTGGGAGCACCGGTTTTGACGGTGTACACCATCTTATTAAAGAGATCGCGGATAACTCGATCGACGAAGCAATCGCAGGATACGCGACAAAGGTTGAAGTAACTCTTCTTGCTGATGGCGGTATTACGATTTCCGATGATGGACGTGGTATCCCGATCGACAAGCACCCAAAGACAGGCCTTAGTAGCCTTGAAACTGTCCTAACCGTTCTTCACGCAGGTGGTAAGTTCGGTGGTGGTGGATATAAGGTCTCTTCCGGACTCCACGGTGTCGGTTCATCTGTAGTGAACGCACTTTCAACCACCCTTATCGCGGAAGTGGTCAAAGAAGGCCAGCTTTACAGTATCGAGTTCGAACGCGGTGCAACGAAGGTCCCATTCAAGAAAGTCGGCAAGACTGACCGCAAGAACGGGACAACAATGACGTTCTACCCAGACCCAACAATCTTTAAAGAAACAGTTGAGTTCGACTACAACTGGGTTGTCGATTATCTCCGTCACCAGGCCTACCTCACGAAGGGTGTCTATGTTTCTGTGGTTGATCAGCGGACCAACAAGCGCGCTGCCTTTTACTTTGAGGGCGGTATCCAAAGCTACGTCAAACACTTGAACATCGGTAAGGACGTCACGACTGACAATATCTTCTACGTTGAAAAGATGGTTGAAGATTCAATGATCGAAATCGCCGTTCAGTACAACGAAACCTATGTTGAATTAGTGAAACCATTCGCGAACAACGTCCTCACCCCTGACGGCGGAACGCACCTTATTGGTTTCCGCTCAGCATTAACTCGTGTTATTAATGAGTACGCTCGTAAAAGCAGTCTTTTGAAAGAAAAAGAAGATAACCTTACCGGTGATGACATTCGTGAAGGACTCACCGCAATTATCCTTGTGAAGCTTCCTGATCCTCAGTTCGAAGGTCAGACAAAGAACAAGCTTGGTAACCCTGAAGTTCGTCGTTACGTTGAACAAGTGATGAACGAATACTTCTCATACTATCTTGATGAGAACCCAGCAATCGCGAAGAAGATTGTCGGTAAAGCACTGCTTGCGGCTCGTGCCCGCAAAGCAGCTCGTGCCGCTCGCGATAACGTCATCCGTAAGGGTGCGCTTGATGGCCTTAGCCTTCCAGGTAAGCTTGCTGACTGTTCATCAAAAGATCCATCAGAATCTGAAATCTACATTGTAGAGGGTGACTCTGCAGGTGGATCAGCGAAATCTGGCCGTGATAGCAAGACACAGGCGATTTTGCCACTTCGTGGTAAGGTCCTCAACACTGAACGTGCTCGCCTTGATCGTATGCTAGGAAACAACGAAATCGTGAGCCTTATTAAAGCTTTTGGTGTTGGTATCGGTGACTCATTCGATATTAGTGGGCTTCGTTATCACCGCGTCATCATCATGACCGACGCCGATGTCGACGGTAGTCACATTGCAACGCTACTACTGACATTCTTCTTCCGTTATATGCCAGAAATCATTGCTGGTGGACATGTTTATCTTGCAAAACCACCACTGTTCTTGCTCCGCCAAGGGACAAAGAAAGAATATGCATATAGCGATGAAGAGCGTGACTCGATTATTCAGCGTATGATCACTGAACGTAAAGAAAAAGGTGTCAAAATTGACCCAGAAGCAGATCTCACAAAGCAAGCGGGTATTACGATGCTGCAGCGTTACAAGGGACTCGGTGAAATGGATGCTGAACAACTTTGGGATACAACGATGAACCCTGAAAACCGTGTGCTACAAAGTGTCCGCGTTGAAGACGCAGAAAAAAGCGATGCGATCTTCACCAAGTTAATGGGTGATCAAGTAGACCTCCGTAAGGCTTTCATTCAGAGCCGTGCAACGACAATAAGTATAGAAGATTTGGATATTTAGTATGGACGACGAACAGATTTTTGATTCAGCAAATGCAGCAGCAGACGACGATATTGTCGTAACACCCGAAGGGCAAGTGATTGTGTCACCTCAGACACACTCTCGACTCGTCGAAGATTTGACTGTTGAGAACGTTATGCAAGATAGCTTTATGCGCTATTCAATGAGCGTGATTGTTGAACGAGCGTTGCCTGACGTTCGTGACGGACTAAAACCAGTGCACCGACGTATTTTATACTCAATGGGTGAGCAAAACCTGCGCCCAACCGGTCGTTTCCTAAAAAGCGCCCGTATTATCGGAGACGTAATGGGTAAGTACCACCCACACGGTGACTCATCTATCTATATGGCGATGGTTCGTTTGGCTCAGGACTGGGTAGTACGCTATCCACTCGTGAACGGACAGGGGAACTTCGGTTCAATGGACGGTGATCCTCCAGCAGCAAACCGTTACACCGAGGCTCGACTTGGCCGTGCTGGTAACGAACTACTCGAAGACCTTGATAAAGATACCGTTGATTTCCGTGATAACTACGATGGTTCAGAAAGCGAACCGTCAGTGCTTCCTGCGCGACTTCCAAACCTTCTGTTGAACGGACAGGTTGGTATCGCCGTTGGTATGGCAACAAACATTCCGCCACACAACTTGGGTGAATTAGTTGATGCGACGATTCACTTAATTGATAATCCACAAGCAACTGTTGAAGATTTAATGCAGTTCGTGAAAGGTCCAGATTTCCCGACTGGTGCCATCGTCTATGGCGGCGCGCCAATGCGCCAAGCGTACCAAACGGGACGCGGAAGTGTTGTAATTCGTGCCGTGACAAACATCGAAGAAACCAAAAAAGGACGCTCACAAATCGTCGTGACTGAGATGCCTTATGGTGTAAATAAAGCAACGCTTATTGAGAAAATTGCCGAGCTTCACAAGGATAAAAAGATTGTGATTAGCGATCTACGTGATGAGAGTGCACGTGGTGCAGTCCGTGTTGTTATTGAGCTTCGTAAGGACTCTTACCCAAAGAAGATTTTGAACCAATTATTCAAGATGACCGCACTCCAAACGAGTTTTCATTACAACATGCTTGCGCTTGTTGATGGGATTCAACCACGAATTCTTGGCCTTCAAGAGATCCTTCGTGAGTTTATCAAGCACCGCCAAATCGTTATTCGTCGTCGTACTGAGTTCGAACTAAAGGCAGCGAAAGCTCGTGCACATATTCTCGAAGGGTACAAAATTGCCCTCGATCATATTGATGAAGTCATCAAAATCATTCGTGCCAGTGCAACCAGTGAAGCTGCGCAGGCTGCTTTGCAAGAAAAGTTCAGCCTTTCTGAGATCCAATCACAAGCGATTCTTGCAATGCAACTCCGTCGATTGGTTGGGTTGGAGCGCGACAAGATCGAGCAAGAACTTGCGGAACTCCTCAAGCTCATTGCGGAACTTGAACGAATTCTTGGTGATGAAAATGAAATTCTTCGTATCATTAAAGAAGAATTACTTGAATCAAAAGAGAAGTTTGGTGACGCTCGACGCTCAAAGATTATGCCGAATGAATTAGGCAAGTTTAGCGACGAGGAACTCATTCCTGAAGAAGATTCTGTTATATTACTTACAACAGAGAACTACATTAAGCGAACACTTGTCAGTGAATACCGACGTCAAAATCGTGGTGGTAAGGGCAAGCGTGGCATGACTACAAAGGAAGAGGATGTCATTGACCAACTTGTTCCTGCGTCGACTCATGATTACTTATTGTTCTTCACAAACAAGGGACGTATCTTCCGCCTGAAGGCCTACGAAGTACCAGCCGCATCTCTGGCAGCGAAGGGCGTTGCCGCAGTAAACCTACTTGCACTACAGCCAGAAGAAAAGATCACTTCGATCATTCGACACGAGAAAGATTCGAAAGATGATGGCTTCTTGTTCATGGCAACCACAAAGGGAACCGTCAAGAAAACACCATTTAAGGACTATGCAAATATTCGTACAAACGGACTGATTGCGATCAAGCTCGACGATGGTGACGAACTGCGATGGATCAAGAAAACGACAGGTGAGAATGATGTAATCATCTCAACATCTGCTGGACAAGCGATCCGATTTACCGAAACTGACGCACGTCCAATGGGCCGATCAGCTCGTGGTGTTCGTGGTGTTCGCCTCCGCCCTAACGATAATGTCGTTGGTATGGATATTGTTGCGAATAATGAAGGTAACTTGCTCGTTATTAGTGAGCACGGTTACGGAAAAGTCACGAAAGCAGCGAACTTCCCATCACACAAACGTGGTGGTGTCGGTATCAAGGCTGCAATTGTGACCGCAAAGACTGGTCCAATCGTCGCTGTTCGTTCACTTGAAGCTGACACGGCTGAAATCCTCCTTATATCTAATAAGGGACAAGCGATTCGTGTTGGACTAAAGGACGTTCCAGTTCTTGGACGAACGACACAGGGTGTTCGTATTATGCGCACCGGTGAAAACGACAAAGTATCCTCATTCGGATTTGTTCCTGAGCAAGCAATTGTCGAGGACGATGACGTTGAAGAGGTGAAAGCATAGTGCATCTCTTATCACCCTACATTCTCGCCGCCATCTTTTCATGGCTGGTTGCCCAAGGACTGAAATACGTCTTTGCAACTGTGAAAGGGAAGAAGCTTGGCTCTGTACGCCAACTTTACCTTTCAGGCGGAATGCCGAGTGCGCATAGTGCATCCGTTGTTGCCTTATTAGTAGTGATTGGATTGAAAGACGGCATTGATTCTGCCGTCTTTGGCGTTGCGCTCTTATTTGCAGCAGTCGTCATGTATGACGCAGTAATGGTACGCCGCTCATCTGGTGAACAAGGTGCTGCGCTTCGTGGTTTGTTCCACCAGTTAAAGCTTGATCCTGTTGCGCCGTTTCGGACGGCAAAAGGGCACTTACCAAGGGAAGTTCTCGGGGGTGCAATCGTTGGTGTCCTGGTCGGACTTGTCGTCTACTACGCGACGGTCTAGAGAGGCGTCGGGCTTTCTCGCAAAAATCTTTCATGATTTTCGATTTTATTATTGACCCAGCAACAGATATGGCGTAAGATAATCAGAGTCTGGTTGCAACAGCAGCCCAAGTACCAACGTGGAGTTGACTACAAAGACAAAGATCTTTGACAATTTAGTAGTGCAAATCAAGAAGCTACCATAATTTATTATGAGTAGTTTCAACGTCAGTTTATGTTTGAGTCTATATGTTTGAAAATAGAACATTTTTATGGAGAGTTTGATCCTGGCTCAGGATGAATGCTGGCGGCGTGCCTAACACATGCAAGTCGAGCGGTAACATGAATAATTTATTATTTGATGACGAGCGGCGGACGGCTGAGTAACGCGTGGGAACATGCCCCAAAGTGAGGGATAAGCTCCAGAAATGGAGTCTAATACCGCATATGATCTTCGGATTAAAGGATTTATCCGCTTTGGGAGTGGCCTGCGTACGATTAGATAGTTGGTGAGGTAATGGCTTACCAAGTCTACGATCGTTAGCTGGTCTGAGAGGATGACCAGCCAGACTGGAACTGAGACACGGTCCAGACTCCTACGGGAGGCAGCAGTGAGGAATCTTCCACAATGGGCGAAAGCCTGATGGAGCAACGCCGCGTGCAGGATGAAGGCCCTCGGGTCGTAAACTGCTTTTATAAGTGAAGAATATGACGGTAACTTATGAATAAGCACCGGCTAACTACGTGCCAGCAGCCGCGGTCATACGTAGGGTGCAAGCATTATCCGGAGTGACTGGGCGTAAAGAGTTGCGTAGGTGGACAAGTAAGCGAATAGTGAAATCCGACGGCTCAACCGTACGGACTATTACTCGAACTGCTTGTCTCGAGAATGGTAGAGGTAACTGGAATTTCTAGTGTAGGAGTGAAATCCGTAGATATTAGAAGGAACACCAATGGCGTAGGCAGGTTACTGGACCATTTCTGACACTGAGGCACGAAAGCGTGGGGAGCGAACCGGATTAGATACCCGGGTAGTCCACGCCGTAAACTATGGATACTAGCTGTTGGGGGTATCGACCCCCCCAGTAGCGAAGCTAACGCGTTAAGTATCCCGCCTGTGGAGTACGGTCGCAAGACTAAAACATAAAGGAATTGACGGGGA
>Ga0247735_1000021_pt1 | contig 182251 bp, 143 predicted proteins | sample UWRJL178409R2_FD_180934 | JGI IMG/M metagenome (GOLD analysis project Ga0247735, IMG submission 180934) | Plant litter microbial communities from Arlington Agricultural Research Station in Wisconsin, United States - UWRJ-L178-409R-2 | ecosystem: Environmental > Terrestrial > Plant litter >... | reverse complement strand
GTCGCATGGACGAAGTCATCGACGGCGAGTATCAGAACTACAAAGCCAAAGACGGCGCGTTCGTGCGTGAACACTTCTTCAACTCGCCAGAACTCAAGGCGATGGTTGCTGATCTGTCCGACGACGAAATCTGGAAGCTCAACCGTGGTGGCCACGACCCGTACAAAATGTACGCGGCGTACCATCAAGCCGTTAACCACAAGGGTCAACCGACCGTGGTTCTGGCCAAGACCATCAAAGGTTATGGCACCGGTGCCGGCGAAGCTAAAAACACTGCGCACAACACCAAGAAGGTCGACGTCGACAGCCTGCGTCACTTCCGTGACCGCTTCGACATCCCGGTCAAAGACGACCAACTGGAAGCCCTGCCGTTCTACAAACCAGAAGAAGGCAGCGCCGAAGCCCGTTACCTGAGCGAGCGTCGTGCCGCACTGGGCGGTTTCGTGCCACAACGTCGCGCTGAAAGCTTCAGCCTGCCGACTCCGCCACTGGAAACCCTCAAGGCGATCCTGGACGGTTCCGGCGACCGCGAAATTTCCACCACCATGGCCTTCGTGCGGATTCTCTCGCAGCTGGTCAAAGACAAAGAAGTTGGTCCGCGCATCGTACCGATCATCCCGGACGAAGCCCGTACCTTCGGTATGGAAGGCATGTTCCGCCAGTTGGGCATCTACTCTTCCGTCGGCCAGCTCTACGAGCCAGTCGATAAAGAACAAGTGATGTTCTATCGCGAAGACAAGAAAGGCCAGATCCTCGAAGAAGGCATCAACGAAGCAGGCGCCATGTCCTCCTTCATTGCGGCCGGTACTTCGTACTCCAGCCACAACCAGCCGATGATTCCGTTCTACATCTTCTACTCGATGTTCGGCTTCCAGCGTATCGGCGACCTGGCCTGGGCCGCTGGCGACAGCCGCACCCGTGGCTTCCTGATTGGCGGCACCGCCGGCCGTACCACGCTGAACGGTGAAGGTCTGCAGCACGAAGACGGTCACAGCCACATCCTGGCTTCGACCATCCCGAACTGCCGCACTTTCGACCCGACTTACGGTTACGAGCTGGCTGTGATCATCCAGGACGGCATGCGCCGGATGTTCGAAGAACAGCAGGACGTTTTCTACTACCTGACCGTGATGAACGAATCCTACGCCCAGCCAGCCATGCCGGCCGGTGTCGAGGAAGGTATCGTCAAGGGCATGTACCTGCTCGAAGAAGACACCAAGGAAGCGGCGCACCACGTCCAGTTGCTGGGCTCGGGCACCATCCTGCGTGAAGTTCGCGAAGCGGCGAAAATCCTGCGTGACGAATTCAACATCGGCGCCGATGTATGGAGCGTTACCAGTTTCAACGAACTGCGTCGCGACGGCCTGGCCGTAGAGCGCAGCAACCGTCTGCACCCAGGCCAGAAGCCTGCGGTCAGCTACGTTGAAGAGTGCCTTGCTGGCCGTAAAGGTCCGGTTATCGCATCGACCGACTACATGAAACTGTTCGCTGACCAGATCCGTCAGTGGGTTCCGACCAAGGAATACAAAGTCTTGGGCACTGACGGTTTCGGCCGCAGCGACAGCCGCAAGAAACTGCGTAACTTCTTCGAAGTCGACCGTCACTTCGTTGTGCTGGCCGCTCTGGAAGCCTTGGCTGATCGTGGCGATATCGAACCTAAAGTCGTGGCAGAAGCCATCGTCAAGTTCGGCATCGACCCTGAGAAACGCAACCCACTGGATTGTTAAGAGTCTGCTTCGAGATCGTATAGCGCGCTGAAAAAGGAGCGGCAAGGCAGCCAGAGATGCGGAATTACTGTTTATTGTTTGATTAACGGTAATGAGCATTGAAGGCTGTTTTGTCGTAACTGACTTACCCGGCGCAATCGAGAGTGAACAGGTTCTCCGAAGGAGAGACATTGTGAGTGAGCTAATTCGCGTACCCGACATCGGCAACGGTGAAGGTGAAGTCATTGAATTGATGGTCAAGGTCGGCGATCGCATCGAAGCCGACCAGAGCGTCCTGACGCTGGAGTCGGACAAGGCGAGCATGGAAATCCCTGCTCCCAAGGCTGGCGTCATCAAGACCATGAAAGTGAAGCTGGGCGACCGCCTGAAAGAAGGCGACGAGCTGTTCGAGCTGGAAGTCGAAGGCGAAGCGGCCGCAGCGCCTGCTGAAGCTGCTGCACCTGCTGCTGCCGCACCTGCAGCAGAAAAACCAGCTGAAGCTGCTGCTCCGGCACCTGCTGCCGAGCCCGCTGCTGCCGCTGCTGAAACCGTGCAGGACATCCATGTACCGGATATCGGTTCGTCGGGTAAAGCCAAGATCATCGAGCTGATGGTCAAGGTGGGCGACACCATTACCGCTGATCAATCGCTGATCACTCTGGAATCCGACAAGGCCAGTATGGAGATCCCGTCTCCAGCAGCCGGCGTTGTCGAAGCCATCCTCGTCAAGCTGGAAGACGAAGTCGGCACCGGCGACCTGATCCTGAAATTGAAAGTAGCCGGCGCTGCGCCTGCTGCTGCACCGGCTCAAGCTGCTGCTCCGGCTGCTGAACCGGCCAAGGCTGAAGCTGCACCGGCTGCTGCGCCTGCGCCAAAGGCAGAGGCTCCGGCCGCTGCTCCGGCCCAGACTGCTGCACCAGCCAAAGACGGCGCCAAGGTTCACGCAGGCCCGGCGGTTCGCCAACTGGCCCGTGAGTTCGGCGTTGAGCTGAGCGCCGTCAGCGCCACCGGCCCACACGGCCGCGTGCTGAAAGAAGACGTGCAGGTTTACGTCAAGGGCATGATGCAGAAGGCCAAGGAAGCTCCAGCTGGCGGCGCAAGCGGCGGCATGGGCATCCAGCCGATTCCGGAAGTCGACTTCAGCCGTTTCGGCGAAATCGAAGAAGTGCCGATGACCCGCCTGATGCAACTGGGCGCCACCGGTCTGCACCGCAGCTGGTTGAATATCCCCCACGTTACGCAATTCGACCAGGCCGACATCACCGACCTGGAAGCCTTCCGCGTCGCGCAGAAAGCCGTTGCCGAGAAAGCGGGCGTCAAGCTGACCATCCTGCCTCTGCTGCTCAAGTCCTGTGCCTTCCTGCTCAAGGAACTGCCAGACTTCAATGCATCCCTGGCGCCAAGCGGCAAAGCGATCATCCGCAAGAAATACGTGAACATCGGCTTCGCCGTGGACACCCCGGAAGGTCTGCTGGTCCCGGTCATCAAGGACGTCGACAAGAAGAGCCTGCTGCAACTCGCTGCCGAAGCCGCTGTACTGGCCGAGAAAGCACGCAGCAAGAAATTGTCGGCCAACGAGATGCAGGGCGCTTGCTTCACCATCTCCAGTCTCGGCCACATCGGCGGCACCGGCTTCACGCCGATCGTCAATGCGCCTGAAGTGGCAATCCTGGGTGTCTCTAAGGCAACCATGCAGCCAGTCTGGGACGGCAAAGCGTTCCAGCCGAAGCTGATGCTGCCACTGTCGCTGTCCTACGATCACCGCGTGATCAACGGTGCAGCTGCAGCGCGCTTTACCAAGCGTCTGAGCGACTTGCTGGCTGATATTCGTACGATCTTGTTGTAAACAGCTGGGGCACGCGCCTTGGCTCCGGTAGAAGCGAACTTGTTCGCGAGGCAGCGTATCTGACACACCGCATCGCTTGCCTCGCCAACAAGTTGGCTCCTACCGTTAATTGCCGAACAGTTACAGATTTCACCGAGCCAAACCGCTCGACCTCAACCCCGCCAATCTGGCGGGGCTTTTTTTGCTACTCACTTCTCAATTCCTGGCGAAATGCTTTTCACCCATCACTGTGCTGAAAAACTCGTAAAGCATTGATTTAGAGCGTTTGTACCAGGTTGGGTACAGAACTCTTGCCTTCAGCCGAAACATTTATAGCACTAAGCCATCCTGCTCCCTTGTCAGCCAGTGCTGCATGATGCAACCTTGCCACACGCGATGCAGGAAGGGCCCCGCCCCGCACGCGCTCAGTATTCCGGAAGCGAGTTTCATTCATGAAGAGCCAACCTGATGCTGCCGCTAGAACGGCAGCCGAGGTAGTGACGCAATTGCCTGTGCCCTCGCGGCTCGGCATGCTGCGTTTCGAACGGCTGAATGAAGCCAATTGGGCGCTGCTTTATCTGGATCCCAACTGTGAAAAACAGTTCGGCCTGGCAGCCGTGGAACTCTGCGCCTTGCTGGGTTCGCCTTATGCCAGCCTCATGGAGCCTGAGGCTCGCTATCAAGTCCACGATGTCATTCAGTCGCAGCTTTCCGTGGCGCACCATTACACCGTGCACTACACGCTGCACACCGCCCATGGTCCGCTTGCTGTCATTGAAATAGGCGAAGGCTACAAACAGCACAATCGGCATTTGTTGCGTGGCTACCTGATGGTGGTCGATGGGCTGTCCACCGAAAGCGATCTGACCTCCAGTCCCGATCTGGAAACCCAGAACTCGCGCCTGCAAATCGCCCTGGAACTCAACCAGCGTGCGCAAAAGGAACAGCTCGAACATCTTGAGCGGGTTCGCGCGCAACAAAGCTTGATCCTGCATCTGGCCCGTCAGCGTTACAGCACAAACAATGCGCTGCAGGAAGCGGCCGAGCTGATCACAAAAAGTGCCTGCGAGATTTATGACATCTCCAGCGCCAGCATGTGGAACCTCAACGGTCAGCGTCTTGATCCCATTGCCGAATATCGCCGCGAGAGCAAGGAACACCGCTTACCGCTGCCCATCGACATCAGTCACTACCCGAGCTACCTCGAAGCGCTGCACAACAGCCGCGCCATCGACGCCCATGACGTACAGCTCGACCCACGCACCCGCGAGATGGCGTCCAGCCTAAAGCCCCGGGACATCAGTGCGATCCTCGACGCCAGTATTCGCATCGATGGACAAGTGGTCGGCGTACTCTGCCTTGAGCAAACCGGCGTGCCCCGGGCCTGGCAGTCTGATGAGATTGCGTTTGCCGGCGAACTTGCCGATCAGTTTGCACAAGTGATCAACAACCAGACGCGACGCACCGCGACCAGCGCCTTGCATCTTTTCCAGCGGGCCGTCGAGCAGAGCGCCAGCGCGTTTATGCTGGTGGACTGCAACGGTCTGGTGGAATACGTGAACCCGAGTTTCACGGCCATTACCCAATACACCACCGATGAGGTCCACGGGCACAAGCTCTCATCGCTGCCTGCTTTAGAAAACCTCAGCGACCTGCTGCAAGACGCCAACTCCAGCCTGGCCAAAACCAACAGCTGGCAGGGCGAGTTCAAGAGCCGGCGGAAAAACCTGGAACCGTACTGGGGGCAACTGTCGATCTCCAAGGTCTATGGCGACAACCGCGAGTTGACCCATTACATCGGCATCTATGAAGACATCACTCAGACCAAGCTGGCGCAGCAGCGTATCGAGCGTCTGGCCTATACCGACAATCTGACCAACCTGGGTAACCGTCCTGCGTTCATCCGCAATCTGGACGAACGTTTTGCCCGGGACAGCGACACGCCGATGAGCCTGTTGCTGGTGGACATCGATAACTTCAAGCGCATCAACGACAGCCTTGGCCACCAGACGGGCGATAAGCTGCTGATCAGCCTTGCCCGGCGCTTGCGCAATACACTGAGCCCTAGCGACATTCTGGCGCGCTTCGCCAGCAACGAATTTGCAGTACTGCTCGACCAGACCAGCCTGGAAGCTGGGCAAAGCATTGCCAGCCAGGTGCTGGCTACCCTGGACAAGCCAATCTTCGTCGATAACCAGTTGATCAGCGTGACTGGCTCGGTAGGCCTGGCCTGCGCGCCCCTGCATGGCCGCGATCCGCAGACCCTGATGAAAAACGCTGGCCTGGCGTTGCACAAAGCCAAGGCCAATGGCAAACATCAGGTTCAGGTGTTTACCGAAGCCCTCAATGCCGAAGCCAGCTACAAGCTGTTCGTTGAGAACAACCTGCGCCGCGCCCTGACTCAGAACGAACTCGAAGTCTTCTATCAACCCAAACTCTGCCTGCTCAGCGGTCGCCTGATCGGCATGGAAGCCTTGTTACGCTGGAATCACCCGGAAAAAGGCATGATCCGTCCGGACCAGTTCATCAGCGTTGCCGAAGAAACCGGTCTAATTATCCCGATCGGCAAATGGGTCGCGCGCGAGTCCTGCCGGATGAGCAAGCAACTGACCGCTGCAGGCTTCGGCAACCTGCAGGTAGCGATCAACGTTTCCCCCAAGCAGTTCTCCGATCCTGATCTGGTGAGCGCGATTGCGGCCATTCTCAAGGAAGAACAGCTCGATGCATCGCTGCTGGAACTGGAACTGACCGAAGGCCTGCTGCTCGAAGCCACCGAAGACACTCGCCAGCAGCTGGACACGTTGAAGAGAATGGGCCTGTCGCTGGCCATGGATGACTTCGGCACCGGCTATTCGTCGTTCAGTTATCTGAAGAAATTCCCCATCGATGTGATCAAAATCGACCGCAGCTTCATCCGGGATATTCCGGATGACCAGGACGACATGGAAATCACCTCGGCTGTAATCGCCATGGCCCACAACCTGAAGCTCAAAGTCGTGGCCGAAGGCATCGAAACCGCTGCCCAATTGGCGTTCCTGCGTCGCCATCGCTGTGACGTTGGCCAGGGATATCTGTTCGATAAACCCATCCCCGGTCATGAACTGATCGAAAAACTGCGCCGCTATCCGCGTGGCCCGTTGGCCTGACGGGGTTTCCTGTGTCCGAGTGTTTCGGGCACACTAGCTCCCTCTCAAATTCAGCTCCCGACCTGTGGGAGCAAGCTTGCTTGCGAAGACGGTGCTTCTGTCTGCAGAGTTTCTTCGGGTGTACTGGCCTCTTCGCGAGCAAGGTGGATCGCCACCCCGGTCGCTCCCACGGATCTTGAGTTGTCTTCAGCCATCACATTCGTCCTGAACCACCTGCAATCAAGAGGAAAAGGCTCATGGCTCTACGCTCGGAAATTCTCGTGAACAAAAACGTACTCCCTACCTCCGACCAGGCACTTCCCGGTCGCGAAACGCCTATGTCCCTCCCGGAAACCCACTTCGTCAACGGCAACCCGCTTCTAGGGCCTTTCCTTGGCAACGTCGAGTTTGCGATTTTCGGGCTGGGTTGCTTCTGGGGCGCTGAACGTCGCTTCTGGCAGAAGGAAGGCGTGGTCAGCACAGTGGTTGGCTATGCGGGCGGCTTTACGCCGAACCCTACGTACGAAGAAGTCTGCTCAGGCCTGACCGGCCACAGTGAAGTCGTGCTCGTAGTCTACGAACCTGAGAAGGTCAGCTACGATGAACTCCTGACCCTGTTCTGGGAGCTGCACAACCCAACCCAGGGCATGCGCCAAGGCAATGACATCGGTACCCAATACCGCTCAGTGATCTACTGCACCAACCCGGAACAACTGGCGGCCGCCAAGGCCAGCGCTGCGGTGTATCAGGCGGAGCTGACCAAAGCCGGCCTGGGTGAAATCACCACCGAAATCGACCAGGCCCCGACCGTCTTCTTCGCCGAGGCGTACCACCAGCAATACCTGGCCAAGAATCCGCAGGGCTATTGCGGGATTGGCGGCACCGGCGTGTGCATGCCGCCGAGTCTGGCGGGGAATTAAGGTCCGATACATTCGTAGGAGCGGCTTTAGCCGCGAGCGGCGTCACCCAAAAATATGAGGCGTTACACGCGACGCCGCATCACTCAGCTATCAACCAATCCATCTTCCAATCCCCCTTGGTCTGCCCCAGCTTCTGCGCGAGGTACGGAAGCAACTCGCGCAGTTCTTCCTCCAGACCCCAGGGTGGATTGGCGATGGCGAGACCTGAGCCATTGAGGCTGGCAGGGGTGTCGAGCGGGTGGACGTACAACTCAACGCGCAACATCTTCGGCGCGCCGGTTTCGGCCAGGTCTTGGTAGAAACGCTTGAGCAAGCGCTGGTCCTTGATTGGATACCAGATGGCTGCCACGGTCTGGCGCATACGGCCGATGGTTTCTTTCATGGCCACTGCGCAGCGCTTCATTTCGTCGAGCTGCTCGAAAGGCGGATCGATCAGCAGAACCGCCCGCTTCTCGCCTACCGGCAACAGCGCGCGGGGCACATGCCAGCCTTCCCCCAGATGCACCGCCACGCGACGATCGCCCTTCATGTTTTCTTTCAACAGCCGCCCGTCTTCCGGATGTTTTTCGTTGAGCAGAATACGGTCGTTGGCACGCGTCGAGCGGCGAGCGATTTCTGGAGAGCCAGGGTAGTAACGCAATTCCCCATCGGGATTCATGTCATGCAGCAATTGCATGTAATCGGACGCCAGCGCAGGCAAATCCGGCGCATCCCACAAGCGGGCGATGCCTTCCAGGTATTCACCGGTGCGGCTGGCCTGGTCGCCTTTGAGGTCATACAGCCCTAGCCCGGCGTGGCTGTCGATATAGGCGAACGGCTGCTCCTTGCGTGCCATCAGGGCAAACAAGCGAGTCATGATCAGGTGTTTGAGCACATCGGCGTGGTTGCCGGCGTGGAAGGCGTGGCGGTAATTCATGGCAGCTCCTCGAAGGCTGCGCAGTTTAGCAAATGCCAGGGGCACTGATCAGGTCAAACGCGTCAGATGTGGTAATCAGAAAAACGTGAAGTTATCCACATGGAAAGCACTTGTTCTCACGCTCACGGTGATTACAAGTGTCTTTATCCTGCGATCGGAACTGACAACGTCGTGCCAGGCTGCATAATCAAGCCCGAAATCCAGCTTGCGTTCGAATATCAGAGCCTGGCTCTCATCGAAGCACGACAAGTAGGGCGGTTCGACACCAAAACCATCTGCCATCGCAAAAGCACCAAAGGTGATTTTATTGACGGGCGACTTCAAATCAAAACGCACCGAGCTGTCTTCGGCGAATGAAATAGCCTTCTCAGTCACAAACGGCGTTGCAACGGAATCGTCTATCAGGCTGGCATCTTTGCTTGGCGTGACAAACATCGTGGGGAACTCCAGAGCAACATCTGCAGGGATGACACCTAATGTTCCGGTTTCGAAATCTTCTCCCCTATAAATGACACTAAAGGTCCTCACCCTCGACTCAGGGCTGCCATGGATGCCTCGGGCTTTGATGCTATAGGTCTTGAAGGCCAGGGATGGCAAAGTAACCTCCCATTGGTCATCAGTCGCAGGTACGGTGCTGAGTAGTTCTGCCTTATCAAGAATTTCCACCCGTTCGTTACCACCCGCGTTTCCCTCAACTGTCACCGTGGTGTCATAGGTGCTGCGACCTTCGTCGACTTCGTGTTGGGAATCATGAACGCTGTCGATAGTGGGTGCCGAGTAAGGGGTGCTGGAACGATCCATGGTATTCACCTCTAGAACCAATATTCAGTTAGTGCGTAGCCTTGATTGCCTTCGCGTCACTAAAAAATACATGCACGGTTCATTTGGCACACCTGACAGAAGTGACAGTTTTTAAACGGTTCGGCGATTAAAAACCCATTCAATTACCAGTGCAGACACGCCATGGAGGGGCGGGTAATCGCGTCCTAAAACGACCTGATCATAGTCGTGCTGGACATCCTCGCTTGCGCCTCTTGCCGACGCGAGCGGACGCCACCAGAATCACTGAAAACTCAAACAAGGGAGCAGCCGCAATGATGCACGTGGACTTGATTGACCAGGAAGATTTGATCAGCCAGCTCAGGGCAATCGGCTTCGAGATGCCCTCCGGCGCAACTGCCGAGCAAGCTTGCGCACAAGCCGTCTGCGGCCTCACCGAAGACCGTGCGACAGCCCTGCGCCGCCTTGTAGAACAAATGCTCAGCGGCAGCGCAACGATCTTGCCAGCAGTAAGGCAGGCGATCGATAAACAGTTGTTGCCGGCATTGGTCGAGTACAAGCGGGCGCGCGGGTAACCGAAGCCGACCGGTAGGAGCGAACTTGTTCGCGAGGCGGCGCATCTGAAGCACCGCGTGTGGACCTCTCGCCAACAAGTTGGCTCCTACCTTACAAAGCGTCCGTCGAAACATACTGGTACGTGAACAGGCGGGCGCTTTTGACAATCAATCGCTAAATTCGCACTCCAGTAAACACAAGGAGTGCCATGGATTGGCTGTTACTGAAAATGCCCATCGTCTTCGAAAAGGTCGCTACTCCGAAATCGACCGGATCTACAGCGTCACTGTCACTACCCACCAGCGCCGTCCGGTATTCGCCGACTGGCAACTGGGGAGACTGTTGGTTCATGAGCTTCGCCGAACCGAACAGCAAGGTCTTGCGCAGTCCCTGGCCTGGGTCGTAATGCCGGATCACTTCCACTGGCTGTTTCAACTCAAAAAGACGTCTCTGAGCCTTCTGTTGAAGCAGGTGAAAGCACGGAGTGCAATTGCACTTAATAAGGTAAGCAGGCGTGAAGGCCAGTTATGGCACAAGGGTTTTTATGACCATGCTATTCGTCGCGAGGAAAGTCTGCGCAAACATGCACGGTACATCATTGCAAATCCACTACGTGCCGGCCTGGTGACGCGGATTGGTGATTATCCGCTCTGGGATGCGATCTGGTTGTAGCGGTATATCGGTAGGAGCGAACTTGTTCGCGAGGCGGCGCATCTGAAGCACCGCGTGTGGACCTCTCGCCAACAAGTTGGCTCCTACCTCAATGGCGCCGGGCCTGAAACACCGCATTGAGCTTCTCGCCAACAAGTTGGCTCCTACCTGAACGGGGTCAGGCAGCGCCTGTCACAACCTCACACTCGCAAACGTCGACTCATTCCGGGCCTGGCTCAAGGCCGAGAGTGGGCCTGACAGCGGGGCGAGGACCATGGCTGGCGGGATTGGCATCATGGCGACTTGCTGGGTGGTGTTGGAGCCCACGCGTTCGTCACGCGGCGGGATGCCGAAGTATTCGCGGTAGCACTTGGAGAAGTGTGGCGTTGAGACAAAGCCGCACACGGAAGCCACTTCGATGATCGACATCGGCGTTTGCTTGAGCAATTGCCGAGCGCGGATCAGGCGCAGTTTGAGGTAGTAACGCGACGGCGAGCAGTGCAGATATTTCTGGAACAGCCGCTCCAGCTGACGCCGGGAGACCGCGACGTAGACCGCCAGCTCATCCAGGTCGATGGGCTCTTCAAGATTGGCTTCCATCAGCGCGACGATTTCCTGCAGCTTCGGCTGGTTGGTGCCCAGCATGTGCTTGAGCGGCACGCGTTGGTGATCCTGCTCATTGCGGATGCGCTCGTAGACGAACATCTCGGAAATCGCCGCCGACAGTTCACGACCATGATCGCGACTGATCAGGTGCAGCATCATGTCCAGTGGCGCGGTGCCGCCTGAACTGGTGAAGCGATTGCGATCCAGGGTGAACAGACGAGTGCTCATGGCGACCCGGGGAAAGGCTTCCTGCATCGAGGCCAGACATTCCCAATGCACGCTGCAATCAAAACCATCGAGCAGACCCGCGCAGGCCAGTGCCCAACTGCCGGTACACACCGCACCAAGACGCTTGGACTGACGCGCCTGGCTCTGCAGCCAGCTGACGTGCTCACGGGTAACCGTGCGCTGAATGCCCACACCGCCACAGACAATAATTGTGTCCATGGCCGGCGCCTTTTGCATCGCTGCGTCCGGGGTGATCTGCAAACCATCGCTGGCCCAGACCTGACCGCCATCGACGGTCAGCGTCGTCCAGCGATACAGCTCACGACCGGACAACTGGTTAGCCATGCGCAGAGGTTCAACCGCTGATGCGAGAGAGATCAGAGTGAAGTTATCCAGCAGCAGAAAGCCGATGGATTGTGGTGCGCGATTCTGGGGTTGGGCCCCGGAGTTGAACGAAGTCATCACGGTATCTCCTCACACAATGCGGTTGGAGGCCTCAGGTGGAGGCTCTTGTTATTGCCCCATGGGAAGCAGGGCTTTGTAATGACAACGCAAATGCCATGCCTAAACTTGAATGGCCATTCAATAACCCCTGAAAACGACGTCGTGATGTGTCTATTCAGCAGCGACGCAGGTTGTCGATTTGCGACGCGAGCAAGCTATGCGAGCCGCAGGGCATGGGTTGGGTGAGCACTTCGGTAGCACTTGTGTACGTGAGAAACCGGCCGTCGCACGGCAGTGTCACTCAACGCACGGAACGGCCTGATTGCAGCGCGCCCATGGACATAGCATTGCGCCATATCCATTGGCTTTCGCGCCAAAAGGTCGCAGGGCCTGAGGTCGGTGATCAATAAGAGCGCATTGCGTCATCCACCCTGTAGGAGCTGCCGAAGGCTGCGAAAGCGGTACATCAGGAGAACTGCTTCGCAGCCTTCGGCAGCTCCTACAGCGGGTGGGTAAAGGCACTTGGGGAACATCCCACCCAAATGACCATCCAAAACCACCGGGGCGGGTGAATTGAGGGGGTCAGCAGAGGTTAAATGCAGCTGCTACGCTGCATCATCGGGCCACTGCAAGTGCTTGCATCACCCCACACCGACTCACTCATGCCCACCAACGCCGCCCGCCAGCCAAAGGGTCGTCACGCGCCGGTTTTCGCCGCTTTTACGCAGCAAAAGTGCCCTTGCGGCATGGAAAAAAGCTGTAAGCGACGTCACCGGCACTGGATACGACTCTCTATGTACTGGTTACGACCCCCCCTGTAGGCGTTTGATTTTTGCTGTTACATGATCGCTATCGACTCAATCGCCAGCCGCAGTGAAAGAGCCTTGATCAAACGCTTTGTACTACAGCCGAAAAAAACACAAACCGCATTGGCTCACATAGCTGATGACGAGAAGAAAATCCAAAGGGAGTGCTCTTGATGAAAGGTTCTAAATCGCTGCTACTGGCTGTTGCTTTAGGCATGCCGGTGCTGGCACAGGCCGCCGAGCCCGCGCAGTGTCATACGGTTAATTTTTCCGATGTGGGCTGGACTGACATCACCGTGACCACGGCCGTGACCAGCGCAGTGCTCGAGTCTTTGGGCTACAAGACCAAGACCACGATGATCTCCGTACCCGTAACCTACAAGTCCCTGGCAGACGGCAAGAACATGGACGTATTCCTAGGCAACTGGATGCCGACCATGGAAAACGACATCAAGCCTTATCGCGATGCGGGCACTGTGGAAACCGTGCGCGCCAACCTGGAGAACGCCAAGTACACCCTGGCGGTCCCAGAGGCCCTGTATAACAAGGGCCTGAAGGATTTCTCCGACATTGCCAAGTTCAAGAAAGAACTGGACGGCAAGATCTACGGCATCGAGCCAGGCAATGATGGCAACCGCCTCATCCAGAGCATGATCGACAAGAACGCCTTCGGCCTGAAAGACGCCGGTTTCAAAGTGGTCGAGTCCAGCGAAGCGGGCATGCTTTCGCAGGTTGATCGCGCATCGCGCCGCAACACCGACGTGGTATTCCTGGGTTGGGAACCGCATCCAATGAACACCCGTTTCAAGATGAAATACCTGACTGGCGGTGATGAGTTCTTTGGCCCGAACTTCGGCCAGGCGACCATCTTCACCAACACGCGCAAAGGCTACGCTCAAGAGTGCAGCAACGTGGGTCAACTGCTGAAAAACCTGTCGTTCACCCTGCCGATGGAAAGCACCTTGATGGGCAAAGTCCTGGACGACAAACAGAAGCCTGACGTCGCCGCCAAGGCGTGGCTCAAAGCCAATCCGCAGGTGCTCGACACCTGGCTGGCCGGTGTAACGACAGTGGACGGTAAACCAGGCCTGGAGGCCGCCAAAGCCCAGCTGACGAAGTAATCCGACAGGCAGGCGGGTTCGCTCGCCTGTTGTCCCCCTTTCCTCACGCAAGCGGAAAATCGATACCATGCTGACTGATCATAAAATCCCTCTAGGCGAATACATCGCGGCCTTCGTCGACTGGCTGACCCAACACGGCGCCAGTACTTTCGACGCGATCGCCTCAACGCTGGAAACCATGATCCATGGCCTCACGTTTTCGCTGACCTGGTTCAACCCTTTCGTTCTGATCGGCCTGATCGCCGTGCTCGCCCACTTCATCCAGCGCAAGTGGGGCCTGACGGTTTTCGTGATCCTGTCGTTCCTGCTGATCCTCAATCTGGGGTATTGGGAACAGACCATGGAAACCTTGGCGCAGGTGCTGTTTGCAACCTTCGTCTGTGTATTGATCGGCGTGCCGCTGGGCATCATTGCCGCGCACAAGCCGATGTTCTACACCATCATGCGGCCGGTTCTGGACTTGATGCAGACGGTGCCAACCTTCGTCTACCTGATCCCTACCCTGACCCTGTTCGGACTGGGCGTGGTGCCCGGTCTGATTTCCACCGTGGTGTTTGCCATCGCCGCGCCGATCCGCCTGACGTATCTGGGTATCCGCGATGTGCCCCACGAATTGCTGGATGCCGGTAAAGCCTTTGGCTCTTCACGCAGCCAACTGTTGACCCGCATCGAACTGCCTTATGCAATGCCAAGCATTGCCGCCGGTATCACCCAATGCATCATGCTGTCGCTGTCGATGGTCGTGATCGCGGCACTGGTAGGCGCTGACGGCCTGGGCAAACCCGTGGTCAATGCACTCAATACCGCCGACATCGCTCTGGGCTTCGAAGCGGGTCTGGCGATCGTACTGCTGGCCATCATGCTCGACCGCATCTGCAAACAACCCGAAGCTAAAGTGAGGGCTGACGCATGAGCATCATTAAATTCGATAACGTTGACGTTATCTTTTCCAAAGATCCACGCGAAGCGCTCAAGCTCCTCGATCAAGGCATGACCCGCGATCAGATCCTGAAAAAAACCGGGCAGATCGTCGGTGTTGAAAAGGCCACGCTGGAAGTCGAGAAGGGCGAAATCTGCGTGCTGATGGGCCTCTCCGGCTCGGGTAAATCCAGCCTGCTGCGCTGCATCAATGGCCTTAATACCGTGAGCCGTGGCGCGTTGTATGTGGAGCACGAAGGCTCGCAGATCAACATCGCGAACTGCACCCCCGCCGAGCTGAAACTGATGCGCACCAAGCGTATCGCCATGGTGTTCCAGAAGTTCGCCCTGATGCCCTGGCTGACCGTGCGCGAGAACATCAGCTTCGGGCTGGAGATGCAGGGCCGTCCTGAAAAAGAACGCCGCAAGCTGGTGGACGAAAAACTCGAGCTGGTAGGCCTGACCCAATGGCGCAACAAGAAGCCTGACGAGCTGTCCGGCGGCATGCAGCAGCGCGTTGGCCTGGCCCGTGCGCTGGCCATGGACGCCGACATCCTGTTGATGGACGAACCCTTCTCCGCCCTTGACCCTTTGATCCGCCAAGGCTTGCAGGACGAACTGCTGGAGCTGCAAAACAAGCTGAGCAAAACCATCGTTTTCGTCAGCCACGACCTGGACGAAGCGCTCAAGCTCGGCAGCCGTATTGCGATCATGAAAGACGGCCGGATCATCCAGTACAGCGTGCCGGAGGAAATCGTCCTCAACCCAGCCGATGATTACGTGCGGACTTTCGTCGCCCACACCAACCCGCTCAACGTGCTGTGCGGGCGCAGCCTGATGCGTACCCTGGATAATTGCACCCGGGTCAACGGCTCAGTGTGCCTGGACCCAAGCGTCGATTCATGGCTGGAACTGGCCGAAGGCAACACCATCAAAGGCGCGCGTCAGGGCGCCGGTCAGCTCGACCTGCAGAACTGGACGCCGGGCCAACCGATGGACAGCCTGGACCGCAAGCCGACCCTGGTGCATTCCAACATCGGCATGCGCGACGCGCTGCAAATCCGCTACCAGACGGGCAACAAACTGGTGCTGCAGGATGGCAACCAGGTGGTGGGGATACTGGGCGATAGCGAGCTGTATCACGCGCTGCTCGGCAAGAATCTGGGTTGAGAGTAACTCTGTTGGAGCGAGGCTTGCCCGCGAACATGTCGACGCGGTGTAACTGATACACCGCGTTATCGTTCTTCGCGGGCAAGCCTCGCTCCAACAGGATTCTCGCCCCATTGCGCACGCCCATCATTTTTTATTGATTGAACGTTCAATAAAAAACCTTTAGAGTAGCGGAGCCTTTTCGGGCAGTGCAGCAGCCCGACGAACCAGGAGATTTCAGCTAATGCCCAAGGTCGGTATGCAACCCATCCGCCGTCAACAGTTGATCCACGCCACGCTAACCGCGGTGGACCAAGTCGGCATGGGCGAGGCCAGCATTGCGCTGATTGCTCGTCTGGCAGGTGTTTCCAACGGCATCATCAGTCACTACTTTCAGGACAAGAACGGCCTGATCGCAGCCACCATGCGCCACCTGATGAATGCCTTGATCGAGAACGTCGGCGAACGCCGGCAGGCCCTCACCGATGACAGCCCACGGGCGCATCTGCAAGTGATCATCGAGGGCAACTTCGACGCCAGCCAGGTCAATGGCCCGGCGATGAAAACCTGGTTGGCCTTCTGGGCCTCCAGCATGCACCAGCCGTCATTGCACAGGCTGCAGCGGATCAACGATCACCGCCTGTATTCGAACCTGTGCTGTCAGTTCCGCCGTGTACTGCCACTGGAGCAAGCGCGTAGCGCGGCTCGTGGTCTGGCGGCTCTGATCGATGGTCTGTGGTTGCGCGGCGCACTGTCGGGCGACGCCTTCGACACTGAGCAGGCGCAACAGATCGCCTACGAATACATGGATTTCCAACTGGCGAAAGCGGTGAGCTGAAACGCTTCACTTTCCTGAAGCGAGCACCGAACGACTGCATGACGGCGTTGCCCAATCTCACATGGCAAGCTGACAACAGTCATCGCCAGCCACTGAAGAATTTGCGAGGACTTTATGGCCCGTTTCGAACAGCAAAAACTCTACATCGACGGCAACTACGTAGACGCCACCAGCAATGCGACTTTTGATGCCATCAATCCAGCTACTGGTGAGGTGCTGGCTCAAGTCCAGCGCGCGTCCAAAGACGACGTTGAACGCGCCGTAGTCAGCGCCGAAAAAGGCCAGAAAATCTGGGCCGAGATGACCGCCATGCAGCGCTCACGCATCCTGCGCCGCGCCGTGGACATCCTGCGCGAGCGCAACGATGAACTGGCAGCGCTGGAAACCCTGGACACCGGCAAGGCGTTCTCGGAAACCAAATACGTCGACATCGTGACCGGTGCCGATGTGCTTGAGTATTACGCAGGCCTGGTGCCCGCCATTGAAGGCGAACAGATCCCGCTGCGTACCTCCTCCTTCGTTTACACCCGTCGCGAGCCGTTGGGCGTAGTGGCCGGTATCGGTGCCTGGAACTACCCGATCCAGATCGCCCTGTGGAAATCCGCACCCGCCCTGGCGGCTGGCAACGCGATGATCTTCAAGCCAAGCGAAGTTACTTCCCTGACCACCTTGAAGCTGGCCGAAATCTACACCGAAGCCGGCGTTCCGGATGGCGTCTTCAACGTATTGACCGGTACTGGTGCTGAAGTCGGCAACTGGCTGACAGAGCATCCGCGTATCGAGAAAATCTCGTTTACCGGTGGTGTTCAGACCGGCAAAAAAGTCATGGCCGCCGCTTCCAGTTCTTCTCTCAAGGAAGTGACCATGGAGCTGGGCGGCAAGTCGCCGCTGATCATCTTCGACGACGCCGATCTGGATCGCGCCGCCGACATCGCGATGATGGCCAACTTCTACAGCTCGGGTCAGGTCTGCACCAACGGTACTCGGGTGTTCGTGCCCAATGCCTTGAAGGCAGCGTTTGAAGCCAAAATCGTCGAACGCGTGAAGCGTATTCGTGTCGGCAACCCCGAAGACGAAATCACCAACTTCGGCCCGCTGGTCAGCTTCGCCCACATGGAAAACGTGCTGGGTTACATCGCGTCCGGCAAAGAGCAAGGCGCACGCCTGCTGATCGGTGGTGAGCGCTTGACCGAAGGTGAATTCGCCAAGGGCGCGTTCGTTGCGCCGACAGTCTTCACCGACTGCAGCGATGACATGAAAATCGTCCGCGAAGAAATCTTCGGCCCGGTGATGAGCATCCTCGGTTACGACACCGAAGAAGAAGTCATCCGCCGCGCCAACGACACCGAGTTCGGTCTGGCGGCAGGCATCGTCACCAAAGACCTGAACCGCGCTCACCGGGTGATTCATCAGCTTGAAGCCGGCATCTGCTGGATCAATGCCTGGGGCGAATCAGCGGCAGAAATGCCGGTCGGTGGCTACAAACAATCGGGCGTGGGCCGCGAGAACGGGATCAGCTCGTTGGCGCAGTACACGAGGATCAAGTCGGTGCAGGTTGAGTTGGGCGAATACGCGTCGGTGTTTTAAGGGCGCCGCTAAACCTGTAGGAGCTGCCGCAGGCTGCGAAAAGATTGTGAGGGCGCCGATGCTTTCGGTATTCACCCCATCCAGTTCGCAGCCTTCGGCAGCTCCTACAAGGACCGCGTGACCTCCCGAAATTTTTCAAAGAGGGTGCAGTAATGTCCCAGGAATTCGATTACATCATCATCGGCGCCGGTTCGGCCGGTAACACATTGGCAGCCCGTCTCACCGAGGACGCAGGCGTCACCGTTCTGCTGCTTGAAGCAGGCGGCCCGGACTATCGTCTGGATTTCCGTACACAAATGCCTGCCGCACTGGCATTCCCGCTGCAAGGCCGTCGCTACAACTGGGCCTATGAAACCGACCCGGAACCACACATGGGTGGCCGTCGGATGGAATGCGGACGCGGTAAAGGCCTTGGCGGTTCTTCGCTTATCAACGGCATGTGCTACATCCGTGGCAACGCCATGGACTACGACGGCTGGGCGAAAAATCCGGGGCTGGAAGACTGGACCTACGCCGATTGCCTGCCGTATTTCCGCAAGGCGGAAACCCGTGACATCGGCCCCAATGATTACCACGGCGGCGATGGCCCGGTCAGCGTGACCACCCCCAAAGCCGGTAACAACCCACTGTTCCACGCCATGGTTGAAGCAGGCGTACAAGCTGGCTATCCGCGCACTGATGACCTCAACGGTTATCAGCAGGAAGGTTTCGGCCCCATGGACCGCACCGTGACGCCCAAAGGTCGTCGCGCCAGCACCGCTCGCGGTTATCTCGACGAAGCCAAGAAGCGCTCGACCCTGACCATCGTCACCCACGCCCTGACCGACCGGATTCTGTTCGACGGCAAAAAAGCTATCGGCGTTGCGTACCTGGTAGGCGACAGCGATGCACGCATTGAAGCCCGCGCTCGCAAGGAAGTCTTGCTGTGCGGTGGCGCGATTGCCTCGCCGCAGATCCTGCAACGCTCGGGTGTCGGCCCGGCTGAAGTCCTGAATGCCCTGGACATTCCCGTGGTGCATGATTTGCCCGGCGTTGGCCAGAATCTTCAGGATCACCTGGAAATGTACCTGCAATATTCCTGCACCAAGCCAGTGTCGCTGTACCCGTCTCTACTGTGGTGGAACCAGCCTGCCATCGGCGCAGAGTGGATGTTCCTCGGCACAGGCATCGGCGCCAGCAACCAGTTCGAAGCGGGCGGTTTCATTCGCTCCCGTGAAGAATTCGAATGGCCGAATATTCAGTACCACTTCCTGCCGGTGGCGATTAACTACAACGGCACCAAGGGCGTACAGGAGCATGGCTTCCAGGCCCACGTGGGCTCGATGCGTTCGCCGAGTCGTGGTCGGGTGCAGGTCAAATCGAAGAACCCGCGGGACTACCCGAGCATCCTGTTCAACTACATGTCCAGTGAGCAGGACTGGCAAGAATTCCGTGACGGCATCCGCCTGACCCGGGAAATCATGCAACAGCCGGCGCTCGATCAGTACCGCGGCCGTGAAATCAGCCCCGGCATTGAAGTGCAGTCTGACGAAGAGCTCGATACGTTCATTCGTGAGCATGCCGAGACGGCCTATCACCCATCGTGCTCGTGCAAGATGGGTACGGACGAAATGGCCGTGGTCGACGGCGAAGGCCGTGTGCATGGCATGCAGGGCCTGCGGGTGGTGGATGCGTCAATCATGCCGCTGATCACCACCGGCAACCTGAACGCGCCAACGATCATGATCGCCGAGAAAATCGCCGACAAGATCCGCGGCCGCGCCCCATTGCCACGCAGCACGGCTGACTACTTCGTCGCCGCCGGCAAGCCAGTGCGTGGCAAGCCGGTGCGGGAAGTGAGCCGTACCGCGCAATAGCACGGTAATTTACGGAGCCTGTTGGAGCGAGGCTCGCCCGCGAATGGGACGACGCGATTAGCCAGATACACCGCGTTATCGTTCTTCGCGGGCAAGCCTCGCTCCAACGGGTCCACGTAGTCGCCTGAATACCACCCCCCTCTTTTATCTTGAGGCTTGAGGCTTGCCGCTTGAAGCTCCCGCGCCAGCGGCCTAATCTAGCGTCAGTCCCAAGATCAACTCCCCGCTTCAATCGACAAGCCGGCAACGACTGGCCACGAGGCTTACACATGTTTGATGTAGTTTCTTCGAGCAAATGGCCCACCGGATATCTGATCAACCCCAACGCCGAGCCGCTGGACCCGAAGTGGCTGACCGCTTTCAGCAAGATCCCTGCTGCGGCCGTCAGTGACTGCCTGGGTCGTAATGTCGGTGGTCTGGGCCTCAAAGCCTTCCACGGCAATGCACCGATGCTCGGTAGCGCGCTGACCGTACGTGTGCGTCCTGGCGACAACCTGATGATCCTCAAAGCCATGCAAATGGCGCGTCCCGGCGACGTGCTGGTCATCGACGGCAGCGCCGATCTGACCCGTGCCGTGTTCGGCGGCATCATGCGCGCGATGGCTCTCAAGGCTGGCATCGTCGGCGTGGTGATCAACGGCGCACTGCGTGACCTGGACGAATGGCAGACCGGCGAACTCCCGGCCTACGCCATCGGCGGCGTGCATCGCGGACCGAGCACCGACGGCGGCGGCGAAATCAACGTGCCGATTTCCTGCGCAGGCATGCTGGTCATGCCCGGCGACTTGATGATCGGCGATGGCGACGGCGTAGTTGCCGCAGCCCGCGCCGAATTGCCGGAACTGCTGGTGCGTTGTCAGGACCTGCTGGCTCGTGAAAAAGCCACCCTGGCGGCCATCGAAGCCGGCACCCTGGACCCGGATCGTTTCGACGCCATCCTGCGTGCCAAGGGTTGCCCGTTGTAATCCAGCTGCGCGAATCCCGTGGGAGCGAGCTTGCTCGCGAAGAGGCCAGTACATCCAACACATCTCTGATGTTCGGAACATAGCCTTCGCAAGCAAGCTTGCTCCCACAAGTACCAGCACAGAATCACCGTCCTCCCCGCAACACCCGCATAGAGGCCACTCTGCATGTTCGATCTCTCCGCTCAGCTCTCTCAGCGGTTTGCCGCCCTGCAGAGCCGCGCCCAATTCTTTTCCCTGCGTTATGTCCGCCAGACCAGCCAGCACTTGTGCGTGCGCAAGAACGTCGCCGAGCCGCCGCATTTGAGCAGCGACGAAGGCGCAATGCTGACCGTGCGCCTCAATGGCGTGGAAGCCTACGCGGCGACCCGGGACTTATCGCAACGCGGCCTGCAAGCGGCTTTGGAACAGGCGGAACGACACGCCTCACGCCTGGCGCCCCATGCGCTGCTCGATCTCAGCGATCAGCCGGTGGCGACCGCGCGTGCCGATTACCTGTCGCCTCATCTGCACGATGCGTTTGCGCCGCTCAGTGACTGCATCGCACTGCTGATGAGCGAGTCCAGCGCTGTGCCCAAAGATGAACGCCTGGTGAACTGGCAAGTCAGCCTGGGCCTGGAAAACGTCGAGCAGATCTACCTGAACAATGCTGGCGCGCAGATTCGTCGAGCCCAGCGCTTTGTCTATCCGGGCATGACCGTCACCGCGTTCGACGGCAGCGACAGCCAGACCCGCAGCCTGGGCCGGGATAATTTCGGTCAGCAAGGCGGCGCGGAAGTCATCAGCAATTGCGGACTGGTGGGCGCCGCCGCGCAGGTTGCCGATCAGGCCTTGCAACTGATCATGGCCCCCAACACACCGAACGGTCCTCGTGACCTGCTGTTGATGCCCGACCAGATGATTCTGCAAATCCACGAATCCATCGGCCACCCGCTGGAACTGGATCGCATCCTCGGCGATGAACGCAACTACGCCGGCACCAGCTTCGTCAAAGCCAGCGACTTCGGCCATCTGCAGTACGGCTCAGAGGTGCTCAACGTAACCTTCGACCCGGAAATCCCCGAGCAACTGGCCAGTTACAGTCACGACGACGATGGCACTCCGGCCAGCAAGCAATTCCTGATTCGTAACGGCCTGCTGGAGCGTCCGCTGGGAGGCGCGCTGTCGCAGTACCGCGCCGACATGCCCGGCGTTGCCAATAGTCGCGCCTGCGGCTGGAACCGCCCGCCCATCGACCGCATGGCGAACCTGAACATCGAGCCGGGGGACAAATCCCTTGAGCAGTTGATCGGCGGTATCGAACACGGGGTGCTGATGTCTACCAACCGTTCTTGGTCCATCGACGACGCGCGCAACAAATTTCAGTTCGGCTGCGAGTGGGGCCAGTTGATCGAGAACGGCGAACTCAAAGGCGTGGTGAAGAACCCCAACTACCGGGCGATTTCCGCACAGTTCTGGAAAAACCTCAGCGCCGTGGGCGACCTCAGCACGTTCAAAGTGCTCGGCACACCCAACTGTGGCAAAGGCGAACCCAACCAGGTCATACGCGTCGGCCATGCCTCGCCAGCCTGCGTGTTCAAGCAAGTCGATGTATTCGGAGGGGATGCCTGATGTCGCATCAACAGCAATTTCAGGCACTGGTCGAAACGCTCAAGGCCGCGATCACCGGGCAAGAACACTTCACCCTGGCTTACAACGCCGAAGAGTCGGATTTCATTCGTTTCAACCACGCCAAAGTGCGTCAGGTCGGCCACGTGCAGCAGGCCAGCGTGACCCTCAAGCTGATTGACGACGAACGTCATGCCGATCTGCAACTGACCCTTTGCGGCGATGGCACGGTAGACGCCCAGCGCTTGATTGAAGCGCTGCAACAGTTGCGGGAAATCCTGACGCTGCTCGACAAGGATCCGTATCTGCAGCCCAACACCGAAGCCTGGCAGAACACAAATGTTCAAGACGCTCCCTTGCCGGACAGCGAACATGTGGTCGAGCACATTGCACGGCTTGCCGAAGGTCTGGATCTGGTGGGTTTCTATGCCGCAGGTCCTCTGTATCGAGGTTTCGCCAGCTCATGGGGCGCATTGGGCTGGCATCAGGCCAACAGTTTCAATTTCGACTGGAGTCTGTTCCACGAGAACGGCCAGGCGGTTAAAGCCAATTACGCGGGGCATGAGTGGAGCGACGCCGCTTTCAGCCAGCGTTTTGCATCGGCTCGCGAGCAGCTGGAGTTTCTCGGCAGACCGCTGAAAACCCTGGCACCCGGCCAATACCGCGCCTATCTGGCGCCTGCAGCCATGGACGAGATCATCGGCATGCTGTGTTGGGGAGGTTTTTCGGCGCAGTCTCTGGCGACTAAGACCAGTCCGCTGCAACGGCTGTACAGCGGCGACGCTGAACTCAGTTCACTGGTGAGCATTGATGAGCAAGTCAGCGGGTCGTTGTCACCCGCGTTCTCCGGCGAGGGTTATCCACGCAAAGATCTGGCGCTGATCACCAACGGTCAGGGCCGAGAGCAATTAGTCGGGTCGGCCAGCGCTGCGGAATATGGCTTGCAGGCCAATGGGGCGGAGCCGTGGGAGTCACCGAGCTCGCTGAGCATGGCTGCGGGAAGCCTGGCGCTGGAGCAGATTCTGCAAAAGCTCGGCACCGGCCTGTATATCGGCAACCTCTGGTACCTGAACTACTCCGATCAGCCCGCTGCACGCTTGACCGGCATGACCCGCTTCGCCACGTTCTGGGTCGAAGACGGCAAGATCCAGGCGCCAGTGAGCACCATGCGTTTCGACGACAGCGTCTACAGCCTGCTGGGCAGCGCACTGGAAGAATTGACCACCGACCGGGAACTGATTCTCTCCACAAGTACCTATAGTCAGCGCCAGACAGCTTCAAGTCAGTTGCCGGGTGCGTTGATCAGCAGGTTGACCCTGACACTGTGACAGCAGCCGAAGGCAAACCTGTGGGAGCGGTGCTTGCCCGCGATGCAGGCACCGCGATTCGAAAGATGCACCGAGTTGCTCTTATCGCGGGCAAGCACCGCTCCCACGGAGGATCGTATTCTCCTGTTGAAGCTAAGTTTCCCCGCTCCCACAGGGATCATTCCAAGCGGTAATCGTAAACACCCAACAAGGACCCCCATGCCGACCACCACCCCGCTTCTGGATGAAAAAACCCTTCGCTGGTTGCCCTGGGTTGTGGCTATCGCGTTCTTCATGCAGAGCCTGGACGGCACCATTCTCAATACCGCGCTGCCGTCCATGGCGCGGTCGCTCGCTGAAGACCCCTTGCGCATGCAGTCGGTGGTCATCGCCTACATGCTGACTATCGCCTTGCTCATCCCGGCTTCGGGCTGGATTGCCGACCGGTTCGGGATCAAACAGATTTTCTTCAGTGCCATCCTGCTGTTCAGCTTCGGCTCGCTGCTCTGCGCGATCTCCAATTCACTGAGCATGCTGATCGGCGCGCGAATCGTTCAAGGGCTTGGTGGGGCGTTAATGCTGCCCATCGGGCGGCTGATCGTATTACGGGCTTATCCGCGCTCGGAGCTGGTGCGGATCATGAGTTTCATCACCCTGCCCGGTCTGTTGGGCCCGTTGATGGGCCCGACCATGGGCGGCTGGATGGTCGAGTACCTGAGCTGGCACTGGATCTTTTTGATCAATATTCCGGTGGGCATCGTCGGTTGCTGGGCGGTGCATCACTTCATACCCAACCTGCCCGGCGGAGGGCGCACGCGGTTTGATGGCGTAGGCTTTGCGCTGTTTGGTGCAGCGATGGTGTTGATCACTATTGCGCTGGAAGGCCTGGGCGAATTGCACTTGCCGCACCTGCGCGTGGTGCTGCTGTTGTTCGCCGGCTTCGGCTGCCTGGCGGCTTATTGGCTGCGGGCCGGACACGTTGAATCGCCGCTGTTCGCTCCGTCATTGTTCCGCACCCGAACATTTGCCGTTGGCATCCTCGGCAATCTGTTCGCCCGTCTGGGCAGCGGCGCCCTGCCCTTTCTCATGCCTTTGCTGCTGCAAGTGGCGCTGGGTTATTCGCCATCCCAGGCCGGCATGAGCATGCTGCCGCTGGCCGCCGCGGCGATGTTCGCCAAGTCGGTGGCCCGCTGGCTGATCGAGCGGCTCGGTTATCGGATCATCCTTACCGGCAACACCTTGATGCTCGGCATCCTGCTGTCGAGCATCGCGTTGGTAGATGCCCAAACACCGTACTGGATGCTGCTGGTGCATCTGGGCCTGCTGGGCGCGGTCAACTCCTTGCAGTTCACCGCGATGAACACTGTGACTTTGATCGACCTCGATGACGCCAGCGCCGCCAGCGGTAACAGCTTGCTGTCGGTGGTGGCGCAATTGTCGTTGAGCTTCGGCGTGGCGTGCGCAGCAGCGTTGTTGGGTGGCTTTACCGAGCAGGTCTCGACCGGCGAAGTCAGCAGCGTCCTGGGCGCGTTCCAGCTGACCTTCCTGACCGTGGGCGTGATGGCGATGCTGGCGGCGGGAATCTTCCTGCAATTGCCGTCGCGTGACGCAAAAATCAAGGCAGCCTGACAATCAATACCCTGTGGGAGCGACCGGGGTGGCGCTCCACCTTGCTCGCGAAGAGGCCGGTACATCCAATGTATTTGTGAAGCCTGAGAAAGTGTCTTCGCAAGCAAGCTTGCTCCCACGGGATCCTATCTCTGAGTCAGGCAATCACCACCCAGCGGGAGCGAGCCCGATGGCCTCGTGACCTGATACACTGCGCGACATTTTGTTTTGCAGGTCCACTGTCGTGACTAACACCGCTTTCAATACTTTGCCCCTGTCTGCCGCCATGCTGGCTAACCTGGAGTCCCTTGGTTATGCCGAGATGACGCCGATTCAGGCGCAGAGCCTGCCGGTGATTCTCAAGGGCATGGACCTGATCGCTCAGGCCAAGACAGGCAGCGGCAAGACCGCCGCCTTCGGCATCGGCCTGCTGAATCCGATCAATCCGCGCTACTTCGGCTGTCAGGCACTGGTGCTGTGCCCGACGCGGGAACTGGCTGACCAGGTGGCGAAAGAAATCCGTCGTCTGGCCCGTTCGGAAGACAACATCAAGGTCCTGACCCTGTGCGGCGGCGTGCCGTTTGGCCCGCAGATTGGCTCGCTGGAGCACGGCGCGCACATCATCGTCGGCACCCCGGGGCGTATCCAGCAGCATCTGCGCAAAGGCTCGCTGGTGCTCGACGGCCTGAACACGCTGATCCTCGACGAAGCCGACCGCATGCTGGACATGGGCTTCTACGACGCCATTGCCGACATCATCGAGCAAACCCCGAAAAAACGTCAGACCCTGCTGTTCTCCGCCACTTACCCGGTGGGCATCAAACAGCTGTCCTCCAAGTTCATGCGCGATCCGCAGACCGTCAAGGTCGAAGCGCTGCACGCCGACAGCCAGATCGAGCAGATTTTCTACGAAATCTCCCCGGAAGATCGCCTCGACGCAGTCGTGAAAGTCCTCGGTCATTTCCGCCCGCAGTCCTGCGTCGCGTTCTGCTTCACCAAGCAGCAATGCCAGGAAGTGGTCGATCACCTGACCGCCAAGGGCATTTCAGCTGTTGGCCTGCATGGCGACTTGGAACAGCGTGATCGAGATCAGGTATTGGCAATGTTCGCCAACCGCAGTACTTCGGTATTGGTTGCCACTGACGTCGCGGCCCGTGGTCTGGACATCGATGCGCTGGACATGGTGATCAACGTCGAGTTGGCCCGTGACTCCGAGATGCACATTCACCGCGTCGGCCGTACCGGTCGTGCGGGCGAAAAAGGCGTGGCCGTGAGCCTCGTTGCACCGTCCGAGAGCCAACGTGCCCGCGCCATCGAAGAACTGCAGAAAGCCTCCCTGCGCTGGGAGCAGCTGGACAGCCTGAAAAACGCTGGCGGTTCGCAGCTGATCCCGACCATGAGCACCCTGTGCATCGGTTCGGGCCGCAAGGACAAACTGCGTCCGGGCGACATCCTCGGCGCGCTGACCGGCGAAGCTGGCATCCCCGGCGCTCAGGTGGGCAAGATCGCGATTTTCGACTTCCAGGCCTACGTGGCTGTTGAACGCGGCGTCGCCAAACAGGCGCTGGAGCGTTTGAACAACGGCAAGATCAAAGGCAAGTCGCTGCGCGTCCGGATTTTGTAAGGTCGCAAGCCCAGCGCAGGACCTGTGGGAGTGGTGCTTGGCCGCGATAAGAGCAACGCGATTCTAACGTGAACCGCGTCCAGCCTTATCGCGGGCAAGCACCGCTCCCACAGGGGCCGTGCTTAAACTCTCCCGAGGAAATCGCTTTGCCCGTTACTGACGTTGTGATCATTGGCGCTGGCGCCGCAGGTTTGATGTGCGCGCTGACCGCCGCTGCTCGGGGGCGCAAAGTGATGTTGATCGATCACGCCAACAAACCCGGCAAGAAGATCCTCATGTCCGGTGGCGGACGCTGCAATTTCACCAACATGTACACCGAGCCGAGCAATTTCCTGTCGCAGAACCCGCACTTCTGTAAATCGGCTCTGGCGCGCTACACCCAGTGGGATTTCATCGCCATGGTCGGCAAGCACGGCGTGCCGTACCACGAGAAAAAACTCGGCCAGCTGTTCTGCGATAACAAATCCAGCGACATCCTTGAAATGCTCCTGGAAGAATGCAAGCAAGCCGGCGCCAGCCTGCACATGGACACTTCCGTGCAGCAAATCGACAAAACCGAAACCGGCTACACCCTGAGCACGACCCTGGGCGACATCAGCTGTACATCGCTGGTAATCGCCACCGGCGGGTTGTCGATCCCGACCCTGGGCGCGACTGGTTTTGGCTATCAGGTGGGCAAACAATTCGGCCATACGCTGCTGCCGACCCGGGCCGGGCTGGTGCCGTTCACCATCACCGATCAGCTCAAGGAATTGTGCACTGAGCTGTCTGGCACCTCAGTGGATTGTCTGGTCAGCTGCAACGACACGAGTTTCCGCGAGAACATCCTGTTTACTCACCGGGGCCTCAGCGGTCCGGCGATCCTGCAGATTTCTTCGTTCTGGCATCCTGGCGATGCGGTGGAAATCAACTTGCTGCCCGATCATGACGTCGCCAGCTGGCTCACTGAGCAACAAGCCGAGCGGCCGAACAGCGAATTGAAAACCTTGCTGGGGGAAATCTTCACCAAGAAGATGGCCAACCTGATCGCCGAGCAGTGGTTCGTGTCCAAACCGATGAAGCAATACGCCCACGCCGAGCTTGCCGATATCGCCGCAAAACTTGCGTCGTGGCAGGTTGTGCCAGCAGGCACCGAAGGCTATCGCACCGCCGAGGTCACCCTGGGTGGCATCGATACCCGCGAAGTGTCGTCCAAGACCATGGAATCGCTGAAATCACCGGGGCTGTATTTTGTCGGTGAAGTGCTGGACGTCAGCGGCCACTTGGGTGGCTTCAACTTCCAGTGGGCCTGGGCGTCGGGGTATGCGGCTGCGCAGTTTGTTTGATGGATAGAAAGCGCCGCTCCCTGTGGGAGCGAGCTTGCTCGCGAAGAGGCCGGTACATCCGAAACGCTTTTCCCAGCCTGAATACCGCTTTCGCGAGCAAGCTCGCTCCCACAGATACCGATCAACCTAAAAATCCAACACACAATAAATTTCACCAAGCCGATGTACAGACCCGGCTCATGCCTGTACATATCCACTCAGCTTTGATCAATCGTGAAACAGCTCCTCTATGGCCTCGAAATCTCTTCGTCATACTTTCCGCCGTCTGTGGGCGCTGGATAAATTCAGTTACAGCGTTCGGGTATTCATTGCCCTGACCGGCAGCATGGCGCTGTGCTGGTATCAGAATGAAATGGGCCTGCTGATCCCGCTGTTTCTGGGGATTATCGCCTGCGCACTGGCAGAGACCGACGACAGCTGGCAAGGCCGTCTGAATGCACTGGCGGTGACGTTGGTATGTTTCAGCATTGCAGCACTGGCGGTTGAGCTGCTGTTTCCCTATCCATGGATTTTCGCCATCTCCCTGGCGGTCGCCAGCTTCGCGCTGACGATGCTTGGCGCGCTGGGCGAACGCTACAGCGCCATTGCGTATGGCACGCTGATTCTCTCGGTCTACACCATGATCGGCGTCGATCAGCGTGGCGGCCAGGTGCTGGATTTCTGGCATGAACCCATGCTGCTGGTGGCGGGTGCAGCCTGGTACGGTTTGTTATCAGTGCTGTGGCAGATGCTGTTTTCCAACCAGCCAGTGCAACAGGCGCTGGCACGGCTGTTTCGTGAACTGGGCCAGTACCTGAAGCTGAAATCCAGCCTGTTCGAGCCGATCCGTCAGCTGGATGTCGAAGCCCGGCGTCTGGAGTTGGCGCAGCAGAACGGCCGGGTCGTTGCAGCCCTGAACGCCACCAAGGAAATCATTCTGCACCGGGTCGGCAGCGGTCGCCCCGGCTCGAAAGTCAGCCGTTACCTGAAGCTGTACTTCATTGCCCAGGACATCCACGAGCGCGCCAGCTCCTCGCATTACCCTTACAACTCGCTGGCCGAAGCGTTTTTTCATAGCGATGTGCTATTCCGCTGCCAGCGTCTGCTGCGCCAACAAGGTTCGGCCTGCATAGCCCTGTCCGAATCGATCCAACTGCGCCAGCCCTTCGTCTACAACGACAGCTTCGCCTTCGCCATGGAAGACCTGCGCGCGTCGCTGGAGCATTTGCGCATCCAGAGCAATCCAGCGTGGCGCGGGCTGTTGCGTTCGTTGCGTGCCTTGGCGAACAACCTTGAGACCCTTGACCGCCTGCTCAGCGATGCAAGCAACCCGGACGCCGTGGACGACGCCACCGACAGCTCGCTGCTGGACCGCTCCCCACGTACCCTCAAGGACGCCTGGACTCGCCTGCGCCTGCAGATGACGCCGACGTCGCTGTTGTTTCGCCACGCCCTCCGACTGCCACTGGCGTTGATGGTTGGCTACGCGATGGTCCACTTGATTCACCCGTCGCAGGGCTACTGGATCATCCTCACCACCGTTTTCGTCTGTCAGCCGAGCTATGGCGCGACCCGGCGCAAACTGGGCCAGCGGATCATCGGCACTGCCATTGGCCTGACCATCGGCTGGGCGCTGTTCGATCTGGTTACCAGCCCGATCCTGCAATCGATGTGCGCGGTGTTGGCGGGGGTGGTGTTCTTCGTCAATCGCACCACGCGCTACACCCTGTCGACGGCGGCCATCACCATCATGGTGCTGTTCTGCTTCAATCAGGTCGGCGATGGTTATGGGCTGTTCCTGCCGCGCCTGTTCGATACCTTGCTGGGCAGTCTTATCGCAGGCCTGGCGGTGTTCCTGTTCCTGCCGGACTGGCAGGGTCGACGCTTGAACAAAGTGCTGGCCAATACGCTGACCTGTAACAGCATCTATCTGCGCCAGATCATGCAGCAATACGCCAAGGGCAAAAGCGACGACCTCGCTTATCGCCTCGCCCGACGTAACGCGCACAACGCCGATGCGGCACTGTCCACCACTCTGGCGAACATGCTCATGGAGCCCGGGCACTTTCGCAAAGAGGCGGATGTGGGGTTCAGGTTTCTGGTGCTGTCACACACTTTGCTCAGCTACCTGTCAGGACTCGGCGCGCATCGGGAAACCCAGCTGCCTTCGGAGGTTCGCGAGCACCTGATCGAAGGCGTCGGCGCGACGCTGGCGGCAAGTATCGACGAGATCGCCCAGAGCCTGGCCGAAAAGCAACCGGTGGCCATCCACAGTGATACTGAAGAAACCCTGGCCTCCGACCTTGAGCTGATGCCCGACGATCTGGATGAAAGTCAGCGGCTGGTGCAGACGCAATTGGCGCTGATCTGTCGTCAACTGGGTCCGTTAAGAACCCTCGCCGCGCACTTGATCAAAGCACCGACGCCGGTTACAGACCATGCCGCTTGAACGTCGCGTCGTAGGTGCCGTCAGCTTTCATGGCGGCTATCTCCCGATCGAAGTCGGCGACGATCTGGTGATGACGCGGATTTTTCAGACTGACCAGAATATGCAGGCTGTTTTCGGTCAGTGATTTGGGCAGGAACGCCAGATTCTCGCGGATATTCTTCGGCTCCCGAGCCAGGTAGTAACGCGCGACGAACTCATCTTCCACCGCCAGATCCACTCGTCCGGCAGCCACCATGCGCGCAGCCATGATGAAGCTGGAGACCGGTACCTTTTCCAGCAGCGGGTCGTTATCAAACTCCGGGGAATAGGAGTAGCCGCGCACCACCGCAATGGGCCGTGTGTAGAGCTGGCTGAGATCGCGAAACTCGACGCTGGACCGGCTGCGTTTCACGAAGCGCACGCGATTAACCAGATACTCGGCCGAGAACTCACCCAGCCGCGTTCGGTCGTCGCTGTACCAGGCATTGATCAGCACGTCGTAGTGGCCTTCCCCCAAACCGTGCATGGCTCGGGCCCACGGAACCTGATGGTATTCAGAGGTGTAGCCGGCACGAGCGAGTGCCGTGCTCACCAGATCAGTCGCCAGGCCGTTATTAAGCAGCGAAGCGTCGGTGAACGGCGCCCAGGCATCGGCAACCAAACGAAGTCTATCTGCCGCAGCGGCCTGAGCCATCAGCAGCAATCCCAGCAAACCCAAGGCTCGAAGCAAACACGGCATGCTCATGTTCCTGAGACGGGTAGAACCCGAGTAGTACACGCCAAAGATACTGGCATGTCGCCTGTATTGAAGCTGCATTCCACGGTTTGCACAACTCATACGAAGGTTGCGTTTGTGCGCTGACACAGCAAAAAACCGATTAAGTAATCCACTTACTGTCTCTTGACCCGCCAGCAGTGAATTCCTCTCAGGGTTTTATTGGGTATCTGCCAGGATGCGTTTAGTATTCCCTCCAGATTTCCTCTGCGAGTCAGCGACATGTCAATCAACTGGATCTGCAAACACCATACCGACCTGAGCAAGGAACAGCTCTACGCCATCCTGAAATTGCGTGCTGAAGTGTTCGTGGTCGAGCAGCAGTGTGTGTATCTGGATGTCGACGGGCTGGATTTGATGGGTGACACCTGCCATCTGATGGCTTGGCAGGAAGACCGTCTGGTCGCTTATTTGCGCCTGCTCGACCCGATCCAGCAGGGCGGCGACGTGACCATTGGCCGTGTGGTGACCGCACCGTCCATCCGCAGCCGTGGCATCGGTCACGAGCTGATGGAACAGGCGCTGGAAAACGCAGAAAAAACCTGGCCCGACCAACCCATATATTTGTCCGCCCAGGCGCACTTGCAGCGCTATTACGCGCGCTATGGCTTCGAACCGGTGGGTGAGGTTTATCTGGAGGATGAAATTCCTCACATCGGCATGCGCCGCGACCTCGAATGAGGCAACTGACTGCGCTCAGGGATAATTCAGCACCTTTTTGATTTGCCCCAAGTGGGCCGCGATCCAGCTTTTGTCGATCGCGCCCCAGTCACGAATCCGATAATGCCCAGCGTGATTACGGCCGCCATCGAGCTGTTCGAATTCGCACTGAATATCCAGATCCGCCAAGGCAGCAATGGTGTCCTGCGCCGTGCGCCGTGGCATGCCGGTGGCTTCTACCAGCGCAGGGACGTTACTGGCGAGTTCGCTATCGATCAGATACGCCACGTACAGGCGGCGGTAGAAGCTGGTTTTGGTTTTGCTGATGTCCATGGCTAAATCCATATTCCTGGTTGGAGCGAGGCTTGCCCGCGAAGAACGATAACGCGGTATGCCATGAATATCGAGGTGCCTGCTTCGCGGGCAAGCCTCGCTCCAACAGGGTTATTGCATATCCCGCCAGGTCAGATAAATCCGTAGATCAAACTCTATCTGGTGATACCCCGGCTGCATGTGCTCGCACAGCTTGTAGAACGCCTTGTTGTGGTCCGACTCCTTGAAATGCGCCAGCTCGTGGACGACGATCATTTCCAGAAATTGCGGCGGCGCTTCCTTGAACAGGGAGGCCACGCGGATTTCCTTCTTGGCCTTGAGCTTGCCGCCCTGTACCCGGGAAATCGTCGTGTGCAGGCCTAACGCGCGATGGGTCAGGTCCAGGCGATTGTCGAACAGCACCTTATCGATGCTCGGCGCATTGCGCAGGTGTTCCTGCTTGAGGGCCAGTGCATAGGCGTACAGCGCTTTGTCACTTTGCACGGCATGGCGGTCGGGATAACGCTGCTGCAGGTAGTCACCCAGTTTGTTCTGGGCGATCAGCTGCCGCACCTGATCCTGAAGCGCCGGCGGGTAAGCCTGAAGGTATTTGAGAGGAGCGAGCATGAGCCGTGACGATAAGTTCAAAGCCGCCAGTGTACAGAACTCAACCGGACTTGATGGCCTGCCAGTCAAAAGTCGACGGGAATGCCAACGCCTCTTCGGCAACCACGGGTCGTGACACCAGGAAGCCTTGAATCAACTGACAACCGTTGTCGGCCAGCCATTGATACTGCTCGATGGTCTCCACACCCTCGGCAATCACCAACACATTCAGGTTGCGGCACAAATCGATGATGCTGCGCGCCACCGCCTTATCCCGCTGGGAGGCAAGCATGCCGGCGATGAAATGGCGGTCGATCTTCAAGGTGTCGATATCAAGGTTGCGCAGGTGCGTAAGCGAACATTCGCCCACGCCGAAATCGTCCAGCGCGACGCTCACCCCAATGTCATGCAAATGACGAATCTGGTTTCGACTGTGCACCAGGTTATGCACCAACGAGGCTTCGGTGATCTCGACTTCCAACTGGCCTGGTTTGAGATTGAAGCGCTGCATGGCGCGACGGATTTCCGCAGCGAGGTTAGGCATGCTGAACTGAGTCGGACTGACGCTGACGCTCAGCACCAGACCGGCGCCGAATACCTCATCCCAGCGGCTACGCTGCTCGGCGCCCTGCTCGAAAATCCAGCTGCCCAGCTTGTTGATCAGTCGGGTTTCTTCAAGCAGAGGAATGAACAATCCTGGTGGCACGTCCCCGGCGCTCGGATGCTGCCAACGCAGCAGCGCCTCGAAACCGCGCAAGCGACCGTCTGCGATGAACACTTGCGGCTGATAGACCATGGAAAAATCCTGGCCGTCGATGGCGGTCCGCACGCTGTTTTCCAGCATCAGGCGTGAGCGGGCACGGCCGTTCATATCCTGATCGTAAAAGCGATACTGCTGTCGCCCTGCCCGCTTGGCTTCGTACATGGCGATATCCGCTGCGCGCAGCAGGCCGTCCAGATTCGAGCCACAATCGGGGTAGGTCGCAATTCCGATGCTGGCTCCGAGGGTCACGTCCACACCGTCCACCTGGCGCCGCACCGATACCCGTTCGATGAGTTTTTCCGCGACTTTGGCGGCGTGCTCCGGGAAATCCAGGCCCTCGATAACCACGGTAAATTCGTCCCCGCCCATGCGCGCCAGCACATCATATGGACGCATGCAGTCCTTGAGTTGCTGGGCCACCCAGAGCAGAACCTGGTCTCCCGCGTCATGGCCCAGGGAATCGTTGACCCGTTTGAAACCATCCAGATCCAGGTACAACACCACCAGAAACTTGCCGGCATGTTCGTTGCGCAACAACATGCCTTCGACCGCCTGATAAAAGCCACGCCTGTTCAACAGCCCGGTGAGGGCGTCTGTCACCGCCTGATGCTCTAGCTGCTGGTAGAGATCGCGCACCACCGACATGTCGAGGATGCTGAATACCATCGACTTCTGTTCCACCGGCAGCGGCGCGCAAGACAACGCAACCGGTAGCTGGCAACCTTCGCGAGTACGCAGAACCGCATCATGCAGCCGATAGATTTCAGCGCTGCGGTAATGCCGATAGAAGCCGGACTGAGTCCATTCAACCACGTGGGGCTCAGCCAGGTAATCAATCACGCTGGTGCCGGTCAGCTCCTCGACGCTGCCACCCAGCAGGCGACAAATGGCCGGGTTGGCGAAGTTGATCAGGCCGGCTTCATTGACCACCAGAATCCCTTCGTCAATGTTGTCCAGCACTGAAGCGTTGAAGGCCCGGGCGGTTTCCAGCTCATGGGACAGCTTTTGCAGGGTGCGGCGATTCTGCTGCTGTTCCAGCAAGGCCTGGACCTTGGGCTTGAGTACGTGGGGATCGAAGGGTTTGAACAGATAGTCGACGGCACCGCTGGCGTAGCCGCGATGCACTGCGTCCTGAGACTGTTCATTGGCGGTCAGGAAAATAATCGGTGTCAGCCGTGTCCGCTGACTGCCGCGCATGAGGCGCGCAACTTCGAAGCCATCCATGCCCGGCATCTGCACATCCAGCAACACCAGATCCACTTCCCGCTCCAGCAACACGGACAGCGCCTCGATACCTGAGCTGGCCGTGACAATGCACCAGTCCTGCCTTTGCAGAACGGCGCGCATCGTCACCAGATTTTCCGGATAGTCATCTACGACCAATAGAACCGAACGGCCATCACCAGGCTTGGGTTGCGCGCATTCCATGCTGCTTCTCTTATGTAGTTCGACGCTAACAGCGGAGGCTGAGCCCCTCATCCGAATGGGTCCACTCTAGTCCGGTATTTCAGAAACCAGAAGTCGACTAGCGAAATGCCACTAATAAAGCACTAAGAACCCGACTAACGGTAGGTATGCCCAGGCGTATACCGGGTCTGTCCTGCGGCGAATGTGACACCACTTTGACGCCATCCGTCGGGCATTTTTCGGTTAACAGGAACTATTCAAAAACGTATAACCAAGGCCCGCAAAGGCTTGAGCCAGACGCGTGCTAATGGCAATGAGACATAATGGAAAACTGAAAATGGTAGACATGGCATCGTGGAATCTGAGCATTCCTGTGGGTTCGCCCCCCAAAACCATCGAGACCTCTGCGCTGGTCAAAGGCTATGACGGCAAGTACTTTCGCTCTGAATCCGGGCACATCTTTTTTTGGTCCCCGGTGACCGGGTCACGCACCGCCAACGCCAAATTCCCCCGCAGTGAACTGCGAGAAACCTGGGCCGATGGCACCTTGCATAACTGGATGTATCCGGACGCGGACAACTTTCTCAATGCCACCCTGGAAGTCAATCAAGTACCCTCGTCAGGCAAGATCGTCATCGGCCAGATCCATGCCTATGACAGCACCGAGCCCATGCTCAAGGTCGAGTACCAATATAAAGAAGCCACGCACAACGGAAACATCGTAGCCAAAGTGCGCAATCGCTTTGACGACAAGGAAAGTCGTGTGATTCAGGTCGCGGAAGGTGTGCCGCTCAACGAGCGATTCAATTACATCATCCACTTGAGCCCTGGTGGCGAACTGAGCGTAAGCGCCCGAGGCAAAAACTGGAAAACCCCGATCAGCGCCACTTGGCGAGACAAGCCGCTGTACTTCAAGGCCGGGGTTTACGTGCAGGACAACAAGGGCTACAGCAACGAAGGCGGCAAGGCCACCTTCTATAAGCTGGATATTGATCACAACAGGACCTGACACCCCACGCTGCGCGGAAACCGGCCAGAGATTCTATGTTTGCCAGCAAGCATCTGGCCGGCCTCGATCCCTGTTGGAGCGAGGCTTGCCCGCGAAAAAACGATGACGCGGTACATCTGGCTCACCGCGTCGCCTGATTCGCGGGCAAGGTGGAGCGCCACCCCGGTCGCTCCAACAGAGCCCCCTCACAGGGATAGATGCTCGCTTAGCGCGTAGCAGCCTTGAACTCTTGTTCGGCCAGCTCAAAACGCGTCTGCATGCCAGCCGACGGACCTTTACCGATGCGGCTGAAGACTACGATCGCAATGCTGGCGAAGATGAAACCAGGGATGATTTCGTACAAGCCCCAGATACCCAGTTGCTTCCAGACAATCACAGTAATTGCGCCCACCAGTACACCGGCCAGCGCGCCATTGCGGGTCATGCCTTTCCACAGTACCGAGATCAGCACCACTGGGCCGAACGCAGCACCGAAACCTGCCCAGGCATAGCTCACCAGACCCAATACGCGGTTTTCCGGGTTTGCCGCGAGGATGATGGCGATGATCGCGATCAGCAGCACCATGGCGCGACCGACCCAGACCAGTTCCTTTTGCGAAGCGTTTTTGCGCAGGAATGCTTTGTAGAAGTCTTCGGTCAATGCGCTGGAGCACACCAGCAGCTGGCAGCTCAAGGTGCTCATGACTGCGGCAAGAATCGCCGAAAGCAGAACGCCGGTTACCCATGGGTTGAACAGCAGCTTCGCCAGTTCAATGAAGACACGCTCAGGGTTTTCAGTCACCGGCCCGGCCACATCAGGGTGCGCCGAGAAGTAGGCAATGCCGAAGAAACCCGCAGCGACCGTACCGGCCAGACACAGGATCATCCAGGTCATGGAAATGCGTCGCGCGCTGGCGATGGACTTCACCGAGTCAGCGGCCATGAAACGCGCCAGGATGTGCGGCTGACCAAAGTAACCCAGACCCCAGCCCATCAAGGAAATGATGCCGATGATGCTGGTGTTCTTGAACATGTCGAAGTTGGCAGGATCCTTGGCTTCGATGGCCAGGAACGTTGCATCGACGCCACCCGTGGCGAGCAGCACGATGATCGGAGTGAGGATCAGGGCAAAAATCATCAGCGTCGCCTGGACGGTATCGGTCCAGCTGACAGCAAGGAAACCGCCTACGAAGGTGTAAGCGATGGTGGCTGCCGCACCGGCCCACAAAGCAGTCTCGTACGACATGCCGAAGGTGCTTTCAAACAGCCGGGCACCGGCAACGATGCCCGAAGCACAATAGATAGTGAAGAACACCAGAATCACCACCGCGGAAATCACCCGCAGCAGGCCGCTTTTGTCTTCGAAACGGCTGGTGAAATAGTCCGGCAGGGTCAGGGCGTCGCCGTTGTGCTCGGTCTGCACCCGCAGCCGACCGGCTACGAACAGCCAGTTCAGATATGCGCCCACAATCAGGCCGATGGCAATCCAGCTCTCCGACAGACCAGACATGTAAATAGCGCCCGGCAAGCCCATCAGGAGCCAGCCGCTCATATCCGAAGCCCCGGCTGACAATGCCGTCACGACACTGCCCAGGCTGCGGCCACCAAGAATGTAATCAGAAAGGTTATTGGTCGAGCGATAGGCCATAAGACCGATCAGGACCATTGCTGCGATATAAATCACGAACGTGATCAGGGTGGGATTGCTGACACTCATTGTATTTCGCCTGGGCATTGTTTTTATAAACGCCAACTGCCGTCATCTCGTGACGTACCGAACCTGCGTCCGATCAAAAGCCAGCCATGCGGACCGGGTTTTTCTGCTGAAAACCTCGGTTATTGGAGCAATTCTCAATCGTGGTTGCGACATTGCGACGCATCCTATTCAACAACTCACGAGCGGTGCAACCTATTTACCGACGAAAAGTTGCACCCGAGTGTCGGTTTTTTCTGATTTTGACCATCGAACGCCTCATTCCAGAGCATCGACTCCCTTCCGTCAGAACAACCGGCACCACGTTTGTGCAGGCTCAGCGGGCAAATCAACCGTCCGGCAGGCGAGAAAAATAATCAACCAAAAAAGGGTTGCACCCGGTTGCACCCGATGAAGCGCATCGATAATCTTGTCCGACAACCAAGGCCACATTGCAGTGGCACGATGAGGACAGCACATGGCGACCACCACCCTGGGTGTCAAACTCGACGACCCGACCCGCGAGCGATTGAAAGCAGCCGCTCAGTCCATTGACCGGACTCCGCACTGGCTTATCAAACAGGCAATTTTCAATTACCTGGAAAAACTCGAAGGTGGTGCAACCCTTTCGGACCTCAACGGTAGCGCAACCAAGGACGGCGACGACCACGGCGATCTGCCACTGGACGCAGCGCATCAGTGCTTCCTGGAATTCGCCGAAAGCATTCTGCCGCAATCGGTATTACGCGCAGCCATCACCGCCGCCTATCGTCGTCCGGAACAGGAAGTAGTGCCGATGCTCATCGAGCAGGCGCGCTTGCCTGTTCCAATGGCCGAAGCCACCAACAAGCTGGCCGCCTCGATTGCTGAAAAACTGCGCAATCAGAAGAGCGCTGGCGGCCGTGCCGGCATCGTGCAAGGCCTGTTGCAGGAGTTTTCCCTGTCATCCCAGGAAGGCGTAGCGCTTATGTGCCTCGCCGAAGCCTTGCTGCGCATCCCGGACAAAGGCACTCGTGATGCACTGATCCGCGACAAGATCAGCACCGGCAACTGGCATCCACACCTGGGCAACAGCCCTTCGCTATTCGTCAACGCCGCGACCTGGGGTCTGCTGCTGACCGGCAAACTGGTCGCCACGCACAACGAAGCCGGGCTGACCTCCTCCTTGAGCCGCATCATCGGCAAGAGTGGCGAGCCGATGATCCGCAAAGGCGTAGACATGGCGATGCGCCTGATGGGCGAGCAGTTCGTCACCGGTGAAACCATCGGCGAAGCCCTGGCCAATGCCAGCCGCTTCGAAGCCAAAGGCTTCCGCTATTCCTACGACATGCTCGGCGAAGCGGCACTGACCGAACACGACGCTCAGAAATACCTGGCCTCCTACGAGCAGGCGATCCACTCCATCGGCAAAGCGTCCCATGGCCGTGGCATCTATGAAGGTCCAGGCATTTCCATCAAGTTGTCAGCTCTGCATCCTCGCTACAGCCGCGCTCAATACGAGCGCGTCATGGAAGAGCTGTACCCGCGCCTGCTGTCCCTGACCCTGCTGGCCAAGCAATACGACATCGGCCTGAACATCGACGCAGAAGAAGCAGACCGCCTTGAGCTGTCGCTGGATCTGTTGGAGCGCCTGTGTTTCGAACCGCAGCTCACCGGTTGGAACGGCATCGGTTTTGTCATCCAGGCGTACCAGAAGCGCTGCCCGTATGTGATTGACTATGTGATCGATCTGGCCCGTCGCAGCCGTCACCGCTTGATGATTCGTCTGGTGAAAGGCGCGTACTGGGACAGCGAAATCAAGCGCGCCCAGGTCGAAGGTCTGGAAGGCTATCCGGTCTACACCCGCAAGGTGTACACCGACGTGTCCTACATCGCTTGCGCACGCAAACTGCTGTCGGTGCCGGAAGCCATCTATCCGCAGTTCGCCACTCACAACGCCCACACCCTGTCGGCCATTTACCACATTGCCGGTCAGAACTATTACCCCGGCCAGTACGAATTCCAGTGCCTCCACGGCATGGGCGAACCGCTCTACGAGCAGGTTGTAGGCAAAGTCGCTGACGGCAAACTGAACCGACCGTGCCGCGTGTACGCGCCCGTCGGCACCCACGAAACCTTGCTCGCCTACCTCGTACGTCGCTTGCTGGAGAACGGTGCGAACACGTCGTTCGTCAACCGAATTGCCGACCAGTCCATCTCGATTCAGGAACTGGTAGCCGATCCGGTAGCCAGCATCGAGCGTATGGCGACACAGGAGGGTGGCTTCGGTCTGCCGCACCCGCGCATTCCATTGCCGCGTGATCTGTACGGCCCGGAACGCGCCAACTCCAGCGGTATCGACCTGGCCAACGAACATCGTCTGGGTTCGCTGTCTTCAGCCCTGCTGGCAACCGCACATAACAACTGGAAAGCCGCGCCGATGCTGGGCTGCCCGGCCAGTGAAGGCACTGCGACCGCGCTGCTGAACCCTTCCGATCTGCGTGACGTAGTCGGTCATGTGCAGGAAGCCAGCCTGGAAGACGTCGACAACGCTCTGCTCTGCGCTCTGAGTTCAGGCCCGATCTGGCAGGCCACCCCGCCCGCCGAGCGCGCCGCGATTCTGGAACGCGCCGCCGACCTGATGGAAGCCGAAATCCAGCCACTCATGGGCCTGTTGGCTCGCGAAGCCGGCAAGACCTTCGCCAACGCCATCGCCGAAGTCCGCGAAGCGGTGGACTTCCTGCGCTACTACGCCGTGCAGGCGCGCAATGACTTCAGCAACGACGCCCACCGCCCGCTGGGTCCGGTGGTGTGTATCAGTCCGTGGAACTTCCCGCTGGCAATCTTCAGCGGTCAGGTTGCGGCTGCACTGGCAGCCGGTAACCCGGTCCTGGCCAAACCGGCCGAACAGACTCCCCTGGTTGCAGCTCAAGCTGTGCGCATCCTCTTGGAAGCGGGCATTCCAGAAGGCGTAGTGCAGTTGCTGCCGGGTCGCGGCGAAACCGTCGGCGCGCGTCTGGTCGGTGACGATCGGGTCAAAGGCGTGATGTTCACCGGCTCCACCGAAGTGGCTCGACTGCTGCAACGCAACATTGCCGGTCGCCTGGATGCTCAGGGCCGTCCAATCCCGCTGATCGCCGAAACCGGCGGCCAGAACGCCATGATCGTCGATTCCTCGGCGCTGACCGAGCAAGTGGTCATCGACGTGGTTTCCTCGGCTTTCGACAGCGCCGGCCAACGCTGCTCGGCCTTGCGCGTGCTTTGCCTGCAGGAAGATTCGGCGGATCGCGTGATCGAAATGCTCAAAGGTGCCATGGCGGAATGCCGTCTGGGGAACCCGGAGCGCCTGTCCGTGGACATCGGCCCGGTCATCGACGCCGAAGCCAAGGCAGGTATCGACAAGCACATTCAAGGCATGCGCGACAAAGGCCGCACGGTCTACCAAGTTGCCATCGCCGACAGCGACGAAATCAAGCGCGGCACCTACGTGATGCCGACCCTGATCGAGCTGGAAAGCTTCGACGAACTGCAACGGGAAATCTTCGGCCCGGTGCTGCACGTGGTTCGCTACAAGCGCAGAGAGCTGGACCAGTTGATCGGCCAGATCAATGCCTCCGGCTATGGCCTGACCCTCGGCGTGCACACTCGCATCGACGAAACCATCGCCAAGGTCATCGACAACGTCAACGCGGGCAACGTCTACGTTAACCGCAACATCGTCGGTGCCGTGGTCGGCGTACAGCCATTCGGCGGCGAAGGCCTGTCGGGCACCGGCCCGAAAGCCGGCGGCCCGTTGTATCTGTATCGCCTGCTCTCAACCCGCCCGGTAGACGCCATCGAGCAATCGTTCGTGCGTGGCGACGCCCTCGCGGCCCCGGATGTCCGCATGCGCGAAGCCATGAGCCAGCCGTTGCAGGCGCTGAAAACCTGGGCGACGGGCAATCAGCAACCTGAACTGGATCAGCTGTGCAGCCAGTTTGCGGCGCAATCGCAAAGCGGCATCACCCGCCTGCTGGCCGGCCCGACTGGCGAACGCAACAGCTACAGCATTCTGCCTCGCGAACATGTTCTGTGCCTCGCCGAAGCCGAAAGCGATCTGTTGATCCAGCTGGCAGCAGTTCTCGCGGTTGGCAGCAGCGCCATCTGGCCGGACAACGCCCTCTGCAAGCCACTGCGCGCTCGCCTGCCCAAAGAAGTCCAGGCACGCATAAAGCTGGTGGCTGACTGGAGCAAGGATGATGTGCTGATCGATGCTGTTCTGCACCACGGCGACTCGGACCAGCTGCGCGAAGTCTGTGAGCAGGTTGCCCAGCGTGCCGGCGCCATCGTCGGCGTTAACGGCCTGTCTCATGGGGAAACCAACGTTGCACTGGAACGCCTCGTGATCGAGCGCGCCCTGAGCGTCAACACCGCTGCGGCGGGCGGCAATGCGAGCCTGATGACCATCGGATGATGGTTTGACTGGCAACTGAAAAGAGAGCTACGGCTCTCTTTTTTTTTGCCTTTATTCGCGTTACTTGACAGACAATAGACTTATTGATTCGATACCAAATAAGCTTTATATATATTAGCCAATACATATATATACGCACTTCGAGACATCCAAAAGACCAGAATAAAAAGTATTGCACTCTCTGAACAGCTGTGATTAAACGAATTATCGACTGATCAACAAGTATCTTTCGAAAATAAATAATTACCGCAATTAGAGATTAAACAAATGACTCAAACTCAACGCAATGAACTGGACCCGACATTTGGTGTTAACGGCAAACTCGACGTTCGCCCGCCGGGCAACTTCCGCAATGATCTGTCGAATCTGACCCTGGATGCCACCGGTCGCCGCTTGATGATCTATGGCTCCTACGAGCGTGAAATCCCGAACCTCTCGATCCCAGGCGTTGGCGCCCTCATTGATGATGGCGCCTTTGACACCCGCTTTGGCGATACCCGGGATGGTCTGACCACTGTGCCTCCCGTTAACGTTGCAGCCGGCGTGAGCAGCATTGCCAGGCTGGCCGATGGATCATTCTTCGTCACCGGCGCAGCGTACAGCCAGCTTCCACTGATCAACTATGATCAGGACGGCAAGTTCATTTCCATCCGCGATATCGCCGAGGGTCCGCAATCCTCAACTCCGCGACTGTTGGGACTGGATGACAAGTTCCTGCTCGCCACATCAAATCGCAGCGGCGGCGTCGTTCATCGTCGACACTTTGATGGGGAACAAGATGGTAGTTTCGGCAACGCAGGCATCGCAACTTTCCTGACCGGCAATACTTATGTATCAACCCTGCACATGGCGCGCAGTGTTAATACCACGTCGTTTTATTTGGTCGGCGAAGTAGGTAATGACGGTTTTATCCTGCGCATGAATGATGCAGGCGAACTCGACCCGGGCTTTGCAGACGACGGTGTGTATGAGGTCCGGATGATTGATGCGCGGTATACAGCGTGCCGCCGAGTGATTGAACTCGGCAATGGCAAGATCATTGCGCTTATCAACAGCTCGAACATCGACAATAGCGCGGCCAGTTACCTGATTTGCCTGACGAGCACCGGACAAATCGACGTGACATTCAATCGTGGCGAGCCATTGCGCGTACCGGGCGAGGTTGGCGAAGACATGGCCCTGCAAGCAGACGGCAAAATCCTGGTAGCCCACCGCGGCGTGATGACCACCAACAAGCTGACCCGCTACTTCCCGGATGGCGGGCTGGATCTCGAATTCGGTAGCGACGGCGCAGGCTCAATCACCTTCACCGACGAACAGATCGGCTTTGTGAAAAGCGTGATGGTCCAGCCTGATGGCAAGATTGTCGTCGGCGGTACATCGGGGTCCACCACAACGCTGTTGAGGTTGTTGGCGTAACAACTCCGCTCCTTAGACACCAGTAGGAGCGCGCTTGCCCGCGATCAGGGTTCCGCCCACGACACATTAGTCGACAGTGAGGACGCAATCGCGGGCAAGCGCGCTCCTACCGAGGTGTGGCACAGACCCCACCATCACCCAAATCAATCATCCTGTGCAGCCAAAAATCAGCGGCCTAGACTCTGACCATTCCAACAAAAAGGTACAGGGTCATGTCCGAGATGCTGCTCAGTTCCCGCAATCTGGCTTTCGAGCTTTACGAAGTGCTGGACGCCGAAGCCCTGCCCCGGCGTGAGCGGTTTGCCGAGCACAATCGGGAGACGTTCGATGCGGCCATCGCGACGGCACGCACCATTGCCGAAAAGTACTTCGCACCCCACAACCGCAAGGCCGATGAAAACGAGCCGCGCTATGAAAACGGCGAAGCGATGCTGATTCCCGAGGTCAAGCCTGCTGTTGATGCTTTTCTTGAGGCGGGTTTTCTGAATGCAGCACGCAGCTTTGAAGATGGCGGCATGCAGTTGCCGACGCTCTTGTCCCAAGCCTGCTTTGCACATTTTCAGGCCGCGAATGCTGGCTCGACGGCTTACCCGTTCCTGACCATGGGCGCGGCCAACCTGATCGAAAGTTTCGGTAGCGACGCGCAGAAGCAGCAGTTTCTCCAACCAATGATTGAAGGCCGCTTCTTCGGCACCATGGCCCTCACAGAACCTCATGCCGGGTCTTCGCTATCGGACATCCGCACTCGCGCCGAACCCGCCGCAGATGGCACTTATCGCCTGCGGGGCAACAAGATTTTCATTTCCGGCGGCGATCATCAGCTGTCAGAAAACATAGTGCACATGGTCCTCGCCAAGCTGCCGGATGCGCCTGCTGGAGTGAAAGGCATTTCGCTGTTTATCGTGCCCAAGTTCCTGGTTAACGAAGACGGCAGCCTTGGCCCGCGTAACGATGTGATCCTGGCCGGGCTGTTCCACAAGATGGGCTGGCGCGGTACGACTTCCACGGCACTGAACTTCGGCGATAACAGCCAGTGTGTTGCTTATCTGGTGGGCAAACCGCATCAGGGCTTGAGCTACATGTTCCAGATGATGAACGAGGCGCGTATTGGTGTGGGCATGGGCGCGGTGATGCTCGGTTACGCGGGTTATCTGTATTCACTGGATTACGCTCGCGAGCGGCCACAAGGTCGCTTGCCGGATAGCAAAAGCCCGGACAGTGCGCCGGTGCCGATCATTCAGCACGCAGATGTGCGGCGCATGCTGCTGACGCAAAAAGCTTATGTGGAGGGTGCGTTTGATCTGGGCCTGTATGCCGCGAGGCTGTTCGACGACACCACCACAGGGGAAACAGAAGCGGTTCGCCAGCAAGCCCAACAATTGCTGGACTTGCTCACGCCCATCGTCAAAGCCTGGCCATCAGAGTTCTGCCTGAAGGCCAACGAACTGGCGATCCAGATCCTCGGCGGTCACGGTTACACCCGGGAATATCCGGTCGAACAGTATTACCGCGACAATCGCCTGAATCCGATCCACGAAGGCACTAATGGCATTCAGTCCCTGGATTTGCTGGGGCGCAAGCTGGCGCAAGACGGCGGCGCGGGCCTCAAGCAGTTACTGCGGCTGATAGCCGAAACCTCGCGACGCGCTCAAGCCTACGAAATTTTGACCGAGCTACGCCAACCACTGGAGCAACTGGTGGCGCGCCTGCAGACCGTGACCCTCGGGCTGCTGGGCGATCTGGCGCAAGGCAAGGTCAACGCAACCCTGGCCAACTCGGCGCTGTACCTCAAGGCTTTTGGCCATACCGTGATCGGCTGGCGTTGGCTGGAACAGGCGATTCATGCCCAACAGGGCCTCGCTAATGGCAATGAGGCCGACAAGGACTTCTATCAGGGCAAACTGCAGGCTGCGCGCTACTTCCTGACTTGGGAAGTGCCGGGCTGCCATCACGAGCTGGCGATTCTTGAAGCCCGTGATGACACCTGTCTGGCTATGCGAGACCGATGGTTCTAAGTCAGGTCGCTGGCGGGAAGAACATGTGCAACAGCGCGGCGCCCTGGGGCCCGAGCTTCGCGGCGTATTGTTCGCGACTGAAAGGCTCACCGGTGCGCAGATCAAAAATCCGGCCCGCAGGCTCACCGGTACGATGCCGGCCGGGCGGGCTTTCGCTCAAGCGCACCTTGATGAACCTGAAATGCTCGCCTGCCACTTCCTCGATGCTCTCGATCTTGAAATAAGTGCCAGGTTTGAAGACTGACTCGGCCTCCTCCCAATCCCCCGAAAATGGCGCTACGGGTGTCGCCGTGCGATAGGCTTTGCTCGGCAGTTCGAAAACGATGGAGGTGTCGTCAAACGTGATCGCGGCACCATCGTTGATGTGCAGCTGAAAAATATGCGATTGCACACCCCCTTGGCTGCTGGAAAAAATCCGCGCCACATAGGGGTTTTCACTGAATGAGGTGAAGTCGGTATTGACCAGAATATCCCCGGCCTTGATCTTGCCGCTGCGGAACGTCAAGCCCGACGTACTACGATGGCCGCTGCCGCCGCGATACAGGTCCACGTCGTTGTTGCAACCAATGCTGTCGATATCCTCGACCAGCTCCTCGATCATTTCGACCTGATTCGGAAGCTGTGATTCGCCAGTGCGCAGGTAGACGTTGAAATCAGTGTCTCGCGCCGTGTAATCCGAAACACGCCCACCGATGTACTCATCCTCGGTTTTGAACAAGCGATGCTCATCGCCCCAAGCGTCAACCAACAGCCGGTTACCGTCCTCATCCGTCGTGATGAAGCCACCGGAATCCATTTCCGAATCGAAGTCCGAGGCGGGGTCGTACTCCAGAACACAGTCATCCACCACGGCTTTTTGCCGGGCCAGGGCTAGCTTGGAGAGTCGCTCCTCTTCGAGCAGGTGAAAGCGCATGTGGGCATCCCAGAACTCTGACCTGGTCGAGATCAGGGGATGTGATTGCGAGCCTACCGATGACGATGAGCCTGCAACCTCATCAACGGGAGAGCCGCCAGCCAGACCAGGCGGAACCAATAACTCCCATTCCCCTTGAGCATTGAGCCGCACCGGCTTGAATCCAAAGAAGGCGAACGGGTTTTGAGGATCGACGACGGTCCAGGTTCGCAGCGAGCTGTTATACGAAACACGATAGGGCAGATGGTGGATTTCAATCCACGTCTCACCATTAGCCCGAACTCTGATGCCTTGCATGTGCCCGGACTCGACGCCAGGGTCCTCATCCAAGATCACATTGCCCCGCAGTTCAGCCAGAGACGCATCGCTGTTAGAGGCTGGCACCCAATCCTCCACCGTTTCAATTGCCGCCTCCGTTTCCGACAACTCCCTGCCCGGACCCGCAACGGCCGCCAATTCCGGCAGGTTGAACACCACAAAAACCGAATTGAGAATCGCGCTAATCACCCCCGCCTTGCGCAGCCTGGGCGTGTTGCCGTTAGCGGCCTGATCAAGGCTCAAGCCGACATTGACCAGAGCGGCGCCAATCAGCGTCAGCGTCAACGGCCACGCCAACGGGGCGACCCCATCGAAGACCTGAGTGAAAGCGTTTAGATAACCAATCATCATCTGTTTGCGCAGGTCGGAGTTTGATGTCAGCAGCAGGTGGGCCTGCGCCTTCATATTGGCCTGAGCAAGTTCACGCAAATGCTCGAATACGTCGGTTTCAATCTCCTGATCGATACGATTGATGACTTTCTGATCAGACCACTCGTTGCGTTGCAGCTGCCCGATCCAGCTGTCGAATACTCCGCTGTCCTGATCCTTGGCGGTCTGCGAGGAAAAGAAATGCAACGTGAAGGCCGATCGCGACACGTCAGTTGCGCATTGCGTCAGCACCCAGGCTTGCAGGGCGGCATCATCGGCAAAAAAATGGAAAGCGTGCTTCTGCGTTGGCACATACAGAATTTGCCCGCCCTTGCTATCGACAATTCGAAAAATGTCATGGGCGACATACTCGCCAATGTCGAAGCTGCGCAGAGTGATGCCCGATTGCGGAGCTACACGCGCCTGGAGAACCGCCGGGATCATCACGTCCGGGATCGAGGGAGCTACGGCATGAATGATCGTCTGGTAGTGCTGCTCGGGTAGCGCAAAGGCACGCTTTGCGTTGGCAGCAGCGGCGAGGTAATGCGCCTTGGCCAGCGTGCGGAAGTTTTCGCTATGCAGGGCCCAGAAGCGCGACAGCCCGCGGGTGTAAGTGTCACTGAAGTCCAGGGCCCAGAAATCACTCAGTACGTCGTGCGGCAAAAGGGCGACTTCATTGTGCTCGTTATAAAGCCCGTACTCAGGGCCGTCGGTGTAGAAGCCGCCCATTTGTTCAAGTGCCCCGGGCGCTGCGTCCTGATCCTCGGCGCTGAAGCGATGCATGACCAGTTCCACGAAGGTCATCGACTCTACGGGCCGACCAGAATGCTCCCAGCCAGTGAAGGTCCGCGGACTGGAGCGGGTCCCGTCGGAGAAACGATGCCAGTAGATCTTGTCCGGATTGAGATGCCCGGCTGAGTGTTTTTTCAGGATCCTGTGTGCCTGAACATAGGCCAGCCCATGAATGTCCGGGTAATCGGCGAGGAATCGCCGGGCCATTTTTTTGAGCCGAGACTCGTCGCTCGTACTGTGTTCGTGGAGTGCAGCCGTGTCGAAACCGGTAACTGTAGCGCCCATTCTGTCCATTCCCTTGGATACATTGAAGGCCATATCCAACCAGCTATGGGGGAAACAGGTGCGGTAGTTAATTACCGACATGCGCGCTGGTCCGCGATGCCATCGGCGCGGCGCGACGACGTGGGACCGGCTTTAGCCGGGAAGAGGCCAGGACATCCACCCGATATTTATCGTTTTAAATGCCGCCTTCCCGGCTGAAGCCGGTCCCACGTCGCCACATTCGTTTGCGAGCAAACAAAGAATCTCCCATAGACCTTGGGACACGCCCCGCCTAACGGGCCTTCCACCGCAATAAACACCCCTGTTCAGGCAATCAACAGCAATGCTTTGACAGCCAACCAATTCAACAGGTTAGAATCGCTTGGCACGCTGACTGCATGGTCATTACGTACACCCCTCTTTTTATTCGTTTTTCTGTCTGGAGTACCGCCCTTGGATGCTACGACCATCAACAGCCTGTTCTTGATCGGCGCGTTGCTGGTGGGTGCAAGCATTCTGGTCAGCTCGCTTTCGTCACGTCTGGGCATCCCGATTCTGGTGATTATCCTGGCCGTCGGCATGGTGGCGGGCGTGGACGGCGGCGGGATTATTTTTGACAACTACGCCACCGCGTATCTGGTAGGCAACCTTGCGCTGGCCGTGATTCTGCTCGACGGCGGCCTGCGCACGCGGGTTTCCAGCTTCCGGGTGGCACTGTGGCCAGCCTTGTCGCTGGCCACCGTTGGCGTGCTGATTACCACCGCCCTGACCGGCATGGTTGCCGCCTGGCTGTTCAACCTGAACATGATTCAAGGCCTGCTGATCGGTGCGATTGTCGGCTCGACGGACGCCGCTGCAGTGTTCTCCCTGTTGGGCGGCAAAGGCCTGAACGAGCGGGTGACCGCCAGCCTGGAAATCGAATCCGGCAGTAACGATCCCATGGCGGTGTTCCTCACCGTAACCCTGATCAACATGCTCGCCAGCGGCCAGACCTCTCTGGAATGGAATCTGCTGGGCCATCTGATCCGCGAGTTCGGGATTGGCGGCATCATTGGGCTTGGCGGCGGCTGGATCATGTTGCAGCTGGTCAACCGCATCAATCTGGCTGCTGGCCTGTACCCGATTCTCGTGATCGCCGGCGGTTTGGCGGTCTTTGCCCTGACCAACGCCATCCACGGCAGCGGTTTTCTGGCGGTTTACCTGTGCGGTCTGGTGATGGGCAACCGTCCAATCCGCAGCCGCCACGGTATTTTGCACATGCTCGACGGTATGGCCTGGCTGGCGCAGATCGGCATGTTTTTGGTGCTGGGCCTGCTGGTGACGCCTCACGACCTGCTGCCGATTGCGATCCCGGCGCTGGGTCTGGCGCTGTGGATGATTCTCTTCGCCCGGCCGCTGTCAGTGCTGGTGGGGCTGCTGCCGTTCAAGGCATTCCATACCCGTGAAAAAGCCTTCATCGCCTGGGTTGGCCTGCGCGGCGCGGTGCCGATCATTCTGGCGGTGTTCCCGCTGATGGCGAACCTGCCCAACGCGCAGCTTTATTTCAACCTGGCGTTCTTTATCGTATTGGTTTCGCTGCTGGTCCAGGGCACAAGCCTGCCGTGGGTAGCCAAGCTGCTCAAGGTCACGGTCCCGCCTGAGCCTGCACCCATTTCCCGCGCACCGCTGGAAGTGCATGTCACCAGTGAATGGGAGCTTTTTGTCTATCGCCTCGGCGCTGAAAAATGGTGTATCGGCGCCGCATTGCGCGAACTGAAAATGCCCGCAGGCACGCGTATCGCAGCCTTGTTCCGTGGTCAGCAACTGCTCCACCCGTCGGGTAGTACCACGCTGGAAGTCGACGACCTGTTGTGCGTCATCGGCCATGAACATGATCTTCCAGCGCTGGGCAAACTGTTCAGCCAGGCGCCGCAACGGGGTCTGGATCTGCGCTTCTTCGGTGATTTCGTGCTGGAAGGCGATGCCCAGCTGGGCGCCGTGGCGGCGCTATATGGCCTCAAGCTGGATGGTCAGAACGGCAACATCCCGCTGAGCCAGTTCATCGTGCAGAAGAATCGCGGCGCACCGGTTGTCGGTGACCAGATTGAATGGAATGGAACTATTTGGACAGTTGCGGTGATGGAGGGGAACAAGATCCTCAAAGTCGGCGTCAGATTCCCCGAAGGAAGTAGCCCAGGCCCTGGGTTGTTCCTCTAAACTGCCCTTCTATTCGATCAGCTCGACCGGTGTCTATGTTGCCCCTGCGTACTTTGTTAGCTGCCCTTCTGATCGGCCTGTGCCTGTCTTCCTTTCCTGCTGTAGCTGCCGACCCGCCCAGCAGCGAAGCCGTCCAGCAGAGTCTGGACAAAATCGCCGACCGCAAACTGCCGGATGCCGACCAGAAAGCCTTGCAGCAGGTCCTCGAACAGACCCTGACCTTTCTGACCAGCAAAGCGGAAAACGAGCAAAAGCTGGCCGCCCTCAAGCATCAGCTGGCTGAAGCATCCAAGCAGATCAACGAAAACCAGCGCGAACTGACACGCCTCAAAGGCACCCGGATCATCCTCGTCGCCCAACGCTACGGCAGCCTCGACGTGCCGCAGCTGGAGCAAATGCTCAGCCAGCGCAGCACTCAGCAAAGTGATCTGCAGAAAGCGCTTAGCGACGCCAGCAGCATGGTCATCACCGCCCAGACACGTCCGGAACGGGCTCAAGCCGAGATCAGCGCCAACCAGACCCGCGTCCAGCAGATCAACGCCATCCTCAAGCTGGGCAAGGACAATGGGAAGACCGTCAGCGCCGACCAGCGCAACCTGCTCAATGCGGAGCTGGCGTCGATCAACGCCCTGACCGTTCTGCGCCGCCAGGAACTGGCCGGCAATAGCCAGTTGCAGGACTTGGGCAACAGCCAGCACGACTTGCTGGTCGAAAAAGTCAGCCGTCAGGAGCAGGAAATCCAGGAGCTGCAAACCCTGATCAATGACAAGCGTCGCGCCCAGTCGCAACAGACCGTGACGCAGCTGTCGCTTGAAGCACAGAAAGCAGGCAGCAGCAGTCTGCTGGCTACCGAAAGCGCCGCCAATCTCAAACTCTCCGACTACCTGTTGCGCGGCACTGACCGCCTCAACGAACTGACGCAACAGAACCTCAAGACCAAACAGCAGCTCGATAACCTGACTCAGAGCGATCAGGCTCTGGACGAACAGATCAACGTACTGCGCGGCAGCCTGTTGCTGTCGAAGATTCTCTACAAACAGAAGCAGTCGCTGCCCCACCTGCAACTGGACAAAGGTCTGGCTGACGAAATTGCCGACATTCGTCTCTATCAGTTCGAGGTCAATCAGCAGCGCGAGCAGATGAGCAGCCCGGTTGCCTACGTAGAGAAACTGCTGGCGACTCAACCGCCAGAAGACATCACCCCGCAGTTGCGCAAAACCCTGCTGGACCTGGCCGTCACCCGCAGCGACCTGCTGGAGCGCCTGAACCGCGAACTCAGCTCCCTGCTCAATGAATCCATCACCCTGCAGCTCAACCAGAAGCAGTTGGTCAGCACCGCCAGCAGCCTGCGTTCGACCCTTGATGAGCAGATGTTCTGGATCCCCAGCAACAAGCCGCTGGATCTCGAATGGTTCCAGGGCATCTGGCCGCGTCTGGAAAAACAGGTCGCCACCCTGCCGCTGGTCTCAAGCGCCAGCGAGCTGAGTGACGGCCTGACCCAGCGGCCGCTGTTGTTTCTGCCCTTGCTGTTGTTGATCGGTGTGCTGACCTGGAAACGCAATGCGCTCTATAGCAAGCTCAACCGGCTGCACGCCGACATCGGCCATTTCAAACGTGACAGCCAGTGGCAAACCCCGCTAGCGATTCTGATCAACGTGCTGCTGGCAGTGCCGGTGGCGCTGGGACTGGCTTTATGTGGCTACGCGCTGCAGATTGATGCTCGCGGGCAAAACGCCAATCTGGGCGAGGCCTTGCTGCAGATCGGTCTCGCCTGGCTGGTGTTCTATACCGCGTACCGGATATTGGCACCGGGGGGCGTCGCCCAGCTGCATTTCCGTTGGGAAAAGGCCCAGGTCGAATTCCTTCAAGGCTGGATCCGCCGTCTGGGACTGGTGGTATTGGCGTTGGTTGCCGTCGTTGCGGTCGCCGAGCATCAGCCGGCAGCACTGGCTGACGACGTGCTGGGCATTGGCGTCGTTCTGACCTGCTATGCGCTGATGACCTGGCTGCTCGCCCGCCTGTTGCTCACCAGCCCGACCCACCACAACGCCTCGCTGTTCCGCAGGGCGTTAGGTCTGGCCTTTACCGCGCTGCCCGTGGCCCTGTTCCTGGGCGTCTGTTTTGGCTACTACTACACCGCGCTGAAACTCAGTGATCGGCTCATCGACACACTGTATCTGGTGATGTTCTGGCTGGTGGTCGAAGCCGCCTTCGTGCGTGGCCTGGGCGTCGCCGCACGGCGTCTGGCTTACCAACGTGCGCTGGCCAAGCGCCAGGCGGCCAAGGAAGCTGGTGACGGCGAGATCGCCATCGAAGAACCGACTCTGGACATCGAACAGGTCAACCAGCAGTCCCTGCGCCTGATTCGTCTGGCGCTGCTGGCCGGTTTCGTCGGCGCGCTGTATTGGGTCTGGTCGGACCTGATCACCGTGTTCTCGTATCTGGACAACATCACCCTGTACGAATACACCAGCGGCACCGGGGCGACCATGAGCATGGTGCCCATCAGCCTCGGCGACATGATCGGCGCACTGCTGATCATCGGCATCACGTTCGTGCTCGCGGGCAACTTGCCTGGCTTGCTGGAAGTGCTGGTGTTGTCACGGTTGAGCCTGGCTCAGGGCAGTGCGTACGCGACCACTACCCTGCTTTCATATGCCATTGCCGGTATCGGCTTCGTTTCGACCTTGTCGGCCCTAGGTGTGAGCTGGGACAAACTGCAGTGGCTGGTGGCGGCGCTGTCGGTCGGGCTGGGTTTCGGCATGCAGGAAATCTTCGCCAACTTCATCTCCGGCATCATGATCCTGTTCGAACGCCCGGTGCGGATCGGCGACACCATCACCATCGGCAACCTGTCAGGCACGGTCAGCAAGATCCGGATCCGCGCCACGACCATCACCGATTTTGATCGCAAAGACATCATTGTCCCGAACAAGACGTTCATCACCGGGCAACTGATCAACTGGTCCCTGACCGACACCATTACCCGGGTGACGCTCAAACTGGGGGTGGATTACGGCTCGGATCTTGATCTGGTGCGCAGTCTGCTGCTCAAGGCCGCCCGGGATAACCCGCGAGTGCTCAAGGACCCGGAGCCGATCGTCTACTTCCTCAACTTCGGTGAAAGCACCCTGGACCACGAGTTGCGCATGCACGTGCGCGACCTGGGCGACCGCAACCCGGTGCTCGACGAGATCAACCGCTTCATCAACAAAGAATTCAAGAAGCAGCACATCAACATCTCGTTCCGGCAGATGGAGGTTTACCTCAAGAACCTGCACGGTCAGGAATACAAGCTGGTGCCTACGGACGAAGAGCCCAAGGCAAGCGGCCCGCTGAAACTCGAACCCGACCAGCCGATCAAGCCAGCACCGAAAGATGCGCCCGAGCCGCCAGAGCTCAGGCTGGATTAACCTGGCGGGCATGGGGATGCTGAACCTGTGGGAGCGGTGCTTGCCCGCGATAAGGCTAGACGCGGTTCGCCTTAGAATTGCGGTGCTCTTATCGCGGGCAAGCACCGCTCCCACAGGAACTGTGTACCTCCCGCCATCGAGCTTTTTTGACCTACCACAGGTAACCCAGCAGAATGCTCGGACATTCTGCTGGAGATGGCCCTTGAAAGCCCTCGACGAACTGACCTTCGATAACCGCTTCGCCCGCCTTGGCGATGTGTTCTCTACTTCGGTCTTGCCCGAGCCCATCGCCGAGCCGCGCCTGGTGGTGTCCAGCGATGCCGCCCTGGCGCTGCTCGACCTTGACCCTGCTCAGGCCGAACTCCCCCTGTTTGCTGAAATCTTCAGCGGCCATAAACTCTGGGCAGACGCCGATCCCCGGGCGATGGTCTATTCCGGTCACCAATTCGGGTCCTACAACCCGCGCCTGGGCGATGGCCGAGGCCTGTTACTCGGTGAGGTGTACAACGGCGCCGGGGAACATTGGGACCTGCATCTGAAAGGCGCCGGACAAACCCCGTACTCGCGGATGGGCGATGGTCGCGCCGTACTGCGTTCGTCGATCCGCGAGTTTCTCGCGTCCGAAGCTTTGTTCGCCCTGGGTATCCCCAGCAGCCGCGCCGCCTGCGTCATTGGCTCCAGCACACCGGTCTGGCGGGAAAAGCAGGAGCGCGCCGCGATGGTCCTGCGCCTGGCGCAAAGCCATGTGCGCTTTGGCAGCTTCGAATATTTCTACTACACCAAGCAGCCTGAACAGTTGAAGGCACTGGGCGAGCACGTGCTGGCCATGCATTTCCCTGAGTGCCTTGAGCAGGACGAACCCTATCTGGCGATGTTCCGGGAAATCGTCGAGCGCAACGCCGAGCTTATCGCCAAATGGCAGGCTTACGGTTTCTGCCATGGGGTCATGAACACCGACAACATGTCGATTCTGGGTATTACCTTTGACTTCGGACCCTTCGCCTTCCTGGACGATTTCGACCAGAACTTCATCTGCAACCACTCCGACCACGAAGGCCGTTATTCCTTCAGCAATCAGGTGCCGATTGCGCAGTGGAACCTCAGCGCGCTGGCTCAGGCATTGACGCCGTTCATCAGCGTCGAGGCGCTACGGGAAACCATCGGCCTGTTCCTGCCGCTCTATCAAGCCCATTACCTGGACTTGATGCGCCGGCGTCTGGGCCTGATCAGCGCCGAAGAGGACGACGAACAACTGCTCGGCAGGCTGCTGAAACTGATGCAGAACAGCGGCGTGGATTACACCCTGTTCTTCCGCCGCCTCGGCGACGCCCCGGCGGCAGATGCACTAAACGGGCTGCGCGATGACTTCGTCGACATCAAAGGCTTTGATGCCTGGGGCGAAGTTTATCTACAGCGCATCGCCAGGGAAGACGACGGCAGCCCAGCGCAACGCCAGACCCGCATGCATGCAGTCAATCCGCTGTACATCCTGCGCAACTACCTGGCACAAAAAGCCATCGACGCCGCAGAAGACGGCAACTACGAAGAAGTCCGCCGCCTGCATAAAGTGCTCTGCAATCCATTCACCGAACAACCGGGCATGGCTAGCTACGCCGAGCGTCCGCCGGAGTGGGGGAAACATCTGGAGATAAGCTGTTCGTCGTAGGTGGAGGTTTGGGTGCGCTGGAAGTTTTCTCAGCAGACTCCACGACTTCCCCGCTCTGCTTTTTGGCTGCTTTGGAGTCTGGGTAGCGGTGTCCGGCGAGGATTTCGAATAGGCTTAGAACACGAAACTCCTGATCCCTGCTACTGACCGGAGCGGGAGCCGCAGCGGAAGGCGTCTCGTCGTGGAGGGCTTTAATTGTGCTCGGAGGCGGCAGTTTTCCAATGGCTGTTTTATGTTCTTTTTTCCTCTCAGGATTCTGTACCTCGGCCAGAATTTCATACAGATTAAGTTTCCGTTCGTTTGGCTCAGCAGGACCGCCTTGATCTTTGATTCTCGCGAGCAGGCGACCTTCATAGCCTTCGTCATATCGAGCTTGCTCAATCGCAGGTAAAGCTCGGTAATGGTCAAGGCATTCAGTAGTGAATTTGACTGTCCGGCCGCTACTGTTGTATTCCTGCGTGCCACGCGCTATTGAGCTCGCTCGCCATTGCTCTTCCAGATTATTGCCATGCCGCCAGGCCGCGAACCTTTCGTTAGCGGTGTAAGGCCCCTTGTCGTCATAAGCAATAAGTACGGCCTGTTCGCGGGTAAGCGCTGAAAATGGGTTTTTAGCAGTGGGATCTTGGGCAGCGGCTTTATTGACGTAAATCGTCGCTTGCCGGGCTCGCTCAAGCAGCTCGAGGTCATCGGTCTTCGGGATTTCCGCGTCGTGAAGGGCTTTTGTCGCACTGGTGGACTCAGGGGAGAAGTAGGCAATCGACGAAGTTGCAAACTCACCCAGCTGTTGGCGAGTCATGCTCTTGTCACGAGCCTCGGCGCGTATGGCGCTTTCGCCGAGTTGACGGGAAAGTGTGGATACGCTGGCCGTATCGGTTTTAACCGCCGCCGCTTGTGTTGTCTTTTTCAATTCATTCGCCGAGTATCGCTCTTCGATACGCGCGTTAATAGTGCTTATAGCAACAGCAGTGCAACCAGAAAAACTGACATCACGCATTGTTACAACCTCCTGGATATTCACTCAACAACAGCGCGGTTCGTGAAGACAGCACCACACTGTTATCTAAAAGCTAATTATTAATTACTTCATCGTGAACTCTACTGCCCATGCATGAGTGGCATAATTCACCGTTGTAATTTTCACCTCACAACGCGCTCCCCCCTCGGCAGTGGCACTTTTATTCCACTTCGGGACACGCACCCCACTTTGAATGCCTTTGAGGTAAGTCGTCGTAAACTTGCACGCCTTGCTTCCTGCACGATAGGTGACGACTGCGTAGTTTGCATCGGGTGAAATATTGCTTTGAACGGTGTAGCGACTAACATCTCCCGATTGAACCTCGGCCGAGGGACGTGGCTGAGCATTGATTTGGGTGCTCGCCCCATTTGCGCCCACTGCATGGTAGAAAACCTTTTCGCCACTGCTGTTTTTAAATGTGACATCAACTGGCGGCCCAGCTTGCGCCACACCCGAAACAACTAATAACGCCAACGCAACCGGCGCCAACACATTTAAACTCTTCATCAGATACACCTATATAAATTTGTTTTGTCTTTTATTGAAACCTGAAAAAAATATAGCCAACCATAAAATCACTTACAACTACCCGAAAGGATAGAATGCAGGCCTCATCCAGGATTTACGGGCAAATCACAACTTCAAATAAATTCATTTTCAGAAACATCGTTTTCAACTGTAAGAAGCGCCCTACAAGAACGTTAACTCCTACAGAACTAAATATATATCTATCTAACACCACAACTTCTGTAGGAGCGAGCTTGTTCGCGATAGCGTTATATCTGCAAATAATTCATCGACAGACAAACCTCATCGCGAGCAAGCTCGCTCCTACAGGAATTGTGTTTGCGAGCGATATCGCGACGACACCGCATGGCGCAGTACAATCCCCCAACTCACTTCACTGGAGGCCTCATGAGCGAAGCCATGCTGATTCCCTGCCCGCACTGCAACGGGCTTAACCGTATCCCGGCCGAGCGGCTGGGTGATCAGCCCAAATGTGGGCGCTGCAAGCAGCCGGTCTTGCTGAGCAAGCCGTTCAACCTGACACAAGGCGATTACGCCAGCCAGATCAAGGGCGATTTGCCGTTGTTGGTAGATGTCTGGGCTGAATGGTGCGGGCCGTGCAAATCATTTGCGCCGGTTTTCGAACAGGCCGCCGCACAGTTGGCCGGGCGCTGTCGGCTCGCCAAACTGGACAGCGAAGCCAATCAGCAGCTGTCGGGTCAATTGGGTATTCGCTCAATCCCGAGCCTGATCCTGTTCCGTGATGGTAAGGAAGTCGCCCGCCAGAGTGGCGCGTTCCCGCTGCAACAGCTGCTGGCGTGGCTGAAAAGCCAAGGGATATAGCTCTTTAGACTTTTACTGTAGGACATGTCCTATTCAGCAATTGGAGCGTCACCCTTGGACCTTATGCTCCTACGCTGTGCTTTCCGATGAGCATCAAGGGAAGTACAAGTCATGGCATACGCAGTCAGGGAAGGCGATCCGACCAGCACCGGCGGTTTTGTGATATCCGCTTCGGCAACTCAGCTGTGTGAAGAGCGCAGGCTGGCGCGGATGGGCGACCCCGTGTGGTGCCCCGCTTGTGAAAAGGTCGGCTATATCGCCCAGGGCAACCCGACCTTCATTGACGAATTCGTTGCCGTTGCGACCCATGGCCATGAAGTGCAATGCGACTGCGACCGCGGGACTCATACCCTGTTCGCCAGCCAGCAAGGCCTTGCGGCTGATATGGATGCAGCCATTGAGATTCCGGGGGATATGGCAGAGGTGGCAAAGTTAGGGGCCGAGAAAATGACTCAGGCTCGCAAGGCTGAAGCATTGCCAGGCTTGGCTACGACCTAGAAATCAACGCGCTTTCGGTAGGAGCCAACTTGTTGGCGAGGCATCGGCACAGACGGTAGATAACCATCGCCTGCCGATACCCTCTCGCGAACAAGTTCGCTCCTACCGGGTTCTGCGTATATTCGCCAAATCAAACCTGCGCATGGGTTTCCAGCATGTGGTGCAGTTCAACAAACTGTTGAGTCAGCTTGTGTCGCGGCTCCAGGTAGATCAGCGGCATGCAGGCCTGGTGGGACTCGCGCATTTTTACCGAGGCATTCAGGTATACCGGCAGTACCGGCAAACCCTCGGCGATCAGCTCGTCGAGGATCTGCTGAGGCAGGCTCGCCCGCGGCTGAAACTGATTGACGATGATGCCTTCGACTTCCAGCTTCTCGTTGTGATCTTCTTTCAGTTCCTCGATTTCCTTGATCAGACCATACAGCGCCTGCCGGGAAAAACTATCGCAGTCAAAAGGGATAAGCACACGATCTGCCGCGATCAACGCCGAAACCGCATAGAAATTCAGGGCCGGCGGCGTATCCAGATAAATTCGCTCGTAGTCGCCATCCAGTTCATCCAGCAATTTCCTGAGCTTGTTGATCTTGTGCTTGGCTTCAAGCTTGGGCTGCAGATCGGCCAACTCGGCAGTGGCGGTCACCACATGAAGGTTGTCGAACGGGGTCTCATAAATGTCGACTTGGTTCTTCTTCGAAAACGGACCGGACGAAAGGGTCTGCTTGAAAAAGTCAGCGATCCCCATGGGGATGTCATCGCCGGTCAGGCCCGTGAGGTATTGGGTCGAATTCGCCTGAGCATCGAGGTCGACCAACAGCGTCCGATACCCTTCATGGGCACTGACCGCCGCCAGATTGCAGGCAATGCTGGATTTCCCCACACCGCCCTTCTGATTGAAAACCACCCGACGCATGTAATGACCTCCTTGGTGCCTGGAAACAGTTGGTTAAAAAACATAGAGGCTCTGGAGTCTATGCAAAGCACATGACAAGGGCGAGTGCTTACCTGGCCAGGTGGGGCATTCCGAGCGCAATAGGTAACAATTCCGACCAAATAAGCAGTATCCACGGACATTTTTCTTTTTTACAAATTGCTACTATTCACCCTCACCGGGATAATGCCCGGCACTTTATGAAAGACGGATGATGGCTCGCAATATCAGAGCGATATCGTAGTAGCAGTAGCCCGCAGGGGCGGGAAGTTAACTCTTGATCACGTTCAACATCGCACAATGGCGCGCCTGGGCTCCCGGCCTGACGAACGTCGAAGATTGGCAGCAGTGGAGCCAGCATCCGACGCCTTTGCAGAGCAGCGATGAGGCACCGGACGTGTCGTTCCTGCCGGCCATGCAGCGCCGGCGTCTCGGACGCCTGGCACGCATGGCTTTTGCAGTGGGCTGGCCACTGGCTGAAGGCCATGCACGGCTGCCACTGGTCTTCGTCTCGCGCCACGGCGAAACGCCGCGCACCTTTGAAATCCTCTGTGACGTGGCCGCCGACGAGCCTCTTTCACCGACCCAGTTCAGCCTCTCGGTGCATAACGCCGTCATCGGTCTGTGGTCGATCCTGCGTGGTGAAACCAGCGAAATGACTGCACTGGCAGCCGCCGGTGACGGCCTGGAGCATGGCGTGTTCGAAGCCGCCGCGCTGCTCGCCGAGGGCGCGCCTGCGGTGCTGGTGATCGTTACCGAAGAGCAACCGCCGCAAGCCTACTGCGACTGGATTGACGACGTTCCGTTTCCGTACGCCGTCGGCCTGCTGCTGACACCCGGCACGGATTGGCAATTGTCATTGAAGCCGGGCAGCGAAACCTCACCCCGAGCCCAATGGCCACATGCACTGAACCTGCTGCGAATTTTGAACACCGCCCAGCGCGCCTGCGAACACCCTTGGAAAAACCGGTTATGGAACTGGCAACGCAGCCCCTGAACAAAAAGCGGGACGCCTACTACTGGCGCCTACTGGCCACCGCGCTGTGCTTTGCCCTGTTTGGGTTGGGTGGGTTGTGCCTGCGTTTGTTCTACTTTCCGTTGCTGCGCTGCCTACCTGGAAATGCGACTCACAAACGCGATCAGGCCCGACGCACCATCAGCCGTCTGTTCTGGTTTTTCATCCAGTGCATGGCGCGCAGCGGGGTCCTGACTTACAAGATCGAGGGTGCCGAGCGGCTGGGACGGCCTGGACAGATGATCATCGCCAACCACCCATCGCTGATCGACGTGGTGTTTCTGATCGGGCTGGTGCGCGACGCCAATTGCGTGGTCAAGCACAGCCTCTGGCAGAACCCGTTCACCTGCGGCCCGGTGCGCTCCACCGCCTACATCAGCAACGACGGCAGCGCCGAGATGCTCGACATGGCCGCCGACGCCCTGCGTGAAGGCCAGACCCTGATCGTCTTCCCCGAAGGCACCCGCACCCAACCCGGTTGCGCCCCGCAACTGCATCGTGGTGCGGCAGCGATTGCATTACGTGGTGCCTCGGTGATCACGCCGGTCGTCATCCAAGTCAGCCCGACAACACTGACCAAGGCCGAGCCCTGGTATCGCATCCCGTTCAAGCGCGTGCACTTCAGTTTGCGTGTCGGTGCCGATATAGATCCATACACCTTTGCTGAGCTTGGGCCGGCGCCCATTGCGTCGCGCAAGCTCAACGATCACCTGCACCACTATTTCATCAGGGAGCTCGCCTTAGATGAGCGATCTACACAGTGACATCAAACAGCTGATCATCGACGCCCTGGGCCTCGAAGACATCAGCACCCATGACATCGGCAACGATCAGATCCTGTTCGGCGAAGGCTTTGGCCTGGATTCGGTCGACGCCCTGGAACTGGGTCTGGCCATCCAGAAACGTTATGGCATCAAGATCGACGCCGACGCCAAGGACACCCGCAATCATTTCACCAGCGTAGACAGCCTCGCGGCCTTCGTCAGCGCTCGGCAAGCGGCCTGAGGACTGGACATGCAAACCCGTGAAGACATCTTCGACACCCTGCGCCTGGCGCTGGTTGAGTTGTTCGAACTTGAACCTGAGCGTGTCACTCTGCAGGCCAACCTTTATCAGGACCTGGAAATTGACAGCATCGATGCGGTGGACCTGATCGACCACATCAAACGCAAAACCGGCAAGAAGATCGCCGCTGAAGAGTTCAAATCGGTACGCACCGTCAATGACGTCGTCGAGGCGGTATACCGTCTGGTCAACACCGCCGCATGAAGCGGCTGATTGGCCTGAGTCTGTTGCTGGCCGGCGTGCTGTACCCATTCGCGGTGTATTACGGCAGCGGTCACTTTGCACCCTGGCAGTTTGCATTTCTCTTGGGCGCTTTATGGCTGGGACGTGCGGTAACGGCCGCGAAGCGCCCCGGCACATTGATCACCGCGTTGGTTGCTTTGGGCTTTTGCGTGCTTTTGGGGCTGTTCGACAGTCCAGCGCTACTGCGCTGGTACCCGGTACTGATCAGTGCCTCGATGCTCAGCCTGTTTGGCTTGAGCCTGATCCATGGGCCGCCCATCGTCGAACGCCTGGCCCGCATCCGCGAGCCGGTTCTGCCTGAGGTCGCGATTCGCTATACCCGGCAGGTCACCAAGGTCTGGTGCTGCTTCTTCCTCGCCAACGGATTCATGGCCGCAGCCCTGACACTCTGGGCTCCGCTGACCTGGTGGGCGTTGTATACCGGGCTGATTTCTTACGGATTGATGGGCCTGCTGTTTGCAGGCGAATGGCTGGTCCGCCGCCGAGTCAGAGGCGCGGCATGAAATGGAATGCATGAACCAGATGGTTGTTGACTGGATTAACCCTGAGCGCCTTTTGCTCAACCCGCAGCCACGCCGCGCGCTGACCCAGGCACCCGAGCTGAACCACGCGCAATTCTGCACCCAGGCCCTGAGCATCGCGGCCGGACTGCAGGCGCGCGGGATCAAGCGCCTGGCGTTGCATCTCGAAGATGCGGGCGAGCTGGCGATTGCCCTGTTTGCTGCATGGCGGGCGGGCGTCAGCGTTCTGCTGCCCGCCGATCTGCAAGCCCAGACCCGCGAGCGCTGGTCTGGCCATGTGGATTGGTGGCTGACCGATCAGCCGGACGACGGCACGCTGCACGAACTGCTCGCTGATCCACTGCCGCCAGCCCTGCTGGACCTGGATGCATGCAGCCTGAGCCTGTGTACCTCCGGCTCCAGCGGCGAGCCCAAGTTGATCGAAAAAAGCCTGCGTCAGCTGGCGAACGAAGTTCAGACACTCGAACAGCTGTGGGGCCAGGAACTGGTGGCCGCCTGCATTATTGGCAGTGTCGCGACCCAGCATATCTATGGCCTGTTGTTCCGGGTCTTGTGGCCCCTGAGTGCCGGACGCAGCTTCGTGCGTAAACAACTGCCTTTCCCGGAAGACCTGCAACGTGCCAGCCGCGAACATCCGGCCTTCGCCTGGGTTGCCAGCCCGGCGCTACTCAAGCGCGTGGGCGACAACCTCGACTGGCCCTATTTGAGCCAGGTTCGGCGGGTGTTCTCATCCGGCGGCGCATTGCCGACCGAGGCAGCCAGCACTCTCCAGCAAAGACTGGGGCAATGGCCCACCGAAATTCTCGGCAGCTCCGAGACCGGCGGGATCGCCTGGCGCCAGGGTGAGAACCTCTGGCAGGCCTTCGCAGGTGTTGAACTGGGGCAGGACGCGGACGGAGCGCTGCGGATCAGTTCGCCTTACATGCCAGCCGGCCACATCGAACAGACTGCCGACGCCGTCCGTATGAGTGCTGACGGCCGCTTCGAGCTGCTCGGCAGGCTGGACCGGGTGGTGAAACTGGAAGAAAAACGCATCTCCCTGCCGCTGCTGGAGCAAGCACTGGCGGCGCATGAATGGGTCAGCGAAGCGCGCCTCGGAGTGGTGCAGGAAAATCGCGCCTCACTGGGGGCGCTGCTGGTGCTCAGCGACAGCGGCCTGCATGCCTTGCGCAATCAGGGCCGACGTACGCTGACCGAGACCTTGCGCAAGCACCTGAGCGGCCACTGTGAAGCCATCGCCCTGCCACGCCGCTGGCGCATGGTGCGGCAATTACCCCTGAATGCTCAGGGCAAGCTGCCACAAGCCGATGTGCAAGCACTGCTGCTTGCCCCGCGCGTGCAGGAGCCTGAGGTGCTTGGGCAACAACACATTGACGGGGAGTGGCATCTGGAGCTGAGCGTGCCACCCGATCTGGCGTACTTCAGCGGCCATTTTCCGAAAGTCCCGGTATTGCCCGGCGTGGTTCAGGTCGACTGGGCATTGGCAATCGGCAAGCGTCTGTTGGCGCTACCGGTCAAATTTGCCGGCATGGAAGTCATCAAGTTCCAGCAACTGATACGCCCCGGTGACCGGATCAGCCTGACCCTGCGTTTTGACGCCGAACGCGGCAAGCTGTACTTCGCCTTCCGCAACAGCGGCGCGCCTTGCTCCAGTGGCCGGATATTGCTGGAGGTGGGTGGTGATTGATTTGAAAACATGTTTCAAGCTTACCCCGGCACTTGTTGGAGCGAGGCTTGCCCGCGAAGACGATATTCCGGCCTCAGAAAATGTGTCGACAGTAAGGTCCTCTTCGCGGGCAAGCCTCGCTCCAACAGTGCCAGGCGACAATGGACCTTCCCATGCATAACCCCTGCGCAATCATCCCGGTCTTCGACCACGAACTGGCGGTACCTGCGGTCGTCCAAGCGGTGCGGGCGGCGGGATTGCCTTGTGTACTGGTGGACGACGCCAGCAGCCCGGCGTGCGCGGCGGTGCTGCGGCAACTGGCCGAGGCGGACGAAATCTACCTGGTGACCTTGCCGGTCAATCAAGGCAAAGGCGGCGCGGTGATGGCGGGGTTCAGAGAGGCTCACCGGCTGGGCTTCAGCCATGCCCTGCAAGTGGATGCCGATGGCCAGCATGATCTGGCAGATCTCGAACTGTTTCTCGACGCGTCGCGCCAGCAGCCCAACGCCCTGATCTGCGGTTATCCGCAATACGATGCCAGCGTGCCCAAAGGCCGTTTGTATGCGCGCTATCTCACGCATTTCTGGGTCTGGGTCAACAGCCTGTCGTTACAGATCAAGGATTCCATGTGCGGCTTTCGGGTCTACCCGCTGGCCCCGGTCCTGCGCTTGATCGACAGCGTGCACATCGGCAAACGCATGGACTTCGACTCGGAAATCCTCGTGCGCCTCTCATGGCGCAACCAACCCATGCACTGGCTCCCGACCAAGGTGCATTACCCGCAGGATGGTCTGTCGCATTTCAGAATGTTCCACGACAACGCGCTGATCTCGAAAATGCACACCAAGCTGTTTTTCGGCATGCTGGCGCGCTGGCCGCTGATCCTCTGGCGGCGGTGGTTGCCATGATCGGTTTTTCTGTAGGAGGTCCCGCCCCGTCTTTGACGCCGCGCTGTCGCGCAGCAAACACTGGACCTGTGGGAGCGAGCTTGCTCGCGAAGGCAATCTGTCAGGTTGTGAGTATGTGGCGGCTGTACCGGCCCCTTCGCGAGCAAGCTCGCTCCCACGGAAGTAGCGCCTCATGAGTGACAAACACTGGGCCAAACACGAGGAGCGCGGCAGTTTCCTGCTGATGAAACTCACCGCCTGGGGCGTGCGCCATCTGGGGCGGCGGGTGCTGAGCCCGGTGCTGCATGGCATCGTGCTGTATTTCTTTCTCTTTGGTCGCAGCGCGCGCAAGAGTGCCTGGGAATATCAACGGCGTTTGTCCGAGACGAATGCCCGGCCAGAGCTGATGCCCACCCATAAAAGCGTGTTCGGCCAGTTCATGGCGTTCGCCGATTCGCTGCTGGACAAGCTCGATGTGTGGAACGGCAAGCTGCGCCTGGAGCAGATCGAGATCGTCGACCCTGCCCTGCTGCGCAAACAGCTTCGTGGCGGACGCGGGCAGATGTTGGTCGGCGCGCACCTGGGCAATCTGGAGGTCTGTCGCGCCTTGGCCGAACTCGGTGAAAAAGTCACCATGAACGTGCTGGTCCACACCAAACACGCCGAGCGCTTCAACCGTCTGCTGGGCGAAGCGGGCGCAACCAACCTGCGGTTGATTCAGGTCAGCGAGCTGGACCCGGCGGTGATGCTGCAACTGAGCCAGCGTCTGGATGACGGCGAATGGCTGGCCATCGCCGGTGATCGGGTGGCGCTGCACGGCGGGCGCAACGCGCGGGTCGATTTTCTCGGCGCCCAAGCCGCTTTCCCCCAAGGTCCGTGGCTGCTGGCCGGGCTATTGAAGTGCCCGATCAATCTGATTTTCTGCCTCAAACGGCCAAGCGGCTATCAAGTGACCCTGGAACCCTTCGCCGAGGCCATCGAATGGCGGCGCAGCGATCGACAGCAAGTCATTGCCCAGTGCGCCCAGCGCTATGCCGACCGCCTAGGCCACTACTGTCTGCAAGCTCCGCAGCAGTGGTTCAATTTCTACCCATTCTGGAAGTCCGATGACGAATCAAGTTCCTGAGCCGGTTACTTTCGGCGAGCGCGCGTTGCAGATCGAAGACGTACTGGCCTTGGCCAATCGCCAGGTCGCTACTGTTCTGCAAAGCGATAGCGCCTACCGCCAGCGCATTGCCAAGGGCGCGCAGTTTCTCGATTCGCTGCTGGACAAGGAAGGCGTGATCTACGGCGTCACCACCGGTTACGGCGACTCCTGCGTGGTGGCCGTCCCGCTGCAACACGTCGAAGCCCTGCCTCGTCATCTGTACACCTTCCATGGCTGCGGTCTGGGCAAATTGCTGGATGCCCAGGCAACCCGGGCCGTGCTTGCCGCTCGTTTGCAGTCGTTGTGCCACGGTGTTTCCGGGGTCCGCATCGAACTGCTGGAACGTCTGCAAGCGTTCATTGATCAGGACGTATTGCCGCTGATCCCGGAAGAAGGCTCGGTAGGTGCCAGTGGTGATCTGACGCCGCTGTCTTATGTCGCCGCCACCTTGTCCGGCGAGCGCGAAGTGATGTTCCGTGGCGAACGCCGTCAGGCCAGCGACGTGCATCGCGAACTGGGTTGGGCGCCGCTGGTTTTGCGTCCCAAGGAGGCCCTGGCGCTGATGAACGGCACAGCGGTGATGACCGGTCTGGCCTGCCTGGCCTTCGCTCGCGCCGATTACCTTCTGCAACTGGCGACGCGCATCACCGCGATGAATGTGGTTGCGTTGCAGGGGAACCCTGAGCATTTCGACGAGCGTCTGTTCGCGGCAAAACCGCATCCTGGGCAGATGCAGGTCGCGGCCTGGCTGCGCAAGGATCTGGCCATTGATGCGCCGACCGCGCCGCTGCATCGCTTGCAGGATCGCTACTCCCTGCGCTGCGCGCCTCACGTACTCGGCGTGCTGGCAGACAGCCTGAACTGGCTGCGTTCGTTCATCGAAATCGAACTGAACAGCGCCAACGATAACCCGATCATCGACGCCGAAGCAGAGCGCGTACTGCACGGCGGGCACTTCTACGGCGGGCATATCGCCTTTGCCATGGACAGCCTGAAAACCCTGGTGGCCAACGTCGCCGACCTGCTGGACCGGCAACTCGCCCTGTTGGTAGACGAGCGCTACAACCATGGCCTGCCAAGCAACCTGTCGGGTGCGCCCGCTGATCGGGCGATGATCAATCACGGCTTCAAGGCGGTGCAGATCGGCACCAGCGCCTGGACTGCCGAAGCCTTGAAAAACACCATGCCGGCCAGCGTTTTTTCACGTTCTACCGAGTGCCACAACCAGGACAAGGTCAGCATGGGCACCATCGCGGCCCGGGATGCGATTCGTGTACTGGAGCTGACCGAGCAGGTTGCCGCTGCCACGTTGATTGCCGCCAATCAGGGTGTCTGGCTGCGCAGCAAGGCTGCAGATGCTCGTCCGTTGCCTCCAGCACTGGCCGCGATGCACGAGCAATTGGCTGCAGATTTCCCGCCAGTCATCGAAGACCGGGCCCTGGAAGGCGAATTGCGTCTGTGTCTTCAACGTATCGCTGATCGCCATTGGAGGTTGCATGCGCAGTAAAGGCGTACTTCACGTTGATACCGAAGTGCTGGTGCCGTTTTTCGACGTCGATTCGATGAATGTCGTCTGGCACGGCCATTACATCAAATACCTGGAAGTTGCCCGCTGCGCGCTGCTGGACCACATCGGCCACAACTACACGCAGATGCTCGAGTCCGGCTACGGCTGGCCAGTGATCGACATCCAGCTGCGTTACGTGCGCGGCGCGGTGTTTGGTCAACGCCTTGTCGTGCGCGCCAGCCTGGTGGAGTGGGAGAGCCGTTTGAAAATCAATTACCTGATCAGCGACGCCGAAACCGGCGAACGCATGACCCGCGCCAGCTCGATCCAGGTAGCCGTGGATATCGAAACCCGCGAGATGCAACTGGCCTCGCCGAAGGTCTTTACCGATGCGGTTGAGAGGGTGTTGGTATGAATCGAGATGCCACGGATAACCGCAGTCCTGTGGGAGCGAGGCTTGCCCGCGATAAGGGCACCGCAGATTTCAGGTCTGCCGCGTCAAGCCTCATCGCGGGCAAGCACCGCTCCCACAGAGATATCATTCCAGCCATGCGCCATTTTGCGTGCCTACTGGCACTGCTCTGCCTCTCCCCCCTCGCCCAGGCCTTCGACCTGCAGCAGCTCAGCGATCAACTGGCGAAACCGGTGGTGGTGCGCGGCGATTTCATTCAGGAGAAACACCTGCGTGCCTTGCCCCAACCCCTGATCAGCAAAGGTCGCTTTGTACTGGCCAAGGAGTACGGGCTGCTGTGGCTGCTGAACACGCCGCTCAAGCAGGATTACCGCATCAGCCCGGCAGGCATTTCCCGACGCGACCCCGCCAACGGCTGGAAATTGCTGCCAGGCAAGAGCGCCGGTGCCGAACAGAACCGGCTGTTCCTCGCGGTGTTGCAAGGTGACAGCAGCGGTCTGCAACGAGACTTCGACTTGCAGCTCAAGGGTGATGCCAGTGCATGGCAGCTGACCCTGACCCCGCGCTCAATGCTGCTGCAACAAGTGTTCAAACAGATCAACATCGATGGCGGCCAACTGGTGCAACGCATCGAACTGTTGGAAACCCAGGGCGACAGCACCTTGTTGACGATGATCGACAGCCAGAGCGTGCCAGCCTTGAGCGATGCGGAGCGTAAAGATCTTGCAGACTGAACGCCTGTTGCCGCGCCTGTTCCTGATCCTCCTGCTGGCCGTGCTGGCCCTGGCGGGCTGGCAATGGCGTGATGGCGCGCCGCTGTCCGCCAACCTGATGGAACTGGTGCCCGGAACTAGCCCCGACCCGCTGGAGCTGCGCGCCGAACAGCGCATGCAGGAACCGCTCAATCGCGAAATGCTGGTACTCGTCGGCCATAGTGATCGGCAACAGGCGATTGCGCTGGCGAAACAACTGGGCGAGCAATGGCAGGCCAGCGGCTTGTTCGAGAAGGTGCAATGGAACCTTCAGGCTGACCTGCCCGCATTGCGCACACAGCTGTTGCAAGGCCGCCTGGCGATGTTGCCGGCTGCTGATCGAGCCCAGTTGATTCAGGACCCGCAAGCCTTCATTCAGCAACGGGTGCAAAGCCTCTTCGATCCGTTTACCGGTTTCAGTCTGGTGCCGAGCCAGGATGACTGGCTCGGCTTGACCGGGCGCATTCAGAACGGCATGCCGCAACACGGTTCGGTGCAACCGGATATCGGCAGCGGCGCACTGATTGCAGATGCCGACGGCAAAAGCTGGGTGCTGCTGCGTGCTCGCACTCAAGGCAATGCGTTCGACATGCAGCTGCCGTTGCACGTCGCAGACTTGCTCAGCGCGGCCCGGCAACAAGCCGCTCAAGTAAACGGTCAATTGCTGGCCGCCAGCGGTTTGCTGTACGCAGCCGATGGTCAACGTCAGGCGAGTCGGGAAATCACCTGGGTTGGCGGTGGCGCCACAGTAGGCATTCTGTTGCTGCTGTTACTGGCGTTCCGGCGCTGGCGCGTGTTGTTGGCGTTCGTGCCGGTGCTGGTGGGCATGCTGTTCGGCGCGGTGACTTGTGTCGCCTTTTTCGGCCACATGCATGTGATGACACTGGTACTCGGTTCCAGCCTGATCGGCGTTGCCGTGGATTACCCGCTGCATTACCTGTCGAAAAGCTGGAGCCTCAAACCGTGGCGCAGTTGGCCGGCCTTACGCCTGACACTGCCCGGCCTGAGCCTGAGTCTGGCAACCAGTTGCATTGGTTATCTGGCGCTGGCCTGGACCCCATTCCCGGCGCTGACACAAATTGCCGTGTTCTCCGCCGCCGGACTGATCGGCGCTTATCTCACCGCCGTCTGCTTGCTGCCTGCATTGCTCAACAACGTCGAGCTGCGTCCGGCGCAATGGCCGCTGGATCTGGCAGAACGCTTGCTGGGCTGGCGCGATGTGTTGCTGCAGCGCATTGGCACGCCGATTCTGCTGGGCTTGCTGCTGGTGTTCTGCGCCGCAGGACTGTGGCAACTCACCACCAAAAACGATATCCGCCAGTGGGTGTCGGCACCACCGGCTCTGACGGACGAAGCCACCACCATCGCTCGCATCACCGGTTTCCAGCCCACCAGCCAGTTTTTCCTGGTGCGCGGCAAAGACCAACAGCAGTTGTTGGAGCGACAGGCGGCGTTGGCTCAGCGCCTCGATCAACTGGTGGGTCTTGAGGAATTGAAGGGCTATCTGTCCCTCAACCAACTGGTCGCCTCTGCCGCCGAGCAAAACGCATTACGCAATGCGCTGGGGCAACTGGAGAGGCAATGGCAGCCGCTGGCGGAAGTCGGCGTACCGATCACTGCCTTGCAGGCGGAACTGACTCAGCTGCAAGCGCTGCCGCAACAGGATATTGCTGCCGTGCTGGCCGGGCCACTGGGCGAGCCGTGGCGCACGCTGTGGCTGGGTGAAACTGAAGACGGCGTCGCGGGGCTGGTCAGCCTGCAAGGCCTGAATGATGCGGTCTTGTTGAGATTGCAGGCTCAGGACCTGCCTGGCGTGCAACTGGTTGATCGTCTCGGCCAACTGAACAGTGTATTCGCCGCGACGCAGATCAGCGCCGCCGAACTGAAATTGCTGTCCTGCGTGCTGATCGTGTTGCTGCTGGTGGTGCCCTTCGGCTTCGGCGGTGCGCTGCGCATTGTCGCCCTGCCGTTGCTGGCGGCGCTGTGCAGTCTGGCGAGCCTCGGTTGGCTCGGCCAGCCGCTGACCCTGTTCAGCCTGTTCGGCTTGCTGCTGGTGACGGCCATCAGCGTCGATTACGCGATCCTGATGCGCGAGCAGATCGGCGGAGCAGCGGTCAGCCTGCTCGGCACCCTGCTGGCGGCCGTCACCACCTGGCTGTCGTTCGGTTTGCTGGCAGTGTCAGGCACGCCTGCAATCAGTAACTTCGGTTTGTCGGTCAGCCTGGGGCTGGCCTTCAGTTTCATGCTCGCACCCTGGGCCGGCAAACGACCTGCGCCCACCGCCACGCAAAGCGAGACACGCCCGTGATGACGCTGCTGTTCTGGCTGATGGCCCTGCTGCTGTTTGCGCTCGCGACTCGCCTGGGTCGCTATCTGGGCCTGATCCCGATTGTCAGTCAGTTGCTGCTGGCGACCTTTGGCCTGCCGCTATTGATGCTGTTCTGGGTTGAGCCGGCGTGGCAACTGAGCGGTGCACAACTGATTGCACCGATTTGGCTGAAAACCCTGTATGGCCTGAGTTTCGCCATGGTGCTGGGGCACATTCTCAGCGACGTGATCGACGTGAAGCTCGACCGCCAGAGCCTGAAAGTCGCCGTGCCCAGTTTCGGCGTACCCTTCCTGGCAGGCCTTGCTTGCGCGACGCTGTTTTTCCCTGCTCAACCCTGGATCAGCTCCCTGGCTCTGGGCCTGGTGTTTGCCATTACGGCCATTCCGGTGCTGTACCTGTATCTGCAACACATTTTCTATCCACCCGAAGCGACCCGGCGGCTGGTGCAAACCGCGATCATCATCGACCTGGCGTGCTGGAGCCTGTTCGGCATCGCCCAAGGCAGTCTGAGCCTGACCAGCCTGCTCCTGCCGTTGCTGGGTGCCTGCGTGCCGCTGCTGTTGCGCGCCATACGAGTGCGTCAGCCGGTGGTTTACAGCGTTAGCTTTTTTGCCCTGCTGATGGTGGCCGAACACTACAAACTCAATGCGCTGATTTTCGGCATTGGCTACCTGCTGTGCATGGCGCGCTTGCAGCAGCCATGGGTGCTGCCAATCAGCACGCAGTGGTTCAAGCGAGTGCAAACCTGGCTGGCAATCCCGCTGATCCTGACCTTCGGCATCGTGCAGATTAATGTGCACAGCGCGATGGACAGCCTGACCGGGGTACAGCTGGGGGCGCTGATTCTGTTGCCGATTGCCAGCAAGATGCTCGGTAACTGGCTCGGCCTGCGCTGGGCGACGCCCTCGTTCCCCGGCGCCAGCCGCTGGCGGGAAAGTGTCCTGCTCAATATTCGTGGCTTGAGTGAAATCGTTTTCCTCAATCTATTGCTGCAACAACAGCTGATCAGCCCGGCGCTGTACTTCGCGCTGATGCTGATGAGCCTGCTCGCGACCTTGCTGCCAGCCCTGCTGGGCATGGGTCGCGCGCCGTTGCCGCGTCCAGACACCGTCGAACAAGTAAGGAAATCTTGTGCCCATAACTGATAGGGAAAGCCGCACCGTCGTCGTCATCGGTGCCGGCCCGGCCGGTGCAATTGCCGCGACGTTGCTCAAGCGCAAAGGCCACGACGTGCTGATCATCGAGCGCCAGCTGTTTCCGCGCTTTTCCATTGGCGAAAGCCTGCTTTCCCATTGCCTGGACTTCGTTGAAGAAGCCGGCATGCTCGAAGCCGTTCAAGCAGCTGGTTTCCAGAGGAAGAACGGCGCGGCGTTCGCCTGGCGGGATCAGTACAGCGCGTTCGATTTCGGCGACACCTTCACTCAGGGCCAGCCTTCGACCTTTCAGGTTGAGCGCGGCACCTTCGACAAACTGCTGGCCGATCAGGCCGAGTTGCAAGGTGTGGAAATCCGCTATCAGCAGGAAATCATCGCGGGGGACTTCTCCAGCCCGCAACCTGTGCTCAGCGTGCGTCGCGAGGACGGCCGCGAATACCAGCTGCAAGCGCAATTCGTGCTCGACGCCAGCGGTTATGGCCGGGTACTGCCGCGTCTGCTGGACCTTGAAGCACCCTCCAACTTTCCGGTGCGCCAGGCGGTTTTCACCCATATCGAAGACCACATCGACCCGGCGAATTTCGACCGCGAGAAGATCCTGGTCAGCATCCACCCCGAGCATCGCGATGTGTGGTTCTGGTCGATCCCGTTCAGCAATGGCCGCTGCTCTCAGGGCGTGGTGGCCAATGCCGAGCGCTTCAAAGACAAACCTGAAGACCTGGACGCCTGCCTGCGTGCCTTTATCGGAGAAACACCGCACCTTGACGCGCTGTTGAAAGACGCGGTCTGGGATACTCCGGCGCGGACCATCGGTGGCTACTCGGCCAACGTCAAGACCCTGCACGGCCCGGGTTTCGCGCTGCTGGGCAACGCGGCTGAATTCCTCGACCCGGTGTTCTCGTCAGGCGTGACCATTGCGATGCGCTCGGCGAGCATGGCGGCGGGTGTACTGGATCGCCAGTTGCAAGGCGAAAGCGTCGATTGGGAAAGCGAATTCGCCAAACCACTCAAGCGCGGTGTGGACACCTTCCGTGCTTATGTCGAAGGCTGGTATGAAGGCACTTTTCAGGATGTGATTTTCTACCAGGAAGGCACCCACGAGATCCGCCGCATGATCAGCGCGATCCTCGCCGGTTATGCCTGGGATGAGCGCAATCCGTTTGTCAGCGAACCCAAACGGCGCCTGCGCATGTTGTCTGAAATTTGTGCGAGTAAACCGCAATGAGCGGGCCGTTCCTGAGCGACAGCTATGTGGAAGAAACCCGCTTCGGGTTGTGGTTCCTGCGCAGCCACACTTGGCAGCATCGCGTCTTGCGGGTGGCGATCGACGATCTGCGCAAGCTGTTTGAGGGTGCGTTGCCGAGCGAGCCAGTGCTGCTGGATGCCGGTTGCGGCCAGGGCAAATCGTTCAAGCACCTGCGTCAGGTGTTCGCCCCCTCTCGCCTATTGGGCGTAGACGCGGATCCCGACAGCCTGACCATGAGCCGCGCAGAGGCTCGTACCCATGGCATCAATGTCGAGCTGATCGGCAGCGACTGCGCGGCGCTGCAACTGGCCGATGCCAGTGTCGATATGCTGTTCTGCCATCAGACCTTTCATCATCTGGTGGAGCAGGAGCAAGCTTTGGCGGAGTTCTATCGCGTACTCAAGCCCGGCGGTTATCTGTTGTTTGCTGAGTCCACCGAAGCCTACATCGACACTTGGGTGATCCGCTGGCTGTTCCGCCATCCGATGCACGTGCAAAAAAGTGCCGGGCAATACCTGCAGATGATCCGTGATCAGGGCTTCCAGTTCGGGCCGCAGAATGTGTCCTACCCGTACTTGTGGTGGAGCCGATCCAAAGACTTCGGCCTGCTGGAGCGCCTTAAACTGCGCAAGCCTGCGCCATTCGGCCAGCGTGAAGAAACCCTGGTCAATGTCGTGGCCCGCAAACCGCTTGAAGGGGGCAACCCATGATTCGTGCATTGCTGATTGGCTGCATTCTGTTATTGAGCGCCTGCGCCAGCCAGGCTCCGTTACCTGTTTCAATGCCGCATTTGCAATTGCCTATGCAACTGCATATTCAACGCCAACTGGCGGAGCAACGGCAGGACTGGCTGCTGGTGATTCAACAGGAGGCGGGCGGCCTGCGCTGGTCGCTGATGGACCCGCTGGGCATTCCCCTCGCTCGCCAGCAGTTGATCAATGGCCAATGGCAGGCTGACGGCTTGCTACCCCCCAACGCCGAAGCCAAGGAATTGTTCGCCGCCCTGCTGTTCGCCCTGACCCCCGATCAAGAATTGAGCGCGGGTTATCCCCGGGCCATGCGTCGCGGCACGCAACGTATATTCGAGGCCCGCTGGGGCGTGCAGTACAGCAGCGCCGACACCTTCAGGCTGGTGATTCTTGGCGACAAGAACGGTCAGCGACTGGACTATGGCATCAGCCCGCTGAACAGCGAGCGTGCACCATGACGGCTTATCTGAACGCGCTGGGCCTGATCTGCGCGCTGGGCAATGACCGTAGCGAAGTCGCCCGCAGACTGTTTGCCGCTGACGACTCGGGCATGGTCCCGGAAAGCGGCTGGGTACCTGAACGCAGCCTGCCGGTGGGCGCGGTGAAGGCACATTTGCCAGCAATCCCTGCTCAACTGGCCGATCACAGCAGCCGCAATAATCAGTTGCTACTGGCCGCTGCGCTGCAAATCGAGCCGCATATTCGTGAAGCAATCCAGCGTTATGGCACTGATCGTATCGGCGTGATTCTGGGCACCAGCACCTCCGGCATCGATGAAGCCGGTCGCAGCATTGGTGCCTGGCTGAATGACCAGCAGTTCCCGGCGGATTATCACTATCAGCAACAGGAACTGGGGGCTCCGGCCAACTTCCTCGCTGAGTGGCTGCAACTGAGCGGCCCGGCGTATGTGATTTCCACTGCTTGCACGTCCAGCGCACGGGCATTGCTCAGCGCCCGTCGTGCGCTGGAGATGGGGCTGTGCGATGCCGTGCTGTGCGGCGGCGTCGATACCTTGTGCAAGTTGACGCTCAATGGTTTTTCCGCCCTGGAAGCGGTGTCGCAACAACGCTGCAATCCGTTTTCGCGCAACCGGAACGGGATCAATATTGGCGAGGCGGCGGTGCTGTTCCTGATGACTCGCGAAAAAAGCGACGAGCATTCCATCGCGCTGCTCGGCGCCGGGGCGACCTGCGACGCGCATCATATTTCCGCGCCGGAACCCACTGGTCGGGGCGCCCGCCAGGCCATGCAGCAAGCACTGGATAATGCCGGGGTCGATGCCGCGCAGATCGGCTATCTGAACCTGCACGGCACCGCCACCCAGCACAATGACGCCATGGAAAGCCTTGCGGTCGACGCGATATTCCCCAATGGCGTGCCCTGCTCCTCCACCAAGCCGCTGACCGGCCACACCCTTGGCGCGGCCGGGGCGCTGGAAGTGGCGTTCTGCTGGTTGAGCCTGGCCCCGGAAAACGCGAGCCACGCATTACCGCCCCAGGTGTGGGACGGGCAGGCCGACCCCGAGCTGCCCGCGTTGCAGTTCACCGACGCCCAGTCGCGGTTGGCGCAAACCCCGCAGCGCTACCTGATGAGTAATTCGTTCGCGTTCGGTGGCAATAACATCAGCCTGATTATCGGAGACGCAGCATGATCGATTGGCCGCTCGCCGAACTGATCCCCCACGCCGGCGACATGATCCTCATCGACGAGGTCGTGTCGTTCGATGCAGAACAGATTCATACACGCACCACCGTCAAGCCCGGCGGCCTGTTCAATCGCGCCAACGGCGACATGCCAGCCTGGATTGGTATCGAGCTGATGGCTCAAAGTGTCGCGGCCTATGCAGGTTGCCAGGCGCGCAGCCGGGGCGAACCCGTGGCACTGGGCTTCCTGCTGGGCAGCCGCAAGTTCGAATGCAGCGTGGAACACTTTCCTGCGGGCAGCGACCTGACCATCCACGCCCTGCGTTCACTGCAGGATGACAACGGCATGGGCGTATTTGAATGCCGCCTGACCGGCACGCCTCAAACCGGCCCGGCCTTTGAAGCTTTTGCCCGCCTCAACGTTTACTGCCCGCCAGAAGCGGCAAATTACCTGACTGAAGGAACCCCGGCATGACTGACTCAATACTGGTCACAGGTTCCAGTCGTGGCATTGGCCGGGCAATCGCTCTACGCCTGGCAACGGCAGGTTTCGACCTGATTCTGCATTGCCGTAATGGCCGCAGCGAAGCCGAAGCGGTCCAGGCTGAGGTGGTTGCTCTGGGACGCCAGGCGCGGATTCTGCAATTCGATGTGGCGGACCGTGAAGCGTGCAGAACCATTCTTGAACAGGATGTGGAAACCCACGGCGCTTATTACGGCGTGGTGCTCAATGCCGGTCTGACTCGCGATGGGGCCTTCCCGGCGTTAAGCGACGAGGATTGGGACGTGGTGCTCAGAACCAACCTCGACGGCTTTTACAACGTCCTGCACCCGGTAATGATGCCGATGATTCGTCGTCGGGCTGCGGGGCGGATTGTCTGTATCACCTCAGTGTCGGGGCTGATCGGCAACCGCGGGCAGGTCAACTACAGCGCATCCAAGGCCGGCGTGATCGGTGCCGCCAAGGCACTGGCCATTGAACTGGGCAAGCGCAAGATCACCGTCAATTGCGTCGCCCCCGGCCTGATCGATACCGCCATGCTCGACGAAAACGTTCCAGTGGATGAACTGATGAAAATGATCCCGGCACAGCGCATGGGCACCCCCGAAGAAGTCGCTGGCGCGGTGAACTTCCTGATGTCGGCTGAAGCGGCCTACATCACCCGTCAGGTGCTGGCCGTCAACGGAGGCCTGTGCTGATGAAGCGCGTCGTCGTCACCGGCATGGCCGGCATCACCTCACTGGGCAGCACCTGGGACAGCATTGCCGCCAACTTCGACGCCAACCGCAGTGGTATTCGGCGCATGGGCGAATGGGATCGCTTCATTGAGCTGAACACCCGGCTGGCAGGCCCGATTGACGACTTCGTCGTACCTTCTCACTGGACCCGCAAGCAACTGCGCAGCATGGGCCGGGTTTCCCGACTCGCGGTGGGAGCGTCCGAGCAAGCCCTGATCGACGCCAATTTGCTCAACGACCCGATCATCCGCGACGGGCGCATGGGCACAGCCTGTGGTTCGTCCACCGGCAGCACCGACGAGATCAAAGCCTTCGGCAACATGCTGCTCAATTCGGTGGCTGAAGGGCTCAATGCCAATTCTTATGTGCGGATGATGCCGCACACCACGGCGGCCAATATCAGCATTTTCTTTGGCCTGACCGGTCGCCTGATTCCCACGTCCAGCGCCTGCACCAGCGGTAGCCAGGGCATCGGCTATGCCTACGAATCCATCAAGTTCGGGCGCTTGCCGCTGATGCTGGCGGGCGGCGCCGAAGAGCTGTGCCCCACTGAAGCCATGGTTTTCGATGCGCTATACGCCACCAGCCTGAAAAACGATGCACCGCAGACCAGCCCGCGTCCTTACGACAGCGGCCGAGATGGTCTGGTGATCGGCGAAGGCGGCGGCATGCTGGTCCTTGAAGAGCTGGAACATGCATTGGCCCGGGGCGCGCACATTCATGCCGAGCTGGTGGGTTTCGGCAGCAACGCCGACGGCGCTCACAGCACCCGCCCGGAACAGGCCACCATGCGCCGCGCCATGGAGCTGGCCCTGGAAGACGCCAACCTGCCGCCCGAAGCCATCGGCTACGTCAACGGCCATGGCACCGCCACTGAACAAGGCGACATTGCCGAGACACTGGCGACAAGCAGCCTGTTCGGCTCGCGCATGCCGATCAGCTCGCAAAAAAGTTTTCTCGGGCACACCCTGGGCGCCTGCGGGGCACTGGAGTCTTGGTTCTGCATCGAGATGCTCAATCGCGACCGGTATATCCATACGCTCAATCTCGACGAAGTCGATCCGCAATGTGGCGAGCTGGATTACCTGCGTGGTGAACCTCGGAAGATGAGCCATGAGTACGTCATGAACAACAACTTCGCTTTCGGCGGAGTCAACACCTCGTTGATCTTCCGCCGCTGGTCCTGAATCTTAAACTCACTCTCAAGGAGAGACTCATGCAATTGAAATCCTGGATCGCCGCGATGGCCATCGTGTTGTCTGTACTACCCGCCGTTAGCCAGGCCCGCGATACGGCGCTGTATCTGCCGTTCCAGAAAGTCATCAATGACATGACCACTGCCGGCAAGATCGACGGCAGCGTGAAGTTCTATCTGGCGGGCGTGCAACCCAAGGGCAAAGTCACCGTCCTCAGCGCTGGTGCCGTGACCAACAAGAAGACCAACGCCTTCAACAAGTCCGACACCGAAGCCTGCGAGTGGGTACTGCAATCGGCCATCCTGCAAATGTACAGCGCCGCGAAAAAGGTCAACGCCAACGCCGTGACCAACATCGCCAGCTACTACAAAAGCATCGAACGCAAAGACCCGCAGACCTATGAGTGCCATGCAGGCGCAATCATCGCCGGCGTTGCGCTCAAGGGCGACTTGAGTAAGGTGGATTGATTCACCGCTGCTATTGATAACTGTAGAAGCGAATTGCGGTGTGTCAGACACACCGCTTTCGCGACCGTCGTAACCTCCGATTGCTCCTACAGAAGAGCGGCGTATCTGAAAGAAACGCAGGGCCTGCTGGGCTATATCTCGGGCACCGCAATGCCACTGCAAACAGACACTCCGTTAGCGAGCAATTCTGGGTGATCGCATTGACCTGCGCTCAGCACCGTATCAAACCAGTTTCGGAAAAATCCAATACGCGTGTACTGCCCAGCATCAACCAGCCGCCGGCTCGCCACTCCAATTCCGACATACTCGGCGTTCTGGATATACAGCAGCGGCCCACCCGAATACCCTCCTCCGGGCATATCGCTAGCACACACGTTGAGAGTGGGGTCGTAGTTGGTATCGGGATAGCCTTCGGGCATATCGATGCACTTTTGGGTTCCAAGAATTTGTCCATTGGCGTGATAGAGATGATTTGGCATTTGTCCGGATTCCGTTGACCCGAACCCAGCCAAAAACACTGCGTCGCCGACCATCTCCTGGCCCTCGCCATTGTGCAGCTTGAGAAATTGAGAGCTTTGAGCAGGACGCTTCAGTTTTAACAGGGCTATGTCGTATTGCCCTTTGCTGCGGTCAGCCTGTGCCTCGCGGGAATAGGGCTCCCAACCTTTGTAATCTGCCGGAATAAAGGCCTGATCAATTTCAACGGTGTCCAGGCTTATCACGGTCGGACGGTACTGCTCCATCCCGATCTGAACCTGATAGGGCAACTGGCCACGAATGCAGTGAGCGGCGGTCAGCACCCAACTTGGAGCGACCAACGCGCCACCGCAAATATGCCTTCCACTCTGCTCCGTCACCGTACTGAAAAACGGATACGCACCCGGAGGCGTGGGGGTTCCGCCGACAATCTTTTCCTCCGCTAAAGCTGCCAGGGCAATCACACACATACTCAGCGTCAGGATATTTCTGTTCATGGCTCTCTCCTTGAATCCATGTCCAGCATCTGAATTAACTACCTGAGCATTAAAGGTAATCCTTGGATGGATGCAACGGTACTGTCAGAAATGACAGTCCTGAGGCGCGGTCACACCACAAACACTCCGCCTGCAGGAGCTGCCGAAGGCTACGATTGCGCTCTATCTGCGTAACCTCCGATTGCTCCTACAGGACAGCTGCGTGCCTGAACAACTCAGGACCTGTAGGAGCTGCCGAAGGCTGCGATTGCGCGTTATCTGACACTCCGCAATGGCGGCGTCGCAGTGCTACAGAAAAGCTTTTCAGCCCGCCCTCTGTGTCACTAATTCCATAAACGCCTTGGCCCTGGGCGATTGCTGATCCTTGCGTTGCACCAGCCACACCGCGCTGGTGGCGTCCGGGTCGAGGAGGGTTCGGTAGACCACGCCGTCGATGCGCATCCGGCGATAGGAAGCGGGTAATACCGTGACCCCAAGCCCCGCCGCGACCAGACCGATAATGGTCATCGCCTCTCCCGCTTCCTGAGTCATCAACGGACTGAATCCAGCGGCTCTGGCCAGATCCATCAGTTGTGCGTACAACCCGCTGCCGTAAGTTCGCGGGAAGAATACGAAAGGTTCGGCCGCCAGTTCCGATAGATACAAACCCTGCTCACTGCCCTGTGCCAGCGGGTGATCGGCGTTGATGATGGCCACCAGCGGCTCGCGCAGTAGCTCCACCACCAGCAGCGAATCAGGTAATGGCAGCGGACGCATGATCCCGACCTGAATCGACTCATCCTCCAACCCGGCCGCCACTTCCTTGCTGGTCATTTCCTGCAAGGCCAGATGAACGGCGGGGAAGCTTTGCCGGAAAGCGAAGATCGCCTGCGGGATGCTGGAAGTGAAAGGTGCCGAGGTGGTGAAGCCAATTTTCAGTTCGCCCAGCTCACCTAACTGCGCACGACGGGCGACATCCGACGCCTTATCAACCTGCGCCAGCACCAGACGTGCCTCGTCCAGAAACAGCCGGCCCGCCTCGCTCAGCGCCACTCGTCGGTTGGTGCGCTCGAACAGGCGCACTCCCAGCTCCTGCTCCAGCGCCTGAATCTGTTGGCTCAATGGCGGTTGCGAAATCCCCAGCACCTGAGCGGCGCGACCAAAATGCAGCTCTTCGGCCACCGCGATGAAGTACCGCAAATGACGTAATTCCATGGCTTTCCTATTGAGTCGTTCTACCTATCAAACAGGTCGAACAATATATTGGAAAGAATGATTAGCGAGCTATATCCTTTTTCTCAAACCCGCCCAAACGCTGCCCGAGGTCTATCTTGAACCCTGCTGTCGCTTCGTCCACCCCTGACACTTCAACGACGCCGATTGAAGCAGCCATCCCGCTGGGCGACACCTATATCGAAAAAGACACGCCGATGTTCATGCGCACGGTGCTGGCGCTGTTTTCCGGCGGCTTCGCGACCTTTGCCTTGTTGTATTGCGTGCAGCCGATGATGCCGGTGCTGTCTCGGGAGTTCTCGATCAACGCGGCGCAGAGCAGCCTGATTCTTTCGGTTTCTACCGCGATGCTGGCCATCGGCTTATTGATCACCGGGCCAATTTCCGACCGTCTTGGACGCAAGCCAGTGATGGTCCTGGCGCTGTTCTGCGCGGCGATTTTCACCCTGGCCAGCGCGCTGATGCCGACCTGGGAAGGCGTGCTGGTGACCCGCGCGCTGGTGGGGCTTTCGCTCAGCGGCCTGGCGGCGGTGGCCATGACCTACCTCAGCGAAGAGATCCACCCCAACCACATCGGCCTGGCCATGGGTCTGTACATCGGCGGCAACGCCATTGGCGGCATGAGCGGCCGAGTGATTACGGGGGTCCTGATCGATTACATAAGCTGGCACGCAGCGCTGATGGTGGTGGGTGTCCTGGCGCTGATCGCAGCGGGAGTGTTCTGGAAAATCCTCCCGGAATCCCGCAACTTCCGTGCGCGCTCACTGCAACCTCGCAGCCTGATCGACGGCTTTGTCATGCAATTTCGCGATGCCGGGCTGCCGCTGCTGTTCCTCGAAGCGTTCCTGTTGATGGGCAGTTTCGTCACTTTGTTCAATTACATCGGTTATCGCTTGCTGGCCGAGCCTTATCACTTGAGTCAGGCCTTGGTCGGACTGTTTTCGGTGGTCTACCTGTCGGGCATCTACAGCTCGGCGAAGATCGGTTCGCTGGCCGACCGACTGGGGCGTCGCAATGTCTTGTGGGCGGTCATTGTGCTGATGCTGGTGGGCATCGCCCTGACCATGTTCGAGCCACTGGCTTTGGTAATCATCGGCGTGCTGCTGTTCACCTTTGGCTTCTTCGGCGCGCATTCGGTGGCCAGCAGCTGGATCGGCCGCCGCGCGCTCAAGGCCAAAGGCCAGGCGTCGTCGTTGTACCTGTTCAGTTATTACGCAGGGTCAAGTGTGGCGGGGACTGCGGGCGGGATTTGCTGGCACTACGGCGGGTGGAACGGCATCGGGGTGTTTATTGGTGTGCTGTTGCTGATTGCGCTGGCTGTGGCGTTGAGGCTGAAGAAGTTGGCGCCGTTGCAGGTGACAGCTCAGGTTTAGTCACAACGTCGCTCTGGCAGGAATCACTGACCAAGGTACACTGCTGCATCAGCCAGATTGGTAAAGGAAACCGGCATGCGCCTGGACCGTCTCCACATTCAGAATTTTCGTTGCTACGAAGATGCCACGTTTGAATTCCAATCAGGCTTCAATCTTATTGTGGGTATCAATGGCAGCGGAAAGACTTCTCTATTGCAAGCAGTCGCGACCTCCCTCACGGACTTTGGCAACGCATTCAGCGGATATTTCAGAGAGTTTGATGAGGAGCTGATTCGGTTCGCCATTGACAAGCCTAATGGAAAAATCAGGTTCGAGAGATGCTATCCCATGCAGCTTCATGCGCAGGGAAAGATATTTGGTATCTCAAGCTGGGTTCTCGAAAAGAATACTAAAGATCGGAACCCACTCACCGACAATCACCTATTTCAAGCTCTAAACAACGAGAAAAATCTCCTGGGTAGCGGCACGAATGCAGATCTGTCTGTACTGGCATTCTATAGAGCTAACAGACGTTGGACAGTGTCAGGGGCTACCGCAGAATCAGCGGCAAGTCAGCGAGTATCACGATTACATGGCTATGATAATTGGTTCGATGCCGCTTTAGACCTCACGTCTTTTGAGAGCTGGTTCATCGGTAAAACACTGGAGAGGCTGCAAAACGTTGCGGAGGCAGGCACGCGGCTTCAAGATTTCGACGATGAGTTATTTCTGGTCAATAACGCGATAAAAGAAGCACTTCCTGGCTCACAAGGGTTGCGCTATGACATGACACTACGCAGCCTAATGGTAGATCTCGACAAGAAAGACTTACTTCCTTTTGCCCAACTCAGCGACGGGCAACGCGCAATGGTTGCACTGATCGCGGATATAGCCCGTCGAATTTGCCTTCTAAATCCGCAAATGGGAAAGGATGTACTCACAAAAACTGAAGGCCTGGTTCTCATTGATGAATTGGATATTCACCTCCACCCGTCGTGGCAAAGAAGCATCGTTAAAACACTCAAAACAGTTTTCCCAAAAGTGCAATTCATAGCCACTAGCCACTCTCCACAAATAATCGGCAGTCTTAAGCCAGAAGAAGTCATCGTCCTGAACGATGGTGAAAGCTCACACCCTCGTGTTACATATGGCCTGGATTCGAGCAGCGTGCTTGAGGAGGTCATGGACGTGGCACAGCGAGAGCCTGCGATTGAAAAACGCCTCACTGAGCTTTTTTCAGTATTGGAAGACCATGATCTGGTAAAAGCAAAGCAGCTACTGGCCGCACTAAAACAGGATGCTCCGGATCTTCCAGAGTTCTCTGGCGCGGAGGCATTGATCAGGCGCAAGGAGATTCTCGGCAAATGAAGCGAGTGATCAAAGGAGCTGAGCCCGCATCATTTACAGATTGGAAAGGCTCGGCTAATGACAACTGGAGCCCGACCTACCCGACATTGCAAAATCCGCAGAAACGAGAGTTACTTGAAGCCTTACTGCTCGAACAAGGCTCCTTCTGCTGTTACTGCGGTCGGGACATAGATACTTCAACCAGCCATATTGAACATTTCAGACCTCAAGAAAACTTCGAGGCATTTGCGCTGGATTATCAGAACCTCCATGCCTCTTGTCTGCGCGAGACCAAACCTGGCAATCCATTGCATTGCGGCCATCGCAAGGGAAGCTGGTTTGATGAGATGCGACACATTTCGCCCATGGCTGAAGACTGTGAACTGCGCTTCCGGTATCTGCGAACCGGTGAAGTTCAGCCCGCGGCCACTGAAGACTTACCGGCGGCGACAATGATTGAAGTTTTGGCGCTAAACATTCCCTACCTTAACAATCGACGTCAAAACACACTCAGCCGACTATTCGATGATGACTTCCTCATGAACGCGAGTGACGCCGACCTGAGCCGCCTGATTACCGTGATCAGATCTACCGAGGTTGTTGATCAAAAAGCCTTCGACCACATCATAGCCCGCTACGCAGAACAACTCCTCGGCCGCTGAAAAGTGAAACGACGTCATCAAAATGCTGGGGAGGATCGGTCGGACTGCTTTTATCATCCCCCGGACCTGTGATGATTATGACCCGCACCGCTTGAGGATCAGGAGTGGGGAGGGCATCGATGTGCCCTCGTTGCAGAAAATGGGCACCAGCTCAAAAGAAGTAGAGCACACCTACGAATCACTAGGAACTTTCTGACAGAAGGTCTTCCTCATCACTGGAATCATATGCACTCAACCTTATGGGGACACTGCAATGCTGATTCCAAGCCAACTAACGGTACCAAAGCCAAACAAGAAAGTGCTGACCTTGCTTCTACCATCCATGGCCGTTTTAATCGCCACTCCACTTCTGTTCCACAGCGCATTTTTCTACAACGAAGCCGGTTACATGACTCATGTCCGAACAATCTTCGGCGATGAAAAGATTGTTGAGGATGTCGGTTATTCCACCAAGTGGTTCGGCCGCGCCACTGCCTGGAAAAAAGCAATCAGTGTCCAGTCGGTGCTGGTAGTAGATAAAAACGACAGCAACCCTGAAAACGATGCATTGGGCGCCACCATCGAAACCTTTCCCATTGTTTTTCTGGGAAACGTCGACGCCAAGGTCGAATCTGCCGCACGTTTTCGCCTGCCAGGCGGCGAGTCGTTTCTGACCATCGCGCAGGAATACCGCAACCCAGACAACTTTATCCGCAGCGCACTACTACCCACGATCAAGGAAACCTTGCAAGCCACTGCTTCCCTCATGACTGCTGACGACTACTACTCTGGAGCCCGTAGCGAGTTTGCCGCCGAATTCGAAAACCAGCTCAACGACGGCTTGTACCTGATCAAGCGCAAGGAAATCCGCACCACGCAAGGCGCCCTGCCCCAGCAAACGGCCATCCTGCAGGCTGGTACGGAACAGGGTAGCTTCGGTAACAACAGCGGCAGCCAGTTCATTACAGAGAAGGTCACCGACAGCAAGAACATTCCGATTCGAAAACAGCAACAGTTTCGCAAGTTCGGCGTGGAAGTCGTCGAGGCCCGGATAACTAATATAGACCCCAACCCACAGTACAAACAGCGCATGCTCAAAGTGCAACAGGCCCTGGCAGAACTGGCTGTCGCCAGGCAGAACCGCTTGAAGGAGGAAGAGGAGAAACGGCTGGTGACCGCGCGCGGTGAGAAAGAGGTTGAAGCCAAACGCCAGGAGACCTTGCGAGACCAAATCGAACGCACAACTCAGGCCGAAACCGAGAAACAACTGGCCGTGATCAACGCAGAGCGGGAACGCCGTCGAGCCGAAATCGAAAAACAGACAGCCGAGCTATTGCGTGACAAAGCCACTACAACGGCACAGGCCACCAAGATCACCGCCGATGCGGAAGCCTATGCCAGAGAAGCAACCATCAAAGCCGATGGAGCCCTACAATCAAAACTTGATGCACTGGTGGAAATTAACAAGGCTTGGGCTAAAGCTGCAGCGCAGGCACCGGTACCCAGCGTAATGATGGGTACTGGTCAGACAGGTTCTACGGGACGTCAGGACGAACTCAGCCAACTAATGGGGGTACTTGCCGCCAAAGCCGCGCGAGATATGGCGCTGGACTTGAAGCTAGCCAAATAAACTTGCGTTGTTGCCCGATCGGATATCCGGTAGGGCAACATGTCACCCTACCCGTGATACTGCGCCGAAAGCTCGTGGACCGCTTCGATGAACGCGCCGGCATGGGCGGGGTCGACTTCCGGGGTGATGCCGTGGCCGAGGTTGAAGACGTGGCCGTCGCCGCTGCCATAGCTGGCGAGGATGCGTGACACTTCGGCGCGAATCGCTTGCGGGCTGGCGTACAGCACCGAAGGGTCCATGTTGCCTTGCAGGGCGACCTTGCTACCCACACGACGACGGGCGTCGCCGATGTTGGTGGTCCAGTCCAGGCCCAGGGCATCAGCGCCCGTCTCGGCCATGCTTTCCAGCCACAAACCGCCGCCTTTGGTGAACAGAATCACCGGGACCTTGCGACCGTCGTTCTCGCGAATCAGGCCGTTGACGATTTTCTGCATATAGGCCAGAGAGAACTCCTGATACGCCGCATCGGAAAGACTGCCGCCCCAACTGTCGAAAATCTGCACCGCCTGCGCCCCGGCCATGATCTGGCCATTGAGGTAAGCGATGACCGAGTCGGCCAGCTTGTCCAGCAGCAGGTGCATGGCTTGCGGGTTTTCGTAGAGCATGGCTTTGGACTTGCGATGGTCTTTGGACGAGCCGCCTTCGACCATATAAGTCGCCAGCGTCCAAGGGCTGCCAGAGAAGCCAATCAGCGGCACACGGCCATTGAGCTCGCGGCGGATAGTGCTGACAGCATCCATCACATAGCCGAGGTCCTGTTGCGCATTCAGGACAGGCAGCGCTTCGATATCGGCCAGGGTGTTGACGGTTTTCTTGAAGCGCGGGCCTTCGCCGGTCTCGAAGTACAACCCCAGGCCCATGGCATCGGGAATGGTCAGGATGTCAGAGAACAGGATGGCCGCGTCCAGGTGCGGATAGCGGTCAAGAGGCTGCAAGGTGACTTCGCAGGCGAACTCCGGGTTCATGCACAGGCTCATGAAGTCCCCTGCCTTGGCGCGGCTGGCGCGGTATTCCGGCAGGTAGCGACCGGCCTGGCGCATCATCCAGACGGGGGTGACATCCACGGGTTGCTTGAGCAGGGCACGAAGGAAACGGTCGTTCTTCAAGGCAGTCATGTCGGCATCCGCAAAAAAAGTGCGGGCATTTTCTCAGACGCAGACGCAAAAGGCACGGACCGAGCCGTGCCTTTTATCTATCGGGGCGATTTGTCGCAGTGGTGGCGCCTCCAAACGCGCTGACCCGTAGGAGCGAGCTTGCTCGCGATTGAACGGTGACGCGGTGTGCCTGACGAATCGCGTCGCTCGGTTCGCAGCCTTCGGCAGCTCCTACAGGTATTGCGTTTTTCATGCACACCTTGGACTTGCAGGAGGTGCCGGTGGTAACGACGCCAACGAATGCGCCAGGTCTGATGCAGCGCTTTCGCCGCCTTCGGCAACTCCTTCCGGGCAACGGTCACTCAATGCTTGGATTTATGCCATGGCATGAGCTCAGACAACTCCAGCACACCCTTTTCACCCTCTCGCTCCCTGACTTTCAAACGCCACGGGCCGCGCCCCTTACCGCCTGGTATGCCCGTGAGATCGAACGTAAATTGCAGGGATTCGCCCTTTTTCCTGTGTAGCGGTTTGAAATGGAAGCAATTGTTGTTCAGCGGAAACTCTGCCTCGATCTCTCTGATTCGGGCGAGCACAGCGTCTCTGATATGAGGATCTTTTTTCTTGAGAACCTTAGCGCTCTCAATACCCGTCAAATCCAGCTTGAAGACCGCGCCCCCTGCACCGCCCGGCGGGTGATACCGCCATAGATTCTGCGCGTCGGGAAACATCGGTGTTTTATTGGAAGCATTCGGATGACGAAGATCAATCATCCGCCATACATGATTGTTGAGGTCTGGCTCTACCGGATAGGCCCTGCCCTTGCGCACCAGATAGAAACTCGACTGGCCATTGATGACCTGTTCATGGACGCCGTTGTAAAAGCCGTCGGTACGCAGTTTCAAGCCACTCGGTAATTGGGGCATCGCCGGTCTGGCGTCGAAATTAAGGACCCCGGTGTACTTGTCTATAAATTGCTTGGGCTGCGCAGGTTTGATCTTCGCAGGCTTAGCCTTCGATATTTTGGAAAAGGGAATCATATCGAGTAACAGAAGGGCTGCTTCGACAAAATAACTTTCTGCCTCTTTTGCCTTGCCAGCAGCGGCGTCGCGCAAGCCTTGAGCGACCGCGTACGTACTGCGAATCGCAGCGATGGGCAGTGCAATTCTGAATGGGGTAAAAATCAGTGCCACTTCGCCGACAACCCTGATGATTTCCCAGGCACTTTGCCAGTTAACTTCCGAGGTTGTATTAGTCTGCTCATCGACTTTCTCGATCACTCTGTTGATGCGCGCTTCATACGCTGCTTCGAGGAAGTTTCCAGTGTAGGGCCTGGTATCAATGATGAGGGTACGCCAGTTATTGACCAGTGCATTTCTAACGTCGAGTTGATGTTTAAGCGAGGCCATGCCTACCAGATATTCCAGATAAACAGGGTCAAGCAAGATCGGCCGAAGCTCCTCCAGCTTGTTGATCTCACGGAAGCACTTCCCGTCCGGCGCCTGAGGGGTGTAAACCACAACCGGAGCAACGGCCTGGCTCGATTCCGTACCTATAATCAGCAGGCCATCCAGCGGCATTCCGTTAAGACGCAGTTTCTGAACCTGAATATGATGGCCTTCAACCCGGGGTCGGTTGCCATCATCGACAGGATGGCCAAGAACCGACGTCACCCACCTGTAGCCGCGATCCTCCTGGCCTGCTGGCGACATTCCACTATCGAGGAAGTCTCCGGCCATCCTGGCTTCTAGCGCGTCAACACGCATTTGCGCCTGCATCACCTGCGCGTAACGCGCTGCATACCATCGTCCCGGACCGGAGGTCAGCAAGCTCGACCTCAAGAATCTTGGATACTCTTCGCCGACATCCAGCCCACGAACAAGATCATAGATATAGGAAGCCGTAAGCGCGTTGATGGGTTCCCCCTGGGCATTCTTAACTACGGCCGTCGCTTTGAAGTTGATGTTTGTGTACGCGACATTACTCAGGCTCAAATCAGTAAGGCTTTGGGTTTTTGTGGAGTGTACGACGTCAACATTATTCCCCGGCCCAGCCAAAGAGGGCGTGACAACGACGCCAGTTATCTGAGTATGAGATGTTTCGATAATCACGTCGTCAGGTTCAATAACCAGCCCACGATCGATGATCAATCGTGCACGCAACTTGATACGAGCATAATCACGTAGCTGGATCGACTCGCTATACATTTCGACATCGGGGAAGCCCGGGTTGTGCGCTTTCATTACCGCGTGGTTATAGGCACTGAGTGCTTCGCTCCACTGATGTCGGTCTGCGTCCGAAAGCCCTTTTAGCCACTCGGGTAGCGCGGTGTCTGTATCAACGTCGTCGACCTGTGCATCCAGCAATTCATCGATTTCGCGGCTACGTGCCCACTCAGCCTTAGAGTCTTCCAGCGCCTGGGCAAAGGCTTCGGGTAATACGTCGTGATGTATTAAGTCGATTTCCTGAGCATGGGTCAGTGGCAAGACGTTGAGCAGATCCTCCAGGCGCTCAACGGGCAGTTGCGGGTTAAGCGCACGCAACGCCCATAACGTCAGTGAGCGGTCTTGGGGCGTGGGTGTCCAGAAAGGGAGGAATGGATTCGAATCGTCGTCTTGCATTTCCGATTTCGACAGATCGGCATCCGCCATCAACGCCTCGAAAAGCTGCGCACGTTTGGCTTGTGCCAACTCTGCGATTTGCTCGCGTACGACTCTGATCCGGCTGTGATCGGTGAAATCGTCTCCGCCACTACCGAGCTCAGAATTAGCAGGAATTTGCCTGAACAAACCGTGAAACATCGGTTCGATAACGTAGGTGTTGGTATTGCCCAGCCCTGTATAGGAACCATCTGCATGCTGCACCAGGGTGATGTAATGCTCGATATCTGCTGCGTCGCTGCCTTTGAGATAACAGGCGATTTCGTTCCCTTCGTCATCAACGATGGACAGCTCCGTGTCCGCAGGCCAATGGGGCAGCTGCGTCAGCATGGCGAACAACAAGCCGTCGCCACCATAGGGGAAATAATTTCGTTCAGTGAAGCGCTCGGCAAACTGATCGAGGATCCGGTTTGCCTGTAGGCGGTCGCGATACTCGCGAATTGCGCTGATGCTTGGAGTTAATGTGTTCGGCTCGTCCGTAATGGAGGATGCATCTTGAGACATGGCTACTTCCTTATAGCGTCATGAGTGTGGAGGGAATCAATCTGGCAGATGGTTTCCCAGTGAATCGTGGCAAATCCTAGCTCGTTCTGAGTCCGGAAAAACCTTGGGGAAATGAACAGCAAAGAAGTTGGCGAGCCAGCAGATAGTGGCGCAGAGGGGTTCAGAAAGGGGGAAAACGCCGGGGCGGCTGCCGTTGGCTTGAAAATAGTTAATTTGTTCAGATGGGGTAGTCGTGGGGCACTTTGTTGCAACGATTTACGCGATCGCTGTAGGAGCTCACGAGCAACGCGAGGCAGCGATAGCGGTTTGTCTGGCATACCGCTATCGCTGCCTTGCGTAGCTCGTGAGCTCCTACAGGCTCAACATTTTCGTCTTACACGCCCAGGTAATCCAGAATCCCCTCAGCCGCGTTACGGCCTTCGAAGATTGCGGTTACCACCAGATCAGAACCGCGCACCATGTCGCCACCGGCGAAGATTTTCGGGTTGCTGGTCTGGTGCTTGTACTGCGACTGTTCCGGAGCAATGACGCGGCCCTGGCTGTCGGTCTGGATGCTGAACTGCTCGAACCACGTCGCCGGACTTGGACGGAAGCCGAAGGCGATGACCACGGCGTCGGCCGGGATGATCTCTTCGGAACCCGGAATCGGCTCAGGACTGCGACGACCACGGGCGTCTGGTTCGCCAAGACGGGTCTCGACGACTTTGACGCCTTCGACCTTGTCTTCGCCCACGATGGCGATCGGCTGACGGTTGTAGAGGAACTTCACGCCTTCTTCCTTGGCGTTTTTCACTTCCTTGCGCGAACCCGGCATGTTCTCTTCGTCGCGACGATACGCACAGGTCACCGACTTGGCGCCCTGACGGATCGAAGTACGGTTGCAGTCCATGGCTGTGTCACCACCGCCCAGCACGACGATTTTCTTGCCCTTCATGTCGACGAAATCTTCCGGCGACTTTTCGAAGCCCAGATTGCGATTGACGTTGGCGATCAGGAAATCCAGCGCATCGTGCACGCCAGGCAAGTCTTCGCCGGCAAAGCCACCCTTCATGTAGGTGTAAGTGCCCATCCCCATGAACACAGCATCGTATTCTTCGAGCAACTGCTCCATGGTCACGTCCTTGCCGACTTCGGTATTGAGACGGAACTCGATACCCATGCCGGTGAAGACTTCGCGACGATGGCTCAGTACGGTTTTTTCCAGTTTGAACTCAGGGATACCGAACGTCAGCAGACCGCCGATTTCCGGGTTCTTGTCGAATACCACCGGGGTCACGCCACCACGTACCAGCACGTCGGCACAGCCCAGGCCAGCAGGGCCCGCGCCAACAATCGCCACGCGTTTGCCGGTCGGCACGACTTTGGACATATCCGGACGCCAACCCATGGCGAACGCGGTATCGGTGATGTACTTCTCCACCGAGCCGATGGTCACTGCGCCGAAGCCGTCGTTCAGGGTGCAGGCACCTTCACAGAGTCGGTCTTGCGGGCACACCCGGCCGCAGACTTCCGGCAGGGTATTGGTCTGGTGCGACAGTTCGGCCGCGGCCAGGATGTTGCCTTCGGCGACCAGCTTCAGCCAATTGGGGATGAAGTTGTGTACCGGGCATTTCCATTCGCAGTATGGGTTACCGCAACCCAGGCAACGGTGAGCCTGATCGGCCGACTGTTGGGGTTTGAAAGGTTCGTAGATTTCCACGAACTCTTTCTTGCGTTGACGCAGCAGTTTCTTCTTCGGATCTTTACGCCCGACATCGATGAACTGGAAGTCGTTATTTAGACGTTCGGCCATTTGGTGCCTCTTCGGGCAGCTTCAAGCGACAAGCTTCAAGCTGCAAGAAATCAAATTCTGTTCAACCCACTGAGCTGCAAGCTTGTAGCTTCAAGCTTGCAGCTCGTGGCTGCTCTTATTGCGGATTCGCGCGGGTGCTGGAAAGCAAGGACTTCAGCGAAGCAGCCTTCGGCTTGACCATCCAGAAGCGGCGCAGGTAGTCGTCCAGGTTTTCCCAGACGTTACGGCCCCACTCACTGTCGGTTTCCTCGACATACTCAGCCAGTACACGCTCCAGATGGCTGCGATAAGCCTCCATCGCTTCGCCGCTGATCCGCTGGATTTCAACCAGCTCGTGGTTGACACGGTCAACGAAGGTGTTGTCCAGGTCCAGCACGTAGGCGAAACCACCGGTCATGCCTGAGCCGAAGTTGTAGCCGGTCTTGCCCAGCACGCAAACGAAGCCGCCCGTCATGTATTCGCAGCAGTGGTCGCCCGTGCCTTCCACGATGGTGTGGGCACCTGAGTTACGCACTGCGAAACGCTCGCCGGCGGTACCCGCAGCAAACAACTTGCCGCCGGTAGCGCCATACAGACAGGTGTTGCCGATGATGGCGCTGTCCTGAGTCTTGAACGGGCTCCCTTTTGGCGGAACGATCACCAGCTTGCCGGCGGTCATGCCTTTGCCGACGTAGTCGTTGGCGTCGCCTTCCAGATACATGTTCAGGCCACCGGCGTTCCACACACCGAAGCTTTGACCGGCCGTCCCTTTGAAGCGGAAGGTGATCGGTGCCTTGTTCATGCCCTGGTTGCCGTGGAGCTTGGCGATTTCGCCGGAAATCCGCGCGCCGATGGAACGGTCGCAGTTGCAGATGTCCAGTTCGTACTCGCCACCGCTCAGGCTTTCGATGGCTGGCTTGGCCATTTCAACCATGCGCTCGGCCAGCAGGCCTTTGTCGAACGGCGGGTTGCGATCCACCAGGCTGAATTGAGGCTTGTCAGCCGGGATGTGGTCGCTACCCAGCAACGGCGTGAGGTCCAGATGCTGCTGCTTGGCGGTTTCACCCGGCAGGATGTCGAGCAGATCGGTACGCCCGATCAGCTCTTCCAGGGAACGCACGCCCAGCTTGGCCAGCCACTCGCGGGTTTCTTCGGCCACGTAGGTGAAGAAGTTGATCACCATGTCGACGGTGCCGATGTAGTGATCCTTGCGCAGCTTGTCGTTCTGGGTGGCAACGCCGGTGGCGCAGTTGTTCAGGTGACAGATGCGCAGGTATTTGCAGCCCAGAGCGATCATTGGCGCAGTACCGAAGCCGAAGCTTTCAGCACCGAGAATCGCTGCCTTGATCACGTCCAGACCGGTTTTCAGACCTCCATCAGTTTGTACCCGAACCTTGCCGCGCAAATCGTTGCCACGCAGGGTCTGGTGGGTTTCGGCCAGGCCGAGTTCCCACGGAGCGCCCGCGTATTTGATCGACGACAGCGGCGATGCACCGGTGCCGCCGTCATAGCCGGAAATGGTGATCAGGTCGGCGTAGGCCTTGGCCACACCAGCAGCAATCGTACCGACACCCGCTTCAGCCACGAGCTTGACCGAAACCAGCGCAGCCGGGTTGACCTGCTTGAGGTCAAAAATCAGCTGCGACAAGTCTTCAATCGAGTAGATGTCGTGGTGCGGCGGTGGCGAAATAAGGGTCACGCCCGGCACTGCGTAACGCAGCTTGGCGATCAGACCGTTCACCTTACCGCCCGGCAGTTGTCCGCCTTCACCCGGCTTGGCGCCTTGCGCGACCTTGATCTGCAACACATCAGCGTTGACCAGATACTCGGGCGTCACGCCGAAACGGCCAGTGGCGATCTGTTTGATTTTCGAGCTGCGGATGGTGCCGTAGCGCGCCGGATCTTCGCCGCCTTCACCGGAGTTGGAGCGTGCGCCCAGACGGTTCATGGCTTCGGCCAGGGCTTCGTGAGCTTCCGGCGACAGAGCACCCAGCGAGATACCTGCCGAGTCGAAACGCTTGAGGATGTCTGCCAACGGCTCGATCTCGTCGATGGACAGCGGCGTGTCGAGGGTCTTGACCTGGAACAGGTCGCGAATCATCGACACCGGACGCTTGTCCACCAGCGTGGTGTATTCCTTGAACTTGGCGTAGTCGCTCTGTTGCACGGCCGCTTGCAGCATGCTGACCACGTCCGGGTTGTAGGCGTGGTATTCGCCACCGAACACGAACTTGAGCAGGCCACCTTGCTGGATCGGCTTGCGCGGGCTCCAGGCTTCGTTGGACAGCAGCTTCTGCTCGGCTTCGATATCGACGAAGCGCGCACCTTTGATGCGGCTTGGCACGCCACGGAAGCTCAGGTCGCAGACTGCTTCGGACAGGCCGATGGCTTCGAACAACTGCGCGCCACGGTACGAAGCAATGGTCGAGATACCCATCTTCGACAGGATCTTGAGCAGGCCTTTAGTGATGCCTTTGCGGTAGTTCTTGAACACCTCGTAGAGGTCGCCCAGTACTTCACCGGTACGGATCAGGTCGCCCAGCACTTCGTAGGCCAGGAATGGATAGACCGCCGAAGCACCGAAGCCGATCAACACGGCAAAGTGATGCGGATCGCGGGCTGTCGCGGTCTCGACCAGGATGTTGCTGTCGCAGCGCAGGCCTTTTTCAGTCAGGCGGTGGTGAACAGCACCTACAGCCAGCGAGGCGTGAGCGGGCAACTTGCCTGGAGCGATATGACGGTCGGTCAGGACGATCTGGGTACGACCGGCACGCACGGCTTCTTCAGCCTGATCGGCGATGTTACGCACCGCCGCTTCAAGGCCGATGCTCTCGTCGTAGTTCAGGTCAATGATCTGCCGCTCGAAGCCCGGACGCTCCAGGGTCATCAGCGAGCGCCACTTGGCCGGGGAAATGACCGGCGAGCTGAGGATCACGCGGGAAGCGTGCTCTGGCGACTCCTGGAAAATGTTGCGCTCGGCACCGAGGCAGATTTCCAGCGACATGACGATGGCTTCACGCAGCGGGTCGATCGGCGGGTTGGTGACCTGCGCAAACTGCTGACGGAAATAGTCGTAAGGCGAACGCACGCGCTGGGACAGGATTGCCATCGGCGTGTCGTCGCCCATTGAGCCAACCGCTTCCTGGCCTTGCTCACCCAGAGGGCGCAGGACCTGATCACGTTCTTCGAAGGTGACCTGGTACATTTTCATGTACTGCTTGAGCTGGTCGGCATTGTAGAAAGCCGAACCGTGGTCGTTGTCTTCAATGGTCGCCTGGATACGCAGAGCGTTCTTGCGCAACCACTGTTTGTACGGATGACGCGACTTCAGGCGGTTGTCGATGGCATCGGTGTCGAGGATCTGGCCGGTTTCGGTGTCCACGGCGAAGATCTGGCCCGGACCGACACGGCCCTTGGCAATCACGTCTTCTGGCTTGTAGTCCCACACGCCGATTTCCGACGCCAGGGTGATGTAGCCATTCTTGGTGGTGACCCAGCGAGCTGGACGCAAACCGTTACGGTCGAGCAGGCAGACCGCGTGGCGACCTTCGGTCATCACCACGCCAGCTGGACCATCCCACGGCTCCATGTGCATGGAGTTGTACTCATAGAACGCCCGCAGATCGGGGTCCATGGTTTCAACGTTCTGCCACGCAGGCGGAATGATCATGCGCACGCCACGGAACAGGTCGATGCCGCCGGTGACCATCAGCTCTAGCATGTTGTCCATGCTGGAGGAGTCGGAACCCACGCGGTTGACCAGCGGGCCCAGTTCGTCCAGGTCCGGAATCAGTTCGTTGGCGAACTTGGTGCGCCGCGCCTGAGCCCAGTTGCGGTTACCGGTAATGGTGTTGATCTCGCCGTTATGGGCGAGGAAGCGGAACGGCTGCGCCAACGGCCATTTCGGCAGGGTGTTGGTGGAGAAGCGCTGGTGAAACACGCAGATCGCGGTCTGCAGGCGCTCGTCGCTCAGGTCCGGGAAGAATGCCGTCAAGTCGCGCGGCATCATCAGACCTTTATAGATGATGGTCTTGTGGGAAAAGCTGCAGATGTAGTGATCGGTATCTTCAGCGTTGGCAACCGATGAACGGCGACGGGCGCTGAACAGTTTAATGGCCATTTCCTGATCGCTCAGGCCTTCACCACCGATGAACACCTGCTCGATTTTCGGCAGCCGCTCCAGAGCCAGACGACCCAGTACGCTGGTGTCGATAGGCACCTGACGCCAGCCAATCAGTGTCAGGCCAGCAGCAAGAATTTCGCGATTCATGTTCTCGCGCGCGGCGTCAGCCCTGGCGTCGTCCTGATTGAGGAAGACCATGCCCACGGCGTACTGGCGCGGCAGCTCGTTGCCAAAGTGCTCTTTGGCAACGGCGCGCAGGAAGCCGTCCGGCTTCTGAATCAACAGCCCGCAACCGTCGCCGGTCTTGCCGTCAGCGTTGATCCCGCCACGGTGGGTCATGCAGGTCAGAGCCTGGATGGCCGTCTGCAACAGGTGATGACTGGGCTCGCCTTGCATGTGAGCAATCAGGCCGAAACCACAGTTATCCTTGAATTCATCTGGATGGTACAGACCTGCTTTCATAGACACTTTCTCACCAGGCTGCCTCTATGCGAGGCAAATTTCTTTTCAATTCAACCAGTTACCTTTCGCGCTGAACGTACGCCAGCTTTGCGGGGGCAAAAGGGAGGTCATTGTACACAGCGACACAAAGCCTCACAAATTTAACGACGAACAGTCGTAAATTCGTGTCGCATTTATGAACGCTTATAGCTGGGTGCTGTGCTAGTCGAAAGCTTTTTTATCAATCTGACTAGAAGCCCGCTGATTTTGCCGAGTGTCTGTAATGCAGACACCACAAGGCGCGCTGCCCATTGGCAGCACGCTCGCGGTCAAATCAGGGTTGCTGGGGTGAGCGGCCAGGGTAAGGCCGCTGCGACTTCAGCGAGTTGCGCCGAGCTCCTGTTGGATGCTGGCGACAGTACGAGGCCAAGGTTTACCAGCCTGAACCTTCGCTGGCAATACCTTGATCGCTGCCAGGGCGGCAGCGCGGTCATTGAAGTTGCCGTACGTGATGACGTAAAGCGGCTTGCCTTGCAGCGTTTTCTTGAAATAACGGTATTCGCCGCCCTGCTCCGCGACGAACGCTTGAGCCGTGGTTTCCGAACTGGTGCCGAGAATCTGCACCACGTAGCGGCCTGGCGCCTGGCTGCTGTACCAGCTACCACCCGCTGCGGGTTTGGCAGCTGGAGCTGGCTTGGCGGTTGCGACCTGGGTCGGAGCGGGGGCCGGCTTCGCTGCAGGAGCGGCAGCCGGAGCCGGTGCAGGCTTGGCCGCCACCGGAGGCGGCGTGATGGAAGAGCGAGGAGCCGCTGGTGCCGCTGCCGGACCCGCTGCAGCGCCCGCAGGCGGCGCGGTAGTGGTCACGGTTGGCGGACGTTCGATGGACGAAACAGGTACGCCATCATCGTCGCCATCGCCCGAACCCGCGGCTTCAGCCAGCGGGCCGCGCATCACCGGCTGCGAATTGCCGACCAGCGGCAATGGCATTGGCTGCGAGTTACCGGCGAACTCGATGGCCGGGCCACCGTTGTTCGACTGCTGGGCAGCTGGCTGGCCCTGACCCAATGGCAGTTGCGCCTGAGCGTTGGCTGGCTGTGTTGCTGGAGCACTGGTGTTGCCGCCACGACCCGGGATCAGCACTGCGGCCAATACTCCAGCCACAACCACACCACCGAGCGCCAATACGTATTTCTTCGGCATTTTAAATCCCACACTAGGGCGTTTGACCGCCGAACGGCTAGCGATCATCGCCTCGATCATTGAATCACGGGCAACCTGGTTAATAGCACCTGGCCAACCATTGGAATGCTCGTGAATATCGGTAATTTGCTCAGCCGTGAATAATTCGATGCCTTGTCCAGCACCCTCAAGCCGTTGTTCCAGATACTCGCGTGTTTCGTCTTCGGTGTAAGGCGCCAACTCGATGACATGGAAGCGCTCGCCTTCACTTTCAGCGTCGGCACACAGCTGCTCCAGACGATCGATCAGCGAAGCTTCACCGAACAGAAACACGTGCGGGCGACCTTCAGGCGTTCCATCAGCCAGACCGAGCAAGGCTTCGAGTGCCGATTCGCCAAGTTGTTCGGCGTCGTCCACCAACAAATAGACTTCCTGACCCGTAAGGGCCAGCTGCACGATCTGGGAAAGAATCGCCTGCATCTCTGCCTGAGCGACATTCAGCGCCTGAGCGACCTGACGCAGCACGCCCGCCGCATCGCTGGCACCACGGGCCGAAACCACCACGCTCTGTACCGACTGCTTATTGGTACTGGCGACCAGCGCCTGGCGCAGCAGCGTCTTGCCACTGCCCTGGGGGCCGGTCACCACCAGCAGAAGCTGGCTGTAACGCGCCAGATGATGAAGCTGGCCCAATACGGGCTTACGCTGCGCCGGGAAAAACTTGAAGCCTGGCACCCGCGCAGCAAAGGGGTCATGACTCAACTGGTAATGGCCGAGAAAGGCCTCGTCCGCGTGCAAACTAGTCATGGATTTTCATTAACCTCTGAGCTGATCCACGAGGGCGCGGTAATCCGCAACCAGCGTGGCCTGTAGAACTTCTTTTGGATATTCGTCAGTGATGACTGCTTCGCCGATACGGCTGAGCAACACCAGACGCAAGCGGCCATCGATCACTTTCTTGTCGACCGCCATGTGTTCGAGAAAATGCTCCGGCGTCATGTCCTGCGGCGGCACCACCGGCAAACCGGCGCGCTGCAGCAGTCGAATGCCACGGTCACGCTCCTGCTCAGTGATCCAGCCCAGACGCGATGACATTTCCAGCGCCATTACCGTTCCGGCCGCAACGGCCTCGCCATGCAGCCAGACGCCATAACCCATGTGCGTCTCAATAGCGTGACCGAACGTATGGCCAAGGTTCAGAGTGGCACGTACGCCGGACTCTCGCTCGTCCGCGCCGACGATCAGCGCCTTGGCCGCGCAGGAACGCTCAATGGCAACGGTCAGCGCGGCCTGATCCAGACCTCTCAGACGATCGACGTTTTCTTCAAGCCAGGTCAGGAACGGCTCGTCGCAGATCAAGCCGTACTTGATGACTTCCGCCAGCCCGGCAGACAGCTCCCGCTCCGGCAGTGAGTTCAGGCTGGTGGTGTCGATCAGTACAACGCTTGGCTGATAGAACGCGCCGACCATATTCTTGCCCAGCGGGTGGTTGATGCCGGTCTTGCCGCCCACGGAAGAGTCAACCTGGGACAACAAGGTGGTGGGGATCTGAATGAAATTGACCCCACGCTGATAGCAGGCGGCGGCAAAACCCGCCATATCGCCGATCACACCGCCGCCCAGGGCGATCACAGTGGTCCGGCGGTCGTGGCGGGCGGTCAGCAGGCCGTCGAAAATGGTTTGCAGGGTTTCCCAGTTCTTGAACGCCTCGCCATCAGGAAGAATCACCGGCAATACGTTATAGCCCGCCAGGGTGCGGGTCAGGCGCTCAAGGTAAAGAGGTGCCACGGTGGTGTTCGAGACGATGGCCACCTGGCGCCCGACGATATGCGGGGCCAGCAATTCCAGGCGATCCAGCAAGCCCTCCCCGATGTGAATCGGGTAGCTGCGCTCTTCAAGCTCGACCTTAAGTGTCTGCATTTTTCCCCACATTGATTACCGAATGCTTACGTATGAGCCGGGTCAGGCACTCACGCGAAAAGTGGCTCAAGGCCATGTCCCGCCCTCTTTTGAAGGTCGACGAGGATAGCGCATTTCCGCCTGCGCTTTAACGGGGAGGAAGCTCTGCCAATCGCGCGAGGATGTCAATAACTACCATTCGCGGCGGCCGCTCGTCGGTTTCGACCACCAGATCGGCAATCTCCCGGTAAAGCGGGTCGCGCAACTCAAGCAGCTCGCGGAGCACTTTGGCCGGGTCAGCGGTGCGCAACAACGGACGATTGCGGTCGCGGGCGGTGCGCCCGACTTGTTGCTCCACGGACGCATGCAGGTAAACCACCCGCCCGCCTTCGTGCAGTGCCCGGCGATTTTCGCTGCGCATCACTGCGCCGCCACCGGTTGCCAGCACAATACCGTCGACACCGCACAGCTCGGCGATCATCGCCTGCTCGCGGTCCCGGAAGCCCGGCTCGCCTTCCTTATCGAATATCCATGGGATATTAGCGCCCGTGCGCAGCTCAATTTCCTTGTCGGAATCCTTGAACGGCAGGCGTAGCTCTTTGGCCAGCAAACGGCCGATGGTGCTTTTGCCAGCCCCCATCGGCCCTACAAGTATTAAATTTCGCACAGAATCAACGACTCACAGCAATCGCCTGGTTGTTCATGATACGCGGAGTGAGAAACACCAACAGCTCGGATTTAGATTCCGAAACCACGTCGCGCCGGAAAAGGCGGCCAACATACGGCACATCGCCGAGAAATGGCACCTTATCCACCGTTTTACTTTGCGTATTAGAGAAAACACCACCGATTACGATGGTTTCGCCATCGGCCACCAGGACTTTTGCGTTGACTTCGTTTTTCTTGATCGGCGGCACGCCGAGCACCGCGTTGAGGTAATCCGGCTCATCCTTGGTGACCTTGACCTCCATGATGATGCGGTTATCCGGGGTGATCTGCGGCGTTACTTCCAGAGACAGCGATGCCTCTTTGAACGACACGGTGGTGGCACCGCTGGAGCTGGACTCCTGATATGGAATCTCAGTGCCTTTGAGGATCTTGGCGGTTTCCTTGTCCGAGGTAACTACCTTGGGTTGCGACACCACTTCACCGTTGCCGGTTTTTTCCATGGCGCTCAGCTCAAGGTCGAGCATCGTGTTATCGGTCAGGAATGCGATACCGATCCCGGAAGTGGCGTTGGCCGCGCCGAGGTCCACAAACGGCGCCGAGGTGCTTTGCCCGGTCAAAGTGGTCGGCTGGGCAGTGCCGCCGTTGGTCGTGAAATTGCCCCGGCTGCTGGAGCCGCCCCAACGTACACCCAGCTCCTTGTCGTAACCCACGGTAGCCTCAACGATGCGCGCCTCGATCATCACCTGACGCACAGGGATATCCAGCTGCGAGACAATGCGGCGCAGCTCGTCGAGACGATCCTGTGTCTGGTACGCAATGATGTTGTTGGTGCGGTCATCAACCGTGATCGAACCCCGCTCGTCGACTTTCGACTCGGCGCTGGTCACCGACTGGAACAGCTTGGCAATATCAGCGGCTTTGGCGTAATTGACCTGCAGCAGTTCACGACGCAGCGGAGCCAGCTCGGCGATCTGCTTGAGGGATTCCAGCTCCTGACGTTCGCGGGCGGCGATTTCGTCAGCGGGTGCAACCAGCAAGACATTGCCGATCTTGCGTTTGTCCAGACCCTTGGTTTTCAGCACCAGATCCAGCGCCTGATCCCAGGGCACATTCTGCAGACGCAAGGTGATGCCGCCTTGAACCGTGTCACTGGCTACCAGATTGAGGCTGGTGAAGTCGGCGATCAGTTGCAGCACCGAGCGCACGTCGATGTCCTGAAAGTTCAGCGACAGCTTCTCGCCGCTGTAAGCGGGTTTCTCGGTATTGCGACGATCCAGGTCTTCGTTGGTCAATGGCCGCACGCTGATGGTCAGCTTGCCGTCGGCCTGATAGGCGGAGTAGTCGTAGGCGCCCGAAGGCTCGATGACAATACTTGCCTTCTCGGCAGTGGCACTGGCGTTGACGAACTGCACAGGGGTCGCGAAATCCTTGACGTCCAGCCGCACGCGCAGCTTCTCAGGCAATTGAGTCCTGGCGAAATCAACGCGAATCTTGCCGCCTTGCTCCTGGATGTCAGGCGCGACACTTGGATCGGTCAGATCGATGATCACGTTGCCTTCACCCAGCTCACCGCGCTGGAAGTCGACACTGCGGATGGCTTTGCCAACCGGCGCAGTGGATCTTGGTTTCGCCACGGCCGCCGGCGGCACGCTGACCCGGGCAGCACCTGCGGCGGTGCTTGGCTGGGAAGCTTGCGCGGCTGCCGCGCCCTGGCCGATGACCACGAACAGACGATTGCCCTCGACGCGCGAGCTGTAGGGCACCAGCGTCGTCATGTTGACGATCACCCGGGTGCGATCCTTGGCCTCGACCACCACCAGACTGCGCGCATTGCCGGTGCCCAGCTCGCGGCTCTTGGTCGCCAGCTGACTGGAGACGCCCGGCAGGTCCAGCGCGATCCGAGCCGGTTGCTCGGTGGTATAGCCAGTCGGCGCAGGAACGGGCCCATCGAATGTCAACTTCAGCTCGATCCGGTCTCCCGGAAGTGCCGCAACATCCAGCGTTTTGAGAGTGGCGGCCTGGAGAACCGGTGAAACCATCGCCATCCATAGCGATACACCGATAATCGAGAAAATCCTGGTCATGATCATTTTCCGTCCTGCGAACCCGAGGGTGTTTTGCGTGCTTGGCTTTGCCCAATTCATGAGCGTTCTTTCAGGGAAATACTGCGCGGCCTTTCCAACCATGCCCCCTCTCCGTCAGGAACTATTTCAACGACATCCACAGCGGACTCGTTGATAGAGACTATCCGGCCATTGTTGCGCCCCAGGTAGTCCCCCACTTTCACCCGATGAACCCCACCTGCGCCCTTGAGCAAGGCAAATGTTCCGGTGTCATTGGCCATGGTGCCGACCATTTCGAAAGACTCGATGTTGAAGCCTTCAAGAAACTGTCTGGCCCGTGTTTCGTCCGGCTTGACCAGCCGTGAGCCTTTCTGGCGATTGACCAGATCGATTTTCACTGGTGGTTGAAACGGGCTGCGCATGTTCGAGGCGTTATAGGTAAACGCCTGGTACGGGCGAAACTTCGGCAACGGCTCGATGGTACCGGTTGGCCGAGTACGCGCCTCGTCCATAAAAGTGCTCAGGTCACTGAACGAGCGGTCATCGTTGCAACCGGCCAGAACCATCAATGCCGCACTGACGCACAACAATCGCGCCACCCTCATTTCTTCAACCCTTCATCGTTATAGCGATAAGTCTTGGCCAGGATGCTCATGCGCAGCTTGCCGGGGCTGCCCCCTTCAAGCGGCTTGATGTCGAAATCATGCAGGGTCACGATCCGCGGCAAGCTGGCGACACCACTGACGAATGTCGCCAAGTCGTGATACGCACCCACCACGGTGATCTGTATCGGCAATTCGATGTAAAACTGCTGCGCGGCCTCAGGCAGCAGTTTGATTTCTTCAAAATCAAGGCCGCTGCCCAAGCCTGTGCGAGTGATGTCTTCCAGCAGGCCTGGCACCTCAGTGTCGCTGGGCAACTGCCGCAACAAGGCACCGAAGGTATTCTCCATTTCAGTCATCTGAACCTTGTAAGGCTCCAGATTGGCCGCCTGAAAGGCCTTGGTGGTGAATTGCTCTTTGAGCGTGGCTTCACTGGTGCGCGCCGCATCGAGCTGAATTTCCATGTCCTGAATGAACAGAAAGTAACCCATAGCCAGCATCAGAACCGCGACCAGTACCCCGGAGATCACCTTCACCGGCGCCGGCCAGGAGCCGATGTTATTCAGGTCCAGGTCGCCGATGTCGATCTTGCGCAGGCCTTCCAGAGATTCTGAAAAACTCATGGCTTGGCTCCTTCAACCGCTGGCTGAGTCTGGCGTACCGTCAACTGAAACACGTTGGCCTGGTCAACAGCGCCAGCGGTGGTCGCCTTGACTTCAGTCAGGCTCGGCGCATCCAGCCAATCGGAAGCATCCAGGTTACGCATCAGGTCCGAAACGCGGTTATTGGATTCCGCAGCGCCGTTGATGCTGATCAGGTTGCCGGCCATTTTCACTTCGGAGAAATACACGCCATCGGGCAACGTGCGCGCCAACTGATCGAAGACACGGCCGATAATTGGCCGGTTACCCTGCAAGTCCTGAATGATTTTCATACGTTCCAGCAACTGCTTGCGTCGTGATCTCAATTCACTGATTTCTTTGATTCGCCCGTCCAGCTGAACAATCTCTTTCTGGATAAAGGCGTTTCGCGCGGTCTGATGGTCGATGGCGTTACTCAGATATCGATCAGCCAGGAACAGCGTCCCGACAGAGGCAATCACCACGCCGAGCATGACGGTCAGGAAGCGTTTCTTGCGCTCTTCGCGAAGCTGTTCGCGCCAAGGGAGAAGGTTGATCCGTGCCATCAGTCGAAGCTCCTCAAGGCCAGACCGCAAGCGATCATCAAGGCGGGAGCGTCGCTGGCCAGAGCACCGGCGTTGACCTTGGAGCTCAGGGCCATGTCGGCAAACGGGTTGGCAACCATGGTTGGCGTGCCGATGCGTTGCTGAATGAGGTTGTCCAGACCGGCGACCGAGGCCGTACCACCGGCGAGCATGATGTAGTCCACTGCGTTGTACTGCCCTGCGGCGAAGAAAAATTGCAGCGAGCGGGAAACCTGCTGCACGACGGCATCCTTGAACGGCTGCAATACCTCAGTCAGGTAGTCGTCCGGCAAGCCGCCCTGTTTTTTCGCCAGTCCGGCTTCTTCCACGGAAAGGCCATAACGACGCTGAATTTCCTCGGTCAACTGGCGCCCGCCGAATAACTGCTCGCGGGTATAAATGATGCGGCCGTGATGCAACACGCTCAGCGTGGTCATGGTTGCACCGATGTCCACCACGGCAACCGTCAATTGGTCATGACCGCTGCCCAGTTGGGCCGACAGCAGACTGAAGGCACGCTCCAGCGAGTAAGCCTCGACGTCCACAACCTTCGCGGTCAGGCCCGCCAGGGCCAACGCGGCCTCGCGCACTTCGACGTTTTCCTTGCGGCAGGCGGCCAGCAGGACTTCGACCCGCTCCGGGTTGCGCGCAGAGTAGCCCTGGACTTCAAAGTCGATGGCGACCTCTTCCAGGGGATAGGGAATGTATTGGTCCGCTTCGATCTTCAGCTGGTTTTCCATGTCGTCATCGGAAAGCCCGGCATCCATCTCGATGGTCTTGGTAATCACCGCAGAGCCCGCGACAGCAACCGCCACAGATTTGACGCTGGTGCGAGCCTTAACCAACACGCGCGACAGTGCATGACCGACGCCTTCCAGCTCAGCGATGTTTTTCTCGACTACGGCATTTGCCGGTAACGGTTCAACCGCGTAGGACTCGACTTTGTAGCGGGTGCCGGAACGACTCAATTCAAGGAGTTTTACCGATGTGGAGCTAATATCGATCCCCAGAAGGGTGTTGGCCTTCTTACTAAAGAGTTCGAACACAACCTATTTCCTATGAGTTTCCGTCACTTACGGATTATTTATTGTCCAACGCCTCTGTCGGCAGCCTTGACAGTAGCGCAAATCACGCTCGGAGACGAAAAATGCTTATAATGCCGAGCGTTTTTTTCGTTTAACCAAGCTTCAAGGCGTGTCCGTTTGTTAATGCCTACGCTTAACTCATTCTTTTTTCTGTTCTTTTTTCTGGAAAACCAAAAGCCTTGATACGCCTGCTGAAGTTTCTGTGGTGGTCTCTCGTCGCCGTATTCTGTGCGCTGCTGCTCGGTATAAGCGGCGCCTTCCTTTATCTGAGCCCTAACCTGCCGTCCGTGGAGGCGTTGCGCAGCATCCAGCTGCAAATTCCGCTGCGAGTGTATAGCAGTGATGGCAAGTTGATTGCAGAGTTTGGCGAAATGCGCCGTACCCCAATCCGCTTTGCCGAGATCCCTCCCAATTTCATCAATGCGCTGCTGTCTGCCGAAGACGATAACTTCGCCAATCACTACGGCGTCGATCCTGGCAGCCTGATGCGTGCAGCGTCTCAACTGGTCAAAAGCGGTCACATCCAGTCGGGCGGCAGCACCATCACCATGCAGGTGGCGAAAAACTACTTCCTGACCAGCGAGCGGAGCTTTTCACGGAAAACCACCGAGATTCTGTTGGCCTTGCAAATTGAGCGCCAACTGACCAAGGACGAAATCCTTGAGCTCTATGTGAACAAGATCTACCTGGGCAACCGCGCCTATGGTATCGAGGCAGCGGCGCAAGTTTATTACGGCAAGTCGATTCGCGATGTAACGCTCGCGCAAATGGCCATGATCGCTGGCCTGCCAAAAGCACCGTCACGCTTCAACCCACTGGCCAACCCGACCCGCGCCAAAGAACGTCGCGACTGGATCCTGGGGCGCATGTACAAACTGGGCAAAATCGACCAGAACGCCTATCAGACCGCGCTCAATGAGCCGATCAATGCCAGCTACCACGTACCGACACCTGAAGTTAACGCCCCTTACATTGCTGAAATGGCCCGCGCCGAAATGGTCGGTCGTTATGGCAGCGATGCTTATACAGAGGGCTTCCGGGTCACTACAACGGTACCGAGTGATCTTCAGGAACACGCCAATACCGCCGTTCAGGAAGGCCTGATCGAATACGACCAGCGCCATGGTTATCGCGGCCCTGAAAGCCGCTTCCCGGGGATGACCCGCGAAGGCTGGGCACAGGAACTGACCAAGCAACGGTCAATCAGCGGACTGGAGCCAGGCATCGTCAGCCAGGTCGACAAGACCGGGCTGCGCGTACTGACCCGCAATGGCGAAAAAGAAGAGACCGTCGAATGGGCCACCATGAAATGGGCCCGACCTTATCTGAACACCAACAGTCTGGGCGCAAATCCGAAGTCACCTGCCGACGTAGCTCATGTTGGTGATCTGGTTCGCCTGCAACGCCAGCCCGATGGCTCGCTTAAATTCAGTCAGATTCCCGTCGCCCAGAGCGCTCTGGTGTCCCTGGACCCACAAAACGGTGCAATTCGTGCCCTGGTCGGTGGCTTCGCTTTCGAGCAGAGCAACTACAACCGCGCCTTGCAGGCCAAGCGTCAACCAGGTTCGAGCTTCAAGCCATTCCTATACAGCGCCGCGCTGGATAATGGCTATACCGCATCCAGCCTGGTCAACGACGCCCCAATCGTGTTTGTCGATGAGTACCTGGACAAGGTCTGGCGTCCGAAAAACGACACCAACACCTTCCTGGGCCCGATCCGTCTGCGGGAGGCTCTGTACAAGTCGCGTAACCTGGTCTCGATCCGCCTGCTGCAACAACTGGGCATCGACACCGCCATCGACTACATGACCCGCTTCGGCTTCAACAAGAGCGACCTGCCTCGCAACCTGTCGCTGGCGCTGGGCACAGCCACCCTGACGCCGATGGAAATCGTCAGCGGCTGGAGCACATTTGCCAACGGTGGTTACAAGGTCAACTCGTACCTGATCCAGAGCATTGAAAGCCGCGATGGCGTGAAGCTGTTCGAAGCCAATCCGCCAACAGTGCCAGCGGTGGACAGCCCGATCGCACAGGACACCAAGACCGTAGCCGTCGCCAATGGTCCTGCGCTGATCACCAATGCCGTTGAAGGTGTGCCTGCGCCTGCCACACCGGCTGATCCAGCTGCGCCCGCGGTCGCACCGCGCATCGTTGATGGCCGCACGACATTCATCCTCAACAGCATGCTGCAGGACGTGATCAAACGCGGCACCGGCCGCAGGGCCCTGGCAATGAACCGCCCGGACATCGCAGGCAAGACCGGTACGACCAACGAATCCAAGGATGCGTGGTTTACCGGCTATAACGCTGATTACGTGACCACGGTGTGGACAGGTTTTGATCAGCCGGAAAGCCTGGGCCGTCATGAATTTGGCGGTACGGTCGCCCTGCCGATCTGGATGAACTACATGAGCGCCGCACTCAAGGACAAACCGCCGCATCAACAGGCCGAGCCGGATGGCATTCTCAGCCTGCGGGTCGATCCGATCAGCGGCCGCGCGGCCACCCCGAGTACGCCGAATGCGTTTTTCGAACTATTCAAGAGCGAAGACACACCGCCAAGCGTCAACGAACTGGGCGGCAGCGCACCGGGCAGCCCGCTGCCAGCGGATGAGTCAGCGCCGATCGATCTGTTCTAAGAGCAGCTGTAAGCTGCAAGCGGCAAGCTACAAGATGTAGGCACGGCGCGGTACCTGTAGGAGCTGCCGAAGGCTGCGAAAGCTGGGCATCGGATACACGCCGATTCGCAGCCTGCGGCAGCTCCTACAGGGATCCACCGGATCCACATCCGGCGGCAAGACCAAAGGCAGTTACAAGCTCCAAGCCGCAAGCTACAAGATGTAAGGCACGGCGCGGTACCTGTAGGAGCTGCCGAAGGCTGCGAAAGCTGGGCATCTGACACACCGCGATTCGCAGCCTGCGGCAGCTCCTACAGGTAATCAGAGCCAAAAAAAAACCCGGCTAATGGCCGGGTTTTTTTATGGGGCTGCTAACGAAGTTAGCCCTTGAAAACATCTTCAACGCTGGTCAGCGGATAGTGCTTTGGATACGGCAGGGTGGCAACGCCGCTCTCGATGGCTGCCTTGGCAACGGCATCGGCGATCAGGCCCAGCAGGCGGCTGTCCATTGGTTTCGGGATGATGTACTCACGACCGAACTCCAGCTTGATACCACCGTAAGCGTCGCAGACTTCCTGAGGCACTGGCAGTTTGGCCAGTTCACGCAGGGCGTTGGCGGCGGCGATCTTCATTTCTTCGTTGATGCGCTTGGCGCGAACGTCCAGAGCACCACGGAAGATGAACGGGAAGCCCAGCACGTTGTTGACCTGGTTCGGGTAGTCCGAACGGCCGGTGGCCATGATCACGTCGTTGCGAGTAGCGTGAGCCAGCTCTGGGGAGATTTCCGGATCCGGGTTCGAGCAAGCGAACACGATTGGATCTTTGGCCATCAGTTGCAGATTTTCAGCGCTCAGCAGGTTCGGGCCGGACAGACCCACGAACACGTCAGCACCGTCGAGGGCGTCGGTCAGTGTGCGTTTTTCGGTGGCGTGAGCGAATACCGCCTTGTACTGGTTCAGGTCGGTGCGGCCGGAGTGAATCACGCCGGTGCGATCAACCATGAAGATGTTTTCGATCTTGGCGCCCATGCTCACCAGCAACTTCATGCAGGAGATGGCCGCAGCGCCAGCGCCCAGGCAGACGATCTTGGCGTCTTCCAGGGTTTTGCCAACGATTTCCAGGGCGTTGATCATGCCGGCCGCCGTCACAATCGCGGTGCCGTGCTGGTCATCGTGGAAAACCGGGATGTCGCATTGTTCGATCAGGGCTTTCTCGATCTCAAAGCACTCAGGCGCCTTGATGTCTTCGAGGTTGATGCCGCCGAAGGTGATGGAGATGCGCTTTACAGTATCGATGAATGCTTGCGGGCTTTCCGAATCGACTTCGATGTCGAAAACGTCGATGCCGGCGAAACGCTTGAACAGAACGCCCTTGCCTTCCATCACTGGCTTGGAAGCCAATGGGCCCAGATCGCCCAGGCCAAGGATCGCGGTGCCGTCAGAAATAACTGCTACCAGATTGCCTTTGCCGGTGTATTTGTAGGCCAGCTCAGGATCACGGGCGATTTCACGCACAGGCTCAGCGACGCCAGGGCTGTAAGCCAGGGCCAGATCACGAGCAGTTGCGGTTGGCTTGGTGAGTTCGACGCTCAGTTTCCCCGGACGAGGATTGGCGTGATATTCAAGCGCAGCAGTTTTCAAATCAGACATGTGGGCATTCCGCTTTTTTTACTGTGGGACAGACGGACCGCCGAGGATACGCAAGATGCAAAGTCCTAACAAGACTGGTCAGTCACTACTGTCAATAGGCGGGGGCTACGACTTTACGCTTAGATTCGGGATGTTGCATCCCGGTCTGCTGTTTTAAACCGCGACTGATACACCCCCTGTAGGAGCGAGCTTGCTCGCGATGGCATCAGGTCAGCCAACACATTTGTCTGCTTTAACATCGAATCGCGAGCAAGCTCGCTCCTACAGGTTTAGTGTTTTTTCAGAGACACCTCGGTCCTGTAGGAGCGCACCGAGGTTACGAGGCCCGCGATCGCGGTGTATCAGACAGGTCAGCGGTCAGCGAGCGGACGTATCAAGCATCGCAGGATGTTTAATCGGCATCATCCAGCGTGCTTGCCCAGCTTTCAGGCCGCCGCGCCGTGAGCGGTCGACCACCCAGCCGCGGGCTTCGATGCGCTGACCTTTCATGCGCATCAGAGCCGGGACGTCGAACAGGCTGACCCACTCTGGGGCAATTCGTAGCACAGGGCCGTCTTGCAGCTCGATCCAGATCCCGCCGCCATTGGACTGCACATTCGTGACCTGCCCGGAGACCAGCGCAAAACCACCCTTGCTGATCTGCGTGGCGGGCTGAACCGGCGAATTACGCCACAGCCCGAGCCGTGCATCGCGGGCCACGCGCTCGGCGGCCTGCTGACAATCCACCAGCGCCACGTTCGGCGCTACCGCAACCAGATAACCCAGCCCTTCGCTCAGCAACTGCGCCTCAAGATTGGCACCGTTGCGCCCGTAAACATTGGCCAGCACTCGACCGTAGCGATCCTTGCCTTGCTGCCCGATACCGAGACTGACCTGACCATCACTTTCAGCAACCAATGCCTGCAGGCGCCGCTTGGCGGCTTCGGCAAAGGGCTCGGCAGACTGGCCTTGCTTGCCGGTTTCGGGGGTATTGAGGCCGACCATCCGCACGTTGCGCCCATCTTTCAGGCGCAGGGTATCGCCGTCGACGACACGTTCGACCTGCGCAACCGGCAGTGAAGATGTCGCGGAGCACAGCGCTTGCGCCGCTGGCAGCCAAATAGCGGCCACAAAAAAGGCGCCCGCAAGGGACGCCTTTTTAAGCAGCCTGGAGAAACCCGTTGGATTTTCCAGATCGGCCAACCTTACTCTGCAGCAGCAGGAGCTTTGGTAGCACCGAACGCACCGAAGCGCGACTTGAACTTGTCAACACGGCCGCCAACGTCAAGCGTCTTCTGCTTGCCGGTGTAGAACGGGTGGCACTCGTTGCAAACGTCAAGGCTCAGAGGCTTGGCGAGAGTCGAACGGGTTTTGATGACATTGCCGCAGCTGCAAGTAGCGTCAATGGCTTCGTAAACTGGATGGATATCAGCTTTCATCGGTACTTCCTCGGGCTAGCGTGCCGCCATCCAACACTATTGTTGAATACCGCACGTAAATAGGCCGCGAATATTAACAGACAATGCAAATCACGCAAGCGGCCGTTTAGACCAGTCGTCTGCTAAGATCGCGCATCCGTCACAGACCGTAACAGGGAAACCCCGCGTGCCCGACGCCATTCTGCGCCTTGCCCTGCCCTCGCCACTGCGGCGGCTGTTCGACTACCGCGCCCCCGCTGGCGTGTTGCGCAGTGCCTTGCAGCCGGGCATGCGCCTGCGGGTGCCGTTCGGCCGGCGGGAAATGATCGGCATCCTGATCGAGATCGCCGACCACAGCGAAGTCCCGGCGGACAAACTCAAACCTGCGATTGCCGTGCTCGACCAGCACGCGCCGCTGCCGCCTTCGCTGTTCAAGCTCTGCCTGTGGACGTCCCAGTATTATCAGCACAGCCTTGGCGACACCTTGAGCTGGGCGTTGCCGGTGCTGTTGCGCCAGGGCGAACCGGCCGAGTCGCGTCAGGAACGTTTTTGGCAAGTGGCGCCCAACGCCAGCGTCGACGACCCGCGCATCGCCCGCGCGCCCAAGCAGCGCGAGGCCTTGACCACCCTTGCTCAACATCCCCACGGGGTGGCGCATCAATTGCTGAGCAAACTGATGCTCAACAAGGAAAGCCTCAACCTGCTGCTGGCCAAGGAGCTTGTCCAGGTGGAAGTGCGCAGTCATGCGCCGACCGCACGTCATGAGCATTGGCTGGCGCAACCGGAGCTGCCACTCAATACCGAGCAGCGCGCCGCCTGCGAAGCGATTCGTGCGGGCTTCGACAGCTTTCACGCGTTTTTGCTGGCTGGCGTCACCGGCAGCGGCAAGACCGAAGTCTATCTACAACTGATCCGCGAAACCCTCGAAGCCGGCAAGCAGGCGCTGGTGCTGATCCCGGAAATCAACCTCGGCCCGCAAACCCTGGCGCGGTTCGAGCAGCGCTTCAATGCGCGCATCGCCCTGCTGCACTCAGCGGTCAATGATCGCGACCGACTCGACGCATGGCTGGCAGCGCGGGATGGCGAGGCCGACATTATTATCGGCACCCGTTCGGCGCTGTTCACGCCGATGAAAAATCCCGGCCTGATCATCATCGACGAAGAGCACGACGGCTCCTATAAACAGCAGGAAGGTCTGCGCTATCACGCCCGAGACCTGGCACTGGTGCGAGCGAGGCAGGAGAACATTCCTATCGTGCTCGGCTCGGCCACGCCATCACTGGAAAGTCTGCACAACGCGTACACCGGTCGTTACGGCCTGTTGCGGCTCAACCAGCGAGCCGGTGGTGCGCAACAGCCGAAATTCCTGCGCCTGGACGTAAAAAGCCGCCCGCTGGACAGCGGTATCTCCGGCCCGATGCAGCAAGCCATCGGCCAGACCCTCGCCGCCGGTCAACAGGTTTTAGTCTTTCTCAATCGCCGTGGCTTTGCGCCGACCTTGCTGTGTCACGATTGCGGCTGGCTGTCCGGCTGCCCGCGTTGCGATGCGCGAATGACCGTGCACCAGCGCTCCGGTGAGCTGCGCTGCCACCATTGCGGCCACGTCGAAAGAGTGCCCCGCCAGTGTCCGTCGTGCGGCAAAGTGGATTTGCGCCCGGTCGGCGCGGGCACTGAGCGCGCCGAGGAGCGGCTGGGGATTCTGTTCCCGGATTACCCGGTGCTGCGGGTGGATCGCGACAGCACTTCGCGCAAGGACGCGATGAATCAGTTGTTCGCCACCATTCAGCGTGGCCAGCCGTGCATTCTGGTGGGCACGCAGATGCTTGCCAAAGGTCACCACTTTCCCCGAGTCACGCTGGTGTCGATTCTGGACGCCGACGGTGGACTGTTTTCTGGGGATTTCCGCGCCAGTGAGCGCATGGCGCAACTGATCGTGCAGGTCGCCGGGCGTGCGGGCCGGGCCGAAGAGCCGGGGCGCGTGATCATCCAGACCCATCTGGCCGACCATCCGTTACTTATCCAGCTGACCGAACAGGGTTACTTCGCCTTTGCCGAACAGGCCTTGAGCGAGCGTCGCGCTGCTGGCCTGCCACCGTTTTCGCACCTCGCCCTGCTGCGCGCCGAAGCTCACAAACCGGGCCAGGCCGAAGGTTTCCTCGATCAGGCCTGCGCTGAAGCTGAACAATTATTGATCGATATGAATCTGGGCGGCATCGAACTGCTCGGCCCGGTCCCGGCACCCATGGAGCGCCGCGCCGGGCGCTATCGTGCCCAGTTGCTGCTGCAGTCCAACGCTCGCGCGCCACTGCACAAACTGCTCAGCGCGTGGCTGCTGGCCCTTGAGTCAATGCCCAGCGGGCGACAGGTCCGATGGTCGCTGGATGTCGATCCGGTGGATTTGTATTAACCGCAACACCTGTAGGAGCGCGCTTGCCCGCGATCGGCTGCGAAGCAGTCGTAAAAATAGTGAATTCACTATTTTTTGAAGGTCCTGCGGCCCTTATCGCGGGCAAGCGCGCTCCTACAAATTGCGCCCGCATCACAACCGTGTATCCAACGCGGTTGGCAAGGTGGCTCCGGCAACGGATAATGCCCAGTTTTTCCACCCGCGCATCCAGGCGCTGCCGCGCTTGCGGTCGAAAGAGAGCATCATGAAAGACACCATTCGCCAGCTGATCCAACAAGCCCTGAGCCAACTCGTCACCGAGGGCGTCTTGCCAGAAGGCCTGTCGCCAGCGATCCAGGTGGAGAATGCCAAGGACAAGACCCACGGCGACTTCGCCAGCAATATCGCCATGATGCTGGCCAAGCCGGCGGGCATGAAACCTCGCGACCTGGCTGAAAAACTCATCGCCGCGCTGCCTGCCGACGAACAGATCAGCAAGGTAGAAATCGCCGGTCCCGGCTTCCTGAATTTCTTCCAGAACACCCAGGCTTTGGCGGCGCGTCTGGACGCAGCTTTGGCTGATGCGCGGTTGTCGGTGCGTAAAACCGGCCCGGCGCAACGTACAGTGGTCGATCTGTCTGCACCGAACCTGGCCAAAGAGATGCACGTTGGCCACCTGCGTTCGACGATCATCGGCGATGGCGTGGCCAATGTTCTGGAGTTCCTTGGCGACACCGTCATCCGCCAGAACCACGTCGGCGACTGGGGTACGCAGTTCGGCATGCTGCTGGCCTACCTGCAAGAGCAACCAGCCACCAGTGATGAGCTGTCGGATCTGGAAGACTTCTACCGCGCGGCGAAAAAACGCTTCGACGAATCCGAAGAGTTCGCCGAACGCGCTCGCGCCCTGGTAGTGAAACTCCAGGCTGGCGATGCTGAGTGCCTGAGCCTGTGGACCAAATTCAAAGACATCTCGCTGTCCCACTGCCAGAAAGTCTACGACCTGCTGAACGTGAAACTGACGCCGGCCGACGTGATGGGCGAAAGCGCCTACAACGACGATCTGGCCAATGTGGTCAACGATCTGAAAGCCACCGGCCTGCTGGTTGAGAGCAACGGCGCCCAGTGCGTGTTCCTCGAAGAATTCCGCACCGCTGATGACACGCCGCTGCCAGTCATCGTGCAGAAGGCCGGTGGTGGCTACCTGTACGCGACCACCGATCTGGCGGCGATCCGTTATCGCAGCAAGGTGCTCAAGGCTGATCGCGCACTGTATTTCGTCGATCAACGTCAGGCCCTGCACTTCCAGCAAGTGTTTGAAGTGGCGCGTCGAGCCGGTTTCGTTCACGACGGCATGCAGCTGGAGCACATGGGCTTCGGCACCATGAACGGCGCCGATGGCCGCCCGTTCAAGACTCGCGATGGCGGCACCGTCAAACTCATCGACCTGCTTGAAGAAGCCAAAGAACGCGCCTACACGCTGGTCAAGGAAAAGAATCCGGAGCTGGCTGAAGACGAACTGCGCACCATCGCCAAGGCCGTGGGCATCAGCGCAGTGAAATACGCGGACCTGTCCAAGCATCGTGCCAGCGATTACAGCTTCAATTTCGATCAGATGCTCAGCTTCGAAGGCAACACTGCGCCGTATCTGCTGTATGCCTACACCCGGGTTGCCGGCGTGTTCCGCAAACTCGGTACTCCGTTCGATGCCAGCAAGGGCCAGATCGTCCTTGAGGCCGCGCAGGAGCAGGAACTGGCTGCACGTTTGGCACAGTTCGGGGAAATCCTGAATAACGTCGCCGAAAAAGGTACGCCACACGTGTTGTGCGCTTACATTTACGACCTCGCCGGTCTGTTCTCCAGCTTTTACGAGAACTGCCCGATCCTGGGTGCGGACAGTGCCGAACAACAGCAGAGCCGTTTGCGCCTGGCTGCGCTGACCGGCCGTACCCTCAAGCAAGGCCTGGATCTCTTGGGTCTGGAAACTCTGGAGCGCATGTAAGTTGGCTGCTGCGAAAAAGAAACCTGCACCCAAGCGCGGCGCCAGCCGTTATCAAGCACCTGCAAAGAAGCCGATCCCGGGATGGATGTGGTTGGCGGTTGGCCTAACGGTCGGTGCGTTCATTGTGTTTCTGATGAAGCTCGAGCCTGGTGGCGATGACGTCAAGCGGGTCAAGGCCGAGGCCAAGGCGGCCAAAATCGCTGAAGCCAACAAGACACCACCAAGCCCGACTGCGCCTGTGAAGCCTAAATACGACTTCTATACGCTGCTGCCGGAATCGGAAGTCATCGTGCCTAACGAAGCGGTGCCGGAGAAAACACCACCACCAGTAGTTGCCCCGGTAACCCCTGAACAGGCAGCGAAGATCGACACGGCTCGCGCTCAGGCCGCTCTCAGCGGTCTGACGCCACCACCAGCGCCACCTGTGGTCAAGCCGGCAGCGGTCACGCAGTTCTTCCTGCAAGCGGGCTCGTTCCGCAAGAAAGAAGATGCCGACAAGGTCAGGGCGCAGATCATTCTGCTGGGCCAAAGCGCTGCGGTTGAGTCAGGGACCGTTAAAGAGGAAACCTGGTACCGCGTACTGGTCGGTCCGTTCAGCAACCGCGAACAACTGACCATCGCCCAGAAGCAATTGGCGAGCGGCGGGTTTAGTAACCTGTTGTTGCAGCAGCGCAGTAAGTAACAGCTGCCCGCAGATCCATGTGGGACCGGATTCAACGCCTTTGCGAATGAATTCGCTCCCACAGGCAATACCAAAGTGTATGTCTGTAGGAGCGAGCTTGCTCGCGATAAGGTCGGCACGACCTTCATGCAATGGCGAATTCACTGTTTTTACGACTGCTTAGCAGCCGATCGCGAGCAAGCTCGCTCCTACAGTTGTCACATTCGCCATTCATCCCTCAAGCGTGGCCAAGGTTGAAATCCCCACCCCCACCCCCATATGAGTTTTCACCAGGGCATTTTCGCCCCGCTGTGTGGAGACTCTCCCTTGACCACCATCGTTTCAGTGCGCCGCCACGGCAAAGTCGTCATGGCTGGCGACGGCCAGGTTTCTCTGGGCAACACCGTCATGAAAGGCAACGCCAAGAAAGTGCGTCGTCTGTATCACGGCGAAGTGATTGCCGGTTTCGCTGGCGCTACGGCCGACGCGTTCACTCTTTTCGAACGCTTTGAAGGGCAACTTGAAAAGCACCAAGGTCATCTGGTGCGTGCCGCCGTTGAACTCGCCAAAGACTGGCGTACCGACCGCTCCCTGAGCCGTCTGGAAGCCATGCTGGCAGTCGCCAATAAAGACGCGTCCCTGATCATTACCGGTAATGGCGATGTCGTAGAACCCGAGGATGGCCTGATCGCCATGGGTTCCGGCGGTGCCTTCGCCCAGGCCGCCGCCCGCGCCCTGCTGCAGAAGACCGACCTCTCGGCACGTGAAATCGCTGAAACCGCATTGCATATCGCTGGCGATATCTGCGTGTTCACCAACCACAACATCACCATTGAGGAGCAGGACCTCGCTGACTAAGCCTCGCCCTGGCCGCTTGCGAACGCGGCCAAGCCGATTCTGAACCCGCTGGAGGACCGCCAAATACCATGTCAATGACTCCCCGTGAAATCGTCCACGAACTCAACCGCCACATCATCGGCCAGGACGATGCCAAGCGCGCCGTCGCCATTGCCCTGCGCAATCGCTGGCGCCGGATGCAGCTGCCTGAAGAGCTGCGCGTTGAAGTAACACCCAAGAACATTCTGATGATCGGCCCGACCGGTGTCGGTAAAACCGAGATTGCCCGTCGTCTGGCAAAACTGGCCAACGCACCGTTCATCAAGGTCGAAGCGACCAAATTCACCGAAGTCGGCTACGTTGGCCGCGATGTCGAGTCGATCATTCGTGATCTGGCCGATGCCGCCATCAAGCTGCTGCGCGAGCAGGAAATCGTCAAGGTTCGCCACCGCGCTGAAGACGCTGCCGAAGATCGCATCCTCGACGCTCTGCTGCCCCCGGCACGCACCGGTTTCCAGGAAGAAGCCTCGCCGAGCCACGATACCAACACGCGCCAGCTGTTCCGCAAACGCCTGCGTGAGGGTCAGCTGGACGACAAGGAAATCGAGATCGAAATCAACGAAGCCGTTGGTGTCGACATTTCCGCGCCGCCCGGCATGGAAGAAATGACCAACCAGCTGCAAAGTCTGTTTGCCAATATGGGCAAGGGCAAGAAGAAGGCTCGCAAGCTGAAGGTCAAAGAAGCGTTCAAGCTGGTGCGTGAAGAAGAAGCCGGCCGCCTGGTCAACGACGAAGACTTGAAGGTCAAGGCGCTGGAAGCGGTTGAGCAGCACGGTATCGTGTTTATCGACGAAATCGACAAGGTCGCCAAGCGCGGCAACGTCGGCGGCGCTGATGTATCCCGCGAAGGTGTACAGCGCGACTTGCTGCCGCTGATCGAGGGCTGCACGGTCAATACCAAACTGGGCATGGTCAAGACCGACCACATCCTGTTCATCGCCTCCGGTGCGTTCCACCTGAGCAAGCCGAGCGATCTGGTGCCTGAGCTGCAAGGTCGTCTGCCGATCCGCGTCGAACTCAAGGCGCTGTCGCCGCAGGATTTCGAACGTATCCTCAGCGAGCCGCACGCCTCACTGACCGAACAATACTGCGCCCTGCTCAAGACCGAAGGTTTGAACATCGAGTTCCAGGCCGACGGTATCAAGCGGCTCGCGGAGATTGCCTGGCAGGTCAACGAAAAGACCGAGAACATCGGTGCCCGTCGTCTGCACACCTTGCTTGAGCGCCTGCTCGAAGAGGTGTCGTTCAGCGCAGGTGACCTGGCCAGTGCTCCGGATGCAGCGCCAATCCTGATCGACGCCGAGTACGTGAACAGCCACCTTGGCGAACTGGCCAAGGATGAGGATTTGTCGCGGTACATTCTTTAACGCTCCGCCCCCTCCTGTAGGAGCGAGCTTGCTCGCGATAGCGTCCGTTCAGACGGTAATTTATCGACAGACGAACCGCATCGCGAGCAAGCTCGCTCCTACAGGGGTGAGCATTTGACGGTCTCTCCATGACAAAACTCCCCACCGCCATCCAGCTCCATAAAGCCTCGAAAACTCTGACCCTCAAGTACGGGCCGGACGAGGAATATCATTTGCCTGCCGAGTTTCTGCGGGTGCATTCGCCGTCTGCCGAGGTTCAGGGGCATGGCAAGCCGATCCTGCAATTCGGCAAGCTGGGTGTTGGCCTGAGCAAGGTCGAACCGGCAGGACAATATGCACTGAAATTGACCTTCGACGACGGTCATGACAGCGGATTGTTCACTTGGGAATATCTCTACCAACTGGCGCAACGCCAGGAAGCGCTGTGGACAGATTATTTGCAGGAGCTGAAAAACGCGGGTAAATCCCGTGATCCTTCCGAGCAAGTCATTCGGCTGATGCTCTAACCCGCGGCCCAGAGCCGCCGGGCGTTTTAGGACGCACTTTCTAATTCCTTTTGCTCAAATATGCCGCGCGGCGGCCAATGATTGGCGCTGCTTGCGATTTTTTTGAATCTCGCGTAACCAATGGCATTGGCAAGTTCCCTGCATCAATGAATGCAGCACTAAGGGTGTGCAAGAAGCCGTCGCAAGAAGCGCAGCTGTTCACGTGATGCGCCCTGGCGACAGAGTACCTCTAACGGAATAAGTGGTTTAGCCATCATCGGTCACCCGAGCAGTAGTACCGGCATTTGCCTGTGTCACTGGTTCACAGGGAAGTCAGTACTCGTCTCAGGACAATGGAGCGTCGTGAATGAGTAGCAAAAACAACGATGACCTGCCGCAACAAGCTTCTGAACACACGCTGGGCCTCAACCCGGTGGTGGGCTTGCGGCGCAAGGATTTGCTGACTACCGCGCGTATGGTGCTGCGTCAGGCGCTAAGACAACCGTTTCACAGCGTCAAACACATCGCGCATCTGAGCATGGAACTCAAGAACGTCATGCTGGGTAAATCGGCGCTGAAACCGACCGACGACGACCGCCGTTTCAATGACCCCGCGTGGAGCCAGAACCCGCTTTATCGCCGTTATCTGCAAACCTATCTTGCCTGGCGCAAAGAGCTGCACGACTGGATCGGCGACAGCAACCTTTCCCCCCAGGACATCAATCGTGGGCACTTCGTGATCAACCTGATGACCGAAGCCATGTCGCCCACCAACAGCGCGGCCAACCCGGCAGCAGTCAAACGTTTTTTCGAAACCGGCGGCAAGAGTCTGCTGGACGGCCTCTCCCACTTGGCCAAGGATCTGGTGCACAACGGCGGCATGCCCAGCCAGGTCAACATGGACGCCTTCGAAGTGGGCAAGAGCCTGGGGATCACCGAGGGTTCGGTGGTGTTTCGCAACGACGTGCTCGAACTGATCCAGTACAAGCCCACCACTGAACAAGTCCACGAGCGCCCGTTGCTGGTGGTGCCGCCGCAGATCAACAAGTTTTACGTGTTCGACCTGAGCCCGGAAAAAAGCCTCGCGCGCTTTTGCCTGGGCAGCAAGGTACAGACGTTTATCGTCAGCTGGCGTAATCCGACCAAGGCGCAACGCGAATGGGGCCTGTCGACCTACATAGAGGCGTTGAAAGAAGCCGTGGATGTCGTCGCAGCCATCACCGGCAGCAAAGACATCAATATGCTCGGCGCCTGCTCGGGCGGGATCACGTGCACTGCGTTGCTGGGCCATTACGCCGCGCTGGGGGATCAGAAGGTCCATGCGCTGACCTTGCTGGTCAGCGTCCTCGATACCACGCTGGACAACGACGTTGCGCTGTTTGTCGACGAGCAGACGCTGGAGTCGGCCAAGCGCCACTCCTATCAGGCAGGGGTGCTTGAAGGCAGCGATATGGCCAAGGTCTTTGCCTGGATGCGCCCCAACGATCTGATCTGGAATTACTGGGTCAACAACTACCTGCTGGGCAATGAGCCGCCGGTGTTCGACATCCTGTTCTGGAACAACGACACCACGCGCCTGCCCGCTGCCTTCCATGGCGATCTGATCGAGATGTTCAAGAACAACCCGCTGATCCGCCCCAATGCGCTGGAAGTTTGCGGCACGCCCATCGACCTTAAACAAGTGACCAGCGATGTATTCTGCCTGGCGGGGACCAACGATCACATCACGCCTTGGGGCTCCTGCTACAAATCGGCGCGGCTATTTGGCGGCAAGACTGAATTCGTGCTGTCCAGCAGTGGCCACATCCAGAGCATCCTCAACCCGCCGGGCAACCCGAAATCGCGCTACATGACCAACAGCGAAATGCCGGCCGAAGCGAAGGTCTGGCAGGAGAACGGCACCAAACACACCGATTCCTGGTGGCTGCATTGGCAGAACTGGCTGACTGAACGCTCCGGCAAACTGAAGAAAGCTCCGTCCAGCCTCGGCAGCAAGGCATATCCCGCCAGCGAAGCGTCGCCGGGCACTTATGTACACGAGCGTTAAACCAGGGTGGCGACGGATGGCGTCAGGAACAGCCGGCCGTTGCCGTTACATTTGTTGGAGATATTGCAGGATTCCAACCTGTGGGAGCGGTGCTTGCCCGCGATAAGGCTGGACGCGATCAGAAGTGAACCGCGTCCAGCCTTATCGCGGGCAAGCACCGCTCCCACAGTTAATCCCATGCCAGCTCAAATGATCACCAAAGCGCAGGACAGCTTTCCAGCGGTTTAACCCACAGGGCCTCGCGCATGCCGCATCCGTTTATTTTTCGCACCATCGATCTCAATGGCCACAGCATCCGCACCGCGGTCAGGCCTGGCAAAAGTCATCTGACGCCGTTGCTGATTTTCAATGGCATTGGCGCCAACCTGGAGTTGACGTTTCCATTCGTCGACGCCCTTGATCCGGACCTGGAGATCATCGCTTTCGATGTGCCAGGTGTCGGTGGCTCCTCAACGCCTGCACGTCCGTACCGCTTCCCCGGTCTGGCGAAACTGGCCGCACGAATGCTCGATTATCTGAACTACGGCCAGGTCAACGCGATTGGTGTTTCATGGGGCGGGGCGCTGGCTCAGCAGTTCGCCTATGACTACCCGGAGCGCTGTAAAAAACTGGTGCTGGCCGCCACGGCAGCGGGCGCCGTCATGGTGCCCGGCAAACCGCGGGTGCTGTGGTTGATGGCCAGCCCGAGGCGCTACATTCAGCCATCCCACGTAATCCGCATCGCACCGGAAATATACGGTGGAGCTTTCCGTCGCGATCCGCACCTGGCCGCCAACCACGCGGCGAAGGTCCGTTCGTCCGGCAAGATGGGGTATTACTGGCAGCTCTTCGCAGGCTTGGGCTGGACCAGCATCCACTGGCTGCACAAGATCCATCAGCCCACGCTGATCCTGGCTGGCGACGATGATCCCTTGATCCCGCTGATAAATATGCGCCTGCTGGCTTGGCGTATACCCAACGCCCAGCTACACATAATCGATGACGGTCATTTATTCCTCATCACTCGGGCCGAAGCAGTGGCGCCCATCATCATGAAATTTCTCGAAGAGGAACGTCAGCGCGCGGTGATGCATCCGCATCCTGCGCCCAGCTCACATTGAGCTTGGAACATAACGACGAATCAGATTTTCGCAACAGCTAGACGCTTCACTGACTGTGCCGATTTGACTGGATGTTGTACGGCACAGAACGACGCAGGGCCTGCGGGCCTTGTATCGCACAGATGTATCGGTTGATGGCACGACGAAGGAGTGTTGCCCCCATGCGAGAAAAATCAACGAAAGGCGCCGAGAACATACCGGCGACTTACATCAATGCGCAAAGCGCCATGATCGGCCTGCGCGGCCAGGACCTGTTGTCCACATTGCGCAAGGTAGCAGCCCAAGGCTGGCGCCACCCTTTTCGCAGCGCCCGCCATGCATTGACCTTGGGCAAGCAAGTCGGTCGGGTGATGTTGCTGGGTGAGACGCCGTACGCAATGAACCCCCGAGACAGCCGCTTTACCGATCCCACGTGGAGCCTCAACCCGGTTTATCGCCGGGCGCTGCAAACCTACCTGGCCTGGCAACACCAGACTCGGCGCTGGATCGACGACAGCGACCTGAGCAAAGATGATCGCGCCAGGGCGCACTTCATTTTTTCGCTGCTCAACGACGCCCTGTCTCCCTCCAACACGCTGCTCAACCCAATGGCCGTCAAAGAGCTGTTCAACAGCGGCGGCAGCAGTGTGGTCAAGGGCTTGAGTCATCTGTTCGACGACCTTCTGCACAACAACGGCCTGCCGAGCCAGACCACCAAGGACGCTTTCGAGGTGGGCCGCACGGTGGCGGCAACTCAAGGCTCGGTGGTGTTTCGCAGCGACATGCTGGAGCTGATCCACTACAAGCCCATGAGCGAAAAGCAGTACGCCACACCGCTGCTGATCGTCCCGCCGCAAATCAACAAGTTCTACATTTTCGACCTCAGCCCCAACAACAGCTTCGTCCAGTACTGCCTGAAGAATGGCTTGCAGACTTTCGTCGTCAGCTGGCGCAACCCGGACGTACGGCATCGCGAATGGGGCCTTTCAACCTACGTTCAGGCAACCGAGGAGGCGTTGAATGTCTGCCGCACGATCTCTGGTGCCAAGGACGTCAATCTAGTTGGCGCCTGCGCGGGTGGTCTGACCATTGCCGCGCTGCAAGGGCACCTGCAAGCCAAACGCCAGATGCGCCGGGTCTCCAGCGCGACTTACATGGTGAGCCTGCTGGACAGCCAGATCGAAAGCCCGGCCACGTTGTTCATCGACGAGCAAACCCTCGAAGCCGCTAAGCGACGCTCTTATCAGCAAGGGGTGCTGGACGGGCGTGACATGGCCAAGGTGTTTGCCTGGATGCGGCCCAACGATCTGATCTGGAGTTACTGGATCAATAATTACCTGCTGGGCAAGACGCCGCCGGCCTTCGACATTCTCTACTGGAACAACGACAGCACCCGCCTGCCTGCATCGCTGCATGGCGACCTGCTGGACTTCTTCAAACACAATCCCCTCAGCCATCCAGGTGGTCTTGAGGTGTGCGGCACCCCCATCGATTTGCAGAAGGTGACGGTGGACAGCTTCAACGTCGCAGGCATCAACGACCACATCACGCCATGGGACGCGGTGTATCGCTCGACCCTGCTGCTGGGCGGCGAGCGACGCTTCCTGCTGTCCAACAGCGGCCATGTGCAAAGCATCCTCAACCCGCCCGGCCACCCAAAGGCCAATTACGTCGAGAACGGCAAACTAAGCAGCGACCCCCGCGCCTGGTATTACGACGCGAAAAGCCATGACGGCAGCTGGTGGCCAACCTGGCTGGAATGGATTCAGGCCCGTTCAGGCACCCAGCACGAAACCCGGATGGCATTGGGCAACGCCGCTTACCCGCCGATGGAAGCAGCGCCGGGGACTTATGTGCATGTGCGGTGAAGCTCCCCCACATAACCGTTGGAGCGAGGCTTGCCCGCGAAGAAGTTTAGGCGGTTTTCCTGACAAACCGAGGCGCCTGGTTCGCGGGCAAGCCACGCTCCAACAGACTGTCTACCACCAAACAAGAAGACCGGATGAAAACCCGCGACCGTATCCTTGAATGTGCCCTGATGCTGTTCAATCAGCAGGGCGAGCCGAATGTCTCCACACTGGAAATCGCCAACGAACTGGGCATCAGTCCTGGCAATCTGTATTACCACTTTCACGGCAAGGAGCCACTGATTCTCGGGCTGTTCGAACGCTTCCAGGCCGAGCTGACACCCCTGCTCGACCCACCGGACAATGCGCAGTTGGCGGCGGAGGATTACTGGCTATTCCTGCACCTGATTGTCGAGCGGGTGGCGGAGTACTGCTTCCTGTTTCAGGACCTGTCCAATCTGGCCGGGCGCCTGCCCAAGCTTGCTCGTGGCATTCGTAACCTGCTCAACAGCCTCAAACGCACATTGGCCTCACTGTTGGCGCGGTTGAAAGCGGAAGGCCAAGTGGTCAGCGACACCCAGGCGCTCGGGCAACTGGTGGAACAGATCACCATGACCCTGCTGTTCTCCCTGGACTACCAACGCATCCTCGACCGCCAGGCCGAAGTACGGGTGGTGGTCTACCAGATCATGATGCTTGTCGCGCCGCACCTCATCCCGCCTTCCCGAGATGCAGCGCAGCAACTCGCGATGCATTATCTGGAGGGTTGATTTTTCTGCAGCGGCAGGCTTTCTGTAGGAGCGAACTTGTTCGCGAGGCGGTCCCCCAGTCTCAGGATTGCATCTGCTGTACCGGCCCTCGCCAACAAGTTGGCTCCTACAGAGGTATTTCACCCACAAAAAACCCGACCTGCTTGCACAGATCGGGCTTTGTATTGCCAGCCCTGAATCAGGATTGGCTGGCTGGGGTCGACGACGTTGTCGAAGTTGCAGCCGGTGCAGGCGCTGCGGAGGTGTTGGTGGCCGCAGATGCTGTCGACTCGGCCGGTTTGGCAGCGGCCTTGGGTGCTGCTTTGGGTGCTGCAGGCTTCTTCGCAGCGGCTGGCTTTTTCGCTGCAGCAGGTTTGCTGGCTGCAACGGATTTAGCCTTGGTTGCGGTTTTGCTTGCCGCCTTGCTTGCAGCCGTCAGGGGTTTGGCCACTGCTGCTTTCGCTGCAGGCTTGGCCGCTGCGGTTTTGGCCGCCACTTTATCAGCCGCCTTGGCAACTGGTTTGGCAGCGGCCTTGACCAGTGGTTTTGCCGTGGTCTTTGGCGCAGGTTTCGAAGCCGCAGCACGCGACACCGGCGGTACGCTCTGCCCGGTCAACTTCTCGATCTGCTTGGTCAACAGGTCAACCTTGCTGTGCAGTGCCTTGACTTCATTACGGCTCGGCACGCCCAGGCGGGAAATGGCGCTGTTCAGGCGCTTGTCGAAAGCCCCTTCCAGCTCGCTCCATTTGCCCATCGCCAGGTCTTTTACATCGCCAACCCGAGACTTCGCAGCCTTGGCCTGACCCTTGACTTCATCAACCTGTTTATCGACTTCGGCTTTGGTTTCTTTCTCAGCCTTTTCGCCGTCTTTGACGAGGGTTTCAAAAAGCTTACTGCCATCGTTACTGATTTTGGAGTAAGCACCCAAGCCAGCCAGCCAGATTTGACGAGAGTATTTTTCGACTCCGCCCATCCAGGAGCTGCCTTCTTTTTCGATTTTTTTCTTGCCAGCCATCCCGCTCTCCTTATTTTTTGTTTACTACACGTTCAAGCAATGCCGTCAGCCCATCGAGCTTAGCAGACAGCGTATCGACGTCATGTCTGGACGGGATGCCGATGCGATTGAGTGCACTGGCGACACGCCGGTCAAAAGCGTTTTCGATCTTGCCCAGGCGGGTTTCAACAGCATCAACGGTTTGAGCAACGTCCTCGTTGAACTCATCGAGCTCGGCGTTGGCCGCTTCGACTTTTTCGTCGATGAGTTTCTTGGCTTTTTTCTCGGTTTCTTCGCCGGTACGAATCAGTTCCTTGATGTACTCACCGCCTTCCTGCTCGGCCCAGGAGTAAGCACCCAGCCCGGCCAGCCAGATTTTGCGGGCATAGAGCCGGACGTCAGAGATCACCGTCTCTTGTTCATCTTCAACCTTTTTCTTCAACAACCTGACTTTGGCCATGGTGCACCTCACGCTCGAAATGTTGGAGGATCACCCCGAGGGAATGGGGCATGAGCACGAAAGTAGTCGGAAAAACTAGAATGCACACCCTAGGTTTGGGTGATGTTGAAGGGATGTAGGAAGGAGGTGTAGGAGGATGACATCCAACTGTAGGAGCTGCCGAAGGCTGCGATTCGGTGTGTCAGGCACATGGACTTCGCAGCCTTCGGCAGCTCCTACAGGTTCCTGGCTGGGGATCAGGAAACCAGCGCTTTATCCAGCTGCCGCTCAACTTCCGACTGGATCTGCCCACTCATGGCCGACAGGAAGAAATTCAGATCAAGGTCAACACGTACCAGGGCATCTTCGACGGCCACGGTGCCTTTGGCGCCCTTGCCTTCGAGTTTGACGCTGTCGCCTTGCCACTCATGTTGGATGCCGTATTTCTCTGCGAGCTTCTCGACCAGCAGTTCCGCTTTCTCCCGGGCTTTTTCCTTACCCAGTGAATGTGGGCGTTCAACAGTGATTTTGGCCATTTTTTGGCTCCTTCAGCGCAAGGTAAATCGTCGCGCAACTATAACAGCCGCTCTGAATGAAGAAACTGTTGGCGATGAGCCTTGTCAAGACAAAGCCCGCCACGACGATTAGAATGGCCGCACTTTATTCCGGTGACCGCGATATGAATGATCCGCGCAAAGGCAGCGATGCCGAACCTACTACTCACTTCGGCTACAAAAACGTGCCGGAAAGCCAGAAGGCCGAGAAGGTTGCGGAGGTGTTTCACTCCGTCGCAGCCAAGTACGACCTCATGAACGACCTGCTTTCAGGGGGCATGCACCGTCTCTGGAAGCGCTTCGCTATCGAGCTGTCCGGCGTTCGCACGGGTAACCGCGTGCTGGACATCGCCGGCGGTACGGGCGATCTGACCAAGAAATTTTCCCACCTGGTCGGTCCGACCGGCGAAGTGGTGCTGGCTGACATCAACGCCTCCATGCTCAAAGTCGGTCGCGACCGCCTGCTGGACCTGGGTGTGGCGGGCAACGTCAAGTTCGTCCAGGCCGACGCTGAAAAGCTGCCGTTCCCGGACAACCACTTCGATTGCGTGACCATCGCCTTCGGCCTGCGCAACGTGACCCACAAGGAAGATGCACTGCGCTCGATGCTGCGCGTGCTCAAGCCGGGCGGCCGCCTGTTGGTGCTGGAGTTCTCCAAGCCGACCAACAAGCTGATGTCCAAGGCTTATGACGCCTACTCGTTCGCGTTCATGCCACTGATGGGCAAGCTGGTCACCAACGATTCGGAAAGTTATCGCTATCTGGCGGAGTCGATCCGCATGCACCCGAATCAGGAAACCCTGAAGTCGATGATGGTGGAAGCCGGCTTTGACCGCGTGACCTATCACAACATGACTGCCGGCGTTGTGGCGCTGCATCGCGGCATCAAACCCTGATGTTACTCAGCGGCTTGCTCGCCAGTGTCGAGCACGGCATCAACCGTGTGTTGCGTCTGGACGCCACCGCATTGCCGCGCCTGGAACGTTTGTCCGGCAAGGTGATTGCGGTGGACTGCCGCAATCCGTCGTTGCAGCTGTTCATTTTGCCCAGCGATGAAGGCCTGATGCTGGCCGCGCATTGGGAAGTCGAGGCTGACTGCACCCTGCGCGCCCCGGCTGCGAGCTTGGTACGACTGGCGCTGAGCCAGGACAAGAGCGCGGTGTTGCACGGCCCGGATGTCGAGCTCGATGGCGACAGCGGTGTTTTGCTCGAACTGGTCGGCATCCTTCAGGATCTCGAACTGGACTGGGAATACGAGCTGTCCCGCTGGCTCGGCCCGGTCGCCAGCACGCTGCTGGGTGATCACCTGCGCAGCCGCGCCCGCTGGACCAAAGACAGCTTCACCAGCCTTGGCCAGAGCCTTGCCGACTATTTGAATGAAGAGTCGCGCACCCTGGTGGGCAAGCACGAAGCCGAAGCCCGCTTTGCTGAACTTGACCGGATCAAGCTTGATCTGGAACGCCTTGAGGCCCGCTTCGAGCGCCTCGCCCAATCCTCTGACTCCAGCGATAACGCATGAAACTGCTTGCCGTCCGCCGTTTGTTTCGTATCCAGCGTGTCGTGATCCGCTACCGTCTCGATGACTTGCTGTTCGCCCTGCCACTGCCGTGGTGGATGATGGCCCTGCGTTATGTCATGCCTTGGCGGTTGATCCCGCGCAAGATCAGCGAACTGCCCCGTGGCGCGCGCCTGCGCCTGGCATTGCAGGATCTTGGGCCGATCTTCATCAAATTCGGGCAGATACTTTCCACGCGCAGGGACCTGCTACCCGAGGACATCGCCGATGAGCTGATGCTGCTGCAGGACCGCGTACCGCCGTTTGACCCGCAGGTAGCGATCACGCTGATCGAAGAACAGCTAGGCGCGAAGATCAGCGACGTATTCAGTCGCTTCGACGTGACGCCCCTGGCCTCGGCGTCGGTCGCTCAGGTGCACTCCGCACGTCTTAAGAGCGGCGAAGAAGTGGTGGTCAAGGTTGTGCGACCGGGCCTCAAGCCGATCATCAGTCAGGACCTCGCGTGGCTGTTCATTCTGGCCCGCACCGCTGAGCGCATGTCAGCCGATGCCCGTCTGCTGCACCCGGTGGACGTGGTGGCCGACTACGAAAAAACCATCTACGACGAGCTCGACCTGCTGCGCGAAGCCGCCAACTCCAGCCAGCTGCGACGCAACTTCGAAGGCTCGGAGCTGCTTTACGTGCCGCAAGTCTATTGGGACTGGTGCCGGCCGAAAGTACTGGTGATGGAGCGTATCTACGGGATTCAGGTCAACGACCTTGCGACTCTGGCTGACCAGCGCACCGACATGAAGTTGCTCGCCGAACGCGGTGTGGAGATTTTCTTCACCCAAGTATTCCGCGATAGCTTTTTCCATGCGGACATGCACCCCGGCAACATTTTCGTCAGCACTGTAAGTCCCTGGAGCCCGCAGTACATCGCCATCGACTGCGGCATCGTCGGCAGCCTGACTCCTGAAGATCAGGATTATCTGGCGCGCAACCTGTTTGCCTTCTTCAAGCGCGATTATCGGCGCGTCGCTCAGCTGCACATCGATTCAGGCTGGGTGCCAGCCGAGACCAAGCTCAATGAGTTCGAGGCCGCGATTCGTACCGTGTGCGAGCCGATTTTCGAGAAGCCGCTCAAGGACATTTCCTTTGGTCAGGTGCTGATGCGCCTGTTTCAGACCGCTAGACGCTTCAACATGGAAGTCCAGCCGCAGCTTGTATTGCTGCAGAAAACCCTGCTGAATATCGAAGGTCTGGGCCGCCAGTTGTATCCGGATCTGGATCTGTGGAGCACTGCGCAGCCGTTTCTGGAGCGCTGGATGCGTGATCGAGTCAGCCCGAAAACCCTGTTTGGCAATCTGCAGTCCCAGGTCGAGCAGATCCCGCATCTGGCCAACATGACCCGCGACTTGCTGGAGCGCATGTCCCAGCCACACAGGAAAGATCCGCCACCGCCATGGCGTGAGCGCAGTGATGGCTGGGCCCTGCGCCTGCTGGGGGCAGCGCTGCTGGCCGGTGGCGCGGTACTGGCCTCGACCCTGGTGGCAGAAAGCACCGCACTGGTCGCACCGGTCGCCTGGCCGGCCTGGATCATGCTGATTGCGGGCCTGTATCTGGTCATCCGCCGATAGCCATCAGCGCCGCCCGCTGGCACACTGTTCAACCCGCCGAGGCCTGAAGCCCGGCTGCCGGAGTAAATATGAAAGACTGGCTGGACGAGATTAAGTGGGATGGCGACGGTCTGGTGCCCGCTATCGCTCAGGACCACAAGACCGGGCGCGTGCTGATGATGGCATGGATGAACCGCGAAGCCTTGAGCCTGACCGCCGAAGAGAATCGTGCAATCTATTGGTCGCGTTCGCGTGGCAAACTCTGGCGCAAAGGCGAAGAATCAGGCCATGTGCAGAAGCTTCATGAAATGCGTCTGGACTGCGACGCCGATGTGATCATCCTGATGGTTGAACAGATTGGCGGCATCGCCTGCCACACTGGACGCGAAAGCTGTTTCTACCGGGTTTATGAAGACGCCAGCTGGAAAACCGTTGAGCCGGTCTTGAAAGATCCCGAAGCTATTTATCACGCAGGGCACTGAAACATGACTGATACCTTGTCCCGCCTGGCGCAAGTGCTTGAATCGCGCAAGGGCGCCGCTGCCGACAGCTCCTACGTCGCCAGCCTGTATCACAAGGGTTTGAACAAGATTCTGGAAAAGGTCGGCGAAGAGTCGGTCGAAACCATCATTGCCGCCAAGGATGCCGCTGTCAGCGGTGATTGCAGCGATGTCATCTACGAAACCGCTGACCTGTGGTTTCACAGCATGGTAATGCTCGCCGCACTGGGTCAGCATCCACAGTCAGTGCTCGATGAACTGGACCGCCGTTTCGGCTTGTCCGGGCATGCGGAAAAAGCCGCGCGCTCAGCCGATTGACTCTCACTTTTCGAGCTTGAAACTTCTACGAGGAATGCTTCATGGGTATTTTTGACTGGAAACACTGGATCGTCATTCTGGTTGTCGTGGTACTTGTATTCGGCACCAAGAAACTCAAAGGTCTGGGCAGCGATGTCGGTGAGTCGATCAAAGGCTTTCGCAAAGCCATGAACGACGATGACAAACCACAAGAGCAACCACCAGTTCCGCCACAACAGCCGCCGCAGGCCGCACCCCAGGGCTCGCCCCTGAATCAGCCGCACACCATCGACGCGCAAGCGCACAAAGTCGAAGAGCCCATTCGCAAAGACTAGGTCATATTGAATGTTTGGTATCAGCTTCACTGAATTGCTGCTGGTCGGTCTCGTGGCCTTGCTGGTGCTTGGGCCAGAACGTCTGCCGGGCGCCGCGCGCACCGCAGGTCTTTGGATCGGCCGCCTGAAGCGCAGCTTCAATGCGATCAAACAGGAAGTTGAACGCGAAATTGGTGCAGACGAAATCCGTCGGCAACTACACAACGAACACATTCTTTCGTTGGAGCAGGAGGCTCGCAAGATCCTGTCGCCACAGGAGCCACCCGCGACCCCGCCGGCGGCTGCCGAGCCTGGGCCTGGGCCTGTAGCGTCAGATATCGTGACGACCGTGCCGCCGACGCCATCAGCGCCCGTCGCTGATCTCGGCCCTGCAGCGCCAGCAGGCACAACCGCTAACGCAGCGGAGTCGGTGCCGCACGCCGAGCCACATGTTGCTGCTACCGCTCCAGAGCCAAACGCACCTTCCGCCAACGATTCGTCACTGCCGCCGCGAGCCCCATGAGCGATATTCCGGAAAACGACCAGCAAATGCCGCTGGTCTCGCACCTCACAGAACTCCGTTCGCGCCTGCTGAAATGCGTCCTGGCGATCTTCGTGATCTTCGGCTGCCTGTTTTACTTCACGCAGAAGATCTACACCTTCGTGTCCGCTCCGCTGCGGGTTTTTCTGCCTGAAGGCGCAACGATGATTGCCACCGACGTGGCCTCACCGTTCATCACGCCGTTCAAGCTGACCATGATGGTGGCGCTGTTTCTCGCCATGCCGGTGATCCTGCATCAGATCTGGGGCTTCATCGCGCCGGGCCTGTACAAGCATGAAAAGCGCGTAGCGGTGCCATTGCTGGTCTCAAGCATCATCCTGTTCTACTCGGGTATGGCGTTCGCCTACTACTTGGTATTCCCGCTGATTTTCCACTTCTTCGCCAGCGTCACGCCTGAAGGCGTGTCGATGATGACGGACATCGCCAGCTATCTGGACTTCGTCATGACGCTGTTCTTCGCTTTTGGCGTAGCGTTCGAGATCCCGGTGGCCGTGGTATTGCTGGTGTGGATCGGCATTGTCGACGTGAAGTACCTGAAGAAGATCCGCCCTTATGTGATCATCGGCTGCTTCGTGGTGGGCATGATCCTGACCCCGCCGGACATCTTCTCCCAGACATTGCTCGCCGTGCCCATGTGGCTGCTGTTTGAGATCGGCGTGCTGTGCAGTTCGCTGATCACCAAGCGTGGCGATCATGCCGATGACCAGCCTGAGCAGGACAAGCAAGACCAGCCACCCGCGACCCAGCCGTGAATCTGCTGCTGCTCGAAGACGCGGACTTCATCGCGCCTGACAGAGTCGTGCTGCGCGACCGGCGCCTCAAGCATATGCAAGAGGTGCATCGCGCGGAGGTGGGCGACAGCCTGCGCGTGGGCCGCATCGGTGGATTATTGGGCAGTGCCGAGTTGTTGCGCCTTGAGAGCCATGAAGCCGAGCTGTGCATCACCCTCGACAGCGCCCCGCCCGCCAAATTGCCATTGACGCTGGTGCTGGCGCTTCCAAGACCGAAAATGCTGCGCCGGGTATTTCAGACCATAGCGACCATGGGCGTGCCCAAGGTCATTCTGGTCAACAGTTATCGGGTCGAGAAAAGCTTTTGGCAGACCCCTTTCCTCGAACCTCAGGCCATCCGTGAACAGCTGATCCTGGGGCTTGAGCAGGCCCGGGACAGCGTGCTGCCTGAAATCATCATCGAGAAGCGCTTCAAGCCTTTCGTCGAGGATCGTCTACCGCAACTGGTCGATGGCACCCTCGGCCTTGTGGGTCACCCCGGCGACTTCCCGGCCTGCCCACGCGCCGTAACCCAACCCGTCACCCTGGCCATAGGCCCGGAAGGTGGCTGGATTCCCTACGAAGTCGACCTGCTGAGCAAAGCCGGCCTGCAACCGGTCCAGTTGGGGGAACGCATTCTGCGAGTTGAAACAGCGGTCACTGCGCTGTTGGCGCGGTTGTTCTAAACATATCGAGGCAATCCACTCCTATAGGAACGAGCTTGCTCGCGATAGCGCCAAGTTAGGCGATGATGTGTCGACAATCAAAACGCGATCGCGAGCAAGCTCGCTCCTACAGTTACACATGACCCTGCCGATGTAGGTTGTAAGAAAAATCTACAACAAACAAATTCCCCAGGAGTTCGGCATGGGTCTGCTCAGTAAAAGTCTCGGAAACATGGGCGTCAGCCTGAAACTTGGAGTTGGCTTCGGCCTGGTACTGCTACTGACCGTGGTTATCACAATCACCGGCTGGCTGAGTGTCGGCTCGGTGATCGAACGCGGCGACAAGCTGACGGCGATTGGCGACGTCGCAAACCAGACCATGGAGCTGCGTGTTCGTCGCCTGGTCTACGAGCGCCAATATGACGCCGAAGCGGCAGCAGCCATGACTGCGACTCTGGACAAGGTTGATCAGAGCATCAAGAAAGCCCGCTCTATGGTGGTTAGTCCGGAAAGCCAGAAATGGCTGGAAGAGCAGCAGCAGTCAGCGAACGAATACCGCAAAACCTTCAATGACATGACCAAAGCCATCACCTCTCGCGAAGCAAGCCGGGGCTTGATGGGCGATGCGGCGGATAAGGCCGTCGCCGAGATCGACAAGATCGAAGCCGCGTTGCTGCAGGGCGATAACATCCTGCAATACAGCGACACGGTCGTGGTCAGCAAACTGATCCAGCAAGCTCGTTATCAGGTGCGAGGCTACACCTACAGCGGCAAGGCCGAATTTGAAAAGAATGCCAATGCCGGGATCGATCAGGCCTTGGTCGGTATCAATACCCTGGCGGGCAGCATCCCTTCGACTTACCTGCCCGGCTTGCAGGCTGCCACCGTTGGCCTGAAGGCCTATCAGGCTGCAGTGGGTCAATATCGCGACGCTCAGGCCGCCAGTAAAGAAGCCTTGGCAACCATGACAAAAGAAGGTCAGGACTTACTCGACCTGAGCGCAAAACTCAATTCCGATCAATTTACCAAGCGTGAGGCGGAAAGCCTGCAAGCCAAGTCGACGATCAGCCTGGTGACGGTGCTGGCCTTGCTGTTCGGCGTCATCGCCGCCTGGGTCATCACCCGCCAGATCGTCACCCCCTTGCAGCAGACGTTGAACATTGTCGAGCGTGTGGCTTCGGGTGATTTGAGCCACGACTTGGCCATTGATCGTCGCGACGAGATGGGTCAACTGCAGAGCAGCATTCAGCGCATGACCGTCAACCTGCGCCAGCTGGTCGGTGGCATTCGCGACGGCGTCACACAGATCGCCAGCGCCGCCGAAGAGCTGTCCGCCGTGACCGAGCAAACCAGCGCCGGGGTCAACAGCCAGAAGGTTGAGACCGATCAGGTCGCCACCGCGATGCACGAAATGACGGCCACGGTGCAGGAAGTTGCGCGTAATGCCGAAGAAGCCTCGGAAGCAGCCGTTGCCGCCGATCAACAGGCACGGGAAGGTGATCGGGTGGTCAACGAAGCCATCGTCCAGATCGAGCGCCTGGCCAAGGAAGTGGGCAATTCCACTGAAGCGATGAACGAACTCAAGCGCGAAAGCGACAAGATCGGCAGCGTGCTGGATGTGATCAAGTCCGTGGCGCAGCAAACCAACCTGTTGGCCCTCAACGCAGCCATCGAAGCCGCCCGTGCGGGTGAGGCCGGTCGTGGTTTTGCGGTGGTCGCCGATGAAGTGCGCAGCCTTGCCCAGCGCACTCAGAAATCCACTGAAGAGATTGAACAACTGATTGCAGGCTTGCAGAGCGGCACTCAGCAAGTAGCGACCATCATGGATAACAGCCGCGAGCTGACCGTGAGCAGCGTGGAACTGACCCGCCGCGCCGGTGGATCACTGGAAAACATCACCAAGACCGTTTCGGCGATCCAGGCGATGAACCAGCAAATCGCCGCCGCTGCCGAAGAGCAGAGCGCCACTGCCGAGGAAATCAACCGCAGCATCCTCAACGTGCGCGACGTCTCCGAGCAAACCTCCGCCGCCAGCGAAGAAACCGCCGCCTCCAGCGTTGAGCTGGCGCGGCTGGGCAATCATCTGCAAATCCTGGTGAGCAAGTTCAAGGTTTAACACCCCACCAGTAGGAGCGCGCTTGCCCGCGATAGCGTTCTGTCAGCACCCTTGGGATCAACTGACAGGACCCTATCGCGGGCAAGCGCGCTCCTACGGTCATCTAACGCGTCAGCCACATCCTCCTCTACCCGGAATCTCCTTTCTCGATACACCCGCCGATGCGCAAACGAGCACCCTGAGTCAACAATGCCTCGCGGTGCTCGTGAGTTTTTACGGATGATGTGCGTGACCGATCCCTCGGCCAGCCCGACACTAGACGATGAAATCCCAGTTCACCGCCGCCACTTTATGCTGGTCCATTTCCGCCGCCTGGATGAAGCCGGTCGCTACCTGATCAAGTGTCATGCCTTGCTCCATCGCGCTCACCCAATAGGCCTTGCCCTGACTGTCGCTTTGGCGCCCAAAGATGCCCTGATACAGCATTTCAATATCGTTTGTCGCATTGCCATTCAAGACAAGCGCCGGCCCACCCTGCGCCTCCGTCGAGGTAATCAGCGAGAGCGCGATACTCCCCATGCTCACACCGTTTTTAGCCTCGACAGCCCAATAGTCGAACCCCTGATAGTCCGCCTGGCGCCCCAGCACGGATTGGTAAAGGCCTGACAGCTCGGTTTGTGCAGCAGTAGCTTGAACCGTGACGGTTGTGTCTGCGAAGGATACGGTCTCGGCATTGATCAAGACCGCTTGCTGCGAAGGTTGAGTGTTAGAGATAACCCGAATGTAGCCTTCATGATTTTCGATAACGTAGTCCGAACTCGCCCCGCTGAACGTCACCGTATCGCCACCCTGTCCGCCGTGCAGAATCGAGGCGCTGTTGCCTGTCGAGGGTGTCGAACTAGTGGCGAAATTGATGTTCAGGACGTCGCTGCCGCCGCCAGAGAACACCGAACTGTTGCTGCCGGAATTTACGCTGAACTGTTGGCTCGCCGCGTCGCCGGTCAGAATTTGATCAGCGGTATTACCGATTACATTGGCACTGCCAACGATCGCGGCGAAGTCGACCTGATTCAGCGACAGCGTGCTGGCGCTCGCCATCTGGGTCGTGTCGATCACCAGCGCGGTGTGCTGACTGCTGCTACTGGTACCGGTCAACGTCAGCGGACTGGTTGGCGCAGTGCTGCCCGTCACCGGTGTGATGGTTTCGATCAGCAGCGGCACGCTGGCAGCCAGCTTGCCCAGGAACGTTACGCCGTTGCCGGTCAAATGCTCTTGGTCGGTTACAGGATGGTCCGGGGTAACCGCGAGAATGGCCTGAATCAACTGCTGGCTCGAAGTGCCAGCCGATTGGCTGCTTCCACCGGTAGCCGTCAGGCCGAAGCCTGGGGACAGCTGCGCAATCAGCAAATTGCTGCCGCCGCTAGCGACCAGCGGGATGTCCGCCACTCCTGAACTGCCGCTGGAATCGATACGGCCAGCATCAATAACCGGCACGATTACCCGAGTGCCGCTGCCACCTCCCGGCAGGCTGACCTGCTGTTGAGTGACGTTCACCCCATCAATCGTGGTGGCGGTCGCGGGCGGCGGCGTCGGCGTTGGCGCGGCTTCCAGGGTTAGCGACAAGCCAGCACTGGCAGCGGATAGATTCCCGGCCAGGTCTGTCTGCTTCACGGTCAGCGTGTGTTCACCCAGCGCCAGCGCACTGCTGGTAATGCTCCATGCGCCGCCGGAGTTGGCAACCGTTGTGCCCAGCAACGTGGTGCCGTCGGTGTCATACAGCTGGACTGTGGCGTTGGCAGCGGCAGTACCGGTAATGACCGGGCGCGCAATGTTAGTGATGCCGTCGCCCTGGGTGCCGCTATCGCTGGCAGCGCTTAATAGCGGAGTCGAAGGCGCTGAGGGCGGCACATCATCAATGGTCAACGAAAGACCGACACTGGCAGACGATACGTTCCCGGCAACATCAGCCTGTTTCGCGGTCAGCGTATGTGGGCCATTGGCCAATACACTCGAAACGATGCTCCACGCACCCGAACCATTGGCGACGGTAGTGCCCAGCACCGTGATGCCGTCGGTGTCATACAGACTGACAGTGGCATTCGCCTCAGCGGTGCCGGTGATCGTCGGTGTCGTTATGTTGGTAATACCATCGCCCAGCGTACCGCTGTCACTGACACTGGCCAGTAAGGGCGCCGCCGGGTTTGCAACAGTGTTATCAATCACTACGCTCAGCGCGCTGCTGGCTGCCGAGGTATTACCCGCAGCATCGACCTGTTTAACGGTCAGGGCGTGGCTACCGGCGGCAAGCACACTGCTGGTCACACTCCAGTTGCCGGAGCCATCCGCTGTTGTACTGCCCAATACCGTCGTGCCATCCGTGTCGTAAAGCGTTACGGTGGCATTGGCTTGGCCGGTTCCGGTAAAGGTCGGAGTCTGGTTGCTGGTGATCGCGTCAGAAGCCGAGATCCCGGTGTCTGTTGCGCTTGTCATCATTGGGGTCGAAGGAGACGCGGGTGCCGTATGGTCCAGAGTAAAACTCTGACCCGCTGTGTAGCCTCCGGTAATGGCTACGGATGAGCCGTTCAAGATTCCGGTTCCGCTACTGTTGAGATCCAGGCGCAGAGTGCCGTCACCGCTCAAGCCGTTGACTGTAACGGTGTAGGTATCGCCGCTGCCGCTCACGGACGCGATTGTCCCGCTGGCAGTACCGGCGGCGGTCAATGTGAAGTCAGATGCATCCACACCAGTCACTGACTGATTGAACGTCACGCTGTAGTTAACTGAAGTGCCACTGGCCGGAACGGTGGCGCTTTCAACGCGGTTGATGGCCGTGACGGATGGCGCATCCACCACCGCGACGCTGAAAATCTGGAACGAATCGTTGCCAGCCGCATCGGTGGCTTTCACGTACAGGTGGTACGTGCCGGAGCTGAGATTCTGCGCTGCTTGCAGCTGGTTGCCGACAATCGCGAATTTGCCATTGTCCGCGTCAATCGTCCCGTTACCGACAGCAAAGTCATAGCTGATGGCGCTAGCGTCTGTTGCCGAGAGCGTGGCCACGGTTGCCCCATTGCCTGCGTTGCTCAATGCAATCTGGTTAGTGCTCAGCGCCATGCCGGTGGGCCCGACAGTATCCAGGTTATAGGCGAAGCCACTGGACGCCGCCGACACATTACCCGCCACATCGGTCTGCTTGGCAGTGAGCGTATGGCTGCCCTGCGCCAGCGTGCTGCTGGTAATACTCCAGTTGCCTGAGCCGTTGGCTGTTGCGGTGCCCAGCACCGTGGTGCCGTCGGTGTCGTAAAGCGTAACGGCCGCGTTGGCCTCGGCGCTGCCGGTGATCGTCGGCGTGCCGTCATTGGTAATGCCGTCGCCTAACGTGCCGCTATCGCTGCCGCTGCTCAATGCCAGACCGGTGGGTGCGGCCGCTGTCGTATCAATGGTTAATGCCAGACCCGCACTGAATGGTGATGTGGCGTTGCTGGAGTCTGTCTGGGTGACTTTAAGGCTGTGGCTCCCACTGGACAGGGCGCTGCTGGTGATCTCCCAATTACCTGACCCATCGGAGACCGTCGAGCCGAGCAACGTAGCGCCATCGGTGTCGTAAAGCTTGATCGTGGCACTGGCGCCAGCACTACCGGTTAGTGTCGGAGTGATGTCCTGAGTAATCCCGTCTCCCAGAGTGCCTGTGTCACTGGTGTTGAGCAGAGCCGGGGCAGGTGGCGCAGAGGGCCCGGGCCTGCCGCCATAGACGATGGTAGAAGCGTTGAACGTCGCAGCATCGAGCCCATCCAGCCCTTGGACTGCGTTGACATCATTGCCGCCCGAGGGGTCGACATACGAGTATTCAATGATGTCGCCTGCGGTCAGAAAACCACCCGAAAAGGTCAGCACGACGCTTTTGTCAGCACTGTTGACCGTCAGGCCCGTAACACTGACAGGGGTGCCATTGATTTGAACGACAAACGCACTGGTCGGAGGCGGGTTAGCTGCATCCAGTGCAACGTCAAACACCAGCGTAAAGAAATTTTCAGAGATATAACCGTTGCCGCTTGAATAGGTTGGCTGCGCCATAACACACACTCCAGGGACCGCAGCCAGCACCATTGCCGACCGCCTGCAGGCACCCTTCAAATAAAGGTAATTGCAACCGAACCGGCGGCCTCTGTCTTAAGGGGCCTTGTACATTGCCGAAACAGCGACAATTTCAAACTCTGCAAAATTTTATCGGCGCAAACCGATTGTTCTGAAGAGCATAAGTAAGCGGGGTTGGGGCTGCAGTGCACGAAGGCCGACGGAAGGTTGCGTGCAGATTTCAGGCGAATTGAGCAAGCACTGGCATATCTGTGTAAGCCGCGTCACACACTCCTGCCGGAATCCCCCTACACGCGACTCAGGTCGCGTTCTCGAAGCTCCCGCCGATGCGCTGACATCGCACACTGGCAGGAGCACTTACATGTTTCGATGGATCAATAACACCCTGGGCAACACCAGCGTAAAACTCAAACTGTCTCTCGGTTTTGGCCTGGTCCTGATGCTGACCATGGCTATCACACTGACCGGCTGGCATGGGCTGGACACCATGATTGAGCGTTCGGAATCACTCACGGCCATAGGCCAGCTCAGCAATATGACCAAGGATCTGCGCGCAGAACGCATCATCTATCGCGCCGACAACAGCTCTGAAAACTCGACCAATGTGGTCAATCGGCTCAACGAACTCGAAGCCCATCTGGCTCTGCTGCGCAAGGAAACAGACGAAACGGCCAGCGTGCGCATGCTGACCGAGCAAAGTGCGCTGGTCGCCGACATGGAAAAAACCTTCACCAGCCTTGGTGAAGACCACAAAGCCCGAGAGCGATCACGCACGCTGCTGGAAGAACAATCTGAGCAGGCTGTTCAGGCAGTGGCGCAAGTCGAGAGCGAAGTACTCAAAGCGGTCAGCCAGGAGCAGGACAACGGCGAGCGGCTGGACGAATTCACTAATATTACTCAGCTCAAACAGCAGATTCAGACCGCCCGTTTTCAGGTTCTGGCTTATACCTTCAGTGGCCTGGACACTTACGAAGCGGCAGCCATCGGTGCCATTGATGAAGCCCTCAAGGAGGTTCAGCAGATTGCCCAGGATCAGGCGGACGAAAACCTCAAAGGGCTGATCCCTGCCAAGGAAGCCCTGGAGCGCTATCGCGTCCAACTGACTCAGTTCAAGGACGCTCAAGTCAAACTCGAAGCCGCCCAGGAAACCCTGGAGGCACTGAGCGACAAGATGCTGGTCAGCGTTGCAGACCTGATTACCCTGCAAAGCACTCATCGTGACAGCGAGGCCGGGCTCTCCCGTGCAACGTTGAGCTCGGTGGCCGGGCTGGCAATTGTGCTGGGGTTACTGGCGGCATGGGTGATGACCCAACAGATCATTACGCCTCTGCGCGAGACTCTGGCGGCGGCCGACCGTATCGCCAAAGGTGACCTGAGCAAGGATTTGCAGATCAAACGCGCAGATGAAATGGGCCAGTTGCAAAACAGCATGCAGGCTATGACGGTCAGCCTGCGAGATCTGATCGGCGGGATCAGTGACGGGGTCACGCAAATCAGCAGCGCGGCTCAGCAGTTATCCGCGGTCACCGAGCAGACCAGCGTGGGCGTCAACAGCCAGAAAGACGAGACCGATCAGGTCGCCACAGCCATGAATCAGATGACCGCCACGGTATTTGAGGTGGCACGCAACGCCCAGGACGCCTCCCAGGCAGCGGCCCATGCCGATCAACAGGCGCGCGAAGGTGATCAAGTGGTTGCAGAGGCCATTGGGCAGATCGAGCGACTGGCCGAAGAGGTGCTGACCTCGACTCAGGCGATGAACGTGCTGAAGCTTGAAAGCGAAAAAATAGCCGGGGTACTGGATGTGATCAAGTCGGTCTCCCAGCAAACCAACTTGCTGGCGCTCAATGCTGCCATCGAGGCCGCACGCGCCGGGGAAGCGGGACGCGGGTTTGCTGTAGTCGCTGACGAAGTGCGGGGCCTTGCCCAGCGGACTCAACAATCTACCGAGGAAATCGAAGAGCTGATCGCAGCCCTGCAGAATGGCACTCAACAGGTCGCCACGACGCTGGATAACAGCCGCGGCCTGACCGACAACAGCGTGCAGTTGAGCCGTCGCGCAGGCAGCGCGCTGGAACAGATCACCCGCACGGTATCGACCATCCAGGACATGAACCGCCAGATCGCTACTGCGGGTGAACAACAAAGCGCCGTCGCCGAACAGATCAACCGCAACATTATCAGCGTGCGCAATATTTCCGAGCAGACCGCCACGGCAAGCGAGGAAACCGCCGCCTCCAGCATCGAGCTGGCGCGACTGGGCACGCACTTGCAGGGGTTGGTGGCGAAGTTTCGGGTGGGGTGAAAATCTTGGAGCACTGACCCCATGTAGGAGCTGCCGAAGGCTGCGAACGCGAGTTGTCTGACATCAGCTATTCGCAGCCTCCGGCAGCTCCTACAGTCCTTGCTCAGTCAGGATTACTTCCGGCTGGCGATGATGTACACAGCGTGGATGATGCCTGGGAAGTAGCCCAGCAGGGTCAGCAGGATATTCAGCCAGAATGCACCGGCGAAACCGACTTGCATGAAGACACCCACGGGCGGCAACAGAATGGCGAAGATGATGCGAATAATGTCCATGGGATAGCTCCAGATTGAAAATGGCTCTCATAAGCCACACAGCGAATTGACCTGTGCGAGTCGGAAGAGGTTCCATGTGATCTGGCAGCAAGCCATTACCGAGCAAAATGGCTGAGACAAAACCCCCACAAATAAGAAAGCCCCGCCGAGGCGGGGCTTTACAGTTGGTTTCCCTGACTTCCTTTTCTTCCCGCCATCCTGGCAGGCATCCCTACGTGTCCCTGTTATTTGTTGCGCTTCCTGCGCTACGTCCATGGATTTAGATTAACTTTGGATCCACTCGGGTGATAGGGCCAAACAGCACTACGCTGCGTAAGCAAATGCTTACAAATTAATCATCGTCAAAATTGCGACGCGTCCAGCAGGAACAGCGACTCGCTACCCGCCCGGACCGACGCATTGAGCGAATGAATACGCGGCAACAAACGGGCGAAGTAGAAGCGTGCGGTGCCGAGTTTGCTGGCGTAGAAGTCATCGTTGGCCTCTTTGCCTAAGGCAGCCTTGGCCATCATCGCCCACATGTAGGCGTATGCGGTGTAACCAAAAACGTGCAGATATTCGACAGATGCTGCGCCGATCTCCTGGGCATTGCTGCGCGAGCGATCCAGAACCCAGTTAGTCAATTCATCCAGCGAATCCAGTGCCGCACTCAATGGCCGGGTAAATTCACCCAGCGATGCATCGGAGCCAGCGATGAATTCACGGACTTCGTTGGCGAACAGGGTGTAATACGCGCCGCCATTGCCGACGATTTTGCGACCCACCAGATCCAGCGCCTGGATACCGTTGGTGCCTTCGTAGATCTGGGTGATGCGCACATCACGAACCAATTGCTCCTGTCCCCACTCGCGAATATAACCATGGCCGCCAAACACCTGCTGGCCATGAATCGTGGTTTCCAGACCCATATCGGTCAGAAACGCTTTGGCGACCGGCGTCAGCAGCGCCACCAGCTCATCAGCACGCTGGCGGGCGGTGTCGTCTTCACTGAATTTGGCGATATCGAGCTGCATCGCCACATACGTGGAAAATGCCCGGCCGCCCTCGTTCAGGGCTTTCATGGTCAGCAACATCCGGCGCACATCGGGATGGACGATAATCGGATCGGCCATTTTTTCCGGTTGCTGCGCGCCACCAGGTGAGCGGCTTTGCAGACGATCACGGGCGTAGTCAATGGCGCTCTGATAGGAGCGCTCACCGGAGGCAAGCCCCTGGATACCGACGCCGAGGCGCTCGTAATTCATCATGGTGAACATCGCCGCCAGCCCTTTGTTTGGCTCGCCAATCAGATAGCCAATGGCTTCATCGAAGTTCATCACGCAGGTGGCTGACGCCTGGATGCCCATCTTGTGTTCGATAGAACCGCAGGTAACGGTATTGCGTTCACCCAGGCTGCCATCGCCGTTGACCATGAACTTGGGCACCAGAAACAGGGATATACCTTTGGGGCCGGCAGGCGCATCCGGCAGTTTGGCCAGCACCAGGTGGATGATGTTGTCGGTCAGGTCGTGCTCGCCGCCGGTAATGAAAATTTTGGTACCGGAGATTTTGTAAGCGCCGTCAGCCTGAGGTTCAGCCTTGGTGCGAATGATCCCCAGATCCGTCCCGGCATGAGCTTCGGTGAGGCACATCGAGCCCGACCAGGCGCCGGAATACATACTGGGCAGATAGAGTGCCTTGAGCTCTTCAGTGGCGTGGGTGTTGATCGAAACACAGGCACCCGAGGTCAGCATCGGATACAGGCCAAATGCCAGGCTGGCCGAGTTGAGCATTTCTTCGACCTGAGCAGAGACTGCCTTGGGCATGCCCATGCCGCCGAAGTCAGGATTGCCACCCACCCCCACCCAACCGCCATCGGCGTAAGTCTGATAGGCCTGAGGAAAACCGGTCGGCGTGGTCACGACGGTATCGTTCCAGCTGCAACCCTGTTCATCACCATTGCGGCTGAGCGGCGCGATGCTTTTGCTGGTGACTTTGCCTGCTTCTTCGAGGATGGCCTCAACCGTCTCCACGTCCACCGTGTCGGCCAGCGCCGGCAGCTGTGCCCACAGCTTTGAAACTTCAAAGACTTCATTGAGAACGAAACGCATATCGCGCAGGGGCGCTTTGTAGTCAGCCATGGCAAACCTCGCAGGAACAGGGGGCAGTACACCTGAAGAGAGTAATCCCGCCTAAGCAAAACGGGACTTGGTGTCGATGACCGGAGTGTAACCGAACACCGAATGCGACACATAGGGTCGATATGTGACCAAAACAAAGACAGTAGTCACGTCATTGGAGCGAGGCTTGCCCGCGAATCAATCACCGCGACATATCAGGCAAACCGCGTCATCGTTCTTCGCGCGCAAGCCTCGCTCCAACGGGGATCGCGTTCCAACTGTAGGAGCGCGCTTGCCCGCGATGAACGATGATGCGGTGTGTCTACCACACTGCGGCGCCCTTATCGCGGGCAAGCCTCGCTCCCACAGGAATCCGCAATCCAAAGCAGAACTGCAGGACGTCAAGCCATCAGCCAACCGCACCCGCGGCCGTACGCACAGCGCCGCGTCGGGTAGTCTGCCCGTGGGACATGACGCAGTTGCGCCCGGCACCTTTGGCGGCATAAAGCGCCTGATCGGCTGACTTGAGCACTTCTTCAGGCGTGCGATGTTCCGGCAGCCGCTCGGCGACGCCGATGCTCACAGTTACCGAAACGCTGGTCGCCGGCCCTGCCCCGCGACGCTGACGCCCCTGCTGATCATCCTGTGGCCGGTTTTCAGGGTTACGCAGCTGGATTTCGTAATTGGCGATGACTTCACGAATCGCTTCCAGATGCGGGATGCATTCCTCGATGGATTTACCGGCAAACACAATCGCGAATTCTTCACCGCCATAGCGATAGGCCCTACCGCCGCCACTGGTAATTTTCGACAGCTTGCTCGCCACCAGCCGCAACACCTGATCGCCGACGTCGTGGCCGTGGGTGTCGTTGAATTTCTTGAAATGATCCACGTCGCCCATGGCCAACACATAAGTGCGCCCCAGACGTTGCATGCGTTCGTTGAGCGCGCGGCGTCCAGGCAGGCCAGTGAGTTCGTCACGGAACGCCATTTGATAGGCTTCGTGAGCAACGCCGGCAGCAATCATCAACATCACCTGGCTGCACATGATGTTCAGGGTGAACGGCAGGATGAAGGTTTTTGGCAAGGCCCAGAACAATCCGAGCAAGCCGATCAATTGCGCCGCATGCAAAGGTCGAGGTTTGCGAATGTATTGGGTGATCAGCAGGCCGAAGGCGATCAGGAATGTCAGATAGGACAACTGGATCAGGCTCATCCACGAACCATGCAGCGCAGGCCAGCGAATCTCGGCGAGCCAGCGCAGCAACACGTCGGGATAACTCTGCTCCAGCCCCAATGCAACTGCGCCCACCGCAACCAGCACCGCGAGCCGGGCGACCATGTCCTGAACCAGATGCGTGCGCTCCTCCCAGGCCGCAAACACGCCATACAACAGGGGCAGCAGCAGACACACCAGATGGAACACCACCGCAGCGTCCTCGCGGACCTTACCGTTGTCGCGGAAATAATCCGTCTGGGTGTCCAGCAGGAAATACGCGACGTACACCGTAATCATCAGAAACAGCTCGCGCTGGCGCCGATAAACTCCGCAGTACGCGCCGCCCAGCAACAGAACCAGAGTCGGCAGCACATTGAACAGCGACGTGAAGAAAACGCTCAGATCTTTGACATAGGCAGCCGCCAGCCCGGCCAGCAACAACACCAGCGAAGGCAGAAAGTGGCTATAGCGTAAAGCTGTCGAACGCAACAAAGGGGATGTCTCCCACCCATCACAGGGCTAAGAACTTAATTGATGGCATTGTGCCCTCATCCACTCGAATATGCATTCAGCAGAACTAAACCGCAGGCTCCTTTCTTTAACGGCAGCTTCCCGAAAATGTTTATTGGTGGGTAATGAAGATGGTGTGACTGCGTGACTCGCAATTGGATTAACTGACGAAACGCAAACCCTGCGGGAGCGAGCTTGCTCGCGAAGTGGACGGTACATCCTGTAGATATCCTGAACCTGAACATCGTCTTCGCAAGCAAGCTTGCTCCCACAGGATGATCATCAGGCCAGTAAATCGTCACAAAAAAGCCGCTGCTCCCGAAGGAGAAGCGGCTTCTGGTGAATAACGGCGGGGCTTAGTAAGCCAGACCGAAATCCTCTTCTTTCATGTCCATCAGGTTAGCGGCACCGGACAGCATGGCCGCAACGTGGGTGCGGGTACGCGGCAGGATGCGCTGGAAGTAGAAACGCGCAGTCTGCAGCTTGGCGGTGTAGAAAGCCTCTTCGCTGGTGCCAGCGGCCAGTTTTTCCGAGGCAACACGCGCCATGTCAGCCCAGAAATAGGCCAGGCAGGCATAACCGGAATACATCAGGTAATCCACCGAAGCGGCGCCGACTTCTTCGCGGTCCTTCATGGCAGCCATGCCCACTTTCATGGTCAGCTCGCCCCATTCCTTGTTCAGTGCAGCCAGTGGAGTGACGAACTCCTGAACAGCTTCAGCGCCTTCGTTGTTCTGGCAGAACTTGTGAACGATCTTGGTGAAGCCCTTGAGCGCCTCGCCTTGAGTCATCAGAACCTTACGGCCCAGCAAGTCCAGCGCCTGAATACCGGTAGTGCCTTCGTACAACATCGAAATACGGCTGTCGCGAACGTTCTGCTCCATGCCCCACTCGGCGATGAAGCCGTGGCCGCCATAGATCTGCACACCGTGGTTGGCAGCCTCGAAGCCCACTTCAGTCATGAACGCTTTGGCAATCGGGGTCATGAAGGCCAGCAATGCGTCGGCCTGCTTCTTCTGCTCAGGGTCCTGACTGTACTTGGCGATGTCGACCTGCTTGGCGGTGAAATACACCATGGCGCGAGTGCCTTCAGAGAAAGCCTTCATGGTCAACAGCATGCGACGTACATCGGGGTGAACGATGATCGGGTCGGCGGCCTTTTCTGGCGCTTTCGGGCCAGTCAGGGAGCGCATCTGCAAACGATCACGAGCGTATTTCAGACCGCCCTGGAAGCCGATCTCGGCGTGAGCCAGACCTTGCAGTGCGGTGCCCAGACGCGCGGTGTTCATGAAGGTGAACATGCAGTTCAGGCCTTTATTCGCCGGGCCGATCAGGAAGCCGGTGGCCGCGTCGAAGTTCATCACACACGTGGCGTTGCCGTGGATGCCCATCTTGTGTTCCAGGGAACCGCAGTTGACCGCGTTGCGATCGCCGATGCTGCCGTCAGCATTCGGCAGGAATTTAGGGACGATGAACAGCGAGATGCCCTTGGTGCCCGCAGGAGCATCCGGCAGACGCGCCAGCACGATATGGACGATGTTATCGGCCATGTCGTGTTCGCCAGCGGAAATGAAGATTTTGGTGCCGGTCACGCGGTATGAGCCATCAGCCTGGGGCTCGGCCTTGGTGCGCAACATGCCCAGGTCGGTGCCGCAGTGGGATTCGGTCAGGCACATGGTGCCAGTCCACTCGCCGGACACCAGCTTGGTCAGATACAGATCGCGCTGCTCGTCGGTACCGTGCTCGGAAATAGTGTTCATCGCGCCATGAGATAGACCTGGGTACATGCCCCACGACCAGTTGGCTTCGCCGACCATTTCGCTGACTGCCAGCCCCAGAGACTCAGGCAAGCCCTGACCACCGTGCTCGACGTCATGGGCCAGGCTCGGCCAGCCGCCTTCGACGAACTGTTTGTAAGCTTCCTTGAACCCGCTCGGCGTTTTCACGCCTGACTCACTCCAGGTACAGCCTTCGGTATCGCCGACACGATTCAACGGCGCCAGCACCTGCTCACAAAACTTGGCACCTTCTTCAAGAATGGCATCAACCATGTCAGGCGTGGCGTCCTGGCAGCCGGGCAGACTTTGATAGTGCGCCTCGTAGCCGAGCAGTTCGTCACGAACGAAGCGAATATCACGCAAGGGGGCCTTGTAGTCAGGCATAGCGATAAACCTCTGCTGATGAAACCTGGAAATGTGTGACCGATCGGTCGCTGTGGGAACCTTCCCCAACCACCGGACAATCTCGGATGCCTAGCGGTCAAACAGGTGTTTGAAACATACGTTTACGCCCAAACCTTGTCAAGCGTGCATAACGAACCGTTCATCATTGAACCTGTTTCAAGGTGCGCAGACAAAGGCGTGCAGCGCAGGACGTGTGGTCCTCCGATGGCATGAGTCTAGTTCAGGGCGTTGGGGTAGCGGAGTAAATAGGGCCGGGTGATAGAGGGGAATTCAGGACGCAAGGCCGTACGCGGGTCGCACGGCCGAAGGGGACAATCAGGCGAAAGTATCGATCAACGTACCGAGCATTTCATCGCTGGCCTTCTGCACGGCAACACCGGCTTCGACCTGATTTTTGCCCTGAGCCATTTCCACCAGGTTGGCGGAAAGATCAGTGCGCTGAGCGCGATCCACGGAACGCAGATTCTCCAGCTGAAAATCCGAAGACTGGCTGCGGCCAGACACTTCGATGTTGCTGCTGGCGATTTGAGTAGCCGCCTGATCGACACGCGATTGCCCAACTTCCATTGCGCTGAGGCCTGGATACAGCGTGTTGTTCATAGTGATTTGCATGTGGCGATCCTCGTGTTCATAAAACGAACAGGGCTATTGAAGCAGTAAAGCGGCTGAATTACCCGACAAAAAGACTAATGGCACTAGGCCTTCTCATAGGCTGAGGCTTTTTGGCCTCGCCATTGTACGACAGCTGGCTGATCAATTTTTGTGCACTAGGCCACATCCTGAGCACGCTGGTTCTGTTGGAGCGAGGCTTGCCCGCGAATCAGACGACACGTTTTATCAGATATACCGAGGCACCGTTCTTCGCGGGCAAGCCTCGCTCCAACAGAACCAGCGTGCCGTTGCCATTCGCTTAATCCAGCAACTCCAGATGCAGATACTCCGCCACCGCCTCGGCCCCTGGCTTTTTCAACCGAGGCACGCGCCCCAGGCACGGTGCAGGCAAGCGTTCGGCCAAAGTGGCGAGATTCTCTTCGAGCCGCGAAGTTTTAGGATCAACGATATTGGCCACCCATCCCGCCAACTGCAAACCATCTGCAGCGATGGCTTCAGCAGTGAGCAAGGCATGACTGATGCAACCCAGGCGCACACCCACCACCAGAATCACTGGCAATTGCAGGCCGATCGCCAGATCCGACAGATTGGCCTGATCAGCCAGCGGCACGCGCCAGCCGCCGGCGCCTTCGACAAGGGTGAAGTCAGCGTTGCGCGCCAACACCAGGCGCATCGGGCCGAGCAGCGCCTGAACAGTCAACGCAACTCCCGCTTCCCGAGCCGCCAGGTGCGGCGCAATAGCAGGCTCGAAGGCAAACGGGTTGACCTCGTCATAGCTCAGCACGATGGAGCTTTCAGCCATCAGCGCCAAGGCATCGGGGTTGCGCAAGCCACCGGGCGTTACTGCGCAACCCGAGGCGACCGGCTTGCCGGCCAGGGTGCTCAGCCCGCTTTGGCGCGCGGCATGCAGCAAACCTGCAGCTATGGTGGTTTTGCCGACATCGGTGTCGGTGCCCGTGATGAAGTACGCACGGCTCATCTCGGTAGCCCTCTATGGCGTGATGAACTCAAACGGTTTTTTCCAATACCGCGTAAACAACCTGATAAGTCGCTGGCAACCCGTCGTTTTGACGATAGTGCTCGTAAGCCTCGATCAGGGCCAGTATCCGCGCACGACCGGTCAGACCGCCTGGACGCCCCGGATTCAGATTATGCGCGCCCAGAGCTTTCAGTTCATGCGTCAGGCTGCGCACATCCGGGTAATGCAGTACATGGGGGCGAACTTCAAGAGACCGGACCCGCAAGCCGCTGGCCGTGCAAAGCCTTTGGTAGTCATCCAGATCGCGGAAGCGATTGACGTGAACCATGCCGTCCACAGCCTGCCAGCTATCGCGCAGCTCATATAAGGTGCCCACGCACAGGCTCGCGAAGGCAAACACCCCGCCCGGTTGCAGAACGCGCCGCGCCTCGCCGAGCACGGCGCCGAAGTCAGCGCACCACTGTACGGCCAGGCTGGAAAAAATCAGCTCGCAACTGGCACCCCGCAGCGGCATGCGTTCAGCATCTCCGGCAACAAAATGATCGGCACCCGCCAACGGCCGGGCATGGCGCAACATTCCCTCGGCAATATCCAACGCCACACCTTCGCTGCCGACAAATCGCTGCGCCATCACACGACTGAAATAACCAGTGCCGCAGCCAAGATCCAGCCAGCGCGCAGGGCTCAGTTCGGCAGGCAATCGCGTCAGCAACTCCCCTCCCACCGCGCGCTGCAACTCGGCGACACTGTCGTAACTGCCCGCTGCCCTGGAAAAAGATGCGGCGACCTGGCGTTTGTCTGGCAAGCCGCCCGGCAGCCGTGGATTGGATAAATCAGTCATCACCGGACTCATGCAAAAAAGCCTGGATGGCCGCAGCCACTCCATGGGGGTTTTCCAAAAGGAACGCGTGGCTGGCCTGCTCGATCACGCCCACTTCTACATCGGGTAGCAGCGCCAATAGATCCCCGGCGGCTTCGGCAGGAACGAAAGCGTCGTGACCGGCGAAAAGATGCAACTGCGGGCCGCGAAAAGTCTGCAACGCGCTGCGCGTGTCCAGTTGCTCCAGCAATTGCAGCCCATGGACCAGCGCGTGGGTCGACCCATGAGGTGCGCCGGCCTTGAGTAGACGGGAAATGGCGCGAGGGTCTTCAGCACCCTGCGCGCATAGCAGACTGAAGCGCTTCAACGTCGCATCAGGGTCATCGATGCAGCCGGTCAAAAACGCTTCGAAGTCGCCCAACGCCATGGCATTGGGCCAAGCCCCGCGTGTCACGAAGCTAGCATTACTGGCCAGGGTCAGCAGACCGCAGCAGCGCTCGCCACGACGTGCCGCCAGTTCAGCGGCGAGCATGCCGCCCAGCGACCAACCGCCCAGCCAGGCGTTGTCCGGCAGAAGCGAATCCAGCTCCTCAAGCCATTCCTTGGGATCGCTGCTGTCCAGCTCCGGCAGCGGCTCGATTTCTACCCGCAGGTGCTCGTCCAGCCCACGCAATGCAGCCGCCAGGGGTTCCAGCGGGGAAATGCCCAGGCCCCAGCCCGGCAACAGGATCAACCGATCACGCATGATTTGGCTCCACCGATTCGCTAGCCTTCAGCAGCGGGTAACACTGCGCCAATGCATTCAACAATAGCTGCACTTGGGCTGCGCTGTGGGCGGCAGACAAGGTGACGCGTAGACGGGCACTGCCAGCAGGCACCGTAGGGGGGCGAATCGCCGTTACCAACAGCCCATGCTCACGAAGCATGTGCGACAGGCGCACGGCCTGCCCTGCGTCACCGATCAGGATCGGCTGAATGGGTGTGAAGCTGTCCATCAAGGTCAGTCCGATCTGCTGCGCGCCAGCGCGAAACTGCGCAATCAGCTGTGCCAGATGCTCACGACGCCAATGCTCGGTACGCAGCAGCTCCAGGCTTTTCAACGTCGCACAAGCCAAGGCCGGAGGCTGGCTGGTGGTGTAGATGTAGGGTCGAGCGAACTGAATCATGGTTTCGATCAGCTCCTCACTCCCGGCGACAAAAGCCCCGGCAGTGCCGAACGCCTTGCCCAGCGTGCCGATCAGCACCGGCACATCGTCCATGCCCAAACCGAAATGCTCGACGATGCCGCCGCCATTGGCACCCAGCGGTCCAAAACCATGGGCGTCATCGACCATCAACCAGGCGCCTTTGGCTTTGGCGGTTTGCGCCAGGGCGGGCAAGTCGGCGATATCGCCATCCATGCTGAATACGCCATCGGTAACCACCAGCGTATCGCCGACACTCTTCTCAAGCCGGGTGCTCAAACTCTCGGCATCGTTATGCAGATAGCGAGAGAATCGCGCACCGCTGAGCAACCCGGCGTCCAGCAGCGAGGCATGATTCAGACGATCTTCCAGCACGGTATCGCCCTGCCCCACCAACGCCGTCACAGCACCAAGGTTGGCCATGTAGCCATTGGAGAACAACAGCGCTCGCGGTCGCCCGGTCAGCTCGGCAAGCGCTTCCTCGAGTGCGTGATGAGGACTGCTGTGACCAATCACCAGATGCGAAGAACCACCGCCGACGCCCCACTTATCAGCACCCGCCTGCCATGCAGCGATCACCTCGGGGTGATTGGCCAGCCCCAGATAGTCGTTACTGCAGAACGCCAGCAATGCCGTGCCATCCACGACCACTTCAGGGCCTTGTGGGCTCTGCAGCAGCGGACGCTGGCGATAGAGATTGTCAGCGCGACGGGCAGCCAGACGTGCGCTCAGATTGAAGGACATGGGGGCCTCGGGGGGAAGTGTTGCGAACGCTGCACCGTTGGAGCGGTGTTTGCCCGCGAATCCAGCGACTCGGTGTGTCAGGCACACCGCGTTGAATTATTCGCGGGCAAGCCTCGCTCCAACGGATGCTTATCGAACCTGTGGGAGCGGTGCTTGCCCGCGAATCTAGCGACTCGGTGTGTCAGGCACACCGCGTAGAATTATTCGCGGGCAAGCCTCGCTCCAACAGGGCTGTGAATCAAACCACCGCGTTATAAAACTGCGCGCTGCTTTTCTGCTCGACCAGTGCCTGCTCGATAGCCGCCTGATGCACCTCGTCGGCGTGTTCCTGTCCGGCTTCTGGTTTGATGCCCAGACGCGAGAACAACAGCATGTCCTTGTCGGCCTGCGGGTTGGCGGTGGTCAGCAGTTTGTCGCCGTAGAAAATCGAATTCGCACCGGCAAAAAACGCCAGGGCCTGCATCTGCTCGTTCATGGCTTCGCGGCCAGCGGACAAGCGCACATGGGATTGCGGCATCAGAATCCGCGCCACAGCCAGCATGCGGATGAAGTCGAACGGGTCGATGTCTTCAGCGTTTTCCAGCGGCGTACCGGCGACCTTGACCAGCATGTTGATCGGCACCGATTCCGGATGCTCTGGGAGGTTCGCCAGCTGGATCAGCAGATTGGCGCGATCGTCCAGCGACTCGCCCATGCCGAGGATGCCGCCGGAACAGATCTTCATCCCCGAATCACGCACGTAAGCCAGGGTCTGCAGGCGCTCGCTATAGGTGCGAGTGGTGATGATGCTGGTGTAGAAATCCGGCGAGGTGTCGAGGTTGTGGTTGTAGTAATCCAGCCCGGCAGACGCCAGCGCTTCGGTCTGGTCCTGATCAAGACGACCCAGGGTCATGCAGGTTTCCAGCCCCATGGCCTTCACGCCTTTGACCATTTCCAGCACGTAAGGCATGTCTTTGGCCGACGGATGCTTCCAGGCCGCGCCCATGCAGAATCGCGTCGAGCCGATCGCCTTGGCACGAGCGGCTTCTTCCAGAACCTTCTGCACTTCCAGCAGCTTTTCCTTCTCCAGCCCGGTGTTGTAGTGGCCGGACTGCGGGCAGTACTTGCAGTCTTCCGGGCAGGCGCCGGTCTTGATCGAAAGCAGTGTCGAAACCTGAACGCGGTTGGCATCGAAATGAGCGCGGTGCACGGTTTGCGCCTGAAACAGCAGGTCATTGAAAGGCTGTACGAACAGCGCTCTGACCTCGGCTAAAGTCCAGTCATGACGCAAAGTGGCGGTGGTGCTGGCGCTCATCGGGCGGTCCTCGGTTTTTCTACTCTGGTTTTTTGCACAACGCCTTGCGACTGAGCACCGCTTACACAGGCTTAAAGTCGCAAACGCGATACGAGTGTTTCGACATATGTAGGTTTCAATATATTTAAGGAACAGCCATGCGCTGTCAACCACATAGAACACATGCGGTTTACATCTGGTTAAAAAACAATCAATCGTGTTTGTTGTGCGATGAGACAACCGACGCGCCGTATCCGATCTGCACGGCCTGCGAAACCGAGCTGCCCTGGCTCGGCGAGCAATGCCAGCAGTGTGCGTTGCCACTGGCGATGTCGGGCTTGCACTGCGCGCAATGCGAACGTCAGTCGCCCGCCTTCGATGCAGTAGTCGCGCCTTGGCTGTACCAATTCCCCATCGACAGCCTCGTCACGCGGTTCAAACACCAAGGCAATTGGCCAATGGGTCGCCTCATGGCGCAACTGCTCGGGCAGTTCGTGCAACACCGTTTCGACGAGGACCTGCCCCGCCCGGACTTCCTGCTCCCCGTGCCATTGGCTACAAAACGCCAACGCCAGCGTGGCTACAACCAGGCAGCCATGCTGGCCGACTGGATGGGCAAACAGCTGCAATTGCCGGTGCAAGACCGACTCGTACTGCGCACCCTGGAAACCCCAACCCAACAAGGCCTCGACGCCAAAGCCCGCAAACGCAATCTGCGCGGTGCGTTTGCTCTGGCCGATGAAGACAGCGTCATAGACAAACACATTGCGCTGGTGGACGACGTCCTCACCACCGGCTCCACCGCCGACGTCATCGCCCGGCTATTGATTAAAGCCGGGGCAAAACGGGTGGATGTTTATTGCTTGGCAAGGACGCCGAAGCCTGAGAAAGAAATTTTAACGACATACTAACCCTGATAATTTCAGGATACTCCTGAGCACTGTTAATCAGTCTTAAAACAATCCGTGCGAAATTTCCTACACGGCAAAACGAATAGGCTGTCGTCGTTGACCTACTACCAAAACAAGCCAAGCCAAGAAAAATGCCCAATGCTCATAACCGAAACGGTACAACTTCGTTTCATATCAATCTCAAATAAGGAAAACATCATGAATAGCAATCCAAAAACGCAAGCCAGTAACAAGCCAATCCAAAAACTGTCAGTCGAAGCCAAAAAATTCCTAAGCCAGCGTAATAACAATGGCGGCGGCGGGCATTGCCAAGGTGGCGGCGGCAACAACTGGTAACTGCTAACTCAGCAGCTGCCAGCTCTAAGCTGGCAGCTCATTAACAACGATCGGGATACGCAATGAAGAATGACTATGACAACATAGCGAGTTCGCTCCCACATAACATGAGCCCACCCTCAAACCAGCATAATGCCCCATCTTTGAAGGACGCTGTAGAACACATCAACACCATCGACTTTTCTCTAATTATTGAAAAACTATGCTCAAAAGACATATTACTCTGCAGAACATGGTCGCCGGTGGAGATTGAAATCGGCCTTCAATACTACAGAAATTTCTTATTCTTGAACAAGAAGTATCTGAGCGAGTTCCCGGTCCTTCCACCAATGTTAGAAGTGGATGAAATATGGCATCATCACATCCTCGACACCCGTCAATACGTAAAAGACTGCGACTGTATATTTGGCTATTATTTCCACCACTATCCATATTTCGGAACCAGGAGCAATACTGACAAAGCTAATCTCGACCTCGCTTTCGAAATGACGCAGACACTTCATGAAATCGAGTTTGGAAGCAAAATGTTGGCGATTTGGAGCGATCAGATTGAGTTATAGCAAAATCATAAAAAAATCATTACCCGCATTCACTCTAGGCCGTTTGCTCCCTACTCTCGGCATTTCCTCCGTGTTCTTATTGATGGCACACAAAAGCCCCGACGACCTTGCGGTGTTTGCTTACGTGCTGGCAGTCGCATCCGTAATTTCGGGGTTCTTCTCGATGATTCTGGCGATGACGGGCAATAAAACGGCTTCACTTGCATACCATCCCGAAGCGCAAAGCGCCCTATTCACCGGAGGGCTTACCCTCGCCATTTGTGTGGGTGGGATGGGCGGCCTGAGTTGCTTGCTGACGGCCTATCTGATCAGCGCAACTGACAGCATCCAGCAGATGGGGCAGCAGGTCTACTGGATGCTGTCACTAATCTATATAACCTCGATACCTCTGTTGGTGATCAACGGTTTCCTGCAGTTTTTTTTAGAAGCCACCGGCAAAGCATCCGGCTGTGCGAACGCAAGAACATCGATTACCGTTCTGTGCAGCGCTTTCCTCGCTTTGCTGATGGGAATCACGAGCACCGACGGCTTCAAATACTGGGCAATGTCCTATTTTTTCATCAGCGAACTGCTCACGCTGATTTTTCTGATACGACTATCCGGCAACCAGCACTACTTCTCCTGGACACATGCAAAGGAACACGCCACATACTTTATTCGCACAGGAGTTCCCATCGCAGCAGGGATGAGCGGTCAGAAACTGTATTTTTATCTGCTCACGGAAAGACTAGTGCGTCTTAACGCTCACCTCGTGGCCGAGCTTTCAGTGTTCATGACGGTGGTTGGATTACTAATCATTCCCTCGGTCGCTCTCGCTCAGATCCACAGTCTTCAAGTCAGCCGGCAGATTGCGTGTTCAAGGCAGTACTTTCGAGCAGGATTGTTATGGCTCCTCGGCGGGTCGCTGCTTATGTCTATAGTTGTCTATTTGATCGGGGAATATGTGTTCCTTATTCTGGGTGGCTCCGTTCTTGACTACAGTCCCCTGCTAGCTCTCACGCTGATCATGTTCCTGGTTAGCAGCTCGCTCCTATCCCTGGCATTCGGACACCTACGTGCACTGAATGAAACCTTTTTCCCACAGTTGCTGATCAACGTCATCATGCTGGCGCTTCTAATACCGGCCATCTATGCAATCGAGTTCAATGCGCCTGATCTGAAGGATTTTCTGATGCTTCAGAGTGCGGCTGCTTTTGTCGGTTTCCTGATATTGACGATGAGGATCATGGTTGTTCATAAGCGACTGCATATTTACGCTCTCGCCGCTCACTCCACTTAGGAGCCGAAGGCTGCGAAAGCAATATTTCTGACAAACCGAATTCGCAGCCTTCGGCAGCTCCTACCGATTGCGCGATGCCTTACACTCGGCTTCATTGTCCAAACTAAAAAGCCGTCCTCTCATGCCCCTGCCCACCCTTCTCACCCAACACATGGTCCGTCGCCCGCAGCGTATTGCGTTGTTGCAGCACATTGCCGAGCAGGGTTCGATTACGCGAGCCGCAAAGAGTGCGGGGTTGAGTTACAAAGCGGCTTGGGATGCCATTGACGAGCTGAACAATCTGGCGCAAAAGCCCCTGGTGGAACGCAGCGTGGGTGGGCGCGGCGGTGGTGGGGCGAAGCTGTCGGCTGAGGGCGAGCGGGTGCTGCGGTTGTATCAGCGTTTGCAGGTCCTTCAGGCGCAGGTGCTGGAAGCGGCCGAAGACAGCGGGGATCTGGATCTGCTCAATCGTCTGACGCTACGCACCAGCGCTCGCAATCAATTACTCGGTCGCATCGAAGCCATTACCGCCCACGGTCATAACGATACGGTCCGGCTGCGTCTGGCAGGCGATCTGTTCATTGATGCGCAGATCACTCATGACAGCACGATGCGCCTGGAGCTGACAGTTGGTACCGATGTAGTCGCCTTGATCAAGGCGGGCTGGTTGGAGCTACTGGCCCCGGAGCACCCAGCAACAGAGGGGCATAATCTCTTACGCGGCGTGATTCAGGACGTTACGGAAGCCGAAGGCGGCCCTGGCGAAGTACGCATCGCGCTGCCCAGCGGCCAAACGCTGTGCGCGCTGGCAGACCCGGCGCAGCTTGCGGCCCGTCAGCTTAAAGCCGGTAGCCTGGTAATCGTGCAGTTCGCACCGTCGCTGGTGCTGCTCGGCACAGCGCTCTAAACCTTTCGGCGTCATTGAGACGACACAATTTCGTCATATCTGCCCACTAAGGTATTTGCCACACCTGATGGAGCCATGACGATGAAATTATTAGAAGAAAACCAATCCACCGACCTTGAACAAATGGTTGGCCTCACCCGCCGTGGTTTCATCAGCGCGGGCGCGTTGTGTGGCGCAGCGATGTTTCTCGGTGGCGGCCTGTTGAGCCGTACCGCGCTGGCCGCCAGCGTAAGCGCCGCATCTGGCACCTTGCTAGGCTTCGACAGCATCCCCGCCGCGACCGCCGACAGCATCAGCCTGCCACCTGGATACAAATCATCGGTCTTGATCAGCTGGGGTCAACCGCTGCATGTGGGCGGCCCGGCCTTCGACCCAAGTGGTAAAGGCAGCGCCGAAGCGCAGGAAGTGCAGTTCGGCGACAACAACGACGGCATGAGCCTGTTCCCGATACCGGGCAAGCCGGACCGTGCGTTGATGGCCATCAACAACGAATACACCAACTACCGCTACCTGTTCGATCACGGCAAAGACCCGCAGTCCGCTGAGGAAGTGCGCAAGGCCCTGGCCAGCGAAGGCGTATCGGTCATCGAAGTCCAGCACAAGGATGGCAAATGGCAGTTCGTACAGGACTCCAAATACAACCGCCGCATCCACGGCAACACGCCCATTAACCTGAGCGGCCCGGCTGCCGGGCACGACTGGCTCAAGACTGCCGCTGACGGCACTGGTAAAAAAGCCCTCGGCACCTTCCAGAACTGCGCCAACGGCAAGACGCCGTGGGGCACTTATCTGACGTGCGAAGAGAACTTCACTGACTGCTTCGGCAGCAGCGACGCCGAACAGAAATTCGACGCCGGCATCAAGCGTTACGGTGCCGTAGCGGCCAGCAAGGAAATCAACTGGCACCACCACGACCCGCGCTTCGATCTGGCGAAGAACCCCAACGAGATCAATCGCCACGGCTGGGTAGTGGAGATCGATCCGTTCGACCCGAAATCCACCCCGGTCAAACGCACCGCGCTGGGCCGCTTCAAGCACGAGAACGCTGCACTGGCCGAAACCAAGGGCGGTCGTGCGGTGGTGTACATGGGCGACGACGAACGTGGCGAGTTCATCTACAAGTTCATCAGCCGCGACAAGATCAATCACGATGACCCGAAAGCCAACCGCAATCTGCTGGACCACGGCACGCTCTACGTGGCGCGTTTCGACAATGGCGACGGCAACCCGGATCGCCCTAAAGGCACCGGCGAATGGATCGAGCTGACTCACGGCAAGAACGGCCTGGACGCTGACGCCGGTTTCAATAACCAGGCCGAAGTACTGATCCATGCGCGGCTTGCGGCGAGCGTCGTCAAAGCCACTCGCATGGACCGCCCGGAATGGATCGTGGTCAGCCCCAAAGATGGCCAGGTCTATTGCACCCTGACCAACAACGTCAAACGCGGTGACGACGGTCAGCCAATCGGCGGACCAAACCCTCGGGCAAAAAACCAGTACGGGCAGATTCTGCGCTGGCGTGAAAACGAAGATAACGCCTCGGCCATGGCCTTCGACTGGGATCTGTTTGTGGTCGCGGGCAACCCGAGCGTACATGCCGGCAAGCCGCAAGGTGGCTCCAGCAATATCAACCCGCAGAACATGTTCAACAGCCCGGACGGCCTGAGTTTTGATAGCGCCGGCCGCCTGTGGATTCAGACTGACGGCGACTCCAGCAACAAAGGCGATTTCGCTGGCATGGGTAACAACCAGATGCTCTGCGCCGACCCAAACAGCGGCGAGATTCGTCGCTTCATGGTCGGGCCGATTGGTTGTGAAGTCACCGGCATCAGCTTCGCGCCGGACTACAAGACGATGTTCATCGGCATCCAGCACCCTGGCGAAAACGGCGGCTCCACCTTCCCCGAGCATTTGCCGGACGGCAAACCGCGTTCTTCGGTGATGGTGATCACCCGGGAGGATGGTGGAATCATCGGCGCGTAGCTCAGCGCTGAATTGCGCGGTGTCACTGACACCGCGCAATTGCACAACCAATGTAATACCTGTGGGAGCGGTGCTTGCCCGCGATGAACGATGACGCGGTGTGCCTGGCTCACCGCGTCATCGTTCATCGCGGGCAAGCACCGCTCCCACAGGGAATGCATTCCAACCCTGCCACTCCACCGAATGGTAGGAGCGAACTTGTTCGCGAGAGCGTACTGTCAGGCGATGTTGTGGCAACCGGCACACCGCCTCGCGAACAAGTTCGCTCCTACCGAGGGATGCATTCCAACACTGCCACTCCGCTCCCACAGCGACCTCATTTCAATTCAGGAAATGAGTCTTTCCCCTCAATCAATCAACCCATTCACGTCATAAAACGGATACGGCCCCGGGTACTCGCCGAACACTGCGTTGTGGGTCACCAGCCCTTGCTGCGGGTGCCAGCGATGCAGCAGATACCCGGCCGGTTCCAGATTGAAATGCGCCGGCGCATCTTCTTGCAGGTCGAGCACGATCTGGTGGGAAGTACCGGGGCAGATGCAGCTCAGGCTGCCGCCGAAACGACGCTGCATCGGGCGATGCAGATGCCCGCACAGCAGGCGTTCGACTTGCGGATGCCGGGCGATGACTTTTTCGAATTCCGCGATGTTTCCGAAGGGCTCACGGTCCATATGACCGATGCCGGTGATGAACGGCGGGTGGTGCAAAACCAGCACCGTCGGTTTATCCGGTTTTTGCGCCAGTTGCTCGTCAAGCCAGAGCAACTGACTCTCCAGCAGTTGCCCGCCGTGAGCACCTGGGATGCTGGTGTCCAGACCGATCAAGCGCACCGGGTATTCATCCACCACCCAATCAAGCGGCGCGTCGTAATTGCGCGGCAGATAAGCCTGCTCGGCAAACTCGGCCAGCAAGTGTTCACGATCATCGTGATTGCCGGGCACCAGATAGAACGGCATAGCCAGACGCTTGAGTTCGGGATGAAGCACGGCGTATTCAGCGGGTTGCCCGAAGTCCACCAGATCGCCGCTGATCACCACGATATCGGGACGCGGAACGCTGGCGTTCAGATGATCCACAGCGCGGCGCAATGCACCCAGAGTATCGACAACGCCATACGTGAGCTTCTGACCGGCTTTAAGGTGCAGATCGCTGATCTGCGCAATGAGGAATGGGTGGTTCAAAATTTGATCTCAACAAGCAAATATAAATTTCTGAATTGAAATGCTGCTTCCTGTGGGAGCGGTGCTTGCCCGCGATAAGGCCACCGCAATTCTAATGAGAACCGCTTCCAGCCTTATCGCGGGCAAGCACCGCTCCCACAGGTCAGCGCCAACCATCAGGAATTCAGGGTAAACAAAACCTGCGGCGCCACAGCCAGACCGATCAATGCCCCGGGAGTGTGGATAACATTTTCGGTGCAATCCACGAGCACAGGCTGAACGCCACCAACATCCACCAACAGCCGACTTTGTGCGCCCTGGAAGAACTGCCCCACCAAACGCCCATGCAAATGACTTTCGCCATCACTGACCCGCAAATGCTCGGGTCGGCAGTACACCGTCGAAGGCAGATTCGAAGCTGTCCACGGCAACTCGCCGCCACTGACTTTCAGACCGTGAGCTGTGCGCTCGACCACCGAGAAAGCGTTGAGATTGCCGACAAAGCTGGCGACGAAAGCATTGGCGGGCTGTTGATAAATTTCCCGAGGCGTCGCCAGTTGCGCAACGCGGCCCTTCTCCATCACCAGAATCCGGTCGCCCAAGGCCATGGCTTCGCCTTGGTCGTGGGTCACGAACACCGAAGTTATCCCCAGCCCGCGCAGCAGCTCATCCAGCTCACTGCGCAAGCGCTCGCGCAGTTGCGCGTCAAGTGCCGCCAGCGGCTCATCCAGCAGCAGCACCCGAGGCCATGGCGCCAAAGCACGCGCCAGTGCAACCCGCTGACGCTGCCCACCCGACAACTCGTGAATGCTGCGCTTGCCGTGTTCCTGCAAGCCGACCAGCTCAAGCAGCTCGTCACAGCGCTTGTTCCGCTCGGCGAGGGACATGCCACGAATCTTCAGGCCGTAGACGATGTTGCCGGCCACATCCAGGTTGGGAAACAGCGCGTAGTTCTGGAACACCATGCCCACGTCGCGCTTCTCGATGGGCAGGCGGGTGACGTCGTGATCGCCGAAGAAGATCTGCCCGGCATTCGGGCTTTCCAGCCCGGCGATCAAGCGCAAAGTAGTGGTTTTTCCGCAGCCCGACGGGCCGAGAATCGCCAGGGTTTCGCCTGGTTCGATGGTGAGGTTCAGATCATGCACAGCGACGGTGCCGTCAGCGAACGCCTTGCGGCAGCCCTGCAAACGAATGGTGGTTCCGGTCATCGACTCTCTCCACGGGAAAGACGGGCGCTGATGGTCTGCAACGCGATCAACAGCGGCACGATCATCAACAGAAAGATAAGGGTGTAAGCGCTGGCCACTTCCAGACGCGCCGAGGCGTAGCTGTCGGCCAGGCCCACCGGCAGGGTTTTGGTCATGGGTGTGTGGAGCATCCAGGTCAGGTTGAATTCACCCAGCGACAAGGTCACCACCATCAACACCCCGGCCAGAATCCCGGCCCGACAGTTGGGCACCACCACGCTGAAGAAGCGCTTGATCGGGCCCGCCCCCAGACTCGCAGCGGCCTCCTCCAGCGTCGGCAATTGCTGACGCTGCATCACCGCCATCACCGGACGCACCAGGAACGGCAAGGTGAACAGCACGTGACCGACGAGGATGAATAACCAACTGCTGCGAAAGCCGCCGAACTGGCCGTAGGTCAGCAACAACGCCAGGGCGCTGGCCAGCCCGGGCATGGCCACTGGCAACACCATCAACTCTTCGAAGGCACGGCTGAAGCGGTTGTTCATCCGCACCAGCGCATAGGCCGCAGGTACACCAATCACGCAGACACTCACGGCACAGGCCACTGCCAACTGGATCGACAGCCAGACCGTCGGCGAATAGGCCTGCCAGACTTGAATCAACCAATCGAAGGTCAAACCTCTGGATACGCCCTGGAAATAATTGCGCGTCAGGCCGGCCATCAAAGACAGCAGCACCGGCACCAACATGAAGGCGCAGACCAACAGGGTAAACAGCAGCTGCATGACGAACAGCGTTGAGCGCTTCACAGGACAGTCCCCGAGTTTTTCACCAGCCGCCGGGCCAGCAGCAACACCGCCCAGGTCAACGCCCCAAGCACCACCGACAAGGCCGCCGCGACGGCAAAATTGGCATAGTTGGTGAACACGTTGTAGATCGCCACCGGCGTGACATTCAGCCGCGTGCCTAAAGTGAAAGCCGTACCGAACGCGCCCATGGAGGTGGCGAAACAGATCGCCCCGCAGGACACCAGCGCAGGCGCAAGGCCTGGGACGATGACGTCACAGACCACTCGCCAATGACCCGCGCCCAACGAATGGGCAGCCTCTTCCAGACTGCGATCAAGGCTTTCACAGGCCGCCATCACCGTGAGAATCACCCGCGGAATCGAGAAGTACAGGTAGCCGATGAAGAGTCCCGTCAGGGAGTAGGCGAAGATCCAGCGCTCACCTGCCAGCTCCATGCCAAGCATGGCGAACAGGCCCTGACGACCCGCCAGCAGGATCACCAGAAAGCCCACCACCACACCCGGAAACGCCAACGGAAAGGTCAGCAACGCGACCAGCGCCGAGCGCCCGAAAAACCGTTGTCGGGCGAGAAACACGCCGCTGATGCCGCCCACCAGCAACGCGGCCAGCGTGACCACAATCGCCAGCACACAGGTCTGCAGCAGACTGCCCAGATATTGAGCACTACTCAGCACCTGCCAGTAGCCGCTGCTGCCGTCGCGGTCTTCACCGCCCAACAGCATCAGATGCGCCAGCGGCAACAACCAGAAGGCAAACAACATCGCAGCAGCGGGAGCCAGCGCCCAGGCCGCTGTCGGGCGCAAACGCATCAATCCGCGCCCGCCCGACTTCACGTCCTGAGCTTTGAGAACCGAGGTGGTCACTTACTTGACCTCACTCAGATAGCGCGCAGCAAAAGCTTCCTGCACGGCGGCCATGTGTTCGTAATTGACCACGGTGGCGCGAGCGTAGTCGCTTTCCGGCAGGAATTGCTCAGCAACCTCGGCAGGCATTTTCACGTCACGCACCGGGCGCAGATAAGCCTTGGCCCACAACGATTGGCCTTGATCGGACAGGGTGAAATCCAGCACCTTTTCCGCGTTGGCGCGATGCGGTGCGTTGCCTACCAGGCTCATCACGTAGGGCACGCTGATGCTGCCTTCCTGCGGAATCACGAAAGCGACGTTAGCCTTGTCCTTGTAACGGGCGCGGTAGGCATTGAAGTCATAGTCCACCAGGATCGGCAACTCGCCGGACAACACTCGGGCGTAGGCGGTTTGCTTGGGCACGATGGGCGAGTTTTTCGCCAGTTTCTGGAAGTACTTGATGCCAGGACCGAAGTTGTCCAACGTGCCGCCCATGGCCTGATTGATCGCCACGGCAGACACGTAACCGACAAAGGCGCTGGACGGATCGAGGTAGCCCACCATGCCCTTGTATTCAGGCTTGAGCAGATCAGCCCAGCTTTGCGGGACCGGCAAACCACCCAGCGCATCAACGTTGACCATGATGCCCAACGTGCCGGAGTGGATCGCGAACCAGTGACCATCAGGATCTTTCAGGCCCACAGGAATCTGATCCCAACCCTTGGGTTTATAAGTGCCGACGACGCCAGCTTTCTGCGCCTGCAAACCAAAGGTCACGCCGTAATACACCACGTCGGCAACCGGCGCGGCTTTCTCGGCCACCAACTGCGCCAGAGACTGGCCAGAGTTCTTGTTATCCAGTGGCACCTGCACGCCTGTGGTTTCGGCAATCGCTTTGAGTTGCGCGCCCCAGTCCGCCCATTCTGGCGGGCAGTTGTAGCAAATAGCGGTTTCAGCAGCCTGAGCCAGGCTGGCAACGCCACACAGCAGCAAAGCCGCCAGAGTTTTACTGAAGCGGATCATGAAGCGTCTCCTCGTAGGGCTGAGTACTTTCACCCGGCCGGATATGGCAAGGCAGGCAGTGGGAAATCGGAGCGGCGCCGGCAATCTGTGCCAGCAATTGATCAATCACGGTGCTGGCCAGCTCCGCGATGGGTTGCACGACGCTGCATAGCGTCGGATGCATCTGTGTGCCGAGGGCGATGCCATCGAAGCCAATCACCGACAACTGGCCGGGCACGCTCCAGCCGTTGCGGCGCAGTTCGGCAATCAGGCTGATTGCCAGCAAGTCGTTGGAGCAGACCAGCGCGCTGGGCGGATTTTCGCTACGCAGCAATGGCTCGATGGCAGAGAAATCCGCTTGGGTATGCGCTGGCATTTCGATAACTGGCAAGCTGACAAAACCACGCTCGGCCATGGCGTCGCAATACCCGGCGTAGCGCAGCCGAGCACGGTCCGATTGCAGAGCCGGGCCAGCGACCATGCCGATGCGCCGATGGCCGCAATCGAGCAGATAACGAGTCGCCAGGGCCATGCCCGCACGGTTATCCACAGATACCGCGCTGTAATCGGGATTGCCCGGTTGGTGATAAGCCAGCACGAATGGCGTGTCTTCACGGCTGAGGCTTTGCAGCACGCGATTGCTTTCGGCGTCGGTCACCGTCAACACCAGGCCGTCTACTCGCTGGCGCAGCAACTCTTCGACCACGGCGCTCTCACGCTCGCTGCTGTAGTCGGTGGTGGCCAGCAACAGGTTGTAGCCCTTCAGACGCGCCGCGCGCTCCATGGCCTGGAACTGCTCGGCGAAAACCGGGTTGAGCAGGTTGGGGACGATCACGCCAATCAGGTTGGTGGTTTGCAGACGTAGCTGACGACCGAGGCGATTGGGCCGAAAACCCAGCTGTCGAGCTGCAGCGAAGACTTGATCGCGGGTTGCCGGACGCACCACATCGGGAGACGCAAAGGCCCGGGCAGCCGTCGCCCGGGAAACGCCTGCCAACTGTGCAACCTGTTTCAAATCACTCATGTGCGCCCTTTTGAGATCGATCTCATTGGCGCTGAATTTAACGATTCAATATTTCGTTACAGCTAATGGGAGATGACAGTTTGGTTGCAGCGCTCCTCTTTGCTGTAAAGCTAACGACCCACGGTAGCCCCGTCTGCGATAACATCACGGGCCGACGCGGCAGCCTGCTGCGCGCAGGAGTCAGCATGGCCCATCCGTTTGCAACACTTACGCCAGACCTGGTCCTCGATGCCGTTGAAAGCATCGGGTTTCTCAGTGACGCCCGCATTCTTGCGCTCAACAGTTACGAAAACCGCGTCTATCAAGTCGGCATTGAAGACGGCCAGCCTCTCATCGCCAAGTTCTACCGGCCACAACGCTGGACCAACGAAGCCATCCTTGAAGAACACGCCTTCACCTTCGAACTGGCGAACGTCGATATTCCCGTGGTCGCACCCATGGTCCATAACGGGCAGACGCTGTTCGAACATGCCGGCTTCCGTTTCACCCTGTTCCCTCGTCGCGGCGGACGTGCGCCGGAGCCGGGCAACCTGGATCAGCTCTATCGCCTGGGCCAGTTACTCGGGCGTATCCATGCGGTGGGTGCCACCAAGCCCTTCGAGCATCGTGAAGCACTGGGCGTGAAAAATTTCGGTCAGGATTCTCTGGATTTTTTGCTGCAGAACGACTGCATCCCGCGCAGCCTTTTGCCTGCCTACGAGTCGGTGGCCAAGGATCTGCTCAAGCGTGTGGAAGATGCCTACGCCAATACGCCGCATCAGAACATCCGCATGCATGGCGACTGCCACCCCGGCAACATGATGTGCCGCGACGAGATGTTCCATATCGTCGACCTGGACGACTGTCGCATGGGCCCTGCTGTACAGGACATCTGGATGATGCTGGCCGGGGATCGCCAGGAATGCCTGGGGCAATTGTCGGAGCTGATGGACGGCTATAACGAATTCCACGACTTCAACCCGCGTGAACTGGCGTTGATCGAACCGCTACGCGCGCTGCGCCTGATGCACTACAGCGCCTGGCTGGCCCGCCGCTGGGATGACCCGGCGTTCCCCCACAGTTTCCCTTGGTTCGGCACCGAGCGTTATTGGGGCGACCAGATCCTGGCCCTGCGTGAGCAGCTTTCGGCGCTCAATGAGGAGCCGTTGAAACTGTTTTGAATGGGCAATGTAACCACTGACCTGTAGGAGTGAGCTTGCTCGCGATTCGAACTAGCAGTCGATAAATATGCGGGCTGATCTGACGCTATCGCGAGCAAGCTCACTCCTACAGAGGAAATCATCAACTCAACTCTAAACACAAAAACAACCTGACCACAGGACCACACATGCCAGCTGCAAACCTGCGTCGCGGGTACATCCTAGGGCTTAGCGCCTATACCTGCTGGGGCTTGTTCCCGCTCTATTTCAAAGCCATCGAAGCCGTGCCTTCGGTGGAAATCATCGTCCATCGGGTGCTGTGGTCGGCGCTGTTCGGGTCGCTGCTATTGCTGGTCTGGAAACACCCTGGCTGGTGGCGCGAGCTGCGAGACAACCCTCAGCGTCTGGCGGTGCTGACGTTCAGCGGCTCACTGATCGCCGGCAACTGGCTGGTCTACGTCTGGGCGGTCAATAACGGACGCATGCTGGAGGCAAGCCTGGGTTACTACATCAATCCGCTGGTCAACGTGTTGCTGGGGATGCTGGTGCTTGGCGAGCGATTGCGGCGTATGCAGTGGATCGCCGTGGCGCTGGCCGCGATTGGCGTCGCGCAACAAGTCTGGCAAGTCGGCAGCCTGCCGTGGGTGTCGCTAGTACTCGCCGCGACGTTTGCCGTGTATGGCTTGGTCCGCAAGAAAGCTCCCGTCAAAGCACTGCCAGGGCTGGTGGTGGAAACCTGGATCCTGGTGCCCTTCGCCCTTGGCTGGCTGCTGCTCAACCCGACAGCCTACAGCTCGCAGCCTGAATTCTGGACCACCAGCCAAGCCATCTGGCTCGCCGCGGCAGGGCCCATCACCTTGGTGCCACTGGTCTGCTTCAACGCCGCCGCCAGGCATCTGCCCTACACCACCCTCGGCTTCCTGCAATACATCGCCCCAACGCTGGTACTGGCACTGGCCGTGCTGGTCTTCGGCGAACACCTGGCACCAAGCACGCTGGTGACCTTCGCGTTCATCTGGGCGGGGCTGGCGATTTACAGCGTGGATGCGTGGGCAAATACTCGGCGGCGAGCTGTTCAATAAATAACCAACGACTTGTAAGCCTCGGTCTATAAGGCCTGCACACCGTTCTCCAAAGGTTATCCACAGGCAGACTTAGGAATAAAGTGGATAACCTTTTGGCAACAACGCGATCCTGTGGGAGCGGTGCTTGGTCTGGGCGGCATTCCGACGATAGGGGCACTGCGGTCTAAAGTGAACCGCGTCCAGCCTTATCGTCGGAATGCCGCCCAGACCAAGCACCGCTCCCACATAAACTTCGGCATTCCAGCTTAAAGATCCGTGCGCAGCACCAGATCCACCATCAAGTCATCCGCCAGGGTTTCCAATGCTGCTTGCAGCACATCCAGTGACAAGGTCAGTGGCACGCCCAATATCGCTTCGGCGTGAAAGAGCGGTTCGCTGCTCATGGGGGCCGGGCGGACGTCGGTGACCAGGCGCTCAACGTTCACGCCCTGTTCGGTCAGCAAGCGGGTGATGTCACGCACGATGCCCGGTCGGTCGTTGCCGACCAGTTCCATGCCGATGGGTTTCCAGGTGCAGGACACTTCGATGCCGGTTTCGGCGAACAACACGCGAATCCCCTGCCCTGACAAATCCTGCAGCGCATTCCTCAATTCCTCCTGCGCCTCGGCCGGCACACCCACCCGCAGGATCCCGGCGAATTGCCCGGCCATGTGCGCCATGCGGCTTTCCAGCCAGTTGCCGCCGTGGTCGGCGATGCATGCGGCGATCAATTCGACCTGCCCTGGTTTGTCGGGGGCAAACACAGTAATAACGAGATGATCCACAGGTAACTCCTTTTGTGCTTAACATCCGTCCGGGCTTGCACGCTCGGACGATAGTGTTTGGAGTATAGGCAAGCCTGACCCGTACGCCGGAGGCTGCCCGATCACGCGGGTTGTATACCATTCACAATTTTCTCTGGAACAATCTCAGAGATCTTTGAGAACATCCTGCTTCCCAACGCGACCGACGAAGACCTTCTATAGCAAGTATCCGGTTCGGAGTGACATATTTAGTCTCGTTTTCACCCGGCGACACATCATGTAGCATGCGTCGGCTAGCACTACATAAATCGCATTCCAACAAACAGCGCGCTCTCAGGGCGCCCAAAAGCTGAGCAGAGTGAGGCAAGTGCAATGACTGAACACGTTCAAGTCGGTGGCCTGCGGGTCGCCAAAGTCCTTTTTGACTTCGTCAATAACGAAGCAATTCCCGGGACCGGTCTTGATGCTGCTGGCTTCTGGCAGGGTGCGGAACAGCTGATCCATGAGCTGGCCCCCAAAAACAAAGCGCTGCTCGCCAAACGCGATGACTTGCAGGCAAAAATCGACGCCTGGCATCAGTCTCATGCTGGCCAGGCCCACGACGCCCCGGCCTATAAGGCCTTCCTCGAAGAAATTGGTTATCTGCTGCCAGAAGTAGCGGATTTCCAGGCAACGACGCAAAACGTCGATGAAGAAATCGCCCGCATGGCTGGCGCGCAGTTGGTGGTGCCAGTGATGAACGCCCGCTTCGCTCTCAATGCGTCAAACGCACGTTGGGGCTCGCTGTACGACGCGCTCTACGGTACCGATGCGATCAGCGAGGCCGACGGCGCAGAGAAAGGCAAAGGCTACAACAAGGTACGTGGTGACAAGGTCATTGCCTTCGCCCGTGCGTTCCTGGACGAAGCCGCGCCGTTGGCCGCTGGCTCCCATGTGGATTCCACCGGCTACAAACTGATCGACGGCAAGCTGGTGATCAGCCTCAAGGGCGGCAGCAATTCCGGCCTGCAGGACGACACGCAACTGATCGGCTATCACGGTGATGCCGCTGCGCCGACCGCGATCCTGCTCAAACACAACGGGCTGCATTTCGAGATCCAGATCGATGCCAATAGCCCGATCGGTCAGACCGACGCGGCTGGCGTAAAAGACGTGCTGATGGAAGCCGCCCTGACCACCATCATGGACTGCGAAGACTCCATCGCGGCCGTGGATGCCGATGACAAGGTTGTGGTTTACCGCAACTGGCTGGGCCTGATGAAAGGCGACCTGGCAGAGGAAGTGTCCAAGGGCGGCGAAACCTTCACCCGCACCATGAACCCTGACCGCGTCTACACCGCGCCTGATGGCAGTGAAGTGAAGCTGCACGGGCGCTCGCTGTTGTTCAACCGCAATGTCGGTCATCTCATGACCATCGACGCGATCCTCGACCAGAACGGTGAGGAAGTTCCGGAAGGGATTCTCGACGGGCTGCTGACCAGCCTTGCGGCAATCCATAGCCTCAATGGCAACACCACTCGCAGCAACAGCCGCACCCGTTCTGTGTACATCGTCAAACCGAAGATGCACGGCCCGGAAGAAGCAGCGTTTACCAACGAGCTGTTCGGTCGCATCGAGCAGGTTTTACGGCTGCCGCGCAACACCCTCAAAGTCGGGATCATGGACGAAGAACGTCGTACCACGGTCAACCTCAAGGCGTGCATCCAGGCGGCCAGCGAGCGCGTGGTGTTCATCAACACCGGGTTCCTGGACCGCACCGGCGATGAAATCCACACCTCCATGGAAGCCGGCCCGATGGTGCGCAAGGCGCAGATGAAGGCTGAGAAATGGATCGCGGCCTATGAGAACTGGAACGTCGATATCGGTTTGAGCTGTGGCCTGCAAGGTCGGGCGCAGATCGGCAAAGGTATGTGGGCCATGCCGGACCTGATGGCCGCGATGCTGGAGCAGAAGATCGCCCATCCATTGGCTGGCGCAAACACCGCGTGGGTTCCGTCACCTACCGCTGCGGCGCTGCATGCGTTGCACTATCACAAGGTCGACGTGTTCGCCCGTCAGGCAGAACTGGCCCAGCGCCCTCGCGCTTCGCTGGACGACATCCTGACCATCCCGCTGGCGCCCAATACTGATTGGACCGCTGACGAGATCCAGAACGAACTGGATAACAACTCTCAGGGCATTCTGGGCTATGTCGTACGCTGGATTGATCAGGGCGTGGGTTGTTCGAAGGTGCCGGACATCAACGACATCGGCCTGATGGAAGACCGCGCGACACTGCGTATTTCCAGCCAGCACATTGCCAACTGGTTGCGCCACGGCGTGGTCAGCGAAACCCAGGTGATGGACAGCCTAAAGCGCATGGCGCCAGTGGTTGATCGGCAGAATGCGGGGGACGCGCTGTATCGCCCGCTGGCTCCGGACTTCGACAGCAACATCGCCTTCCAGGCTGCGGTTGAGCTGGTGATCGAAGGGACTAAACAGCCTAACGGTTACACCGAGCCGGTGCTGCACCGTCGGCGCCGGGAGTTCAAAGCGAAGAACGGGTTGTAACTAGTTCGCGGGCAAACAGCGCTCTTCTGTGGGAGCGGTGCTTGCCCGCGATAAGGCTGAATCCGATTTGACCTGAAATTGCGTCCAGCCTTATCGCGGGCAAGCACCGCTCCCACAAACGATCTCCACAGCCTTACAGACTCAGTCCATCCCCAACTCTTTCTTCACCAGCTTGAGCAGATGCTTGGTATTGATCGGCTTGAGCAGAAAATCCAGCACGCTCAGGTGCATGGCGTCGATGGCGTCACGCACGTTGGCGTCGCCTGAGACGATGATGATCGGCAGTGAAGCCCGATCTGAATCCCTGACACGGCGGATCAGATCAAGACCATCGCAGGGCGCCATGCGCAGGTCGGTGATCAGCAACGAAATGCTTTCGCGGGTACGGATCAACTCCATCGCACTATTGCCACCGGCGGCCGTCAGGCATCGGATGTCATTGAGGCTGAGGATCTCGGCCAACAACTCCCGTGCATCGCGATCGTCGTCGACGATCAACACCTTCTGTTCCGAATCGGACGGTGAGGCGAGCATCACTTCATTCAGCGCTTCGCGCTCTTCATCACTCAAAATATCGAGATCCAACATAACCGCCTGATTCCCTGCACTGAGCTGACAACTAAACCGGACCCATGCCCGGCGAAAATCGATGCGCTTTTGTCGGCAGCCTCCCAGTCATCGAAGGTGTCGTACAACTGCTTTTTACACCATGGCGCGATTACTCAGAAATCTTTTTATTGCGTAAGACTTACGTCCAATGGGCACTGCCTCTCAAGCGGCCGACCATGTCCTTCAATAAAAAGAACGCGGTACAGGTCATGAGTAGAGCGGATGCATTTGCCCAGGCGGGTAAAACAGCGGTGTTGCAGAACATCCACGGCACCATGCAGTTCCTGCAAAAATTCCCGCCCTTCAACCAGATGGAGAGCGCGCACCTCGCTTATCTGGTCGAGCAATGCCAACTGCGTTTTTACGCCGCGGATGAAAGCATCATCAAGCCTGGCGATGGGCCAGTAGAGCATTTTTATATCGTCAAGCAGGGACGAGTGGTCGGAGAACGGCCTCATACCGCCAAAGGTGGGACCGAGACTACGTTTGAGATCACCACCGGCGAATGCTTCCCGCTGGCGGCACTGCTGGGCGAACGAGCCACACGAACCGAGCACCTGGCCGCCGAGGATACCTTCTGCCTGCAGTTGAACAAGCAGGCATTCATCAAGCTGTTCGCCCTCTCCACCACGTTCCGGGATTTCGCCCTGCGCGGAGTCAGTAGCCTGCTGGATCAAGTCAATCAACAGGTCCAGCAACGCGCCGTGGAAACCCTCGGCACGCAATATTCGTTAAACACCCGCCTGGGCGAGCTGGCGATGCGGCACCCTGTGATGTGCGCGCCGCATACCCCGCTGCGTGAGGCCGTAAAGCTGATGCATGAACAGCAGGTTGGCAGCATTGTGATCGTCGACGAGCAGCAAGCGCCGCTGGGTATTTTCACCCTGCGGGATTTGCGCGAAGCCGTGGCTGATATCAACGTCGATTTCGCCCAGCCGATCCAGAGCCGCATGATCCAGGCGCCCTTCCACCTCAGTCCGGACGCCAGCGCCTTCGACGCCGCCATCGCGATGACTGGCCGGCATATCGCTCACGTCTGCCTGGTCAAGGACGGACGCCTGTGCGGCGTGGTGTCCGAGCGTGATCTGTTTTCCCTGCAACGGGTCGATCTGGTCCATCTTGCACGCACCATTCGCAACGCGCCGCGCATCGACAGCCTGTGCAACCTGCGCGGCGATATCGTGCAACTGGTCGACCGCATGTTGGCTCATGGAGCGTCCTCGACGCAGATCACCCAAATCATCACCTTGCTCAACGATCACACGGTCTGTCGCGTGATCGAGCTGACGCTGGAAGAGAAAGGCGATCCTGGCATCCCGTTCAGTTGGCTGTGTTTTGGCAGTGAAGGTCGCCGCGAACAGACGCTGCACACTGATCAGGACAACGGCATCCTCTTCGATGCCAAGGACGCCGCCGATGCCGCGCGGATTCGCGGGCTGTTGCTACCGATCGCCGAGCGGATCAACCAGAACCTGGCCCTGTGCGGATTTACTCTGTGCAAGGGCAACATCATGGCCGGCAATCCTGAGCTGTGTCTGTCCCGGGCCGAATGGTCCCGGCGCTTCGGCGCGTTCATCCGCGAAGCCACGCCGGAAAACCTGCTGGCCTCCAGCATCTATTTTGATTTGCGGGTGGTGTGGGGCGACGAAAGCGGCGCAGAGCAATTGCGCCGGCAGATTCTCGAACAGGTTGGGGATAACCGGCTGTTTCAGCGCCTACTTGCCGAAAACGCGTTGCGCCAGCGACCGCCAGTGGGACGCTTCAAGGATTTCGTGCTGGCCCGCAAAGGCACTGACAAAGACACTCTGGACCTGAAGACTCAGGGCCTGACCCCCTTTGTCGACGGTGCGCGGGTCTTGGCGTTGGCCAGCGGCATCGGTGCCAATAACACTCTCGAGCGTTTGCGCCAGCTCGTGGAGCGCGAGGTGATCGATCCGCTGGACGGCGCAGCCTACGAAGAGGCCTATCACTTCATACAGCAGACCCGCATGCAGCAGCATCAACTGCAAAGCCGCCAGCATCTGCCCTGGTCCAATCGCATCGACCCGGAAACCCTGAATCATCTGGACCGGCGCATCCTGCGCGAATCTCTGCGCCAGGCTCAACGCCTGCAAACCAGCCTGACATTGCGCTATCAACTATGAATCTGTTCGACTGGCTTCGTCCCCGCCCGCCAAAACCGACACTGGAAACCCGGGACCGGCAACGCCTGGCCAATCTGGCCAACGCCGCGCCGCTCAGCGAGAACCCGTTGCGCCAGCAACGCTGGGTGGTGGTTGATCTGGAGACCAGCGGGCTGAACATGAACCGTGACCAGGTGTTGTCGATTGGTGCAGTGGTCATCGAAGACGGCGCGATTGACCTCAGCCAGCAATTCGAACGAACCCTGCTACGCACCGACCACAAGCTGAGCCCTGCGGTGCTGATCCACGGCCTGGCCCCCAGCGCGATTGCCGCTGGAAGCGAGCCGGTGCAGGCATTGCTGGACTTCATGGAGTTCGTCGGCGAAAGCCCGCTACTGGCTTTTCATGCGCCATTCGATCAACACATGCTCAGCCGGGCGTTGAAAGAGAGTCTGGATTATCAGCTTGAACACCATTTTCTGGATGTGGCGGAAATCGCACCGATGCTTTTTCCACAGGCCAACTTGCGCAAGGCCGGGCTGGACGACTGGACGCAGTTCTTTGGCTTGCATGCCGAAGAACGCCACCATGCCAGCGCCGATGCGCTGGTGACCGCAGAGCTGGCGCTGATCCTGTTCAGCCACGCCCGCCGCCAACAAATCGACAGCCCCGCCCGCCTCGACCAGAGCCTGAGCCAGTGGCGCAGGCGGCAGCAGAGTCATTCGTTTTAGCACCCATTGCGCCCGTTGGAGCGTGGCTTGCCCGCGAATAAAGGCGCCTCGGTTCGTCAGATACACCGCGTTTTCGTTCTTCGCAGGCAAGCCACGCTCCAACGGGTTCGATAAACGTCTGTAGGAGCGCGCTTGCCCGCGAATACAGGCGCCTCGGTTCGTCAGATACACCGCGTTATCGTTCTTCGCGGGCAAGCCACGCTCCAACGGGTTCGATAAACGTCTGTAGGAGCGCGCTTGCCCGCGAATACAGGCGCCTTGGTTCGTCAGATACACCGCGTTATCGTTCTTCGCGGGCAAGCCACGCTCCAACGGGTTCGATAGACGTCTGTAGGAGCGCGCTTGCCCGCGAATACAGGCGCCTCGGTTCGTCGGATACACCGCGTTTTCGTTCTTCGCGGGCAAGCCACGCTCCAACGGGTTCGATAAACGTCTGTAGGAGCGCGCTTGCCCGCGATAAGGGCTGAAGGACCTTCAAGCACATTAAGAAGCGGTCTGCTGCGCAGCCCATCGCGGGCAAGCGCGCTCCTACCCATAGTTGTTCACACAGGCTGTTAGCGCCTCTGTGGATAAGTTGTTTGCTAAACGCTGCACCCCATACAAACCAGTGCTTTCAAGCGTTTGTTCGAAAAACAACCAGGCTAACCTACGGTTTTTATTGGTTTTTAATTGTGGATAAACAGTCCACCGTGAACATCCATCACCCATAGTTGCCCACAAAGTCTGTTGGCGCTTCTGTGGACAAGTTGTTCGCTTAACGCCACAGGCCATACAAAACGTGGGCTACAGAGATTCGTACAAAAAACAACCAATGCTCGTAAATATCTGCCAAAACACTTCTGTCAACCGCGAAACACAAGGCTTTCAGCACTTTTCCACAGACCTTATACAAAATACCAAAAGTTGCCCCCAAAGTCTGTTGGCGCTTCTGTGGATAACGTGTTCGCTATCGGCTACAGGCCATGTGTTCCGAGGGCTTCAGAGATATGATCATTTATTAACCAATATCCGCGACAAACCACCATTCTGAATAAGTCACGGTTTTTATTGGTTTTTTCAGAGCACAAGGACTGATCAACGGGAAATACTGTGGATAACCTTGGGAGCAAGGTGTGGATGCGCATGTATAGTTTTCACCCCGCCTGGTTCACCGGATATCAGAGGTCTGCGTAATGGCGCTGATTTGCGTGACGATCTCAGCTATCCCATCCTCAGCTGCCAGTTCAAACCATGGTCCATCTGCAATGACAGCACCCTGCTTCATGACAATGACTCGGTCAAAGCGCGGTAACGCCGCCAGATCATGAGTTACACAAATAAGACCCTGGGTGTGAAAGTGGGAAAACACCACGTCCCACACTCGAAGCCTTGACTCTGGATCAAGCGACGCTGTGGGCTCATCGAACAAATTGAAATCGCCAGGACGATTGATTATCCGCAGCAAGGAAAGCCGCTTCGCCTCTCCCCCCGAGATATTTTTAGCGCCTTCAGAAATAGACCGATTGCTCACCAACTCCCGTAAATCCAGAGCACCGATTGCATGAGCGAGGCTGGAGGATTCATCCTGCCCGAAAAGCACTGAATAGCTGAAGATCCCCTCAAGAAACACCGGATTCTGCGGACAGTAGCGAACACGGCTCAAATATGCCCCGATTTGAGAGGGTTCTAGCTGTCGGTCATTGAATCCAAGGTAACGCCGTCGCGCTCTAGGCATTCCGGCAAGCGTTTCCAGGAGGGTTGTTTTCCCTGCACCACTGGGTCCGATGATTGCGACCGACTGTTCGGCACGAAATATCAGCGGCCTGTTCGTTTCGGGGTGAAGTGGCGACAGATTGAGGCTCGAAATACGAAGGGGTACGGAGGTTTGCTCGTTTTTCATCAAGTCGTCTAATGCGAGCACATCCTGAAGCTTTCGTTTATCAACCAGAAACTGATCCAACGTCCTGTAGGCTTCAGCCAGACTACTGAAATTATTCAAAAACATACCCGCGATAGAAAATACCGCAACCAGATTGCCTATAGTCAGGCGCGGAGAACCCGATAGCTGATCATGGCCCCCCCACGCAAGGAGACCAGCCGTAGTAAGCCCCAGATATACGATCCTGACAGACCCAAGAATAGCCCCGGTACTGGCAACTTTTGTTGCGGCCTGGGCGTAAGATGCGTAGCTCTCACAAAGTGGCTTCAGCGCATGATCACAGGCCTGCTCTAACTTAATAGCCTTCCCTGCCTGAAGGGTTTCAAATAACCGAGCACAGACCTGATCCTCTTCAGCATTCACCGCACTCAAATAAGGCCGGCGCCAATTAATTAAAAAATGATAAAAAACTATATACAAGACAGATATTGTCATCAGCACAAAAAAAATGCCGCCCCCTCCAACATAGGTAAATATCAGGGCAATCATGCCCATCTCGATGACGAGCGGAAAACCCGATGCAACGACAAATGTTAGAAGTTTCTCATGGGCGGTAATGCCCCGCTCCAAAGCCTTTATTAACCCGCCCAGTCGAAGATCAGAAAACTGCTCAAACTCTTTCCCCACTATCGCTTTCGTCCACCCAACCGACTTGCTCTCCAATGTCACCTGCACCAAACTCACGAGCTGATACGTTTGCAAAGGATTGAAAATAGCCTGAAGCACTATCGCGCCACACAACCCAACAAGCAGCCATGTCATATATGAAACATCCAACCCTTCTTTCGCCGAGAGGCCGTCAATTATTCGTCCCAATAAAAGAGCAGGCGCGATAACGGAAACCTTTAACAGAACGGTCATCAGAGTGGAGCCAAGGAAGAGGTATCGCCGGGAGCGGATTGTTTCTTTTATAAAATTGATCATTTAGAGCACGCCTATTTCGCGAGTACTGCATTGGTATCACCTCGTTCAATTCAGTGCCAAGTTGTTTAATATTTTGCACTTCCGATAATGCTGTAGGACGATTCCACTTAGTTGTAGGACCGTACAAGTAACATCATGAATTTCCGGCGGGTTTCGTGTAGGACCAAGCACCTTTAGACGTCCGATCCCGCATGGGCTGACGTTAGGTTTAACCATTGCTATGAGCGGTAGTAGATCCCGGACAACACGTTATCCAGGCATAGGCGCGTCATGCAGTCGACGGGACATGCACTCTGGAGAGCCGGGTCTGAAAATCAGGAGCAGGGGATTTGGCTGCAGATCACTCGCTTCCCCACAATTGTTGTGGGTTGCTCTGTGGATAAGTTGTTTGCGGGCGCTGGGGAGGCGTGACGGGGCTGCTTAAAGCAGTGGTGATCAAATTTTGATCACACAATACACGGTAGGAGCCAACTTGTTGGCGAGGCGGCATTGGGGATATGCAGGTCCAAAGCCTCGCCAACAAGTTGGCTCCTACAGAGGATTATCAAATCCACAGGGTCACTCGTGATTAACCGCCACACCCTTCAAATATGGCGCAGGCTCCGCCCCCATGTTTTCCAGCATGCGGGCGCTGTACCAGTCGATGAAGTTGACCACGCCGAACTCATAAGTCTTGGAGTACGGGCCTGGCTGATAGGCGCTGGAGTTGATGCCGCGCTGGTTTTCTTCGGCCAGACGGCGGTCCTGATCGTTGGTCGCGTCCCAGACTTCACGCAGGCGCGCGACATCGTAGTCCACGCCCTCGACGGCGTCTTTGTGCACCAGCCATTTGGTGCTGACCATGGTTTCCTGAGCGCTGATCGGCCACACCGTGAACACGATGATGTGATCGCCCATGCAGTGGTTCCAGGAATGTGGCAGATGCAGAATGCGCATCGAGCCCAGATCCGGGTTCTTGATCCGACCCATGAGTTTGGTGCTGCCTGGCTTGCCGTCCATGGTCATGGACACGGTGCCCTTGAGCAGCGGCATGCGCACGATACGGTTGCGCAGGCCAAAGCTGGCGTGGGCATACGGAATCTTCTCGGCGTCCCAGGCTGCAGCCGACTCGGCCACGTGATCCTTGAACGACTGAGTAGCACGCGGATCGGTGACGTCATCCCATTCCAGCAAAGTGTTCAACAGTTCCGGGTGCGACGCGTTGCAGTGGTAGCACTCGCGGTTGTTTTCCAGTACCAGCTTCCAGTTGGCCTTTTCCATCAAGGTGGTTTGCACCGCCACCTTGGTGTTTTCCATGTCGTACGGTTCCATGTAGTGCTTGAGGGTTTGCAGGAACTCGTCAATGGCTGGCGGGTTTTCAGCCAGGCTGATGAAGATGTAACCGCCGGCCGTTTTCACGTTGATCGGCTTGAGGCTGAAGTTCTTCATGTCGAAGTCGTCGCCCATCTCGGTGCCGGCGTACAGCAGGCGGCCATCCAGTTCGTAAGTCCACTGGTGATACGGGCAGACCAGCTTGGCGACTTTGCCCTTTTCCTTGGTGCACAAGCGCGAGCCCCGATGGCGGCAGACGTTATGAAACGCATTGACTGAGCCGTCCGCACCGCGCACCACCACGACCGGGTTCTTGCCGATCTGCAGGGTCATGTAGTTGCCCTTGGCTGGAATCTCAGCCGTCATCCCCGCAATCAGCCACTCTTTGTGGAAGATTTCCTGCATGTCGATTTCAAACAACCGCTCATCACTGTAGAACGGTTGCGGCAGCGAATAAGTGCGCTCGCGGTTCTGCAGCATTTCGGCGGTGGCCTTACGTGCCGGTTCCAGCGGATCGCCCAAGCTCAAGGTTGCGGTGACGTCCATCTTTTTTAGTCCTCATGACCATGCGGTTGCTGGTCGGCGAATGTGGCTAATACGGTTCTTTGTGGCGGTTGGCACGCAAGACGGCGGTTGTTTTGCCATTCATGCTTTTTGGTAAACATTTAGTGGCGAGTGTGGAGGTGAGCGAGGAGCGAACCTTATCCATGGGCGACATGGCCGAATCCGTTCCCGACGCGCCAACCCCGGTAACTGGGGGCTGGTCGCGATAAGTACGCCGATGTCGCTGGTAGGCAAGTGAAGGTCCTGCGCCTTACGCAGAATCCGCATCATGAGGCCGGTAGTCGGCCGTGGAGATACAGCATGTCCCAAAGCTTCCTGAGCCCGGTAAATACCCAGACATGGGCCAACGGCCGCCACCTGGTTCGCGTCGTCAAAGTGATCCAGGAAACCTGGGACGTGCGCACCTTCTGCTTCATGGCTGACCAGCCGATCATGTTCTTCTTCAAGCCCGGCCAGTTCGTGACCCTGGAGCTGGAAATCGAAGGCGTGCCGGTGATGCGCTCGTACACCATTTCCAGCTCGCCGTCGGTGCCCTACAGCTTCTCGGTCACCATCAAGCGCGTGCCGGGTGGCAAAGTTTCCAACTATCTGCACGACACCCTCCATGAAGGCCAGGAGCTGGCGGTGCACGGGCCGGTTGGGCTGTTCAATGCCATTGACTTCCCGAACCCGAAAATTCTCTACCTGAGTGGCGGCGTCGGCATCACCCCGGTGATGTCCATGGCCCGTTGGTTCTACGACACCAACGCCAATGTCGACATGGTGTTCGTGCACAGCGCCCGTTCACCGAAAGACATCATTTACCACCGCGAGCTGGAACACATGGCGTCGCGGATCGATAACTTCAGCCTGCACCTGATCTGCGAGAAGCATGGTCTGGGCGAGCCTTGGGCGGGTTATCGGGGTTATTTAAACCAGAAAATGCTGGAACTGATGGTGCCGGATTTCATGGAGCGCGAAGTGTTCTGCTGTGGTCCGACGCCGTACATGACAGCGGTCAAGCGTCTGCTGCAGACCAATGGTTTCAACATGGCGCAATACCACGAGGAGTCCTTCGGCGCGACGCCACCGGAAGCACGCGCCGATGCCGTGGAACAAGCAGAAATCGCCGCCGAAGCGCCTGAAATCGCCGCCTCGGAACTGCATCAGGTGGAATTCACCGACACTGGCAAGAGCATCCGCGTGGCGCCGGGCGAAACCGTCCACGCCGCAGCCGCCAAACTCGGCCTGATGATCCCCAAAGCCTGCGGCATGGGCATCTGCGGCACCTGCAAAGTCATGAAGCTCAGCGGCGAAGTGGAGATGGAGCACAACGGCGGCATCACCGAAGAAGATGAAGCCGAGGGTTACATCCTGTCGTGCTGCAGTATTCCGAAGGGAGATGTGCGGATCGAGTATTGATCGCCCGAGCAAGTTCTGTTGGAGCGAGGCTTGCCCGCGATGAAGACACCGCGGTGTGAAGGCATACCTCGTCATCGTTCATCGCGGGCAAGCACCGCTCCCACATTGAATCGGATTTTCAACGTGAGAGCGGGTATCGCGCTTACAAACTAAACCGCGAAACCATGCTGTTCAGGTCCACCGCCAGGCGCGTCAGCTCACCGCTGGCGGCGCTGGTCTGGGAGGCGCCGTTGGAGGACTGCGCCGACAGGTCGCGGATGTTCACCAGGTTACGATCCACTTCACGGGCCACTGCGGCCTGCTCTTCCGCTGCGGCGGCAATTACCAGGTTGCGTTCGTTGATTTCCACGACGGCGCTGTTGATGGTGTCCAACGCCAGACCTGCGCCCTTGGCGATGTTCAGCGTCGACTCAGCGCGTTCGGTGCTGTTACGCATCGAACCCACGGCCTGTTCGGTGCCGCCCTGAATGCTGCCGATCATGCGTTCGATTTCGCTGGTGGACTGCTGGGTGCGATGGGCCAAAGCCCTCACTTCATCAGCCACTACGGCAAAACCACGACCGGCTTCACCGGCGCGGGCTGCCTCGATCGCTGCGTTCAACGCCAGCAGATTGGTCTGATCCGCCAGACCACGAATCACGTCCAGCACCTTGCCGATATCCCGAGACTCTTCAGCCAGGTTGCCGATCAGATCCGCAGTGCTCTGCACATCGCCGCTCATGCGTTCGATGGCGTTGACGGTTTCCTGAACCAGATCACGACCGTCGCCTGCTGAAGCCGTGGCGTTTTTCGAGGCTTCTGAAGTGCTCACCGCGTTGCGGGCGACTTCTTCGACGGCGCTGGTCATTTCGTTGACCGCGGTGGCCGCCTGTTCGATTTCATTGTTCTGTTGCGACAGACCACGGGCGCTTTCGTCGGTGACTGCATTCAGCTCTTCAGCAGCGGAGGCCAGTTGCGTGGCCGAGCCGGAAATACGCATCAAAGTGTCGCGCAGTTTTTCCTGCATCTTCTGCATGGCCAGCAGCAAACGACCGGCTTCGTCCGTGCCATCGACCTTGATCGGGCGCGTCAGGTTGCCTTCGGCGATGGTTTCGGCGGCTTCGAGGGCTGCAGCGATTGGCTGAGTGATGCTGCGCGTCAGCAACCAGGCGAACAACATGGTCAGGATAGTGGCAATGATCAGCAGGCCAACCACCAGGGTGAATGCCGCAGAGTATTGATCGGCAGCGTGATCGTTAGTGATTTTCAGCTGCTGCGCATTGAGATCCGCCAGCTTGGCCAGTATCACGTTCATCTGGTCAGAGTTACTGGCCGACTCGCCATTCAGGACTTGATTCATCTGCGCAACGTCACCCGCACGGCTCAGGCTGATAAGGCGTGCTTCGATAGGTCGGTATTCAGCCAGTAGGCGCACATACTGAGCGTAGGCTTCTTTCTCTTCCGGGGAATTGATCAGCTTTTCGTAGACTGCCTGGGTGTCGGCGATTTGCTTGTTGCGTGTCGCCAGCAATTCGATGGTCTTGTTCTGAGTCTCAGGCTCGCGACTGTTCAGTAGACGATAGGACAGGACCCGCAAGCGGATGCCGGTCACAGTCAGCGCGTTAAGGTTCTGAATACTGGGCACGCTGTTTTGCGCGACCTGATCGCCCGCCGTGCGGATCTTGCTCATCTGCGTCAACGCGAAGACGCCCAGGATCAGCATGAGTGCGCCAATCAGCGAGAAGCCGAGGAACGCGCGTGGAGCAATATTCATTGTGCGTAATGACATAGTTTTTCCAGGGTAGAAGCGCGCATTCCATGCGAACGGAGAGATAAATCCAGGGGAGTTTCATATCTATCGGTCGTACGACGACAGGCTTGAGGCTCGTCGAAAGAAATCCACTGCGGCAAAAGATGCCGATGGATAAAAAGAGGGGATTGGTGCAAAACCTGTGGGAGCGGTGCTTGCCCGCGATGAAGACACCGCGGTGTGAAGGCATACCTCGTCATCGTTCATCGCGGGCAAGCACCGCTCCCACATTGAATCGGATTTTCAACGTGAGAGCGGGTATCGCGCTTACAAACTAAAC